>JABAOC010000511.1_pt6 | contig 366084 bp, 313 predicted proteins | sample 7062161 | NCBI WGS metagenome assembly JABAOC01 (sample SAMN14538625, study PRJNA623070) | marine sediment metagenome | biome: marine biome [ENVO:00000428]; feature: marine pelagic biome [ENVO:01000023]; material: deep marine sediment [ENVO:00002113] | place: India: Gulf of Khambhat ... | reverse complement strand
ATAAGATTGAATTTGGTGTTATTGATATATTCCATATTAAAGAAGGGAAAATAGTTGAGATAAGGGAAGAAATAGACAGTCTGGGACTGGTGAGGCAACTCGGCATGGAGCTTAAGCCGAAGGAGGGGGAATAGTCTTCCCTAACTAATATAGACTTGATTTAACAAGTTTTGCCATATCAAGTTTTGGTTATTCCACATAAATACCTTTTTTTTCTTGCTGAGGAGTACGTATAGTGGCACTTTACAGAAAAACTCAGTAAGGAACGATGTTTTGTGTGTCTGAAGATATAAGAGGCTTAAAATAGCCTTTTTTATGGTGTGTCAAAATATATCACAGAGTACCTTTTTAGAGATATATAACTCTTTTGTTTTCTGCGACTTATTTAGAACCAAATTGCGTTTTGAATGGTTTAGTATGGGTTATACCATTCTCTCTATACGCTGTGATTTTATAATTTGTATTATTGAATAGAGAATTGAATCAAAGTACTACTTCCCCCCGCAATATTAGAAATTTATAATTTATTTGTAAGAATCATTCCTTTTCTTCAACCCAGCAAGCCTCTTCTTGGCATCTTCAACTTCAGCAATATCAGGATCAGCGTCCTTCCAGAGGGAGAGGAATTTCTCCTGTTGCTATTCCTTCTCATCCACCGGAAGGTTCATCCGCCGCAGAAGATCCTGGAAGCGCGGTTCGTTGCGAAGGTCGTCAAAAATCGGATCTATACTGATATAAGGCATATTGCCGTCGTGCTCTTCGTAGGCCTTCTTCAGCCAATTAAGGGCTTTCTCATTTTTCCCTGCACGGGTATACATTGTTGCTATCTGCCAGGAGGTAACATAGGTGGTGTGCGAGCGTTCGACCATCAACTCCGCTACCCGGCTCAACGCCCCGGAGTAGCCACCATCCATGGAACCGAGCGTCAAAGCTTCTTCAGCTTCTTGATCGTCCTTTGCGGCAAACCACTTTTTCCATATTTCTAGCGCCTCCTCATACATGCCCTTATGGTGGTAGGCGGTTCTGAGATTTGACATCGCTATCCAGTTATCGGGTGCTGTTTTGAGCGTTTTTCGGAACTCGGCAATAGCCTCATCGTACTGGCGGCTAAAATTCAAGCTCATTGCATGAATACCTTGAAACAAGGGGTTGAACGGATCCAAATCCAGAGCTCGCCTTATTTGTGTCATTGCTTCTTCCGGACGTCCCATCCAGAACAAGAGTTGAGAGTAAAAGGCACGTGGGTCTGGATAGTTGGGATTGAGTTCGATAGCTCGACGGTAGGCCTCCTCCCCACTCTCCCAGTCCCATTCCATCCAAGTTCTGATAGAAGCCAACATATGATGAATTTCCGGGAGTGTGTCGTCTAACTCCAGGGCTTTTAGAGCGGCTGCCCTTCTTCTTGTCACTGCTTCACTGTACGACACTAATCCCTGTTGCTGGCGTCCACCCCAGACTTGGGCGATACCCGCATAGGCCAGGGCGAAATTCGGATCTTTCTCCAGGGCTGACTCAAAGTACTTAAGCGCAATATCAAGGTCCTGTGAGCTAAGTTTATACCAGTGAAACATGCCCTTGATATAGGCCTCGTAGGCCTCGGGATTGACCTTGCGGGCGCTTTCGAGGCGTGTCTCATCTTCCGGCGTAAGTTTGACTTGGATCTCGTCTACAATGGAGCGTGTCACTTCGTTGTACATCACCAGTATATCGGTCTTGGCTTGTTCGAATGTCTGTCCCCAAAGGTTTTGTTCCTCGGGAAGCGCATCGATCAACCGCACCCGGATACGAACGCTTTCGCCAACTCGCTGCACCGAGCCTTCCACCACAGCATCCACGTTCAACTCCCTGGCAATCTCAGGCAAGGATTTATCTGTTTCTTTGTACTGCATTATCGAAGTACGGGAAATCACACGCCGTAATCTATCGATTTGACCTAAGCGCCCGATCAATTCCTCGGTCACTCCGTCCACAAGATACTCCTGCTCTGGATCACCTGTTAGGTTCTCAAACGGCAAGACCGCAATGGAATCGAAGGCTTCAGCTCTCCCCTTGAATAGAGTCAGGGCCAACGCAGTTATGATGATGATCAAACCGGCTCCACCGGTATAAAGGAGGGCTTTTTTTCTCTTAAGCAGTTTTGCTTTTCTTAACCTCGTTTTGATCTCTTCCGGTATAATTCCTGCTGATATGGATTTTAAATCATCTAAAAAGTCATCTATATGCTGGTATCGCTCATCAGGACTCTTCTCAAGAGCCTTGTCAACAGCCTGCCCCATGGCCATGGGAATCTCGGCCCTTAAATCTGTGATGGGGTCAGGTTTCTTATTCAAAATAGAATACACTACAGCTTGATCATGCTCCCCCTTGAAGGGCAACTGACCGCTGAACATCTCATACAGAACCACACCAAATGACCAGATGTCCGTACGATGATCAACCTCTTCCCCTCGCGCTTGCTCAGGAGACATATAGGCGATCGTCCCCATCGTTATCCCCTCTTTTGTGACCAGTGTCCCCCCTGCAATCCTGGCTAGTCCAAAATCCATGATCTTCGCCTGATCTTCCTCCGTCACCATGATGTTGGCACTCTTAATATCCCTATGAACCACTCCACTTTTATGAGCTTTCCGCAATCCTTCTGCCACTTGTAAAGCTATCCTTATGGCCTCATCCAGTTCCAGAGGATCTGATTCAATCTTCTTCTTTAAGCTCTGTCCTTCTATATAGGCCATCGATATGAAGGTTTTTTCCTCATCCTCATCAAATTCATAAACAGTGCATATATTAGGATGATCCAGGGCAGCTGCAGCCTGTGCCTCCCGCATGAATCGCTCTTTAACGTCAGGAATGTGTGTTAGCTCCGGCGGCAAAAACTTCAGGGCTACTATCCTTTTCAGCTTAGTGTCCTCGGCTTTGTAGACCACACCCATCCCTCCTCTACCCAGCTCTTCGAGGATCTGGTACCTTCCTGCAATAGTGCTCCCCTTTTGCAGCTTTTCCGTAGGTGTTATCAGGGTTTTTGTAATAGAGATTTCTTTGGCGGATTTTAAAGGTGCGGCACATCTTCCGCAATAAAGAGTATCGTCAGGATTCTCATACTGACATTTAGGGCATTTGATTGCCATTGCTAGCCCTTATTGCTGAGAAAAGGATATCAAGGAATGATAGAGGTGTCAACTATGCTCATATGTTGTGAAAATATATTCCACACTTCTGAGCAGATTACTCCCTCTCTAAAATAGCCATGGGGGAATTAGGTGTCTGATTTTTCCTGCTACGGGGACTATTGGTTTTATTGTCTTATGATGTATATATACGACATAAGATGAAAGCCTATAAACTACCTTCCGGCCTGGTCCTGGTGTGTCTTATTACGGACCGGAATAGTCTCTCTCGATCTGTCTAAGGGGATTAACTACCCTGTGGGGGGTAACCAGGATATACAGACTTCTACAGGTTTCTACACTTCTTCTACAATCTTCTACAAATATCCCGTTTTTTCTACAGTTTTCTACGATTTGATACTCATTTTTTGAGTAGCATTTTATCAATCTCAAGTCTTTGTTATCATCTTATAATCACCACTAAGTTATTGTCAATAAATAAGTTACCGTTGACACAGGGTGAAAAATTTGATATACTGAAATCGAAAATTTGATGAAAGGAGGTGAGTAAGCATGATAGAATTCCAAGCCTTTAACGAAAAAACCTTCAGGCTACAGAAAAAGGCTATTGAAGCAGAAGAAAAAGAGTCAATGAAGCTCATCGAGACACTGGCTAAGGGCTACCTAGATGAAGTTAGACCTATGGCAGACGGCTCTTATACTCTAGACTATGTAGAATTTTCCTGTTACTCCGATGAAACTCTCGTTGCAGCTATACAGACTATAATGGTTTACACGTTCCTTTGCTTCGTTCCTGGCGTAGAAGAATAAGAAACAAGTAGCAGAGCAAGGAAGGCAACGAAAGCCTTTCTTCTCTAGCGTTTAGATAAATGACAATTAAAAGATGATACTTATAGAATGGGTACTATAAACTACTTTCCACCGGATAGAGTGCGGGCTGTACAGGGAAACATGGAACTAGTGAAAGACTAAACGATAAATACTCTCTACAGCCCGCTAAAGAGAGCTACCAAAAGTATATAAGAGAATTTGAATATAATCAATAAAGAATATCGAGACAATTATCAGTCTTAAAAAGAGGCAATGGGAAGACCAGAATTAAAATAGTCCTGGCCTCCCTGGTTAATTAAAATGATGCTTTGATTGACAAAAGCGACTACTTGTCTCACCTATATAAACGTCTAAAATAATCCGGTTTTCTCACTTTTTGATAAAAAAGCTATTTTTTCGCTTCCCATTTATCCCCTTTTTTTAGCCTGTTTTGGAATGTTACACTACAAGATTTAGCTGAATTTTGGATGTTTTATCCCGTGATTTCTGCATAACTACGGGAAATTATTTTTAAACGACTCTATCCCATATAGAAAGTTGACATAATGTCAATAATGCGACACAGTGAGCTTTGAGGTCCTCAGCGCGGTCCTCGATTTGAGAAAATGCCTCCAGGGGGGGATTTTTGTAATTTTCCTCATCCGCGCCTATAGGAACTGTCTGGCTTTTTGTTTCATGAAAGGGTGTCTTTTCAGGTCCTAATACAGCGTTGGATTTCCTACCGTGAAATAGGTACCGGCACGGTCTCAGCTTGTGTCTCCTGCACGGTTTTCAGGCTCTCTCTGTGACTGTGCGGCCTCCAGTCTTTCTCTTTTCTGGTTTTGGACGGCAGTCTGAAACTCAAGCTCCTGAGAGCCTCTCTGAGCCTCGACCTCCGGCTGATCTATGTTCTGGTTCTCGTTATCTCCCCCTATAAAGCTCTAGCTGATGTCATCTCTCATTGACTGACTCTTTCTGCGTCACTTTTTTTACGACATCAGAGTTTAACACAACGACGTGTTTATAAACGAATTCAGACAGCTTTTTCTTGTCGTTCTCATTTAGGATTTCTTCGTCTTCTTGCTTGAAGTAATACTTAAATACTATTGCACTGATTCTGTATCTGTTGGCACAACGTCTGCACTCAATGATTTCGTCTCCTGAATCATCGGGAGTCAATGAAGTAGCTTCCGTTCCGCATAGGTAACACTTGATTTTTTGATCTCCCATTCTTTTACCTCCTTTCTGAGAATTTCCCTCCCCCTCCTCCGTTTTTGAGAATGAAGTGCCTTTTCATCCGCTCTGTCCTTTTCATTTTCTTGGAGCTTGCTTTTCGAGTGCCAAAACCAAATTTCTGATATTAGCTGCCGCACCATGAAAAACGAATTCGTTATTTTCAAAGATACATTTACCGTAAGTATCGAAGTCTCCCTTTTTAACATTTACCTTACAATTTGTTATCTTAGCTTCAATAAGAGCTTTCCCGTCAAGAGTAAATTCCTTGCTGTCTAAATGTCCCCTGACCGCTTCATGAATAGCACCTCTACTAGTAAGGACCATTCGAGCAAAATCTAGCTCTTCTTCACTCATTCCCCGAACTAAACCAAAGCCTCCTCTAAATCCGAATGTGAATTTAACATTTGCTTCGATACGTTCATCTTGCTCACCTGAATTTGCAGAAAATACTAATTCTCCGTGCTTATTGTAGAAAGTCCCTCCAAGAGTAGTAACAAACATCTCTTCCTCTTCTCCTGGCAGCGTTTCGAATAGCGTTTGAGTTTTGAAAATTGTGACGTCATCTCCATCATGAATCTCATAACCTACGTGGTCACCCAGAATTCTAGAGCAATGTCCGGGATTAATAACGAGAACATTTCGCACGAGCCGAAACAAAACATTGCCCTCAGAATCTAGGATGTTACCAGTCAGCAGCGGATAATTTGACTCGTCTTCTGGTTCTGCACCAACTAGAAAAAAGTCATCTGTTGAACCTAGTTCACCCAAAGCAAACGCATTACAAACGTTACCTGCTATAAGGTAATTATTGAATTCTCCTGGCATGAAATGATTTCTAATAAGAATGGTCATTTTTCAAACCTCCCCCAGCATGAATTCAGTTCAAAGATACCATATCGGGAAGGCTTTGAAAAGGTAAGGATAGACTAATCCCCATGTCACCAATTTGTCACCAATAGTGCTTAAAATCGCCTAGTTTTGCGTACGGTTACCAGTGTAGAAAACCTCTGACATTTTGAAGTTTTCTTGGGGAAATCCAGAGGTAACAGGTGGCGGGGCCGACGAGACTTGAACTCGCGACCTCCGGCGTGACAGGCCGGCGTTCTAACCAAACTGAACTACGACCCCGCTCGGGTGGTCCTAATTATAATGTGAAACCTCTAGATTTTCAATACAATTTATGTACAATCTTCGATAAACGGCTCCAATCTTAGAAGTCTCCACAAGCCCCTGGAACATTCTGAAATCCTATTGCTTTGGATGATGATAAAGTCAATGAAAGGAAGCTCCCAACAAAACTCACATTTTTTCGAGTGCGGCGATGCGTTCCTCGATGGGCGGATGGGTGCTGAATAATTTGTTGACTTTTCCCTTTATGTCCTTGAGCGGATTGACGACATAAAGATGAGCTGTAGCCTTATTGGCCGCCTCCAATGGTTCTTTATCTGCTGACAACTTCCTGAGGGCCGAAGCCAGGCCGGGAGGATAGCGGGTCAAGAGCGCACCGTTTGCATCGGCCAGGAATTCCCTCTTTCTAGAAATGGCCAATCGCAGAAGCTGAGCCACTATAGGGGAAAGAATGGCCAAAACAAGAGCCACTACGATAAATATGGCTGCTGCATTCCCGCTGCTCTTGTCTCTCGACCGTCTTCGTCCTCCACCCCAGAGAAAAGTCCGCAAAATCCAGTCACTCAGCAACGCCACCACTCCGACCATGACAACGGCCAAAGTCTGTACCAGAACATCATAATTTTTAATATGGGACATTTCATGGGCGATCACGCCTTCGAGCTCGACTCGATTCAATTTCTGAAGCAGTCCGGTTGTGACCACCACAACGGAATTCTCCGGATTGCGTCCCGAGGCAAAAGCGTTGGGTGCTGTATCGTCGATGACGTAGCACCGAGGTTTTGGAAGCCCTGCCGCGATGGCTAAACCTTCCACAACATTGTATAGATAGGGGTATTCTTCTTTCTTCACCGGTCTCGCCCGGCTGATGGCCAGTACGATTTTATCGCTCGCATAATAGCCGCCGAAGGTCATGGCAACAGCGATCAATACTGCAATAATCAACCCCTGAGTCCCCCAGCCTGTCATTTCTCCTAAAGCCCATGTCAGCGCAAATATCAGACAAAGAAAAAACAGGACGAGGAAAAACGATTTCCACTTGTTGCGGGTAATCTGTTCATACATCAGGGATTTTTCCCGTAATCGAGTATACGCTCAGGTCTGTCTGTTAAAACTCAACCTTGACAGCTTCTCTGGCCGCAGGCTCCTCTATCTCAAAGTACTCCTTCTCCTTGAAGTTGAACATGTTGGCAACAATATTGGAAGGGAACACCTGCTGTTTCATGTTGAACTTCATGACAGTGTCATTATAGAATTGGCGGGCATAGGCGATCTTTCCTTCTGTGCCTGCCAGTTCTTCCTGCAGCATCAAAAAATTTTGGTTGGCTTTGAGATCGGGGTAATTCTCCACCACAGCGAACAGCGATTTCAAAGCTCCGGTCAACATGTTTTCTGCCTGTTCCTGCTCTTTAACCGATTCTGCATTGATGGCATTGGCACGTGCTTCGGTCACTCTCTGGAACACCTCTCTCTCGTGTTTGGCATAGCCTTTGACCGTCTCGACCAAATTGGGGATCAGGTCATACCTTCTCCGCAACTGGACATCCACTTGAGCCCAGGCGTTGTCCGCCCTGTTTCGCAAAGTTATAAGGCTGTTGTAAATACCCACCACCACGAAAATAAACACCGCGATAACGATGAGTACAATCCATATACCGGCCATGTTTTTACTCCTTTATTTTTCTCCTCAGACGAAACTATTTTCCAATAATTAACTTCATCGAAGCCAAAATGTCAAACGATATTTCAAACAAAGGATTGCTTCATTTCGCTCGAGGCGACAATCGCCTCGGACCGGTCTCGTATCGATCCTTATCCGGCTAAGCCAACTCGCCAATCATAATACGGATTCAGGCGCAAATATATTCAACATCGATCTGGGCACGATATTTCCAGACAATATCAGGGAACTTATGGAATTTCATTGACACGACTATTTATCAATGTTATATTTTTTACCCATCGAATCATTCGAGGGATTTATTCAAATCTTAAAGGAGGAATTTTTATGGCTTCATTAAAGGAAAAATTCGCGTCCAAGCTCGACCCTATGCGCAATCAGGTTAGAACAGTCCTTAAAGAACACGGGGATGTCGAGATCTCAAAAGTCACGGTTGCCCAAGCTTATGGCGGAATGCGCGGCGTGAAATGCATGGTCACAGAAACATCAGCGCTCGATCCCATGGAAGGGATCCGTTTCCGTGGTTACAATATCCCACAGCTCCGGCAAAAATTGCCCAAAGCACCAGGCGGCGAGGAACCTCTCCCAGAAGGCATTTTTTATCTTCTTTTGACAGGTGAATTACCGACAGAGGAAGATGTGAAGGAAATCACCAAAGAGTGGCAGCAGCGCAGCGCTCTACCGGACTATCTGATCGATGTCCTCAAAGCTATTCCTAAAGACACCCATCCGATGACGCAATTCTCACAAGGTATCCTCACCCTCCAGAAAGACTCGATTTTTGCCCAGAAGTACAGAGAAGGGATCAGTAAGATGGAGTACTGGGATCCCATGTTCGAAGACGTGATGAATCTGCTGGCCAAGCTTCCCGCCATCGCTTCCTATATCTACCGCAAGAGCTATAAGAACGATGAGCATATTCCTGCAGATCCCAATCTGGACTGGGGTGGAAATTTTGCCCATATGATCGGAATCGAGAACGAAGAGTTCAAGGAACTGATAAGGTTATATCTGGTGCTCCACAGCGATCATGAAGGCGGAAACGTTTCCGCACACACCACGCATCTAGTGGGTTCTGCTCTATCGGATGCCTATTACGCTCTCTCTGCAGGAATGAACGGACTCGCCGGCCCCTTGCACGGTTTAGCCAATCAGGAAGTTCTCCGCTGGGTTATGGACCTCATGGATAAACTCGGAGGAGTTCCGACCAAAGAACAGCTCAAAGACTACTGCTGGGAAACCCTGAATTCTGGACAGGTTATTCCCGGATACGGCCACGCCGTTCTCCGGCAGACAGACCCCAGATATGTCGCACAGAGAGAGTTCGCCCTGAAACACCTGCCTGATGATGAGATCTTTCAAGTAGTCAGTGCCCTTTATGATGTGGTTCCTCCGATTCTAGAAGAGCAGGGCAAGGCAAAGAATCCTTGGCCCAATGTAGACGCTCACAGTGGAGTTCTGCTCCTTCATTACGGTGTCACAGAATACGATTTCTACACCGTGTTCTTCGGTGCCTCTCGTGCCATCGGAGTTCTCTCCTCACTGATTTGGGACAGAGCTTTGGGACTGGCCATCGAGAGACCCAAGAGTGTGACGACCGAGTGGATTGCCGAGCAGGTTAAAAGCTGACCAGCGGCCACTGAAATAAAGAGACTCAAAGAAAAAAGGCAGCGGAATCCGATCTTCGCTGCCTTTTTTATTCATTGAAGAGGGGATTTCGTCCGCCCAAACTCAGAGAGGATCACATTTTTGTTTCTGTGGCAATTTCTTTGATGGGCTCTACATGACAGATCTAGATCTCCGGGAGATAGAAACAAACGACCTTGGGCTCTGTCATCTCCTGGAGGGCGAATTTGATCCCTTCACGGCCCAGACCTGAATATTTGACTCCTCCGAAGGGCATGGAATCAAGGCGGTAATCGGTCGAATCATTGACCATCACGCCGCCGCAATCCAGTTCATAGGCTGCCTTGAAAGCTACATCCACATTCCTCGTGAATATGGCCGCATGGAGTCCAAACGGAAGAGCATTGGCTTCCTGGACAGCTTCTTCCAGATCGCCCACGGGATAAAGGTTTACCGTGGGACCGAAAACCTCCTCACAATGGATGGAAACGTTTTCCGGAACATTCTCCAGGACAGTTGGCTCCATCAGAGCTTTGAGACGATTTCCTCCCGTCAGAACTCGCGCTCCTTTTTCGATGGCTTCTTTTATCCAGACTTCGACCCTCTTCGCCTCCTCTTCTGTGATCATCGGACCCATGTCTGTTTCTTCCTTGAGTTTATCTCCGATGTGGTACTTTTCAGTCCTCTCTACAAACCGATCCCGAAACTCTTCATAGATTTCCCGATGGATATACAGCCTCTGGACTCCGATACAGTTCTGTCCTGCGGCCCAAAAAGCTCCTGAAACACAGGATTCCACAGCCCAATCCAGATCTGTATCGTTCCAGACGATCACCGGAGAATCGGAGCCGAGTTCCATCCCCATCTTCTTGATTCCGGCCAGTTGAGCAATTCTCTTTCCCGCCTCCACGCCTCCTGTAAAAGAGATCATTCTCACCCGTTCGTCTTTGACCAGGGGATCGCCGATCACGGAGCCATATCCCGTGATCGCCTGCAGAGTCAATGGAGGCAAGCCGGCTTCCAGAAAGGCCTCGGCCAGTTTGAGCGCCGAAATCGGGGTCACGGTTGCAGGTTTGAGGATAACAGAGTCTCCGGCAGCGATGGCCGGGCCCAGCTTGTGTGCCACAAGATTGAGCGGATCATTGAAAGGAGTTATGGCCAGGACCACTCCGATCGGAAACCTGTAATAATAGCCGCGCCGTTGTTCTCCTCCGGGAAAGGAATCAAACGGAATGGTCTCTCCCATTATGCGCTTGGACTCTTCGGCGGATACGGTCAAGGTATTCACACAACGGGACGCCTCCTTCCTCGCCTCCCGGATGGTCTTGGATCCTTCCTTTGCGATGATCCGGGCAAAATCTTCCAGATTTTCAGAAACGATGGATGCTGTTCTGGAAAGAATTTGGGCCCTCTCATATACTGTCATCTTTTTGGAAATCTCGAACCCTCGGGCAGCCGCTTTGAGTGCTGTCTCTACGTCTTCACCCGTTGAGCTAGGAACAGTATCTATCACCGAATGATCAAACGGATCGTGAACCTCTATTTTTTCTTCCCGATCTACCCATTCTCCATTCAGCAGCATCTTCATTTTTTCCCTCCTACAGCTATCAAATCCACAAGCATGCTGAATCCTGTGGCTTCCTTGCCTGCACCGGGGCCGACGACCGTCACGTCTTCTAAGGCATCGGTAGTAATGGTGACCGCATTTGTGGCACCCATTACAGATGCGAGGGGATGGAAAAGGTCGACCTCTTCTGGAGCGACCGAGACCTTGATATGGCGGCCTTCCCGCCAGACCTTCCCTATCAGCTTGAATCTTTTATCCCGGCTCTTGGCATCGATGATGGATGTGGGAGAGATTTCTGTAATACCTTCACAGGGATAGTCGAACGGTTTCCCTTCAGCGCCAAAAACTACCTTGGCCAGGATAGTGACCTTGGCCAGAGCATCCCATCCCAGAACATCGGCGTCAGGGACCGCTTCGGCATAGCCGAGGTCTTGGGCTTTTTTCAGAGCTTCCTCATAAGAAAGGCCTTCCTCCATTCGTGTCAGAATATAATTTGTCGTGCCGTTCAGGATTCCTCTGATTTCCCTGATATCACAACCAGCCAGGTTCTCACGGATGAGATTGAGAAGCGGAGTTCCACTCATCACCGTCCCTTCGAACAGGAAATCGACGCCTTTCTCCTGGGAAAGCGTTTTTAGTTCCTGGTAGTAGAGAGCAACCGGACCTTTATTGGTGGTAACGACGTGCATATTCTTCTCGAATGCCTCCCGGATATGGGAAGTCGCTGGCTCACCGGATTCTATATCGGTATATGTGGCTTCTAACATCACGTCCGCCTCGGCTTCCTTTATCATATCGAGCGCTTCTCCATCGTATGTGTATTCAGAGAAACTGGATAAGGACTCCCCCGTATCGACTTTGCTCAGGACGGCTTGAAGATCTAATCCCTGGGGACTGTATATGCTGCCCTTGAGCTTGTCAGCGATGCCGACAACCTTGAAGTCCAGTCCATACCTCTCCGAAAGAAATTTCTTTTTCTGAACCAAGAGTCCTGCCAATCCTTGGCCGACAGTACCGAATCCAACAAAAATTAAACGCATGATTATCCTCCTGGGAAAGATAGAAAGAGCGACCTCTATGAAAAACCAATAACATACAGGTTCCCTTAAGTCAACATCCAATGCAACCACCTCGATTTCCATTACAATTTTTTCTCCCAAATTCGATTGGATCTCAATTTTGACTTGAAGCATCGGACTTTTTCCAATACAATTTAGAGACCTCAATGGGATATAGCTTGAAAATCTTCACTGATATTCCCCATCAAATCTATGAACAATGAGGAGGAGCTATGCATTTTAAACTCTTATCCGCCAGAGACCTCAAGGCCATGGATGCTCTTCTGGAATCTTACGGCGGTCCGAAGGAGATATCTCAAAAAATAGAACTCATGAAAAATTATCATACCCGAAAAATGATAGCCGAAGGAAAGGGATTTGGTGATCTGTTGCAAAAGGCTGAAGAGAAAGTTAAGAAATTCGCTCATGTAGAGGAATTCCTGGAGGCAAACGAGATATCTTTCACCAAAAAAGGTGTGTGCACCACCCAAGTTTCGGGTTTTCAAGGAGCGAGACCGACCTTCCATTGCATCGAAGCCATCGCAGAAAACGGCAATGTGTTGTTTCCCACGGAAATGATTTCCGTTGTGGGATTAACGGAAAATTATGTCTACGGCGGAGACTTGATCACGACCCTTGCTCTGGCTGAGAATATTCTCGGGGCGAGTAAATTCTGTACAACAAATCTCATTGGTACTCCCCTGCCTGAGGACCGATTTGCCCGAATAGAAAAAGTCACCGGAGAAAAGTTCGAGAGAAAAGATGTGGGAGAGGGGTTGAGCCAGATTATTCTGAAGAACATGGGTACGCCCTACGGAAACCTCGGCGGAGTGGAAGTCGGGAACAATAACCATCTTGTCTATCTAGACGGGATTACGCGAGCTGCCCTGGAAACTGGAGCGGATTTTTTCCTGAATCCGAGCTGGTCGACAATAGTTGCCGCCTGTTATTATGCCCGTGAAATTCCTAATCTTTCCTTCAAAATCTCCATGCTTCTCTCTACCCAAAACACCATCCAGTTCCGTATGCTCATGAACATCTTCAAGGAATATCTCCGCGACGACGGCACCACTCCGGTCTACGAAATAAACATCGGAAACGCAGCTACAGCAGAAACCTTCATCCAGTGCAGCGAAGAGATGAAGGCATCTGGGCTCGATGTCTCGTTGGCCGCTCACCTCAGAATCAATCCGGATCTGGGAATGGCAGATTTCAACTGGACCGATAATGCCCATCGTGTTCTCGATGCTGGAAATAACATCACCATAAAATATGAGAGCGATGGAGAATCGCGCCCCTTCGACACCATGGAGGCCTACTTCATTTCAGATGAGGAAAGAAATGAAAAGGCAGAATTGATCGGGAATGTCCTCTACTATAAATGTATCAGATGTGATAAAGACGCCAAAGAGATCATGCAGAGTGGGCATGAAGCCCGTTTCGCAAAAGTTTCTTACAGAAAGAAAAGGTAAGAAATCGGGATATTCGGAGACTGAAATGAATTTAGGAATCAGAAATAAAGCCGCGCTCGTAGCCGCATCCAGTCGCGGACTCGGCAGGGCGGTTGCCTTCGAGCTCGCTAGAGAGGGTGCCAAAGTCGCCATCTGTGCAAGAGGGGAAAAGAGGCTCCTGAAGACCCAAAAAGAAATCGAGGAACACACAAAAAGCAAAGTAATCGCCCGTGTCGCAGACGTCACAGATAGGAATCAAGTGAGGGACTTAGTCAGCCACGTTGTGGAAGAATTCGGATCCCTCTCGATTCTTGTTTGCAATGCCGGAGGACCTCCATCAGGAACGGCGGAAGATTTTAAGCCGGATGACTACCTGAGAGCTCTGGAGCTCAACCTTCTGAGTACCGTGAGTCTCTGCTACGAAAGCCTTCCGCATATGAAGAAGCAGAATTGGGGGCGCATCGTCAATTTGACCTCGGTGTCAGCCAAACAACCGATAGACACTCTAATCCTTTCCAACACCTCCAGGTCGGGCGTTTTGGGCTTTTCAAAATCTCTCTCCAACCAAGTGGCGTCGTACGGAATAACGGTTAACTCGATTTGCCCGGGATATACCCGGACGGAGCGTGTGGAGGCTCTGGCTAAATCCTTTGAAGAAAAAGGAAAAGGATCGGTCCAGGATTTTTATCGAAATATCGAAGGGCTCATTCCAGCGGGGCGGCTCGGCCGTCCAGAAGAGATTGCCAGCGCAGTTGTTTATCTCTGTTCTGAGGCGGCTAGTTATATCACAGGGGTCGCTCTCCAAGTGGATGGAGGATTCATCAAATCAATCTTATAAGGCTGCTTCACAGCTGAAGGCGATCGCTGTAGGAATGTGCACCTTATTCAATGGTAGGTGTAAAGGAGATTCATTATGAAAAACCTGATGATTCAATGGGAGGGCACTCCTTATCCCGAAATGATTCGGAATCTCCCCGAAATCGACATCCCAATCGAGGGTATCAGGGGCTGGCTTGCTCAGTGCAGCGACAAACAAGTCGTTTTCTTCGATATCCAGCCGGTGGGTGAAGTACCCCCTCATTCCCACTGTAATCAATGGGGAGTTGTTTTCGAAGGAGAGATGTCTCTGACTATTGGCGGGGAAACCAAGATCTACCGAAAAGGAGACTGGTACTACATTCCTGAAGGAGTGGAACATTCCGCCACCTTTCCCACCCGAGTGCAAGTTATGGACATATTCGACGCTTCTGATCGGTACAAGCCCAAAGCATAAATAGAGGCTGAAATGAAAACACTCTTTTCCCGCATTATGCAAGAATTCGAAGGCTATGCCATAGGAAAAATGCTCCGATTCCTCCAGGACCCAGGGATCATCTCTTTTGCCGGGGGACTCCCCTCGAGTGATGTTTTTCCACTCGACATCATTCAAAAGGCTGCAGAGAGATCTGTCAAGGATGACTATGAATCCGTTTTCCAATATTCTCCGATTCCCGGAGAAAAGGATCTGATGGACGCCGTCATCGAATATTTAAAGAAGGACGACATCTTTATCGATCCGGAAAATATCATGATCACGACGTCTGGCCAACATGGATTAGACCTGGTGGGGAGGCTGTTTCTCGATCCCCGTGATATCATTGTCATTGACCTGCCGACTTTTGGAGGGGCGCTGGCCGCATTCGAGCTGGAGGATGCCAAATATTTGGCTCTTGAAATCGAAGAGAACGGATCTGACGTGGAAGGAATGGATAAGGGGATACAAGATCTCATTTCTCAGGGAAAGCAACCCAAATTCATCTACGTGGTCCCTGATTTCCAGAATCCATCGGGCATAACCATGAGCCTGGAAAAGAGGCATTTGCTCCTGGAATTGAGCAAAAAACACAGAATTCCGGTCGTCGAGGACAGCCCCTACAGAGAATTGCGCTACAAAGGAGCACATCTCCCTTCGATCTATTCACTGGACAAAAATCAGGGAAACGTCATCGGATTGTACACATTTTCCAAAATTCTTTGCCCCGGTCTGAGGGTCGGGTTCAACATCGGCCCATCCGATGTCATTAATAAATTCGCCTTCATCAAAGGAGCAAACATCCTCAATACACCAAAATTGAACCAGGATATCTGCACTGCCTTCCTGAGAGAATATGACCTGGACGCACATTTCGAGAAAGGTAAGAAATATTATTCTGAAAAGCTCAATTTTTTCCTCAATGCCATGGAGCAAAATTTTCCCGAAGGCAGCGGTGTGGAGTGGACAAAGCCAGAGGGCGGACTCTTTCTCTGGATAACGGTTCCTGAGGAGCTGAACACGCTGGATCTTTTCTACCTGGCTATCGAAGAAAAAGTGGCTTTTGTGCCCGGAGAGGTTTTTTATCCCAAAGGACTCCGCAAACACAACACCATGCGGATAAACTTTTCTTTCCCCACCAGGGAAGATATAGTCGAAGGAGTGCGCCGCCTGAGAAGGACTATTGAACGCTATAGGGCAGGAGAAAGGCCAAGAAGAGCTTTGGATTAAAGGGGATTCGATTAAACCCGGGGAGGTAACAAATGGCGGATGATGACGCATACTGGCCTGGAATCAAGAAATACATCCAGGAATCCAAAAAATTCTCTGCCGAGAGAGAGAAGCATTTAAAACGCGTAAAAAGCCTGAAGTTCGATACTATCGCTGTCCACGGATTATACTCGGTAAAGGAAGCACTGGACCTGAATCAAGGAGCAGTGATCGAACCCCTTTACCTCTCCACAGCACAAGCCTACAGAGATTCCGATGAAATGGAAGCGGCTTTATCCTATCTCATCCCCACTTGGTGCTACACCCGGTTCGCCAACCCCACAACTTATTATCTCGAATGGGTTCTCGCCCTTCTGGAAGGTTACAAGACAGGAGGCGACACGGCTTGCCTGGTAACAGCTTCCGGGATGTCAGCCATCATGCTGGCTGTGGATCCATTCCTGGTAAAGCAGAAAGAAGGGCATGAACACATCAATTTTGTTTCATCCATCCAGATTTATGGAGGAACCTTCCAGCATTTTTCGGTGAGAAAGATGCAGGAGAGAGGAATCGAGGTGCGGTGGGTGATTCATCCAGAGGATCCCGAAGAATGGAAAACAAAAATAGATGAAAACACCCGTTTCCTGTATGCAGAGGCGCCGAGCAATCCTCAACAGGCATTCTGCGACATCAAAGCTTTGGCTGAATTGGCCCATTCCTGGGAAATCCCGCTCATCGTAGACTCCACATGTGCCACCCCGGCCCTGATGCGTCCTCTTGCTTACGGAGCAGACATCGTCCTCCACTCTCTGACGAAATCCATAACATCCGGCGGATTCGCCATCGGAGGAGCCCTGATCAGCCGTAAACCCATCGTCACCAAAATTAAAAACGACCATCCTTCGTTTAAGGAGAATTTCGCAGAATACGTCAAATTTCTTCCCTACAGAGATGTTGGGCCAGCCGCATCCCCGGTCAATGCCATTTTCGCCCTGAATGATTTGAGAACACTTCGATCCAAAATGGACTTGGTCAGCCAAAACAGCCAGAAGGTTTCCGATTTTTTGAGTCAGCACCCTAAAGTGTATCAGGTTGACTATCTGGGACACCCTCCCTTTCACTTTCATGAGTTAGCTAAAAATTACATGAAACTTGTGGACTCTGACGACGGTACGGGAAAAGAGGTTAACAGATATGGACATCTGCTCAGTTTCAGAGTGGAAGGCCCCCCCGAAAATGCCCGACGAGTTTTCGACAACTTCAAGATCATTTACAGAGCAGGAGATCTGGGCCGCATCAAAAGTATTGCCACCATCCCAGCAATATCCACCCATCTCCAACAAGGAGCAGAAGCCAGACAGCAGGCTGACGTACCGCCTCAGATGATCAGGCTTTGTGTAGGCGCGGAAGACCCCGAAGATATCATCGCTGACCTCGACCAAGCTCTGAAAATTTAATCGAAGCCGGTCTATTGAAATCCTCATCATTGAATTTTGGGGTGTATTGGTCTAGAATGATTTTGCATGGAAAAAATCAAAATCCTCGGAAACCAGAATCTGCATTTAAAGGGAAAAATCAAAATCAGCGGGGCTAAAAACGCCGTACTTCCAGCTATTGCGGCTTCCCTTCTCACCCAGGAAAAAGTCCGTCTGAAAAATATTCCACTTGTGAAAGACGTCTTCACCATTCTGACTCTCGTCAAGGAACTCGGGGCAGAATACAACATCAAGAGAAACTCCTTATCCGTTCAGGTCAAGAAGATTTCTTCCGAGGAAGCATCATATGAACTCGTCAGGGCGATGAGGGCTTCCATCCTTGTACTCGGTCCCTTGCTCGCCAGACACGGAAAGGCCTTGGTTTCCTTACCAGGAGGATGTGCCATCGGATCTCGTCCTATCGACCTCCACACCCACGGACTTGAAAAATTGGGAGCCTCCATAAGCCTTGAGCACGGATATATCAAGGCCGAAGCCAAGCGCCTCCAAGGAAGAGAAATCGAATTCGAGAAAAAAACTGTGGGCGGTACAGAGAATATCATCATGGCCGCTTCTCTCGCCAAAGGAGAGACCACCTTGAAGAACTGCTCCTTAGAGCCAGAAGTGGTGAATCTCTGTCAGCTTCTTGTCAAGATGGGAGCAAAAATCGAAGGGATTGGAGAAGAGACCATTCGTGTCAAAGGGGTTCAAGAATTGGGTGGCGCCACACATGAGATCATTCCTGATAGAATCGAAGCGGGAACCTTTCTCATTGCAGGGGCCTTGACCCAGGGGAACATTATCCTGACCCAAGTCCATCCCGGCCATCTCGGCACGATCATAGAGAAATTGAGATTTTCAGGAACTCGGATAGAAAAGCTTAACGAGCACTCATTACGTGTTATAGGGAGCGAGGAAATCAGGGCTCAGGACATCACAACGTCCCCTTATCCTGGATTGCCCACCGATATGCAGGCCCAATTCATGGTCATGATGACTCAAGCCCAGGGAACATCCATCATTACGGAAACCATCTTTGACAGAAGATTCTCCCACGTGAACGAATTGCTGCGGCTGGGTGCAAACATCGAGGTCATCGGGGATAAGGCCATCGTTAGAGGAAAAACACCTCTTTCTGGCGCTGAAACCCTGGCTACAGACCTGAGAGCTTCAGCGTCGCTTGTCCTTGCAGGCTTGATTGCCAGCGGAGAAACCATCATCAACGATGCGGAGCATCTGAATCGGGGATACGAAAATATCGAAAGAAAACTCCAGTCTCTCGGAGCTCGCATCGAGAGATTGAAAGAATAAACTCTCTGTATGCACTGGGAGAAAACAATGGTGGATTGCATCTTCTGTAAAATCGTTAATAAAGAAATCGCAGCAGATTTGGTCTATGAGGGTGAAAACATCGTGGCTTTTAACGACATCAACCCTCAAGCCCCGATTCACATACTCCTGATACCAAAGAACCATTATGCATCGCTGAATGACATCCCTGAGGGAAAAAAAGCTGTTTTAAGCTCTATTCTGCTGAAGGCGCGTCAAATTGCCGAAGAGAAAGGATTTGCCCAGAACGGCTATAGAATCGTTCTGAACACGGCAAGAGATTCAGGACAGGATGTATATCATATCCACTTTCACCTGTTGGCAGGAAGACAGATGAAATGGCCGCCAGGATAAGTTTTAAACCTAATTTTTTGCCGATCAAGAGAGCATATAAACATTAAAGGAGGTAAAACAGTGGAAATTACATGGCTGGGACATTCTGCAATAGAAATCAAGGGCTCGAGAAACGTATTAATCGATCCTTTCTTGACAGGAAATCCAGCATGCCCCACCACACTTGAGAAAGTGTGCGATGTGGATGTGGTTATCGTCACCCATCATCACAGCGATCACGTCGGGGATGCCTTTGCCATCTGTAAAAACACAGGAGCGACGCTGGTCAGCGTTCATGAGGTGGCTGTTGAAGCCGAAGAAGAAGGAATTACAGCAGAAGGAATGAATATCGGAGGCACGGTTGAAGTCAAGGGGATGAAAGTGCATATGGTCCAGGCATGGCATTCAGCCGAAAAGGGAGATCCCACTGGAGTTGTTGTCGAGCTCGATGGAAAGAACCTCTACCATGCGGGCGACACAGGACTGACTTACGACATGAAGCTTATAGGGGAATTTTTCCATCCGGACTTGAGCTTTCTCCCCATCGGAGACCGGTACACGATGGGCGTCCCTTCAGCGACCAGGGCTGTCGAGTTTACGCAGACAAAAAAAGTCATCCCTATCCATTATGGCACGTTTCCGATCGTCGAAGCCGATCCAGAGGAGTTCAAAAGACAGGTCGGTGACATGGCAGAAGTCATCATCCTTAAACCCGGTGAAACATACACCCTATAGACCGGCTCGCATCTAAAAAACACCCTTCCCGTCTAAGGCCAGATCATCTAAGAGGTGGAAGAATGCCCTATCTGATCGACGGCAATAACCTGATCGGGCACATCCCTCACTTGAAACTCGATGACCCCAAAAGCAAATATCGCCTGGTTGCACAGTTGATGATTTTTCAGCGGATTACAAAAAGAAAGGTACTCCTCGTTTTTGACGGTCCCCCTGATCTTGAACTTCTAGGGGACAGATATCAGGGCAAAAAATTCGTCATTATCTACCCTTCGGACGAGAAAAATGCCGATGAGGTCATCAAAAAACAGATCGGAAAACAAACCGATTTTAGACACTTCACTGTAGTCTCGTCTGATCGCGAGATCAAAGCCTTTGCTCACATGAATAAGGCAAAGGTCATAGATTGTGATCATTTCTACAAAGAGCTAAAAGCCCTTCTCAAAAAGTTCAGAATCGAAAAATCCATGGAAAAAACGCCCAGAAAACTCTCCCCTTTAGAAGTCAACCACTGGCTGGAAATTTTCGAGTCTAAAAATGAGTGACATTGTCATAATCGGTGCGGGTAGAGTAGGAACCTCTCTCGGTTATGCCCTCTCCAGGAAAAAACACCAGATCAAGGCCCTCGTCTGCAGGAGCCCCCACTCTGCGAAGGAGAGCCGAGAAATGATCGGGCAGGGCGATATTTATGACGATAAGATTCTCGCAGCCAGACAGGGTGAATGGATTATTCTCTCTGTCCCTGACGACAAGATCGAAAAAACGGCAGCGGAACTGGCCACTTCTGATATGGAGTGGGTGGGTCGGTTCGTCTTTCACTGCAGCGGTCTCCACACCGCCGAATCGCTGAAAAATCTGGAAAAAAGAGGGGCCTTGACCGCTTCCATCCATCCTATCCAGTCTTTTCCTGTTAAAATGCCGGCTCCCGATGCATTCAAAGGAATATATTTCGGCCTGGAGGGAAAAGAAAAAGCTCTCGATTTAGCGAAAAAAATCGTCCGCCAATTGGAAAGTCGGTATATCATCCTGGAAAGCGAGGAGAAGTCTCTCTATCATGCCGCTTGTAGCATGGCTTCAAATTTTTTGGTTACGCTTTTTGACGCGGCTTCATTTCTGCTTGAACAGACAGGATTGGATGCAAATATAAGTTCCCAAATTTTGTTTCCTCTTGTACAAGGAACTTTACAAAATGTAAAAAACTTTAACACACATTCGGCCCTAACCGGCCCCATCTGCCGAGGAGATGAAAAATCCATTCAGAAACACCTCACGGCTCTCTGCAAATATCCCCTTCAAAAAAGAATTTATATGGAATTGGGCATCTATATGCTCCAAATTGTGGAAGGGAAAAAGAAACTTTCCCCTGAAAAAATCAGGACACTCAAAGCTTTGCTGGAAGGAAAATAACCTCTTCTTCGAGCTCGACGCCAAACTTTCTCTTGACCCGCCTCTTGAGCTCAACAGCCAGATCCAAAATATCCTGAGCGGTGGCGTTTTTTTTATTGATAAGGAAATTGGAATGATTTTCGAAGACCGCCGCTCCCCCGACCGCCACTTTTTTTGCTCCAACCTGCTCTAGCAGATGCGCGGCCGGAACTCTCTTCCCACCAGGAAGAACTGGATTTTTAAAATAGCTTCCCGCACAAGCGATACCCCAAGGAGGATGCTTCTTCTTCCTTTCTGCCAGGATTCCGCTAATTCTCTCTTTTATCTTCTCTCTATCTCCCTCCTCAAGCTCGAAAGCAACACTTAGGAGGATTTCTCGGGAGGCTCGCAAGCGGCTTTGGCGATAGGAAAAGGAAAAGTAGTCTTTATCGACTTTGATTTGCTCACATTTTTGATTCAATACCTGAGCTTCTGATAAAAAATCTCCTATAGATTGGTCAAAGGCTCCCGCATTGCCAAAGACGGCCCCGCCGACAGTACCCGGGATGCCAGCTAAAAACTCAAATCCCTTCATTCCTTCATCCGCACAGAATGTTAACAAATCCGATAGGATGGTTCCGGACAAGGCTTCTATTTTTACCTTCCCTTTTTTGTTCACTCTCTGGGCATCATTTTTGATGATGAGGCCCCGAAATCCTTTATCATCAAAAAGCACGTTGTACCCACCGCCCAAGATAGAGTAAGGCACAGAAGCCTCTTTGGCCAATTTCACGGCCTGGATCAACTCTTTAAGAGAGAAAGCTATAAAAAAATAATCAGCTTTTCCGCCGATTTTGAAATGTGCAAATTCAGCAAGAGGAACAGATCGTTCAGGAGGGCGTCCTATGCTCTTTGCGAACCGCTCAGAAAAATCGGATTTATTCATTCCTGAATTTCATTCTATCCAATGTCCATCCAAATGTCCAAGTCTCTGTTGTGCAGGCTGATATCTTTTTTTCGTGGCCATTTCTCCGGAAGTCTGGCAATCCGGTCATGAGGTCATCTGCGGGCGAGCGGACATACGGAAATAAGCGCGCTTCCGTCGCTCAGTGCAAATTTGGCACGGAGTTTGCTACAATATAGATGTAATCGAGCGTCCTTTGTATTGACATTTTGATTCGAGAACGTTATTATTCAACAGATTTTAAAGAGAGGTCGAAAATGAGAAAAACAGCAATGACAACTCTAGTTCTTATTCTGTTTACCTGTTCCATGTTGCCCGCACAAAACAGCGAGGCTAATGACGCCTATGTCAAGGCGATGACAACCCCGGATCCCAACCAGAAGGCTAGACTTCTGAAGGATTTTCTCTCCCAGTATCCGGGGTCTCAGTACGAAAATTTCGCTAGTGCCGAACTCTGCGTATTGCAGTACAACGGCAAAACACCGAGGGAAACCATAGACTATGGAGAGAAGGCGCTATCTCTGGGGGGATTGGACGATCTCACCAAATGCAAAGTCTTATTCATGCTGGCAAATGTGTACACCAACCAGGGACAAAATCTCTCAAAAGCCAGCAACTATGCTTCCCAAGTGGTACAGATTTCAAAAGCGAACAAAAGCAAAAATTCAGAACTTGCTCCAGCTGCTACCTGGAATCAATTCATAGGAGGCGGATATTACATCCAAGGACAGGCCTTGGAAAAAGCGAAAGATTACCGAGGAGCTGTGGATGCCTATGTAAACTCCTATGATATGTTGAAAGACCCTCGCATCATCAATGACTTAAAAAAATTGGGGAAATCTCTGTATGATGGAAAAGCCTACAATGATGCGGAAAAGGCTTTGAAGATCGCTGCCATGAATGCGAAGGACTTCGCCAGTGTTTACCTGTATGCTAAGGCTCTGCACAGAAACGGAAAAACAGAAGATGCCCTCAGTCAATACAAACAGGCTTATATGAAGCAGAAGAGCGGAGAAGTCGCGTTCAACATCGGGATCCTATTGGCGAAAAAAGCAGAGAAAAATGCCCAATTCACGGATGAAGCCATCCGATACCTGCTGGATGCCAGCTTCCTCTCCGAGGCAAATTCAAAAAAAGCCATGCGGATGGCTGAAAGCCTGTACTTCCATTACCAGGATGAGCTGAAGTACAACGAAAAAGTTCAAGAGCTCAAGGAGAAGAGCGAGAACCTGGAAGAACTCACCCAAACCTTCAACAGGAAGTTTGGAGAAAAGGAAGAAGAACAGCTTTCCGATTCCGAAAAAAAAGAAATGGAAAAGATGCTCGATGAAATCGAAGCGGAGCAGCAAGCCATCAAAAGATTGGAGGCCGAAACTCAAGCTGCGTTGGAAGAATTTCAAAAGCTCATCGAAAAAACCCAAGAAAGATTGGGCATCAAATAGCCTGGATTTTCCAGAAGAAACAAAACATCCTGTGCCGTTGTGGGCGGTTTTCCGGGATCAGAACTGTTAAAAGACCAAGAAACAGGTTAGTTCCAAGATGGATGAATCAGAATGCAAATCGTTTATCGTTTCCTCTGAATGAAGATTATTTTTTCTTTTTTCCAAAAAGGTCCATCTTTAAAAGATCTTTGAATGTCAAATCCTTAAAACTCTTCTTGTCGGAGTCCCTTTTTTCTCCTCTCAGTTCTTTTCTGGCAATTCTGTGATCGGGATCGATCTGTAATGCTTTTTCGAATTGTTTTTTTGCCTTGATATGAAGACCTTCCTTCTTGTATAAGAGTCCCAAGGCCGCGTAGGCCTCTGCATTCCACGGTTCCAATTTAAGAGCCCTTATGAAGTTTTTCTCAGCCTCCTTACGATAGATGTGGAGCTTTGTTTGAGTCATGGCCAACAACAGATAATAACTGGCTTTCTCCCTCGACAGCCTAATCGCCTGTTCCAAAAAGACAAGGGCCTCTTCGTATCTTGCTTGGTTGAATAAGAATTTTCCCTGGCGAAATCTCTTTTCTGCTTCTTTGGCTGAGTCCCTTCTTTGGTCCTCAGTTGGAGGGGCATCCAATCGGCCGTTGTAGTCACTCTTACTTGTGTCATCACTCAGAGTTTGATAGGCTTTGGTGATATGGTCAAATACAGTATCGATTTTTTGCATGGTTTCTGAAGGCAAGTCCCGTTCAAAAAGATCCGGATGGAATTTTCTTGCCAGTCGGAAATATGACCTTTTTGCGTCCTCTGGCGATGCATCGGTAGTAATGCCCAGGATCTGATAATAGTTGAGACTCGACAACTTCTCATGAAATTCCAGCACTTCATTGATTCTTTCTTCAGCCTTCGCTTGTTCCTCTTTCTCGACACCTCCTATTTTCTCGTCCTCCGTTTTCTCTTCCACTTTCTCCTGGCTCCTCTCTTCCTCCTTTGGTTCCTTTGGCTCTTCCTCTTTGGGAAGGATTGTCTTATCCAGTGAGGGCCTCGCCTCATCCCTCAAATCGACCAAATCAAGACAGTAGAGGAGATAGAGGCTCTTCCAGAACAATTCTGGCATTAAATCCGAGTTGCTCAGAAGCTCCCCGGCCGTGGATTTTCCTTTCACTTTATCCAGCAGTTCTCTCTCCTGCTCGGTCAACCTGAGATAAAAATCAATGGATTTGGGATAGGGCGTTTTTTCTGTCAGAAACATCTCCAGCTTAGGATTATGTTTCATACGTCTAATGCCTTCCTCGATCAGCACAGGTAATTTCAGCTTCATATCGAAGGTCTGATCTGAAAAATCAACATCTTCTTGGAATTTGAGTTCCGCATCAAAAACAGAAAACATATTCAGCACAACTTCTCTCATTTGATAGGTTAAACCTTCCTGCAGGCTCTCTTTCGAAAGCAAGCCCCTTTCGAGCAAAACCGAACCGATGCTTTTCTTTGGCTCGACATATGCATCGATTCTTTTGAAATCTTCTTTGGAAAGTTTTCCCAACCTGAACAAAACCTCACCGAGCAGCTCCAAAGGATGATTGGTTTTTGCATGGACCAGAAGGCCTTCTTGGAAGAAAAGATATTTCTGAAAATTTTGATGATGAAAAGAAAGTCTGCCTCTCTTTTTTTTGAAGTGAATATCTTTCAGGTAGAGACCGATGTGCTCCATTGCCGACCTAATTTCTTCCTTTTTTTAAATTCATGATGCCATTCCTAACAGGAAACTTAAATTTATAATACAAAAGGGTAACGTTTTTCAATCTCTGTAACATATTTTAATCCTATGAATGTAAATTGCAAACCATAAGAATTTATGATAATTTTTTCTCGATGAAAGTCGCCCTGGCTCAGATCCGCCCAATTCTTGGCAACACAAGAGAAAATTTCCTTGTGCATCTTGAATATATTCAGAAGGCGAAAAAAAAGAAAGCGGATCTTCTGGTCTTTCCTGAATTGAGCCTTACCGGATACACCCTCAAGGATATGGTTGAGGATGTCGCTGTCCGGCCTCGAACCGATCCCATGTTCAAGAAATTCAAAGCTTTAAGCCGGGATCTTTCTTTTGTGGTGGGATTTGTAGAAGAGAAGGAGAAAGGGCTTTTTTACAACTCCGCCGCTTTCCTTTCCCGGAACAAGGTTCTTCACATCCACCGAAAAGTCTATCTTCCAACTTACGGGATGTTCGAGGAGCTGAAATTTTTCGGTCAAGGAAGAAATTTCAGCACCTTTCTCACTCCCTTCGGAAAGACAGGAATGATGGTTTGTTATGATTTCCTCCATTTGGGTGCGAACTACCTCCTTTTTGTAGGCGGATCAGAGCTTATCATCGTCATAAGTGCCGCTCCAGGACGAGGGCTTTCAGATGAAGAATCGTACGCGTCTTCCCGTATGTGGGAGCTCATGGGGGAAACGATTTCCCGTTTTTGCCAGACTTTTGTCATCTACTGCAATCGAGTCGGATACGAAGATGGAAAATCATTCGCCGGCGGCTCGTTCATTTACAGTCCCGGGGGACATCTCGTCGCCAAATCACCTTATGTGGACGAGGATTTTCTGATCAAAGAAATCGATCTCGAAGATATCCGCAGATTCCGGAAAAAACGCCCTTACCGAAGGGATGATAAACCCGAGGTCATCTGTGAGGCTCTAAAAAGAGTCATCGAAAATTATGAAGATTAATCCTGCTTTTGTTGAAAAATTGATCACTCGATTCATAGAGGAAGAATTCTCCAAACTCGATTTTGAGAAAGGGATCTTAGGCCTGTCCGGTGGTCTAGACTCATCCGTTTGCGCCTTGCTGGCTGCCAGGGCTCTCGATCCAAAAAATGTCATAGGGCTCATAATGCCTCACAAGAAGATTTTCCATAAAGACGTGAAAGATGCGGAGGAAATCGCTTCCCATTTGGGTATATCCTTTCAACTGATAGATATCTCGCCGATGGTAGATGCCTACTATGCGAATTATCCCACAGAAAGCAGAATCCTGAAAGGGAACAAAATGGCAAGAGAAAGGATGTCCATCCTGTATGATGTCTCAGCCCGCGAGAAGGCGCTGGTCCTGGGCACGAGTAACAAAACAGAGCTTCTTCTCGGATACGGGACAATCCATGGTGATATGGCTTGCGCAATCAATCCTATGGGGGACCTGTATAAAACACAGGTCCGGCAGCTCGCTCGATACCTGAAGATCCCGGATAAGATACTGAAAAAGAAGCCGACTGCGGGATTATGGTCCGGACAAACCGACGAAGGGGAACTCGGACTATCCTACGCCAAAATAGACAGAATTCTCTATCAATTGGTCGACTTGAAAAAGACAAAAAAGGAAGTGATTTCTCAAGGACTTCCTGAACAGGACGTCGAAAAAATCATGGGGCTCATCAAAGGATCGGAATTCAAAAGGAAAATGCCTCCCATTCCTAAGATATCAGACCGGACCGTGGGACACGATTTCCTGTATCCTTTCGATAGAGAGGATTAGCAGAAATTACGGATAAAAACCGTTGATGACCGAGCCGAAATCTCCCTCAACAACGCCCGGCACACTCTATGTCGTAGCCACTCCATTGGGTAACCTCGAGGATATTTCTCTTCGAGCCTTAAGGATTTTACGGGATGTCTCTGCCATCGCCTGTGAAGACACGCGTAAGACAATAAAAATCTTGAACAAATACAACATAAAGAAAAGGCTCATCAGTTACTTTCATCCTAAAGAACATCAAAAAGTCCCAAAGCTCTTGTCCATTCTCCAGCAAGGCGAAGATTTGGCGCTTGTTTCTGATGCAGGAACGCCAGGAATCTCGGATCCCGGATACCCTTTGATTCAAGAAGCTTTGGCCAGGGGAATTAGGGTGGTCCCTGTTCCAGGACCATCGGCAGTCGCTGCAGCCCTATCCGCGTCTGGCTTGCCTACTCATGAATTCCATTTTCTCAGCTTCCCTTCTCCAAAGAAGCACGCCGTGAAAAAAATGCTGGATACAGTCAAAAACGGGAAAGCGACCTTGGTGTTTTATATACCAGCAAGGAAGGTCCCTTCATTTCTGCATCTAATCAGGGAAACGCTCGGCGAAAGGAAGACCGTCATAGCCAGGGAAATGACAAAATTATATGAGGAATTTCTGAGAGGAACACCCTCAGAGCTGCTTTCAGAAACCGAAAAGATAGAAATTAAGGGTGAAGTGACTCTACTCGTTGCAGGAAGATCAAAAAAAAATTGAGCACCTGAGATTCGTTCTCTGCCGAATCCTCACACGTAAAGGCTGGGTTTCATCTCATTCCAATTTTCTTCCCCTTTACTATGGAACCACCTCGAATGTTCATTTTGGCGAAGGATTCTTTAAAAAGAACCGACAAAAGTAAAAAATGACAAAAGTAAACAAATTTTTCAATAATACTTGACAAAAGAACACTAAGATATTATATTATATGCGTACTAAGATATTTTAAGGAGGTAACTGAAATGGCTATTATCAGATGGGATCCTTTCAGAGACATCGTCACTCTGAGGGAAAAAATGAACCGCCTTTTTGAGGATGCAGTCACAGCTAGAGGAGAAGAGAGAGATATGATCTCCAGCACGTGGACTCCTTCTGTTGACATCTATGAAACAGAAAACGAAATCGTTCTCACCGCTGAAGTTCCCGGTATAGACGAAAAGGATATCGATATCAAAATCGAGAACAATACTCTCTCTGTTCAGGGTGAAAGAAAATTCGAAAAAGAAACCAAGGAAGAAAATTACCATCGAATCGAACGATCTTACGGTTCTTTCTTCAGATCATTCACCATACCTCATAATGTTGACCAGGATAAGATCGAAGCTGAACATGAAAGCGGAGTTCTGAGGGTTCTCATGCCTAAGAGACATGAATCCAAGCCAAAAAAGGTGAAGGTCCTCAAGCCTAAGAAAAAGGCAGAAAGCAAAGTCAAGAAATAAAATTTTACGTTTTTTTTGCGCCCTTGGTCGACCGGCCGGGGCGCTTTTTTTTAATCCCGATTCAGCTCAGGCTTGGGCGACAGTCAAAGCTCTGACCTCTAAAGCTCCAGCCTTTCTCAACGCCAGGCTGCATTCTTGGAGGGTCGATCCCGTAGTGAACACATCGTCAACCAAAAGCACGACCTTCCCTTTAATTTTTTCACCGTTTTTCACCTGGAAAGCGCCCTTTAAATTTTTTTCTCTTTCCTTGGCCTCGAGAGATGTCTGGGGAGGAGTCCTGTTTACTTTGACGAGCCGGTCTTCGATGAGTTCGATCTGCTTTCGTTTCGCGAGCTCTCTGCCCAGAAGCTGAGCCTGGTTGAAGCCCCTTTCTTTCTCTTTTTTCGGATGGAGAGGGACAGGAATGATAGCATCCGTTCCCCACCAAAGGTTTTCTTCCTTACCCAAGCTCTTATAGATAAACTCTGCTAAATATTCCTTGAGAACGCTAAATTTTCGGTATTTATACAGGATGAGGATATCTTTTAATCTCCCCGCATATAGTCCGCAAGAACGATGGCACGAAAAAGCCGGCCTTCGTTCCACACACCTCCGACAATAGTGGTGATCGCCAGTTCCTGAAAAAAACTTCCCGCAACTCAAACAATAGGATGTGCGATGTGGTTTTATCCCTTGAAGGCAGGAGCGGCAGACAATTTTTTCTCCGGGAAATTCGAGCAAATCCGAACACAGCTCACAAAGAGATGGGAAAAAAATGAGCTCGGCTAACTTAAAATAAGAGGCAAAACTCTGCTGGATAGAAAAGTTCAAAGAGCCTCTTCCTCAGCCTTTTCTTGACATTCGATGCAGTAGGGTGTCCAGGGAATGGCATCCAATCTCTTCTTTCCGATTTTAGTACCGCACATCTGACAGACACCAAGAGTGCATTCATCGACTCTTTTAAGGGCTTCGTCTATCAAATGCAATTGTTTTCGCTCCGTATCAGAGAGACTCAAAAGGAATTCTTTGGTATAGGAACTTTCTGCTTTGTCACCCATATCCATTGCAATCCCAGGATCTTCTACTTCTTTGCTTTCGTTATAGAATTCACTGAGTGTCTCGATAATCTCTTGTTTTCTTTTAAGGAGCTTCTTTTTATATCTTTCTTTCTCTTTCTTGTTCAATCTTCCCCCTATTTCGCGTAATGTCTTCCCTTCATGATGGTTAGGGAGCGATATATCTGCTCGAGGAGAACAACTCGAGTCAATTCATGAGAAAAAGTCATTTTGGACAAGGAGAGGAGGAAGTCAGCGCTTTTCAGAATTCTTTCGGCCAAACCTAAAAAGCCTCCGACAACAAAAGTGATGCATTGTGCGGCACTCGATCCGGTTTCCTCTAAAAACCGTGCGAATTCTTCAGAATTCATTTCCTTTCCTCTGTCAAACAAGCAGATAATATAATCACCTCGGATGGTTTTTTCAAGCGCATCGGCCTCAATTCCTCTTATTTTTTGACCGTGCTTATCAGAATAACCTCGAGCTTCCTTTGTCTCGACCAGAGAGCAATCTTCTAATCTGTTGATTTTTTCTAAATAGACTTCTTGAAGATCTCTCAGGCTTTTGTTCCGTGTCTTCCCTGGCCACACTATTTTCAACTTCATGAAAGGACCTTTATACTTCCAATCTCTTAAAATCGTCCTAAAAAAATAATGATTAAAACACAAAATGTCAATATTTTTTTCTCTCCGGAAGGTTTGTGGTTAAAAAAGATCAAAAATTCAATCTAGGGGCATCCCCCCAAAGCTTTTCCAGAGAATAATACTCCCTAGCTTCTTTTGAAAAAATATGAATAATGAAATTCCCGTAGTCCATAAGGATCCATTCTGCATTTTCTTTGCCCTCAATGCTCGCTGGCCTTATATCTTTCTCCTTCAATTCCTGCTCGACGTTCTCACAGATGGCCACGTTCTGTCTTCTGGAATTCCCGTGCATGATGATAAAATAGTCGGTAAAAGAGGAGATGTCTTTCAAATCCAAGATAGTCATATCCTCCCCTTTCTTGGCTTGACCTGCCTCCAAGGACAATACCACATCTTTTGGCAGATTTTTCTTATGCAGCTTCTTTGAAATTTTTTGACTCATTTCCCTCTCTGGTAAAGTTTGTTCTCGTTTATATAGGCTTCCACAGACTCGGCCACTTGACCGGTTATGGATTTTCCATTTTTTATTCTTTTCCGCACTTCCTGCGAAGCCAGGTCTAAGGCTGAAATAGACAAGAGAAAGATCTTATAGTCACTCAAAATCTGGTCACTAATTTCCTCTTGTCCCGAAAGCCGATGTATCCAATTTTTATACTTCCCTCCCAAGATATGCTCAGCATCCTCGAGACGATATCCAGGGCGGCTAATGACAATAAAATGACATTGTTCCAGAACTTTTTCATAATCCTTCCAAGTGTCTATTTCTAAAAAAGCATCCACTCCTAAAATGAAAAAAATCCAAGCATCTGGATAGCGCTCTTTCAATTTGGCGAGCGTCAGGATGGAATAGGATTTTCCCTTCGCTTCAATCTCTATTGAAGAAGGAATAAACTGAGGATAAGGAGCAACGGCTAACTCAACCATCTTCATTCGGTGAGAAGGGGCAGCTATATCAGAGGAACCCTTATGAGGAGGGATGTATGATGGAATGAATAAAATTTTTTTCAACGAAAAAACTTTTTGGACTTCCAAACAAGCTTTCACATGACCCACATGGATCGGGTTAAATGTTCCCCCGAAAATTCCTATCCGTTCCTTCATATCGATCTCGCATTTGATTCTAATGATTCCAATTTTTCATTCAGGAACATGATCAAATCCTTGAGCCCCTTCTTCCTCAGAGCTGACACTGCAAAAAAAGGAAGCCTTTTTCTTTGGGCAAGAAATTTCACTTTTTCGAGCCTCTTTTCGTCCTGTCCGAGCAGATCGATTTTATTTGCTACGAGAAGCTGCGGTCTTTTGACCAAACAGCTGTTAAATGCCTGGATTTCCTTCATCACAGCTTTAAAATCATTGACAGGATCCCTATTGGTATATGGTGAGACATCAACTAGATGGACGAGTATTTTTGTGCGTTCTATATGTTTAAGAAATTTTACTCCTAAACCATGACCCTGATGAGCCCCCTCGATCAATCCCGGAATATCTGCCACTACAAAACTCTGAAACTCGTTGACATCCACGACGCCGAGATTGGGCACCAGGGTGGTAAAAGGATAATCAGCGATGACAGGTTTGGCGGCTGAAATGTTCGAAATGAGCGTGGACTTGCCTACATTGGGAAATCCTATCAGACCAACGTCAGCAATGAGTTTCAATTCCAGGGTATATTCCCGCTCCTCGCCTGGCTGACCTTGTTCGCGAAATTTGGGAGAACGATTGGTGGATGAAGCGAAAGAGGCGTTACCCCTTCCCCCTTTTCCCCCCTTAGCTGCAAGAAATTCCTGGCCACCGGAAACCAAATCGAACAGAACTTTTTCCTTGTTTTTTTCCTTGATAATGGTTCCCAGCGGAACTTTTAGGCGAAGGTCATCTCCCTTTCTTCCCTGACGGTTCCCCCCCTCTCCATGAGCCCCTCTCGGTGCTTTGTTTATGGGATGAAAACGGAAATAGGCCAATGTATTGAGATTTTCATCAGCGACGAGGAAGATGCTTCCCCCCTTTCCTCCACGGCCTCCATCCGGGCCTCCTTTGGGCACCCCCCTCTCTCTCCGGAAGCTCACACAACCATCGCCGCCTCTTCCGGCCCGGAGGGTCACATTGACCTGGTCAACGAACATGTTTTGTGGAGTCTATACCTCCTAGGCTGGCAAAACAGATACGAATTTCTTGTTCTTTCCCCGAGTTTCAAAGCACACATTTCCAGCTATTTTGGCAAAGAGAGTATCGTCCTTTCCTCTTCCTACGTTTTTTCCAGGATTGAAAGGAGTCCCTCTCTGGCGAACCAGGATAGACCCTGCCTTTACGAACTGTCCGGCATGGCGTTTGACCCCCAGTCTTTTGGAATGGCTATCTCTCCCGTTTTTGGCGCTTCCACCTGATTTTTTGTGAGCCATTCTATTTCTCCTTCTCAGAGGTTGTTTTCTTTGATTTTTCAGTGACTTTCTTTTTGGCCGGCTTCTTTACGGAAGGTTTCTTTTTCGGTGCCGCAGCCCGTGTCTTTTCGTCTTTGGTCTTTCTGGAAGCTGCTTTCCTTGCCGGCTTCTTGGCTTTCTCCTCCGGCTTCTTTGTTTTTGTCCTCTCTTTTTTTGCTGCGGATGCCTTCTTTACTCCCTTAGCCTTCGGCTTCTTTGGCGCTTCCTTGGGTTCGCCTTTTGCCTTTGCAGGCTTTCTCTCTTTGGTTTCTCCGACATCTGGGATGATCTTTTCGATCTTCACTCTTGTGAGCTCTTGGCGGTGACCCATTTTCTTGCGATACTGCTTCCTTCTCTTTTTCTTGAATACGATGACCTTGTTATCCTTGAAATTTTCGATAATTTTACCGATTACTTGAGCACTTTCAACGAAAGGTGTCCCAATCAGAGTCTTCTCATTATCCTCAATCAGAAGAACTTGGTCAAAAACGACTGTCTGTCCTTTATCTGTATCCAGCTTTTCGACAGCCAAGATTTCTCCGACTTCGACCCTGTACTGCTTACCTCCGGTTTTAATCACAGCAAACATTTTTAATCCTTAATCTCAATTATTTAACCCGATTTCCCATTCATGTCATGGAAATCAAAGGACGCGTTGCCGACTTCCGAAAATCAGTGCATCTCCTTGAAGCCGAAGCTTCTCTCTTCTTTATCAGAATGCCCAAGTTTTTGAACAATTCAGAGTGATTACGTTTATCTTTTGAATGAAAAGATGTCTAACTTTAACATATGCCTATTGTTCTGTCAATACGCCGGCCCCTTGCAGAAGCATCTCCAAAACCTTGATGACTAAGAGCAAGAGTCTAAGCAAAAGGGCACAATTGAGCCGTTGACATTTATTTTCGAAAGGATTATTTATTAGATAAATTTTTCAGGATTTTCATCACAATAAAAAAGGAGGTTAAGGCGTGAAAAAACTACTTTTAATTTTGCCTTTGGTCTTTCTGCTTTGTTTTACTTTTGGCTGCCAGCAGGCTGAAGAGGTGGCCGAGGAGCCTGTGGTGGATGTTGAATCTGAGAAACAAAATGTTGAAGAAGTAATTCGCAATTTCTATGATGCTACGTCTTCATTCAATTTCCAAGGTATTCGAGACTTATGCACTGATGATTTCATCCTTTTTGAATCTGAACAGGTTATGAATGTGGAAGACTTCATCAACTTTATCACACCTTTCAAAGGTGCTACTATGACCTATAATTTGGAAGATGTAAAGATAAATGTTGAGGGTTCTGTTGCATGGATGAGGATGAGGAGTAAAGCTAAAATGACAATGGGAGAACAGGTAATGAACTATGAATGGCTAGAAAGTGCTGTTCTTAAAAAACAAGAAGGTATGTGGAAAATTGCATTTTATCATTCTACGACTGTTGAACCTCCTGAAGAGAATTAAAAGAGGATTGAACGATGAAAAAACTGTTTGTGATTTTGCCTTTGGTTTTGGTGCTTTGTTTTGTTTTTGGCTGCCAGGACAAGGCAGCGATGGCAGATCTTAAAGAGTTCAGAGCCCAGGCAGCACTTGAGCGGCAGAACAAGGAGCTCGTTAAAGGTTTCCTTGAGGAATTAAATAAAGGGAATGTTGAGATTTGGAAGGAACTGTGCGCACCCGAGTTTGCATTCTACTACCCATCTGAAACCACTGAGCCATTATCCCTTGAACAAACCTATGAAAGTTTTAAGATGGCTTTTAAGGGTTTTCCTGATATTAATTGGAATACCCATGAACTAATTGCAAAAGGAGATAAAGTCATAGCCAGGTTCACTGTTACAGGCACTCATGAAGGAGAATATCAAGGTATCCCTGCTACTGGCAATAAAATTAATATTAGCGTAATTGCAATATTCCAATTTAAAGATGGAAAGTGTATAGAGACAAGGGAAGAAGAAGATGCTCTAGGTTTCATGCAGCAACTCGGCTTTGAGCTTAAGCCGAAGGAGGAGTAGATTCTTATTAGTTATTGCTTCTCTAACCAAATCTTAAAGGCTTTCATCATGGCCCGGGCCGGCTCCAGATCCAGCTTGCTCAAATCATATGGAGGATTCTGATCCCAGATCCCGGTCAGCAGATCCCATCCGTAATTACCGTCTGAGAGTGATTGATATAAAAGTTTCTCGGCCTGGTTAGGAACCGGGAACTGGCCTCCGTCGCAGCTCGGGAGAAATCCCTTCGCCTTGTAGCAGATCTCATCTCTGGCATGTTTGTAACTCGACATATCCCCTATCTTGTGTTTTGCATAATTCCAGTGCAGATATATCAGCTTCTTGTAGAAGTTTGGGTTCGTCATCGATGTTAGCCGCCTGAAATAGGGAATGGCTCTGTTTCCGCTAAGATCTTTGAATTCGTCCAGGATCCCGGCCAGGACGGCCCTGATCGCATTTCCTAGTGCTTCCTTAGCAATCTTATCCAGGAACCTTTGAAAATCTTCGTCATCGATCTCGAAATTGAAAAGAAGTGAGGGGAGTCAGCTATATCTTTTTTATCATCTTAAAAGGTGAGATACATGGAAAAAAATCATCGCGAAAACAGTATAAAATTAATTGTATATTCAAGAACAATAGGCGAAAATATAAAGCGTCAGCGAAACAGATTGGGCCTGACGCAGAATGAGCTTGCAGAGAAAGCAAGAGTTTCGAGGAGTACAATTCAAACAGTTGAAAAAGGTAAAGAAGAGACACTCAAAATTACTCTTCGGAATTTATTTAAGAGAGCAGAGGCTCTAGGATTAGAGCCAGGAGATCTTTTTCTCACAGAGGAAGACCGGGAAGATCTAACATATAAGACAAAGGTTCTGTTTGATAGATTAAATAAGATGTTCGATCTTGAAGAGAAAAAGGAAGAAGAAAAGGCAAACAAGTGACATAAAATGCCACAAAGTGTAATAAAGTGCCATTTTTGGGATGGAGGTTGAAATTCCTAAATAGGAGAGAGATTTTTATTTAGTAAAAATTATGATGGGAGGCTAAAATGAAAACAAAAATTCTAGCTACTGCCTTGATCTGTGTTTACCTCACCAGCTGCGCTACTTTGTTCAAAGGGACAAAACAAGAAGTTAGTATCAACAGTGAGCCGCAGAAAGCAGAGGTATATGTAAACGGCCAGTTGATGGGAGAAACTCCAATCGCTCTCAAGCTCGAAACTAAAAAGACTTATTCAGTCGAATTCAGAAAAGAAGGATACAAATCTAAAACCTATCAAATCACAAATCATGTAGGAGCAGGCTGGATAATTCTAGATGTTCTAGCTGGTCTTGTAGGAGTAATCGTTGATGCCGCTACTGGAGCTTGGTATTCTTTAGACCAAAAAAACGTGAATGCCGTTTTAGAAGAACAGCAGAAAAATCCACTTAATCCTGAATTCTTGTTGTTTTATTGATTGCTAAAAGAAGATTCTTCTAAGAAACAGGAAATATAACAATAGAAAGGAGGAGCATCTGTAACGGATAAGGAAAAAAAGAAAACTGAAATAACCTGTCCTAATTGCGGCAGGGCCTATCTCGTTAAGAAGGAATTTAAGCCCGGCACCTTGGAAGAAAATTTTGAGGCAGAAACCGTCTATGAATGCCGGGGGTGCTAAATCATATTTCATAAGGAGCAGCTGAAATGATAAAGGAGGGGGAAATGAAAGGATTAATGTTCGATTGTAAAAATTGGGGAGAGCCACATTGTAATACAGATGTTCGTAAATTCAAGCTCGCATCTGAACATGAAGAATGGGAAGAAACTGAGATATATCCTATGGGCGAAGAGCTGAGAAAATTGGACGAGATCTGCAAAGAATGCGAGTTTTTAGAATTATAAAAAATGCCTCGTTGTCGTGAAGGCCCGGTAAAAAATCGGCAAACAGGATACTATTTCTTCGATGAATATGTAGGCTTCCCCCCCGACAAGAAACGAGTCCGGATCTCCCTCCGTACCAAGGATCCTGAAAAAGCTCAATGGCTGTGTCCAAATCTTGCTGACGTCAAATAAAGTTAATCTTAAGAATGCAAAGCTCGGCTTTGCTAAACTTCAGCAAGCAAGTTTTTACTATGCTAATCTTCAGGAAGCTGGTCTCTGGAGTGCTAATCTTCAGGAAGCTAGTCTCTGGAATGCTAAACTTCAAAAAGCAAAGCTCACAGATGCCAACCTTCAAGGAGCAAATCTCGAGTATGCCAAGCTTCAGGAAGCTGGTCTCTGGAATGCTAAACTTCAAAAAGCATATCTCGGGGTTGCTAGCCTTCAAGGAGCAAATCTCCGGAAAGCTAACCTTCAAGGGGCAAATCTATGGAAAGCTAACCTTCAAGGAGCAGACCTTCAGAGAGTAAAAAATATAAATACCGAACAACTTTCCAGTGCAAAAACATTATATAAAGCTATATTAGATCCAGAGCTTGAGAGGGAGATAAGAGAGAAATATCCTCATCTTTTGGAAAGACCATAGATGGGAAAGGAATAGACTGATAGGGGGGAGGAGATTTTCAGAAAAATAAAGAGAGGAATATAAAAGTTATAAAGACCAAGGAGGGATAAAAATGGATTTTAAAAAATATTTAGAAATGTATGAAAATCTACCGGAAGATGAGAAGGGAAACAAGCTTTTACATGGAGATTGGAAGCCAGAGATGGGAGACAATTATATCGAAAAAGGTTATGACTGTTCTCAGGTGATTAATTCGGAGGATGATTTAAAGAAAATTAAAACAAATAAAGATAAGTATGGTTGGCTTTTAAGAGCAAAAGATTTTTATAGACCTGAGTTGCTGTTGAGGGGTTCAGTTCTGAATGAAGATCATTTGAATAAATTGATGAATGGTTATTGGAAGGCTAAGAACGATAAGAAGATTAAACCTTTAGAAGGTGATGTTCATACTGACAATCTACAAATGGCTATGTATATATTCTATTTCCAAGAATGGGATGATGAAAAAAAAGAGTGGATTAATACAACATATGATATATTGTCATCGTATATTAAGAAAAACGATTGATTCCATCAAGGAAGATGGGTAGAATTTGGATACTGGAGTGAAGAGAAACCCAGAGACAAGAATGGATAAAAGTTGCATTTTTGGTCAAGATAAAAATTTATTTAAAACTAAAAGCTTGAAAATAAAGCAGTTATAGAGAAAATATCCAGGGCGGTTAGCTCAGCGGTAGAGTACCGGTCTTACAAGCCGGGTGTCACTGGTTCGAATCCAGTACCGCCCACCAGGGATATTCACTTCTCGCCTTAAAAGACAATCCGATACCTCCCGCTCTGATTCCACCCAGAGCGCCAGGAGATCCTGAAGAGTTGCTTAATAAAGAGGGAGACACAAATCTTTACTAAGAGAGGCGTATATATATAATGATATTGAAAGGAGTCACTGAATTGAGCGAGGAAAACGAGTTCGTTAAAGAGTTCTTGGAAGATATTCTGGAAAGCATGGAAGGGGGAATTCTTGCTGTAAATAAACAAAGAGAGATCACTTTTTTCAATCGTTCTGCAGAGGAGACCACCGGGTACATGCGAGAAGAAGTGCTGGGAAAAGACTGCTGCCAGATTCTGAAGAGCGATCTCTGTGAAGAATCCTGTCCTATGGAAAAAGCCATGGAAACAGGAAAGCCAATTTTCAACTATGAGATTATGATTACTCGAAAAACAGAGGATAAAGTTCCTGTCAACATAACGACTGCACCCTTGCTCGCGAACGACAACGAGATCATAGGTGCTGTAGAGAATTTCAGAGATTTAACCAAACATAAAGGATTGTGGGGAAAACTGCGCCAGGAAAGAAACAAAGCTCAGCAGTATCTGAATATCGCAGGGGTCATTATTGTCGCCATAAACGATAAGGGGATCATCACCCTTATCAACAAAAAGGGATGTGATGTCCTGGATTATGAAGAAAAAGAGCTTATGGGCAAAAATTGGTACGATCTCTGCGTTCCAGAAAGAGAGAGAAAAGAAAGAAAAGAATCTCATAAAAGATTGATGTCTGGCAACCATGATGTGGTTGAAGATTATGAGAACTCCATTTTGACCAAATCCGGAGAGGAAAGGATAATAGCCTGGCACAACACTTTAATAAAGGATGAAAAAGGACATACCATCGGCACTCTCAGTTCTGGAGCAGACATAACTGAAAAAAAGCAGACCGAGGAAGAGTTGATCAGGTCAGAAAAATTGGCCTCTCTGGGTCAACTGGCCGCCAGCGTCGCCCACGAGGTAAACAATCCTCTAGCCGGAATAATGGTCTATGTGAAGTTGCTTCTCAAGAAATACAGGAATGGAGAAATCCAATCAGAAACGACTGGAGAGCAGCTCACAAAGATGGAAAAGGAACTGGATAGAACGACACGAATCATAAGAAATCTTCTGGATTTCGCACGCCAATCCGAGCCGAGCATGCGTCCGGTCGAAATAAACAAGGTCATCGAAGCTGCTCTGCTGTTGGTCGGGAATCAAATCAACCTCGAAAATGTACGCCTGGTCAAAGAATTGGACCCAAATCTTCCCCTTGTTCTTGCAGATTCGGATAAGATCCAGCAAGTATTGATAAACATCATCCTGAATGCGATCCAGGCCATGCCCCAAGGAGGTAAAATGACCATCAGTACATCGACTGCCGATAGTATCAAAATCATGGACTCGTTGAAAAACTGCGTCAGAATCGATATCGAAGATACAGGCATTGGCATCCCCAAAGAAAATCTTCACAAGCTCTTCACTCCTTTCTTCACGACCAAAGGAAAAGGAACAGGAGTAGGATTGGGACTCTCTGTGGTTCACGGGATCATCGGAAAGCATAAAGGAAAAATAGAAGTGGAGAGTGAGCCGAACGTAGGAACGACTTTTTCCATATATCTGGAGGTTTTGGATGAGAAAAAGGATTCAGCTTCTCATCGTCGATGACGAAAGTATAGTGAGAGAATCTCTCCGCGACTGGCTGTGCGGCGCCGGTTATGATGTTGTCGTTGCGGAGTCGGGAGAAGAAGCGCTCCGGATCATAAAGCAGAAAAAAATCAAAATCATGCTTGCTGATTTGGTCATGCCGGGTATGGGCGGAATCGAGCTGATGAAAGAAGCAAGGAAAATAGTCCCTACCATTTCAACGATAATCATAACCGCTCACGCAACGATTGAAACGGCCATAACCGCGATAAGAGAGGGAGCCCATGATTATATCGAAAAACCGTTCTGCCCTGAAAAAGTCGAACTTCTCATAGTAAAATTGGTGGAACATCAGAAACTGATCGAGGAAAATATCTCCTTGCGGCAGAAGATTAAAGATCGATTTCAGTTCGAGGGAATCATCGCCAAAAGCCCAAAGATGTTGAAAATATTCGAACTCATCAAAACGGTCGCTTCTACCAACGCTACGGTATTGATTACAGGAGAAACGGGTACGGGAAAGGAAATTGTTGCTCGCGCTATCCATCATCAAAGTCCTCGCCGGAACAAGGCCTTTATCGCCACAAGTTGTGCTGCTCTGCCCGAAAGTCTGCTGGAAAGTGAACTTTTCGGCCATGAGAAAGGTTCGTTTACGGGTGCAGTGGAAAGGAAAAAAGGGAAATTCGAAGCAGGACACAAAGGCACTTTATTCCTCGACGAAATTGGTGAAATCAATCCCAATACCCAAATCCATCTCTTGAGAGCGCTTGAAGAAAAAAAGATTACCAGAATTGGCAGCAACGAAGAAATCCCGATAGATGTCCGGATCATAACGGCAACGAACAAGGATCTGAGGACCAAGGTCATGCAGAATCAATTCAGAGAGGACCTGTATTATCGCTTGAAAGTCGTCACGATCAACCTCCCTCCGCTCAAGGAGCGAAGGGAGGATATCCTTCCTTTGGCCGAACATTTCTTGAAAAAATATTCCGAAGAAAATGAGAAAGGCATCATCAATTTTTCACCAGAGGTCATTGAATTCATGCTCCATTATTCTTGGCCTGGAAATGTAAGGGAACTGGAAAACATAGTCGAGCATGGTGTCATCCTTTCCAAGAACAATACCATCACTTTGGCAGAGCTCCCCACAGATATTATTCAGCCAATTTCTCTGGAAGAAAAAACGATCGAGGCAGTGACAAAAAATCATATTCTCAAAGTTCTCGAGGAGACGGAAGGCAATATATCAAAGGCAGCCAAGATCCTGGGAGTTCGAAGAATGACCTTATACAACAAGCTTAAAAAGTATGACCTAACTGTCAACAATTTGGACACCTAATGTCTAAAACATTGACAGCATTGGTGATTCTTTTTCAACTGAAGTGTTCTGCTTCAACTGCGTAAGCTATTCCTATTCATATGCTTACAAAGATTCTTCGAAATTTCTCAATGCCTTGTCTATTTTGGCACGCTATTTGCTCCATTCAACAATCCAAGGAAATGGTAAATTCCAGCAGGAAGAGATTATTATCCTATCATTCCTGCAAGGAAGGAAATAATAAATCCATTAATAACGGAGGCAATAATGAGTAAAGAATCTATGCTGGTCGTCGAAGACGAAGACATTATGAGGGAAGCTTTAGTCGAGTACTTTTCAGGGGAAGGACATAAAGTTGACACGGCCGACAACGGAGAGAATGCCCTGAAAAAATTTGATCCAAAAGATTATGATGTCATGATCATCGACCTTAGATTACCCGGCCGTGATGGTCTCTCGGTCCTGAAAGAAGTCAGAGAACAGAATCCCAAGGCAAAAGTTATCATGATTACGGCTTACCCCTCACTCGAAAGCGAGATGGAGGCAAGGCGCAACGGTGCCATTGATTACCTGACTAAGCCATTCGAGCTGGACTATCTTGAAACCTTGATCAGGCAGTCTCTTGAAGTCTATGTAATCCCCACTCTTCCTGTCGAAGAGCCCGTAAAGGAAATTGTTGAAGAGGAAATTATCACTCCCTGCATTTGGACCCAGGCCGGTATAATCAAGAATCGGATGTGCACACGCCGTTATGAATGTCTAAGAGGATGTGATTTTCATGATGCTCTGATGAAAAACGAAAAATACAAAAATGATCCCCGCATCAAACCTTATCTGGAAAAAGTTCACTCGCTTCTGGGAAGGAATCAGTGCCGCTATACCATAAGCGGTGAGATCTCCTTTCGTACATGTTCGAGACTCTTTAATTGTGCAGAATGCGAACTCGATCATATGATCCAGCACGAGATGAGTCGCCAAGTGGCCATCAGGGAAGAAAACAAAAAAAGAAAGAGAGCCGGCAGGGTCGCCGAAGTGACCATGAAAAAGAGATCCAGTCGAACCGATCATTAGGCCACATGAGATCCTATTGAGTGAGTGGCCTCTGCTGGCTGTCAATCCCGGCTGATCTTACAGACACCCGGGGCTTAAGCTCCGGGTGTTTTTTTGTACTGATTTAAATTGGCACTCGCTCCCATCTTGTCCGGGCAGACTCTGATGGAGAGGAGCAAATCGTCAAGTATTAGTCGGTGGTTCTGCGCCATCACCGCGAGGGAGTAGAAAATCAAGAAAAATATCACCTCCCTATTCACCTGAAAAAGGGATTGTTTAATCCCCCCGGATAAATCAGAATAATTACCTGGGAAAAATGGAGGAAGGACTCTATACTCCCAAGATTTTGGCCTAAAGTCATGAACAAGACAAAAATCTTAGTCGTCGAAGATGAAAGCATTGTGGCCCGCGATATCCGAAATATGCTTCTAGGTCTTGGCTACGAGGTAACAGCAGTAGTTGCTGGAGCGAAAACCGCCATACAAAAGGCGGAAGAAACACGTCCCGATCTCGTGCTTATGGATGTCATGCTCCATGGAAAAGTGACAGGAGTCGAAGCAGCAGAGCACATTTATACTCAATTCAGTATTCCTGTTGTCTACCTTACAGCCTATGCAGACTCTTCAACGGTCCAGCGCGCAAAAAAAACGGAGCCTTTCGGATACATCATCAAACCTTTCGAGGAAAGAGAGCTCCAAACAACGATCGAGATCGCCCTCTACAAATATAAAATGCAAATGGAATTGAAGGATAGAGAACGATGGCTGTCAATCATCCTCAAAAGCATCGGCGACGGAGTGATCGCTACAAACCAGGACGGACTGATCACTTTCATGAATCCTTTGGCCGAGCATCTCACCGGGTGGAAACAGGATGATGCTCTGAACAAACCTCTTGGAGAAGTGTTTCATGTGATGAACGAAAAGCCTGGAAAGAGGCAAGATATCCCTGTCAGGAAAATTCTCGAAGGCGAAGGTCCGGAGCTCTTAAATGGAAGTTATCTTCTCTCCAAAAAGGGAAAGACAACACCTATCGATCCGAGACTGGAACCCATTAAAAACGATGGGGGTGAAATATCCGGTATGGTGCTGGCTTTTACCGACATTACTCCAAGAAAAAGGGCAGAGGAGCAGCTCAAAAAAAGCTGGGAGCAACAAAAGATAGCTATGGAAGGAACGGTTCGGGCTATCGCGTTTACCATTGAAACCCGAGATCCCTATACTGCCGGGCATCAAAGACGCGTGACAAAGCTCGCTTGCCTTATTGGCGAAGAGATGGGGCTGTCAACAGACAGGCTGCAAGGAATTCGGATGTCAGGAGAACTTCATGATATCGGTAAAATACACGTCCCTGCAGAAATCCTCAGCAAGCCCGGGAAGATATCCGAAGCAGAACACACCATCATAAAAACCCATGCACAGGTGGGACACGACATCTTAAAAACGATCGATTTTCCGTGGCCGGTGGCAAAAATCGTGCTCCAACATCATGAAAGAATGGACGGAAGTGGATACCCCCAAGGTCTCAAAGGAGAAAAGATTCTTCTGGAAGCCAGGATTTTGGCCGTAGCGGATGTCATCGAAGCTATGGCTACCCACAGGCCTTACCGTCCCGCTCTTACCACAGAAGAAGCCCTGAAAGAAATATCAAAAAACAAGAGGAAACTCTATGATGCCAGAGTGGTAGAGGCTTGTCTAAAGGTATTCAAAGAAAAAAAGTTCAAATTTGAGTGAAATCATATCCAAATTGTTCTAAAATAATGTGTGCGCCTCTGAATCCATCATATTCTCAGGGCAGCAAGGGAGGCCAACAATTAAAAATAAAATTTCAAGCATCTGGCTTTTGGTTTCCATCCTTTTTTGTCTGGGCGGGCTGGCTGCTTTTATTTTTCTGTTTGTCTTAGATTTCAATGTCTACTGGTTCATCCTTTCACCAATCATACTTGCCATATACGAAAGTCCGGCTGCTTTTTTCTTCTGGTTATACAAGAAAACATCCCAGAGGAATTCCCCGAAGGAGAAAAGCGCCCCCGACGGGATTTGAACCCGTGCTGCCGCCTTGAAAGGGCGGTGTCCTGGACCAGGCTAGACGACAGGGGCGCGAGGGTGGTGAGCCGTGCTGGACTCGAACCAGCGNNGCCGGTGCTCTCCCTCTGAGCTAACGGCCCTCCCTAATGTGAATCAGTATTTATAAAGGAAAATGAGCAAAGAGTCAATATCAGCCGAGCGGCTCGATTTCGACAATAATCCATCTGCCTCGATGGGTTAAATTCAAAGTTTCATCTGTAAGAATATATCTCCTCAAATAAAACCGGTAATCACTGGTTCCTGACTGACCTGTTGCCCGTACATCCACTTCTGAGAAATAAACCTCACCGGTTAAGTCTCTGATATTCGGAAGTCTACCTGTGCCTAAGGAGAAAATTGCAATCTCTTCTTCTCTCTGCGCAGCATCTTCGGCTTCGTTGAACTCTTGCTGCAGCTGTCTGTGAAGTTCCCGTTCTTCATCGAACTTAGCTTGAGCTTCTTCGATCTCTCTTTGTGCAGCCCGTCTAGCTGCGGCTGTTCTTGCGTTCTTCAGTTTTTCTTTCGCTTCCCATAAAGCATCTTCGGCATCCATAGTTGGCCCTACGTGGCCTTCCAACTTCCTCTTCAGCTCTAGTTCAGTTTGATTCATCTCAGGTAACTTGAATGGTTCAACCCTCTCCTCTGTTACACTGATGATTTCCCACCCTTGCGACGCATCGATGGATAGGGGTTCTAAAGCCATCGTCGATAATGTCGTCCTGTCATTCAGGGCAAGCGCACTGAAATATCTTTTGAGAAGGCCTTCTTCAGGGTGCCCTCCACAATTGGTAAGAACACTCAAGAGGATAATTATTCCCAGAAGAGATAAAATTTTTCTCGCCATCCTTCCTCCTTCCTATTCAAAGGTAATTTTGCTTTCTCAATTTTACTTTTTTTTATAACAAAAAAGCAAGCTTAATTCGGGATGATTCACGAAAAAATCCTCAAATATCTTTTTTTTGTACCAATAATCCTAATTGAATGGGACATCCAGTCTTTCCCTCTCATTTTCCGCTTTTATCCAGCCGTAGATTCTATCGAACAATAAGAAAAATTGAATACAGAATCAATTTTGGACATTTTTTTCCTTTTTTTATTGACAAGTCCACTAATTCTAAATAGAATTTAACGTAATTATAAGACATTCACTATCATTCCTATAATTACGCTAAATTATTTCATTTACATATGATGCAGGAAAGAGTCCCAATCTGAAACGACCCAAGAGCCTCCCAGTCTTATAGTTACACAATTTGATATCGTCTAAAATGCACTATTTTGGATATATTTCTTTCGATCCCACACGACTGACACAAGATTATCTTACAATTCTGTAAACAAAGGAGGATTCATGGAAATCCAGAAAAAAGTCATATTCGAAGAAGAGCTGGATCATCATTTTTTGGACGACGTCAGAGAGTCTTCTTTCAGCGAGGAAATCAGCCGCTGTATCCAATGCGGCACCTGCAGCAGCTCCTGCCCAATGGCCGAATATATGGATTACACCCCACGAAAGATCATTGCTATGATCAAACACGGATTCAAGGACGATGTACTCAAAAGCTTTACTCCCTGGCTCTGTGCATCATGCTACAACTGCCAGGTCCGCTGTCCCTCAAATATCAAAATCACTGATATCATGTACACGATCAAGAGAAAGGCTTTTGACGCCAAAGTTTATCCGACAAAACTTCCCATTCCGGCTCTGGCCCAAGAAATCTCTAAGCTCATCGCGAAAAATGGCAGGAATTCAGAACTATGGGTGGTCTTGAACATGTACCTTAGATTAAAAGATCCTTTTGGCCCGTTAAAAATGACCTCAACAGGTCTGAACCTTATGAAGACAGGCCGCCTGAATCTTAAAAAAGAAAAGATCAAAAACAGAAAGCAGCTGCACGCATTATTAAAAGCAGTATCGGAGGAAACAAAATGAAAGAATACGCATATTACCCAGGCTGTTCCTTAAAGGCAGGTTCCAAACACTATGAGGAATCCCTTCTACCTGTCTTTAAAGAATTGGGAGCTCCTCTCGATGAACTGGATGATTGGAACTGCTGCGGCGCCACGGCATATTTCTCCGTGGACGACATGCTGGCCGCGGCCATATGCGGACGCAACCTGTCCCTGGCAGAAGAAGTCGACAAAGATATCCTCGCTCCCTGTTTGGGCTGTTATCTCACCATGAAAAAAAACAATCATTTTCTCAAAAGCGGACGAGACAAAGCAAAAAAGATACTGAACGACCTGGAAAAAGTAGGCTGTAAATACGAGGGCAAGGTAAAGGTCGTTCATCCCTTAGAATTCCTCACCAAAGAATATGGCCTGGATAAGGTTAAGGAAAAAGTCCATAGGAAACTCACCAATTTGAAAGTTGCATCTTATTATGGATGCCAGCTGGTCAGACCTTATACCGATTTCGATGATCCCGACTATCCAGTGACCCTGGATAACCTTATGGAAGCTATCGGAGCAGAGCCGATAGATTTTTCTGCCAAAACACGTTGTTGCGGAGGCTCCCTGGCTGGGACTTTGGAAGAAGTCGGTACAGGTCTGAATTATGTCCTGCTCAAGGAAGCAAAGAAAAAAGGCGCTGATGTTATCGCGACCATCTGTCCCCTTTGCCAATTTAATCTTGAGATCACACAAGATAAGATCGTCCAAAAATTCAAAGAAGATGTCAGAATGCCTATTCTGTATTTTAGCCAGCTCATGGGTTTAGCCCTGGGCATTTCCAAAGATGAACTGGGTTTCTCCCGATCGTTTATTCCGCTGGATAGTATGTGGGGGAAACTTGTAAATGGAGGGAGAAAATGAGCACTAATGGAAAACCTAGAATCGGCGTTTTTATCTGCGATTGTGGAACCAACATCGCTGGAAAAGTGAATGTGCCAGAAGTCGTCGAATTCGCCTCCAAGTTGGATGACGTGGTGGTGGCGGAGGAATACAAATTCATGTGTTCTGACCCAGGACAAGAGCTTATCAAAAAGAGTATCGAAGACCATAAGCTCTCGCGTGTCGTCGTGGCTTCCTGTTCGCCTCTGATGCATGAGCCGACATTTCGAGGGGTTGTATCTGAAAAGGGAATGAATCCCTTCTATTTTCAGATGTCGAACATCCGTGAACATGTCTCCTGGGTGACTGAAAATCCTGACAAGGCTACCAAAAAGGCCAAAGCTCTGGTCTCTGCGGCAGTTCGGAGAGTCGCTTATCATGACCCGCTTCAGAAAAAGGAAGTTCCCGTCAGACCCGAGGTCCTGGTTGTAGGAGCGGGAATAGCGGGCATCCATGCTGCACTGACCTATGCAAATTCAGGCAAAAAAGTCTACCTTGTGGAGAAGGAAGCTTCAATCGGAGGTCATATGTCCATGCTGGACAAAACATTTCCCACCCTCGATTGTTCAGCCTGTATTCTTACGCCGAGGATGACAGAGGTCGGAAAACATCCCAATATAGAACTGCTCACGTGGAGTGAAGTGGAAGAAATTTCAGGATATGTGGGCAATTTTACAGCCAAAATTAAAAAGAAGGCCCGCTATGTGGATATTGATAAATGCAACGGCTGTGGCGATTGCTGGATGAATTGTCCCACAACTATCACTCCATCTGAAAGAATAATTAGAAAAAGGGATTTAGTCATTAAAAAACTCGAAAAAGAACGATAGTTATGACCCTAAAGGAAATCAAAGAGCTTCTTCAAGCAGATGTCCTGTGCGGGAGTGACCGTCTTGATCTAGAAATTAATTTTGCCGGAGGATCTGACCTTATGAGTGATGTTTTAGCCCTGGGCAAACCCGGAATTCTCCTCCTCACGGGGTTGAGCAATGCACAATCGGTCCGTACTGCAGACATCATCGAAGCCAAAGCTATCGTCTATGTTCGCGGGAAAAAGCCTGACCAAGAGGGAATAGAGTTAGCCAAGAAGAAAGGTTTACCAATTCTTTCAACCAAATTTATGATGTATAAAGCTTGCGGCATCCTTTACAGTCATGGAGTTCCTGGCGTGAGCAATTCCTAAGGGAATAAATGACGACAGAAAACGAAAATGGATTTTCACAACAATTTGAAATCACGGGGGGAGATTTTGGCAAAGCAGGAAGTGCCTCTACAAAAATCAAAGAGCTTCTCCAAGAAATCGGCATCGATCCAAGCATCGTCAGAAGAGCTGCCATCGCCACGTACGAGGCAGAAATGAATACTGTCATGTACGCAAACAGAGGGAAATTGATACTCTCGGTTACCCCAAAAAAGCTCAATTTCAAACTCAATGACGAAGGCCCTGGAATCGAAGACATCGAAATGGCAATGCAAGAGGGATTCTCAACAGCAACCGATGAAATGAGAGAAATGGGATTTGGTGCCGGTATGGGCCTTCCCAACATAAAAAAGAATGCTGATGAGTTTGAAATTGCTTCGATCCCAGGGAAGGGAACTACTTTGAAAATAGTATTTTTACTAGACCAGACAGAAAAAAAATGAATCAATATTACCATTTCATCCGGATCGACGCGGATAAGTGCGATGGACGCATGAAATGCATGCGCGTATGTCCTACTCAAGCTATCAGAGTTAGAGATGGAATAGCTTCCATCATCGAAGAGAAATGTATAGATTGTGGTGAATGCATATCCGTATGTCCGCAAAGTGCGATTTTGCCGTTAACAGATCCTTTCGGAGAGCTATCTAAATTCAAACATACAGTGGCTATCCCTTCTCCTGCTCTCTATGCACAGTTCGGGAGAGAGATACTGCCAGACAAAATACTGGATGGAATCAAAAGACTGGGCTTTGATGATGCCTATGATCTAGCCTTTACCTGCGGTGAAGTCAGTTTTGCCATCCAAGAATACATACGAAAATACAAGGGCCCAAAACCTCTGATCTCGATTGCCTGTCCTACGATTGTCCGCTTGATCCAAGTTAGATATCCTAGCCTGATAGATCAAATCATTCCCATTGAAATTCCAAGAGAACTCGCCTCTCGCGAAATAAAAAAGAAAAAATCAAAGCATTTAGGGCTTAAAGAGAAAGAAATCGGCACTTTCTATCTCACTCCCTGCCCTGCAAAAATGATATCCATCAGACAGCCAGCAGAAAAGGGCCGCTCACACTTAGATGGCGCCATCTCCATCTCAGATATCTACGGGCCTCTCCTTTCAGCGATGGAAGGCACAAATAAAGGAAGCTATCGTAAGGCTCTAGAAAATATCTGTATTCTGGGGATAGGGTGGGCAATGGCAGGCGGTATCTGCCGGACTCTCAGGCTAAAAAATTCCCTAGCTGTTTCTGGGCTACCTGAAGTTTTAAAAGTCTTCAACGATATTGAGCGCGGAAAACTCAGAAACATTGACTTTATCGAGGCTTATTCCTGTCCTCAAGGATGTGTGGGGGGCTCTTTAGCCGTGGAGAATCTGTACATTTCCTACAATAAAATTTTAAAGCTGATCGAAACACTAGAATACGAAAAAATTGCGGCATGTCCAGACATTAGGGAGGTAAGAAATCTCTACAAACAAAAATATTTTTTCATGGAAAACAGATTAGAACCTCGTCCTCTTAAACCTCTTGACGAAGACCTAGGAGAAGCCATCAAGAAGAGAAAAGAAAAAGAGGCGATTTATGAAGTTCTGCCAAAAATTGACTGTGGCGTTTGTGGTTCACCCACCTGCTCAACCTTTGCAGAAGACGTCGTCAAAGGGGAGGCTAAGTTTGATGGGTGTATCTTCAACCTTCCCGAGAAATTCAGGAAACTTACGCAGGAATTAACAGAACTGCTGAATAAATTAACATTTTTAAATCCAACAAAGTCTGAATCAAAAAATAAAGATAAAGGAACAAAAAAAAATGAAATTGAAGGAAATAGTAGAAAAACTTCAACTTAAAATTTTAACCCCTGAGAAAAAATTGGATATCAGCGTAACTGGAGGCTACACAAGTGACCTCCTCAGTGACGTTATTGCCAACAGCAAAGCCGGAAACATATGGATTACTTTACAAACGCATCAGAATATCATCGCTGTAGCCAAGCTGAAAGATTTGGCCGGGATAATCATTGTGAACAACAGAGAGCCGGATGAAGAAACTCTCACAAAAGCAAAGGAAGAAAATGTGCCTCTAATGGTCAGTAAGGAATTGGCTTTTTCCATATCAGGAAAATTATATGAATTAATTAGATCAGAGGAATAGCCGTGCTAAAACTTTTTAGAGCTGACTTACATATACACACCTGCTTGTCTCCGTGCACAGAATTGGACATGTCTCCAAGAGAGATTGTAAATCGAGCTAAAATCAAGCAAATAGACATTATCGGGATCTGTGATCACAATTCCTCAGAAAATTCTGTTGCAGCTGTAGCTGTCGGCAAAAAAATGAATGTCTGTGTTTTTCCCGGTATGGAAGTCACATCTCAAGAAGAAGTCCATGTTCTAGCTCTTTTCGATGAGATAAAAGACGCTTTAAAACTCCAGAAAAATGTGTATGACAACCTTCCTGGCGAGAATGACGAAGAAATCTTTGGCATGCAAGTTATTGTCAATGAAAAGGATGAAGTATTGGGTTTTAACAATAAGTTATTGATCGGAGCTACCACAATTCCACTTGAGGAGATCATCCGAAAGATCCACTCTTATAATGGAATTGCCATAGCTTCCCATATAGACAGAGAAGCTTTTAGCATCATCGGCCAATTAGGATTTATTCCAGAAAATCTAGCATTGGATGCATTGGAAATTTCAGCCCACATAACAAGAAAGGACGCAGAAAAAAAATTCAATTTCAACTATCCCATCACCTGCTCCTCCGATGCCCACTCCCCAGATGAGATAGGCAAAGGATTTTCATCCTTTCTTCTAAAAGAAAGGTCTGTGTTAGAAATAAGAAAGGCACTCAATCACGAGGATGGAAGAAAACTGATGCATTAAGATACAGATGGAAGATTTATCATTGCATATACTAGACATTGTCGAAAACTCAGTATTAGCTGAGGCAGATAAGATCGAGATCACTATAATGGAAGACGAGAAAAAAGACATGCTCACCATCGAGATCATCGATAACGGGAAAGGTATGGATAAAAATCAACTAAAGCTTGCGCTTGATCCTTTTTACACGACAAAAAAGACCCGTAGATTTGGTCTTGGATTATCTCTTCTCTCAGAGGCAAGCAAGGCAGCTAATGGCCACTTCCGTATAGCATCGAGCATCGGAAGAGGAACCAAAGTCAAAGCAGAATTTCAACACAGCCACATAGACCGAAAGCCCCTAGGCGATATGGCGCAAACTCTCCTCACGCTTGTCCTCGGGAATCCAGATGTAGATTTTGTCTACAAACATGTGAAAAACGGACATGAGTTCTATTTTGATACAAGGAAAATAAAGGCCCAACTCAAGCCAAAACATATAAATTCTCCCGATGGGATCAGAAAACTTAGGGAGGATTTAAAAGGTATGTAAAAGGAATTAATAGGAGGTAAATAATGAGAGATGAAAAACTGACTGAAGTAATCGAGAAGCACAGCGGAGAAGAAGGTGCTCTGTTGAATTTGCTCCTTGAAGTCCAGGAAAAGTACAACTATCTTCCAGAAGAGGTATTAGCTGAGATATCCAAAAAAATGGATATTCCTTTATCTCGACTTTACAGTGTAGCCACCTTTTTTAAGAATTTCAGCTTATCTCCAAGGGGAAAGCATACCATCCATGTGTGTATGGGAACAGCCTGCCAAGTTTGGGGAGGACAAAGGCTGGTGGATAAGGTTGGAGAAGAGTTGAAAATAAAACCTGGAGACACCACAGAAGACTTGAGCTTTACCCTTGAGACAATAAACTGTCCCGGTTGCTGCGGACTTGCGCCTGTAGTGGTCATGGATAAAGACATTTACGGAAAAGTATCTCGGAACAGACTTCTATCATTGGTCAAAGACTATAAAGATTAATCTTAGGAGGGAATAATGCCTAAATTAACACTTAAAGATTTAGAAAAAAAAAGAGAAGAAGCCAAAAAGGCAATCACATTGAGAGAAGACGGAGAGTATAAAGCCAAGGTCACTGTACATATGGGGACATGTGGGATTGCAGCTGGAGCGAGAAAGGTCATGGATGCTCTTCTAGAAGAAATTTCAGAAGGAGACATTACAGATGTTCTCGTTTCGAATTCTGGATGTGCCGGATTATGCAGTAGAGAGCCCATGGCCACAATAGAACTTGTTGGGGAAGCTCCTGTGAAATATGTAGACCTTGACAGCGATAAAATGAAAAAAATATTCAAAGAACATGTCCTGGGAGGGAAGGTTGTCACTGAGTATGCTCTCGGTTATGGAAGTGAGAAAATTTCTTATTAAGGAGAAGTGTAATGAGTTCTTACCGGATTAATCTAATGATATGCGCAGGCACAGGTTGTGTCTCAAATAGATCTTTTAAAATAAGAGACGCATTGGAGCAAGAATTAAAAAAGAACAACCTGGAAAAAGAAGTAATGACAGTCATGACAGGCTGCAATGGATTCTGTGCAGCCGGTCCGATCATGCTTGTTCAGCCTGATGGAATTTTTTATCAAAAAGTACAAGAGGAAGATATTCCTTTTCTCGTCGAAGAACATTTCCTAAAAGGAAGACCAGTAAAAAAACTCATGTACACCCCCCCCAAAGCGGTTGAACCGATCCCAAAAATGGCAGATATATCATTTTTCAAGAAACAAATCCTGATTGCCTTGAGGAACAAAGGAATTGTGGATCCAGAAAAAATAGACGATTATATTGCCCGGGACGGATATGCCGCCCTTTCCAGAGTCCTTACTGAAATGAAATCCGAAGAGGTGATAGAAGAAATAAAAAAATCAGGACTGCGAGGTCGAGGAGGAGGAGGATTCCCGACCGGATTAAAATGGGAATTTGGCCGACGATCAGAAGGTGATGGAAAATTTGTCATTTGCAACGCTGACGAAGGCGATCCGGGCGCATTCATGGACCGAAGCATCGTCGAAGCTGATCCTCATTCCATATTAGAGGGCATGACGATAGGCGCCTATGCCATGGGAGCAAGTAAAGGATATGTGTATGTTCGAAGCGAATATCCTTTTGCGGTAGAGAGAATGTTGAAGGCTATTAATCAATCAAGAGATTATGGCCTCCTGGGAAAAGACATCTTAGGATCTGGTTTAAGCTTTGACGTCGAAGTTATTCAGGGAGCTGGTGTCTTCGTTTGTGGAGAAGAGACGTCTCTCATCGCCTCGATTGAAGGGAGGATCGGGGAGCCCCGGCCAAGACCACCCTATCCTGTAGAAAAAGGTCTTTGGGGTAAACCGACAATTATCAATAACGTGGAAACATGGTCTAACATTCCGGCGATAGTCAATTGGGGAGCAGATTGGTACTCAAAGATTGGAACAGAAGGGAGCAAAGGAACAAAAGTTTTTTCGGTCGCCGGAAAAATAAAAGATGCGGGCCTGGTTGAAGTTCCGATGGGAATAACTCTAGGTGAATTGATTTTCGATATTGCTGGAGGCATCACCAAGGATCGAAAGTTCAAGGCTGTTCTGATCGGCGGACCATCAGGAGGAGCATTGCCTTCGGAAAGCCTTAATTTACCAGTGGATTATGAAAGCTTAACTGAAGCAGGAGCTATGATGGGCTCAGGAGGAATGGTCGTTGCTGATGAAAATAACTGTATGGTTGAGATGGCCCGATATTTTCTTAACTTTACTAGAGATGAGTCTTGCGGAAAATGCACACCCTGTCGAGAAGGTATCCCGAGGATGTTGGATATTCTAGACAAGATCACACAAGGCCGGGCAAATATGGATGACCTTGTACTTCTCGAAGATCTGGCCCATAGTACCAAGGACACTGCCCTATGTGGTTTAGGCAACACAGCCCCGAATCCCGTATTGACGACCTTGCGATATTTCAGAGACGAGTATGAAGCCCATATTAAGTATAAAAGATGTCCTTCAGCTGAATGTAAAGCCCTGGTGCCTTCGCCCTGTCACTATGCTTGCCCGATTAATACTGATGCGGCTTCATACATTGCTTTAATCGCACACGGGAAATTCAAGGAAGCCCTTGAAGTCAATAAAGAGGTCAATCCTTTACCCAGTATCTGTGGCCGAGTGTGCCATCATCCCTGTGAAGTTAGATGCCGCGCCGGTGAAATAGGTGATTCAATTGCCATTAGGGATTTAAAGCGCTTTGTCGCCGATTCTGAGAGGGCGGATGGAGGACCTCCATCAATTACAGCCGTTCCCAAAAAATTTGAAAAAGTCGCCATCGTTGGTTCTGGGCCTGCTGGCCTCACTGCGGGCTGGGAATTAGCGAAGGCAGGCTATGATGTAACCATTTTTGAAGCAGAATCGATCCCAGGAGGGATGCTGGCCTGGGGAATCCCTGAATACAGGCTGCCAAAAGATATCCTGAATTCTGAAATTGATGCTATCAAAGCACTAGGAGTAGAGATAAGAACCAACACTGTTATCGGCAAAGATATCACATTGGATGACCTTACTGACAAAGGATACAAAGCTATCTTTATAGCAACAGGTGCTCCAAACAATATGAATCTGGCCATTCCTGGTGAAAATGTGGAAGGAGTAATCGATCCAATTGAATTTCTTAAAGCCTATAATTTTAACCAAAAAGTCGAGATCGGAAAGAAAGTTGCGGTGGTGGGAGGAGGAAATACTGCAATTGATGCGGCTCGAACTGCCTGGAGATTGGGAGCGGAGGTCACTATTCTTTACAGAAGAACGAGATCTGAGATGCCAGCAAACGATGAAGACATCGTTGCAGCCCTTGAAGAAGGAATCAAGCTGGAATATCTTACTTTGCCTATTGAGGCCATATCCAAGAACGGCAAATTGACAGGAGTGAAATGCATAAGAATGGCTCTAGAAAGCTTTGATGATTCTGGTCGAAGAAGACCCACCGCAGTGGAGGGAACAGAATTCAATCTTGAAATCGACACACTCATACCTGCAATTGGCCAAACTCCTGATCTTTCTTTTCTGGGGGGCAATTCAAACATCAAAATCTCAAAATGGGATACCCTCGAAGTCGATCCGGAAACAATGGCTACCGATGTTCCTGGTATTTTTGCTGGCGGAGATGTTGTATCTGGACCTTCAACAGTCCTCCAATCTATGCATGCTGGCAAGATTGCAGCAGGATCTATCCAAAGGTTTTTAAGAGGAGACTCTATCGAAAAAGAATATGAGCCGCTAAAATCTGTCAGAGAAATTCCCCCTGTGGAGTTGTCTGAAGAAGAGATCCTAAAAGAAAGAGCAAGATCAGAAATGCCTTGCCTTTCTGTCGAAAAAAGAGCAGGTAATTTCAAAGAAGTAGAATTGGGGATGACCAAAGAGGCGGCCATACAGGAGGCAAGGCGATGCCTCAGATGCGACTTAGAAGGAAAAGGAGGAAAATAATGAACGAAAAGAAAAAAGTAAAGCTCACCATCAACGGTAACTCTGTAGAGGTTGAGGAAGGAACAACAATACTGAAAGCAGCTGAAGAGCTAGACATAAAAATTCCAACTCTCTGTTTTCATCCACTTCTTGAGCCATATGCAGCTTGCCGTATCTGTATGGTGGAGGTAAAAAGGGGGGACACAAGCGAGTTAGTCACCTCCTGTAACACAGAAGTACAGAAAGGAATGATAGTAGAAACAGACTCACCAAGAGCATTGAAGGATCGAAAGCTAAACCTTGAGATGATTATGGCGAGGGCTCCTGCTGCTGAAAAAGTCCAAGAAATTGCCGATGAATTAGGCATTGAAAAAACAAGATTCGAGATAACCGATCCTGATGAAAAATGTATTCTATGTGGATTATGTGTGCGCACTTGTGAAGAGATTGTGGGAGCGAACGCAATATGTTTCTCAGAAAGAGGTAAAGAGCGAAAAGTCTACACGCCTTTTGGCAAGCCTTCCGAAGACTGTATTGGCTGTACAGCTTGCGCCTTTTTCTGCCCAACAGAAGCCATCACATTCGAAGATGTGCAAGGGAGAAAAGTTATCCATGAGGAATTGGAGCTCGGACCCGAGACAGCTATCCGTGTTCCCATCAGGCAGGCAGTACCCATGGTTCCGTTTATTGATGAAGAAGCCTGTATTCACTTTAAAACTGGTGAATGTAAAATCTGCGAGAAGGTCTGCCCAAAGGAAGCAGTGAATCACGAGTTGGAGGATGAGGAGATTGAAGTTGAAGTAGGCTCCGTTATCCTGGCTTCAGGTTTCAAATCGTTCGACGCTAGACGAATTCCCGCCTATGGATATGGAAGGTTCGACAATGTGATTACAGCTTTAGAGTTCGAAAAATTAGTCAACGCTTCGAGTCCCACTGGAGGAAAAATCCTTCTGGCAAACGGAGAAGAACCTAAAGATGTAGGGATAGTCCATTGTGTTGGATCTCGTGATGAAAACTACAACGAATATTGTTCAAGGGTGTGTTGTATGTACTCTCTGAAATTTGCTCATCTTCTCAAGGAAAAGACCAATGCTGATATCTATGATTTCTATATCGACATGAGATGTTTCGGAAAAGGTTATGAAGAATTCTATCATCGGCTGCTCGAGGAAGGGACCAAATTCATCCGGGGGCGCGTTTCAGAGATCACGGACATGGCTATGACACCTGAAGAAGAAAACAGACTGATTATTCGTGTGGAAGACACATTGGTTGGGATGGTCAGGCGTATCCCGGTCGATATGGTCATTCTCGCCACAGGTCTTGAGCCAGGTTTAGATCAAAACGAGATTGCCAGGATCTTCAACATCTCCTGCAGCCAAGATACATTCTTTTTAGAACGACATCCTAAGCTCGCACCAGTATCTACATTTTCTGACGGAATATTCCTGGCAGGATCTTGCCAGGCTCCCAAAGATATTCCAGATACCGTTGCCCAAGCAGGAGCGGCTGCTTCCGAAGCACTGGCTTTGGCCGATAAAGGAACGTTCGAACTGGAGCCCATTACGGCGGAGATCGATGAAGAACTTTGTGCAGGTTGCCAGCTCTGTGTGAATCTCTGTCCTTTTACAGCCATCACCTACAACAAGGAAAAAGGTGTTTCGGAGATCAACGATGCACTTTGTAAAGGATGCGGAACCTGTGTATCGGCATGTCCCTCTGGCGCATCTCAACAGAAGCACTTCCGGGATCAACAGATCTTTGCGGAAATCGAAGGCATATTCATCGAGTAAGAGGAAGTTAGAATAATATTTAGTTTACCTATAAATTCTATAGACATTATTGCCAAAAATGATTTACAATCGAGAGGAGGCTGACTTTGAGCAATGAAGCTTACGAACCGAAATTAGTTGGTTTCTTGTGTACATGGTGCTCGTATACCGGGGCTGACCTCGCCGGAACAGCTCGAATGACATATGCACCCAATATGAGGATCATTCGGGTTATGTGCAGCGGTCGAGTAGACCCTCAGTTTGTGCTTAAAGCATTCAAAGAGGGAGCAGACGGTGTGTTGATCTCAGGATGTCATCCTGGAGACTGCCATTACCAAGAAGGCAACTATAAAGCCTTACGAAGGCACAGGCTCTTGTCAAAGATGCTCGAACAATTCGGTATCGAAAGGGAAAGGTTCAGGTTGGAATGGGTTTCTGCTGCAGAAGGTGCAAAATTTCAGCAGGTCTGCAATGAGTTTACCGAGGAGGTCAGACAATTGGGACCTTTAAACTGGAACGGAGGAAAAAATGAGCGAGAAGCCTAAGGTCGCGTTTTACTGGTGTTCTTCTTGTGGAGGCTGCGAAGAATCCATCGTAGATCTGGCCGAGGATATCCTTAAGGTTGTCGAAGCCGTCGATATCGTTTTCTGGCCTGTCGCCCTGGATTTCAAGAAGAAAGATGTCGAAGCTATGGAAGATGGTTCCATTGCTGTTACGTTCATCAACGGCGCTGTTCGGCTATCTGAACAAGAGGAGATGGTAAAGCTTTTACGGAAAAAATCTGGGCTCATTGTAGCTCATGGAAGCTGTTCTCACCTTGGAGGCATCCCTGGTTTGGGGAACTTCTGGAACAAGGAAACGATCTTCAACAGAGCTTATCACACAACTCCATCCACAGACAATCCCGACGGAACCGTCCCTCAAGAAAAAGTGGAAGTCGATGGAAAAGAACTCTTTCTTCCGAGTTTCTATGACACGGTCTATGCCCTGGATCAGGTCATCGACGTAGACTACTATCTGCCTGGCTGTGCACCCCCTAAAGATTTAATTCTGAACGCTGTTCAGGCTATTCTGGAGGGCAAGCTTCCTCCTAAAGGAGCGGTTCTTTCACCGAACAAATCCCTGTGTGAAGACTGCGAGAGGAACGATTCAAAGCCAGACAAATTGACCATCAAAGAAATCAAGAGGCCATGGGAAGTGATGCTCGATCCCGAGACCTGTTTCTTGGCTCAAGGTGTCATCTGTATGGGTCCAGCAACACGGACAGGATGTGGAGAGAGATGTATTGAAGCCAACATGCCCTGCCGCGGATGCTTCGGTCCTACCGACCAGGTATTCGACCAGGGAGCGAAGTTTCTTTCGGCTCTCGCATCCATATTAGACACCGACGATGAAAAGGAAATCGAAAAGATTGTGGACACCATCGTCGATCCAGCCGGATCATTCTATCGCTTCAGCTTGCCTCATTCCATCTTAAGACGAAGACGAATGGAGGATATAAAATGACTGATAGAATAACCATCGATCCCATTACCCGCCTAGAAGGACACGGCAAGATAGAGATATTCCTGGACGATCAGGGAGACGTCGACAGAGCTATTCTTCAAATTCCCGAACTGCGGGGATTCGAACAGTTTGCGGTCGGACGCCCGGCAGAGGAAATGCCCCGAATCACGCCTCGCATCTGCGGTGTGTGTCCCACGGCTCACCACATGGCATCCACAAAAACATTGGATGACCTCTTCCATGTTAAGCCCACTCCCACGGCAGAGATGATCCGGAGGCTCATCTACAACACATTCCAGTTCGAGGATCATACCCTGCACTTTTTCTTCCTGGGTGGGCCGGATTTTGTGGTCGGCCCTCAAGCTCCTGCAGGAGAACGAAACATTCTTGGTGTTATCGGAAAGGTTGGGCTGGAAATCGGGGGAAAGGTTATCCGAGCGAGAAGAGAAGCGCGGGATATCATCAATTATCTGGGAGGAAAGGTTATCCATCCTGTCTGCGGACTTCCTGGGGGAGTCTCCAAGGGATTGGATGAAGAGCACAGAGTCGAGTTCCTGGAATCAGCCAAATTTTGTCTGGAATTTGCCCAGTTTGCGCTTCAGATTTTTGACGATGTCGTCCTTAAGAACAAAGAATATGTCGATGTCGTTGTCGGAGATGCCTACAAAATCATCACTTACTACAAGGGTCTTGTCGACGAAAACAACAAGGTCGATTTCTACGACGGTGACATTCGCGTGGTGGATCCTGAAGGAAAAGAGTTCGCCAAATTCAAACCACGGGAATATTTGAATCATATTTCCGAGCATGTGGAACCCTGGAGTTATATCAAATTCCCGTTCCTGAAAAATGTCGGGTGGAAGGGCTTTACCGAAGGCAAGGAGAGCGGAGTTTATCGTGTGGCTCCCTTGGCCCGGCTGAATGCCTCAGACGGAATGAAGACCCCACTGGCCCAAGAGCACTACGAAAAGATGTTTGAGACTCTGGGAGGGAAGCCAGTTCACAACACCTTGGCCTTTCACTGGGCCCGCCTCATCGAAGCACTTCAAGGTGCCGAAATGATGGTCAAGCTGTTGGAAAACAAAGACATAACAGATCCCAACATCCGAAACATCCCCACCCAAACACCTGATGAAGGAGTGGGTGTCGTCGAAGCACCCAGAGGCACTCTGTACCATCACTACAAAACAGATGAGAGAGGCATAATCACAGAAGCCAATCTGATTGTGGCGACCGTTAACAACGCCGCAGCCATCAACATGTCCATCGAGAAAGCCGCCAAAACATTTATCAAAGGCGGTAAGGTCGAAGAAGGACTGCTGAATATGGCCGAGATGGCCTTCCGACCCTATGATCCCTGCCATGCCTGTGGAACCCACGCCCTTCCAGGAGATATGCCTCTGGTCGTAAATATATACGATAAAAACGGAGAGCTGCTCCAGCAGTTGAAGAGAGAGTGAATTAGACAAGAAAACATTAGGACAAAAAACAGAGAGGGCCCGCTTCACGAGCGGGCCCTTTTTTCATGGCGCTCGAATGAACAGAGAAAAAAATGAAGACTCTCATATTGGGTCTAGGTAACGAGCTCTACGGCGATGATGGCGTCGGGATCCATGTCGTGCGCCAGATAAAACAAAAAATCGAGGCAAACAGTGCATCCTCCAAGGTTACGAGCCAAATCGACTGCCAAGAATGTTCCCTTTCAGGGATTGCCCTGATAGATGTGATTGTGGGTTACGACTCTCTCATTATCATCGACACCATAAAAAGCACCGATCCTAAGCCGGGGAAAATTCGTTTATTAGATGAGAACCAGCTCAGGCATATTCCCGGTCCTTCACCCCACTACGTTTCTGTCCCTCAAACCATCGAAATCGGAAGAGAACTCGGGCTTAAGGTCCCCTCTCGAATCAAGGTTATAGCTGTCGAAGCGAAAAGGATGTATAATCTCGGAGAAGGGCTCACCCAGGATATGAAAAACGCCATCCCCCGAATCGTCCAAGAGGTGCAAACTCTTCTCGAGAAGCTCGAAGAAACATGAGAAAAAAGGAAATTCTCGTTCTGGAGGACCTTTTAGGCTCCAACAAGAAAATCGCCTCCGACATCAGAACCAAGCTCACACAAAAGGACATCTTTACTATCAATCTGATGAGTTCACCCGGATCAGGGAAAACCACACTCCTCGAGCGTATTGCAGAACACATGAGGCCGGACACCAAAATTGCCGTGATCGAAGGAGACATCGAAACAGAAAGAGATGCAGAAAGAATAAGAGCAAAAGGCATTCCTGCCTGGCAAATCATCACAGGCGGAGCGTGTCATCTGGAGGCCAAGATGGTGGGAAAACTCTTCCCAGAGATTCCACCCGATCTGGATTTCTTGTTTATCGAAAATGTGGGAAATCTCGTCTGCCCAGCCGGATACGATCTTGGTGAAAATCTCAGATGTGTCCTTCTTTCTGTCCCTGAAGGTGACGATAAGCCGAAAAAATACCCCAAAGCCTTCGCGACTTCTGACTGTTTGATACTGACCAAAACAGACCTCCTTCCTCACATGCCCTTCGACAGCAAAAGAGCCAAAAGGGAGGCATTGGAGATCAATCCTAAAATCAAAATCTTTGCGACTTCTGCCCTGAAGGATACAGGAGTCAAGGAGCTGGTGGATTTCTTTGTCCTCACCCGCCAAAGCCTTTTCTACAAGAATGCATGAACTTTCTATCATTGCCAGCCTCTTCGAAATTATGGGAAAAAAAGCTGAAGAAAAGAGGGCTAAAAAAATCGTCTTCGTGAAACTCAAGGTCGGAAAGCTTTCCGGTGTAGTCCCTGAATTCTTACATACCGCCTTTGACATGTATAAAAAGGACACCATCGCAAATGGATCAGAATTGGAAATTGAAGAGGTCCCTCTGAAAATCGAATGCAAGACATGCGGGAAACAAACGGTCAAAGATGACTTTGTCTTCATTTGCACTCATTGCGGGTCGAAAGAGCTGAAAACCCTCTCCGGCACTGAGCTCATCCTTGAAAAGATGGAACTTGAAGTCTAAAAAAGAGGACCTCCCTCGATAACGGATTTTAAGGAGTTTAATATGAGAACTCTCAAACAGATCGCCAAAAACTCAGTATTGGAGGAAGAAAGGCTCCGAAAGATCGAGGATATCATTTTGCAAAAAGGTGTTTACACCAAACGTGCGATCAGAGAGGAGATCGACTGGTTCTGTTCGGGATTGGGCATGGACGAGTATTATTTTCACACCACCCCGACTGAGACGATCGCCAATCATATCGAAGCCCTTAAAGCCGCAGAAATCATGTCATCCGTTCAACAGGAGAGGGTCCTAGAAATAGATTTAAGTACAGAGAGAAAGAACGAGGCAATCTATCTGGTCGATGATTATCATTTCCATGCTCGTGAAGTGGAAAGCCGGATCGAGAAGAAATATCCTCATCACAGGGTTCATTCCTACCGAACTCTGGGGAAAGCTATGGGTATCGAGCACCTCCGGATGTACTTCGTCTACAAACCCAAATTCAAACTGAAGAAAAAAAATCGAGAAGAAACAGACCTGAAAAAAATCGCGTGTAAGTCTTTTTTAGACTCAGCCGCTCCAGAAACGCGGAAGCGTTACCAGGATATTCTGCTGCGATCCAAAGGTTGTGAAACCCCTATAATCGAGACCTCTTTCACCAGAAACAAACAAGAACTCCGGATTATGATCGTGGTGGATAGAGAGTCAAGCGTTCGCTTTTTTTCCAACATTTCCGACGTGATCAATTCTCACGGTCTGGTATCCCATCGAAAATACATCGAACAGTTCGCTAACGGAAAAACGATCTACTCTATTTATATTGACTCGATCCAGGATGAAAGAGCCGTAAAAAAACTTACCGGGGATATCAGCTTAGTCTATGTCATTCCGGAAAGCCCTCTTTCCTCACTGTTCCGGGAAGGGAGGCTTACGGCTCAGGAAACGGTATTCGGAGTCTCTGCGTGGAGTTTTGCCCACCAGTTTTTAACGGAATACAACGAGGAATATCTAAAGCTTTTGGAGGCTCTGAGGAGCTCGCCTGAACTGATAGGCATCTTACGAAACATGAAAACCAGGCTGGCCAAGGACGCCTACGACGAGGCAAGAATATGGGATTCGCTCGTCGATCATCACATTTATATAAAAAAAGCTTTCATTCTCTTCGAAAAAAAATTCAATCCGACACTAAAAACCTCTGATTTCAACCGAACAAGGCAGAAGCTGGAAAACGAAATTCTGGAGAAAATTGCAGTGGACATCGACCAGCAAATCTTTCTGGCCGTGTTGCTGTTTATCGACAGCATCCTGCGCACGAATTTTTACAAACAAGAAAAAACTTCACTCTCTTTCATGTACGCTCCCGAATACCTCAACAAGGTGGAGTACCCAGAAACTCCATTCGGAATCTTCCAGATCATCGCCATGGAATTTAGAGGTTTCCATATAAGGTTTCGGGACATCTCCAGGGGTGGAATCCGCATAGTCAAATCCAACAGCTTCCAGAACTATCTCAACAACTCTGACTTCATTTTCGACGAAAATTATAGCCTGGCTTTGACCCAGCAGAAAAAGAATAAAGATATTCCAGAGGGGGGATCAAAGGGCACCATTCTTCTGGCCTGGGATTTTCAGGATAAAGGGGAGACCGCATTCAAGAAATACATCAACGGACTCCTGGATCTTCTTCTCCTTGATGAAAGCATTGTCGATCAATACGGAGAGGATGTTATCCTCTTCTTAGGCCCGGACGAGGGGACGGCAGACCTTATGGAATGGGCAGCACAGAGGGCTAAAACTGAGGGTTATCCCCACTGGAAGGCTTTTTCCACCGGAAAGCCTGTAGAAATGGGAGGGATTCCCCATGACATTTACGGGATGACCACCAACTCTGTCCACCAGTATGTTCTCAATATACTCGAAAAGAAGGGCTTGAAAGAACACCGGATCAAAAAAGTCATGACAGGCGGACCTGATGGAGACCTGGGCAGCAACGAAATACTGATATCCAAGGATAAAATACTCGCCCTTATCGACAGTTCGGGAGTGCTGTACGATCCCGAGGGGATAGATCGCACAGAGCTAGAAAATCTGGCCAAGAAAAGAAAACCGGTCAAAAATTTCTCGAGAAAACACCTTTCATCCAAGGGATTTCTGGTGACCATAAAGGACCGGAATGTTCTCCTTCCTGACGGAGAGAAGGTTTCGAACGGGCTGGAATTTCGAAACACTTTTCACCTCCACAATAAGTTCGCTGCTGATTTGTTCGTACCCTGTGGCGGAAGGCCCGCGGCAGTAAACATCAATAACTGGACAGAACTGCTCGATAAAAAGGGAAAACCCAAATTTAAATTCATTGTGGAGGGGGCCAATCTGTTTTTCACACAGGAAGCCCGCCTTCGCCTCGAAGAAAAAGGCGTAGTCATCTACAAGGATGCCTCAGCTAACAAGGGAGGCGTGACCTCCTCTTCCATGGAAGTGTATGCCAGTTTGGCTCTATCCGATGAACAGTTTCAAACGCTGATGTGTGTCAAGGGAGGGAAGACAAGTTCTTTCAGAAAACGTTTCATCGAGGAAATAATCCTTATGATCAAAGAAAATGCAACTCTTGAATTCGAAGTTATCTGGAGAGAGAATGAAACAAAAAAGATCCCCCGATCCATCCTATCGGATCTGATCAGCGAAAAGATCAATCAGATGACAGACTCGATTTACTCATCAGAACTCTGCTCCGACAAATCCCTGTTCCAAAAGGTCATTGAGTGCTGCTGCCCACGTGTCCTGATTGAAGAAATCGGATTCGAAAATGTCATGAAAAGGATACCGGACTCCTACCTCAAGGCCATTTTTGCTTCCAAATTAGCCAGTCACTACGTTTACACATATGGTTTGGATGCTGGCGAAGTCGATTTCTATGATTTTATCAAGGATTACAAATAAGCTCCGTTTTCTTTCCCATGGCAGAAATTTTCAGTCGATTCAAAGACAATTTGACATTCGCGATATGGAGTGATAAAAACTCGTATAAACCAATTGATGAATCTCCTGAAATGATGGAGGAGAGTAAGGCTGGACAAGTTTGAACAGGTCAAGACCTGCCCGGTGTGCTCCAGCACATCTTTCTCCCTCTACAGGAAGAGGACTTTCGATCCCTTCCTGCTGAGCAAAGACGCGTTCAAAATCACAGATACCAGTTACGGCAAAGTCTGGGACCTCAGCAGGTGCGACTGCTGCACCCATGTTTTCGCTAATCCTTGTCCCTCTGAAGGCTTCATCCAATCTCTTTATGGTGAAATCGAAGATCCTGTCTATCAAGAGGAAGCAAAAGGACGCTCAAAAAACTTTATGCGGATACTTTCAGTTCTGGAAAAAATTCATCCTGAAAGAGGAAGACTGTTCGATGTGGGAGCGGCGACAGGGATTCTTCTGGATATCGCACGAAAACGAGGGTGGGAAACCGAAGGAATTGAACCCAGCTCATGGGCTGTCAAAGCTGCAAAAGACAGGTATGGGCTCGAGCTCCAGAAGGGAATTTTCGAGAATGCTCCTTTGACAGAGAACCAATACACCGCTGTCACTATGGTGGATTTTATCGAACACGTCTCCCATCCGAATCAGAGCATTTCAAAAAGCCACAAAATCCTCACGCGGGGAGGAACTCTCTGTCTGGTCACTCCGAACATCAACAGCCTGGCTGCTAAAATCATGGGAAGAAAGTGGTGGCATTTTCGTCCCGGCCATCTCGGTTTTTTTACCAGGAGAAGTCTTGACTGTCTCCTCCACCGCAATGGTTTACGTATCGTCAAGAGAAGGAAATATTCCTGGACTTTCAGCGCGTATTATCTTCTGTCCCGAAGACCTGGATTGAAATATCTCCTCAAATGTCTTCCCATGACTTCTTTCTGGAAAAAAATTCCAGTAAAATTAGCTCTCCAAGATTCGTTCGAAATATACGCAAAAAAGGAAACATAGAGTGCATCCCTACTTCGAAGCCATGCGGTTGGGCAGATGGCCGCGAAGCCTGGCCATTTTTTTCGGAGTGGCTGCTTACTTTTTCTTGCACCGCGATTCTGTGGCAGCACTTCCCATTCTCTGGGCTGTCGGTCAATCCGCATTCGCCTTCCTCCTCACCTGGGGCATTTCGACAGTCAACTACATCATCAACGAAATTGTAGATGCACCTTATGACATCCACCACCCCACCAAAAGAAATCGGCCTCTAGCCAGGGGCGAGATAAAAAAAAGGCCTTTCCTTCTCTGGGGAATATTGGTGGGTCTTTTGTGTCTCTCATCAGCATACCTTTTTTTCTCTTCTCCCTTCTTCTTTTCGCTTCTGGCTCTCTTGATCGCTGGTTTCATGTATAACATCAAACCCATCCGAACCAAAGACATACCTTTCCTGGATTCCATATCTGAATCCGCAAACAACCCGATTCGCTTCCTCATCGGATGGTTCGCTTTCTCCCCCGCCCATGTCTTCCCTCCTTTGTCCCTTTTGCTGTCCTGGTGGTTTTTCGGAAATTTCTTGATGATATCCAAGAGACTTTCGGAATACCGCCTCCTGAAAGACAAGGCAGAAAGCTACAGGTCTTCTCTCAGCAAGTATTCCATCCCATCGCTGCTCTTCGGCATCATGCTGAGCGGAGCTCTTTTTTTCGCCGGCTACTTCGTTTTTGCTTTATCCCATAAACTCCAATCTTTTCTCTACTTCTCTCCTTTCGTTTTCTTCTATCTCTTCCTGTTTTTATGGAAAACGCTTAGAGAAAAGGAAGCGATGGAGGAACCGGAGCGATTACTTGTCCATCCCAAATTCGCTGTCTATACGATTTTTCTCATCCTGTTGTTTTCGCTTTCCTATTTTTTCGATACTATAGGCAAATAACCTGAACTGTTCATAAGCACGCTTTTTTCCCTGAAAATCCAGGCACCACCTAACCTTATGGGACTATCCCAACCTCGATTTTTTACACAATCTTGTTTTATAAGTTGCAGTTATGATACATTAACAGCATATTCGCGCACAGGAATGCTATGAGTATCGCGGAAATCACTCTCAAGCTCGTCTTAGCCGTTGCCCTTGGAGGGCTCATAGGATTCGAAAGAGAATCCAGCCAAAAGCCCGCTGGATTCCGAACGAATATCCTTATCTGTCTTGGGGCGACAATGATGATGGTTCTGTCTCAACTTCTTCTTCAGGGAGAAGAAGGCAGCAGCTCTGACACAGCCCGGATCGCTGCAGCTGTAATCACAGGGATTGGGTTTATAGGAGCGGGTACGATCATCCAAGCCAAAGGGATAGTAATCGGATTGACTTCTGCAACCACTTTGTGGGCTGTGGCTGGACTCGGATTAGTCATTGGGGCAGGCTATTACTTAATTGCTCTGATATTCACAGGAATCATTATCCTTACTCTTGTCACTTTTCGACAAATCGAGTCACAGTATCTAAAAAGGGAACTCTATCACTACCATCTCAAAACCAAATATTCCAAAGATATCATTCTGAACATAAAGAAATTAGCTCTCCATGAAGGGATAAAGTTCAAAGAGATCGCTCATAAGGAGGAAGGAAATATCTATTCTATTGATTTCTCCTTTTCTGCATCCGAGGAAAAAGAACAAAAATTCAAATGGAGCCTTCTCAATCTCGATGGGATACTCGAGATAAAGATTGACTAACAAAAAGCTGCTTCTCGCGACAACTAATCCGGGAAAAATCAAAGAACTCAAGCGCTATTTAACCGTCTTTCCTCTTCAAATTTGCTCTCTTCGAGATCTTGAAATCAGCGCAGTCTTCCCAGAAACTGGACGCGACTTCATAGAGAATTCTCGCGGCAAAGGTCTTTTCTACTCTCAATACTGTGAAGATCTGACATTGGCCGAAGACTCCGGTTTGGCGATAGACTATCTCAATGGAGCTCCTGGAGTGTTCTCTTCTCGATTTGCTGGGCCGGAGGCAACCGATGAAGAAAATCTTCAAAAGGCACTTATCCTTCTCGAAGGACTTCCCTGGGAAAAGAGAAAGGCAAGATTTGTCTCATGTATGGTTCTGTGTGAAAAAGGAAATATCATTAAAGAAATCGAGGGATCTGTCGAAGGATTCATTGCCTTTGAAAAGAAGGGAACCAGAGGATTCGGCTATGACCCGATATTCTTCTATCCTCCTCTTAATAAAACTTTTGCCGAACTCACGCCGGAGGGAAAAAACGCAGTGAGTCACAGAGGGCGCGCTCTCAGTCAACTGAGTTCATTTCTCATGGAATATCTGAAATAAACGAGGAAAACCACAAAATTCAGCATGGAGAAGGGGATCAGGTCCCCTTCTCCTTTCTGTACGTGGATTCCTCTCCTACCGTGATAAGATCTTTCAACTGCAAGAATGTCTTTTCACCGATGCCCTTGATTTTCATGATCTCTTCAATTTTCTCGAACTTCCCGTGTTCCTCTCTGTAATCGACGATCCTTTGAGCCACTGCCTCACCGATTCGGGGCAACTTTTGAAGTTCTGCGATTGAAGCTGTGTTGATGTTGATCTTCTCATCGGGGGGATTTGCAGCGTGCGTCTGAACAGCCAAAAAGAACCCAAGAACAAGGAGTGCGACCACATTGAAAACCGTTCCTCTGACCAGTACTTTCATCATAAGTACCTCCTTTCGCTCCTTCCCTCTGCAATAACGGGGCCAATTTCTCATTTTGTTTCCCTTTTATTATCAACAATTTGCAGTCGGAACATTTCCCTGGTGTGAACACGAGTTAACAGAATCCGGCTCTAACCGTTTACACAAAGGGCGATCTTTCAGGATCTGGGATGACTTTTTCGGTAGACCTCCAAGAGGTGTTTGAGGTCTAGGTGGGTGTATTTTTGAGTGGTCGCCAGGCTTTCATGACCAAGCAACTCCTGGATCACTCTTAAATCCGCTCCTCTACTCAACAGGTGAGATGCAAAGGAATGTCTGAGGGAATGGGGGCTTATCTTTCGCCTCAGCGCTGAGCGAAGGATATACTTTTCTACTGTACGTTCGACAGAACGGGAGGAAAGCTTTTTTCCCCTGTAATTGAGAAACAGCGGCTTTTCTTCGATTTGTCCTTTGTTTATCTTCGGCCGCATCCGCAAGTAGCTCTTAAGGCTCGCTTCAGCTTTACTTCCAAAAGGAACCAGCCGTTCCTTTTTGCCTTTTCCTCTGATACGGATCAATCGTTCGGTGAATTTTACATCTTCCAGATTGATGCCAACAAGCTCGCTCACTCGAATGCCTGTGGCATACAGGAGTTCCATCATGGCGACATCTCTGAGGTCTAAAGGTCTGTTGGTGTGAGGCAGATCCAAAAATTCCTTCATCTCCTCTTCTGAAAGAAAAGAGGGAACAGGTTTATCCTGTTTTGGAGTGGAAACGACTTTCGCTGGATTATCCCCCATCCAACCCTTTCTGACACAATACTGGAAAAACGAACGAATAGCCGCCAGTTTCCTTCCCACAGTTGATTTTTTTTCTCCTCTTTCATAAAGAAGGGCCAGAAATCCTCTGAGCGAGACGTTATCCACCCTGTCGATACTTACTCCTCTTTCTTCCAAGTACTGGGCAAGCTGAAGGAGATCTCTCCTGTAACTGGCAATGGTGTGGGGGGATGCATTTTTCTCATGTTTCAAATAGGCGATGAAACTTTCCAATTCTCCGGCATACACCATGTTATGACCGCTCTCTCTCCTCTATGGTTTCTTTATAGGTACACTTTTCGTCGCTGCAGTATAGATAGGGTTTCCCTTTAAAAAGACTTTTTTTGAGTACGAATTCCCGGCCGCATTCAGGACAAGGCTGGGGAACCGGCTCATCCCAAGTGGCAAACTGACACTTGGGAAATGTGCTGCACCCGTAAAATGTCCTTCCTTTCCTGGTCTTTCTTCTCACGATTGTTCCGCCGCACTCCAAAGGACAGGAAATTCCTGTGTCTTTCTTTTCTTTTTTGATGAATTTACATTCTGGGTAATTCGAACAGGCTGCGAATGTCCCGTATTTTCCACGGCGCAAGACCAGTTGAGAGCCGCACTCAGGACAGTACTCCTCCAATGGTTTGGCCTCTTTTTTTACCAGACTCTCCTTGAACTCACACTCTGGGAATCCCGAACACGCCCTGAACCTACCGTATTTCCCCTCTTTGATCACCAGCTGCCGGCCGCATTCAGGGCAGACTTCTTCCAGAGGAATCCCCTTTTTCTTTATGCCCTCTTCCTTCAAAGCCTCCTTAAGATCTTTTTCCAGAAGGCCGTAGTAGGATTTCAGATATTCGACCCATTCCTTCTTTCCCTCGCTTATGAGATCGAGCTCAGCTTCCAGACGGGCTGTGAACTCGAAGTCCATTAGATCGGGAAAATTTTTAATCAGATAGTCAGTCACAAACAGGCCGAGATCAGTAGGAATGAATCTTCCTTTATCTTTAAATACATATACACGCCCTTGAAGAGTGGAAATGATCGGAGCATAAGTACTCGGGCGGCCAATTCCTCTGGCTTCCAGCTCTTTGACCAGACTTCCTTCCGTAAAACGGGGAGGAGGTTGAGTGAAATTTTGTTTGGAGTCAATATCGAGAACGTTCAGCTCTTCTCCCTCTTTGGCCTCCGGAAGCTTGTTGTCCTCTTTTTTCAGATCGGGATACAAGGTAAGGAAACCGTCAAACTCAAGGACCTCTCCTTTGGCGACGAATTGATAACGGGATGCCTTTATCCCAAATTCTTTTTCTTCCACTCGGGCCGATTCCATCTGAGAGGCGAGGAACCGGTTCCAAATCAGCTTATAGAGATTGTATTCCTCGCTCTTTAAATAGGATTTGACTCTCTCAGGAGTAAGGTCAGGGGAGGTCGGCCGGATGGCTTCATGGGCATCCTGCGCCTTCCTTTTGTTTTTGTAAAGGCGTGCCTTCTTGGGTAAATATTCAGGAGGATAATGATCCCGGATGAAATCTCTCGCCATGGCACACGCTTCATCGGAGACACGGACTGAATCTGTACGCATGTACGTTATCAAGCCCACCAAACCTTGATCACCGATTTCTAGCCCTTCATACAGCCTTTGGGCAACGGACATGGTCCGCTTCACAGGAAATCTAAGAAGACGAAAACCGTCCTGCTGGAGAGTGCTGGTGATGTAAGGGGGATTCGGGTTCCTTTTTTTCTTTTTAACCTGTATCTTTTCCAGAATAAAAGGCAGCTTCCAAAGTTCTGAAACGATGATTGAGGCCTTTTTCTCATCCTTTATCTTGGTTTTTTTCCCATCGATTTTGACTAGGCTGGCTTTAAACGGCGGTGGATTCAGCGCCTCCAACTGAGCTGAAATAGTCCAATATTCTTGGGGTTCGAAATCTTTTATCTCTTTTTCTCTCTCGCAAATCAAACGCAAGGCGATGGATTGCACTCGACCTGCACTCAACCCTCTCCCCACCTTTTTCCACAAGAGAGGGCTGATGAGGTATCCGACGAGCCGGTCCAATATCCTCCGCGTTTGCTGAGCGCTTATTTTATCCTGGTCAAGATAGCCTAGATTTCTGAAGGCCTCGGTAACGGCCTTTTTGGTGATCTCATGTGTGAGAACGCGAAAGATGTTTTCATTTTCTTTCTTCAAAATTTCGGATAGATGCCAGCAAATAGCTTCCCCCTCTCTATCCGGATCAGCAGCAAGCAGGATGGATTCAACATCCTTTGCCAGGGTTTTCAGTTCGGATACCAGTCTTTTCCTTTCCGGAATGATGTCGTATTCAGGGCGAAAATCGCGATCCAAATCCACCCCCAGCTCCTTTTTTGGCAGATCTCTTATGTGTCCCATCGAGGCTTTTACCACATAGTTCTCTCCAAGGTAGCGGTTGATGGTTTTTGCCTTAGCAGGAGATTCCACAATGACCAATTGCTTTACCATCACAGCTTCCTCTGAAAAAATTTCCCCGGCCTCTGGGTGATTAAATCCTTCAGCTCTAAACTCAAGAGAACGGAGAGAACCTCGGATACAGAAAGATGACATCGCTCCACCAGCTCATCGATAGAGGTGAGCGTATCGGTTTCGAGCTCATTATAGACTTTTTTTTCCTCTGGATTGAGTGAAGGAGCTTTTTTTCTTTCCTTCTCTTCAATGGAGAGAATTCTTTCCCTCAAGGACAAAGGAAGTTCCTCCACCACATCTCTCCAATCTTCAACCAGCTTCGCTCCATTCTTGATCAACCAGTTCGTCCCCCAGCTTAGACCTGAAGTGATGCTTCCAGGAACAGCCATCACTTCTCTGTTTTGTTCTAACGCCAACCGAGCCGTTATGAGCGAGCCGCTCTTTCGAGTTGCCTCGATCACAACCGATGCGAGAGAGAGTCCGCTGATAATTCTGTTTCTCAGAGGAAAATGATATCCCAGAGGAGGAGATTCGAGGGGATATTCAGAAAGGACGATTCCGTCATCCACTATTTTCTCAAACAGATGACGGTTTTCTTTGGGATAGATTCTATTCAGCCCAGAACCAAGAACAGCTATCGTCTTTCCTCCTTTCAAAGCACCCCAGTGGGCGATGGAGTCGATTCCGCGGGCTAAGCCGCTGACCACAACCAGACCTCGGGAGGCTAAATCTTCGGCTAACCTCTCCGCCACAGCCCTGCCGTAAGGAGTCGGTTTTCTCGCTCCTACCATGGAAACGGCAGGCACATCTAAAACTTCAGCCCTTCCCGCACAATAGAGGACGAGCGGAGGATCGAAAATTTCTCTCAAATACTCTGGATACCGTTTATCCTCTTTTGTCAGGACGTAATAGCCCTTTTTGTCCAGCCGCTTCACTTCTAGGTCTGCCTTGCTCAACAGATTCGGCGAACCAAGAGCTTCTGCTTTTTTCTCCTCTAATCCTACGGCGGTCAAATCCTTCTTGGATGATTCAAAAACATCCCTTATCGAGGAGAAATTCTGAGTAATGAGTGCCGCTGATCTCAGGCTATCGGAAACGACCAAGTTAAGAGCAATCCAGTATTTTAAATTTTCTTCCAATTTTATCGTGCACAATGAGCAGGAGGAATGGCGAACACAGGAAGATGACTATAGGATATCACCTTTTCTGTAGTGCTTCCTAAAAAAAATCGTTCAAGTTTGCTCTGTACACAGGTCGAGATGACGATCATGTCGATTTTATGGGTATCTGCATAATCGACAATTCCTGTAGCTGCATTCAGCGCACGATGGACATCTTCATGCACTTTGACTTTCTTCCCCTCCCGCTTCTTCCGCCTCTTGAGCTTCTTCATTACGGTTTCGAACATCTCGTCCAGGGCCTGAGGGGAGAATTCATAGTCATGCAGTTCAAAAATATGAAGGAGCGTGATTTCAGAATCAAATCCTCTGGCCAACCTCCAGGCATAGTCTCTTTCTTTCTCCTCCTGTTCGGAAAAGTCTGTAGGAACCAGTATTTTCTTAAACCGCGGTTTGCCTCTTTTCTTTTTGGTAAGAAGAAGAGGAACCGGGGAATTCCTGAGCACCCTGTTAGCCACACTGCCGATAAAGAGCTTCTCGATCGCGGACAGTCCTCTCCTTCCCATCACGATCAAATCCACCTTCTCCTTTTCCGCAACCTCGACAATCTTTTTTGCCGCATTCCCTTCTTCGATGAGAACCTTGAATGTCATATTTTTAGCTCGTTTGACAGCATCGAGCTTTTTTTTGGCCTCCATCTTCACGTAATCCACCCGCCTTGCCAGCTCGCCTTTGATAACCACCGCCGCATCATAAAGAGCCGGGGAGATGTCGGGAATCACATGGAGTGCAATTACCTTGGAACGGAATGTTTTGGTGAAAGCATCTGCATACAACAAAGCCTCCCGGGCCTCGTCCGAAAAATCAGTCGTCCAGAGAATCTTTTTTATGAATCCTGACATTTCTGTCTCCTATAGTAATTTTCTTCTCTCGGATTTAGGAATATTTTATCAGGAAAAAATAAAAACACAAGCTGTGCTTGAAGAAATCTATTCTTATAAAAGAAGCAGCTTTTTCTGGCTGCGTTTCAAACACATGCGAACAGCGATAGTCCAAGCATAATGATTTCCAGAATCTTTTTTACCTTCCGAGGAGGATCGATCCTTGGGTGAAGAACAGGCCGGCAACAGCGCCTGTCATCAAGCAAGCAAGGGTTGCAGCCAATAGCGCCTTTAACGCCACCCGTGAGAGGTCTTTGTACCGCTGAGGGGCTAAAGCTCCGATCCCCCCTACAAAAATAGCCAGGGAAGCGATGTGGGCGAACCCGCAAAGTGCGTACGAAGCTATGAGCGATGATCGAGGATGGAGAAGAACTCCCTGTTCTATCAGTTGCGAGAGATGCTGATAAGCCACCAATTCCGTCACTACCGTCCTTTCCCCTACCACTTTGGCGACTTCGAAAGCGTCCGAGGGGGGCACACCCATGATGATGGTAAAGGGATAAGCTATATACCCTAAGATAGACTCGAAGGACCATTCAAAGTTTATGCCGAACAGCCTGTTGAAAACCCCTCCACTCCATCCGAAAATAAGGTCTAAAAGTGCCAAAATTCCGAGGAAAGCAATCAAAAGAACGATGATACCTCCCAGAAGCCGGAGCCCGCTCCAAGCTCCGTTGATGATCGCCATAATCAGATTGTCTTCTCTTTCGTAATGGGGTTTGATGTCAACACCGAGAGTCTTGGGGGTCTCTGTTTCAGGGACGATGAGCTTGGCCATCACCACTGCAGCAGGCGCTGATAGAAAGGAAGCAGATATCAAATGCCCAGCGATAGTCGGCAACTGTCCTTGAAGAAACATCACATAGATAGCCAATACCGTGGAGGCGATGGTTCCCATTCCCGCAGCAAGGATGGTGGTCAACTCAGAGCGGGTCATCTCGGCGAGATGGGGCTTTACAACCAAAGCGGACTCGGCCCCAACAAAAATATTGCTCGAAGCACAAAGGGATTCGGCTCCGCTGATTCTCATCAACTTGGTGAACACAAAAGCAAAGACTCGAATGATAAAGGGCATAATCTTTAAATAATACAAGGCTCCCACAAGTGCTGCAAAAAATATGATGGTGGGGAGCCCTTGGAAGGCGAGAAAATTTCCGAGAGACGTCTCTCCTGCTTCGTTTGTTGTACCGGCTGGCAAAGCCAAACGCCCGAACAGGAATTTTGTCCCTTCCGTTGCCGTACCCAGGACCTCGATCACCACTTTGTTGATGAACAGAAAAAATTTCGATCCGATGGGAATCACGAAGATGAAAAAAGCAAAAAACAGTTGGAGACTTATTCCCCAGAATACGATTCTCCAATTAATGGATCTCCGGTTCTCCGAACAGAGCCAGGCGAACAATGCTATGAGAAAAATCCCGAAAAAACTTATCAGGTTGTAGATATCCATTTTATCTCCATCCCTCTGCCAAACCACAACCCCTATGACTCATACTCAAGGATCACGATCTTTTTTCGAGATTTTTTTCCCCTTAAGATCTTCACTCGAGAACGAGGGAGACGAAAATGGGAGGCGACCACATCGATGACCTCCTTGTTCGCCTTCCCCTCGACAGGAGATGAGAGAACATGAATCTTGTATTCTCCTTCCTTTATTTTCTGTATATCCTGTCTGCGGGAGTTCGGCAGTACCTTTACGCTCAATCGGATATTTTTCTCAGGTGCTGCCAATCTTTCACCGGCTCCGTCAATAATACAGAGCATGTTCCCTTAACAACTGATGGGCATAAAGGGAAAGGGATTTGACCAAGAATGAATCGACAAATATGATCAAAAGGATGACAATCATCGGACTGATGTCAATCCCTCCAAACCTGTGGGGAGGAACAAATCTTCGGACAGGTTTTAAAATCGGCTCTGTCAAATAATAGAGGATTACTGAAAACGAATAGAGAGAAGGAATGCGTATCCAGGAGAGAATAGCCCGGATAATCAAAATCCAGATGGAAATCATCAGCGCGATGTGCAAAACTCTAGACGCTCCTATGAGAAAATTGGCAAAGAAAATCATTCTGATCCGATGATTTCTTTATACTTGTTGAACAGCTCTTTGAGCTGTTGTTTGGTGATGATGTATCCGCTGACATAGAGAGAAAGATTAGGACGCCGGGTATCATTTGATTTGAGCAGTATGTATTCTCTTATCAGACCTTGTCTCGAACGGGGAGGTATTTCTATTTCGACCGCAGCTTCTTCTCCGGCAGCTATCCTTAACTCGGATGAAATCTCTTTTCCGTCGTGAAAATATTTTGCGTCTCGATGGGAAAAAGAAACTCTGAGCTCCTGTTCACCCCGATTGATAATGACACTTTGAGCGAGAATTGGCTCTCCCTCCAGAATCAGGCCCGCGTCGAAATTGTATTTTTCAAGATCTATTCTCGGACGGGGCGGGACTTCGATCATGGCAGATATGATAAGCTGCACTACAGATCGGGCCTTATCATTGGTCTCCACATAAACATATTTGGATACGCTTCCTTCATATCCCCTGGAGTCGAAAGTGACTTTGATTTCTCCTTTTTTTCCAGGCTCGATAGTCTTATCTGAAACCAAAGCCGCAGCGCATCCGCAGGATGTTCTCACCCTTTTCACGACAAGAGGGGCGTCCCCTGTGTTTTCGAACACGAATTGGTGCGTTTTGACCTGTCCCTCCTTCATTTTTCCGAAATCCCAAGAGCTTTCTTTGAATTTGATCTGCGGCCCCGCCTGGGATAATAGGAAGCCATAGGAAAGAGCCAGAAAAAACGGAAGCGCCAAAATTGTCAGAGATTTGGATTTAAAAAGTCTTGTTCTCATTTCAGTGTCCTCTATGTTTTTATAAATATTATAACCTTTCCCAAAAACAACGCAACTCTCTTCTCACCCGTACCATCCACATCTGCTCTTATGTATTCAATTTTTTTCCGATGAACAGACTCTTGATTTTAGTCGAAACTCGGGCAGAAGCTTCTGAAAGATGCCGATTATCTGGACCTCTTCGCTCCCGTCACTCAGCAGGAAGAAGAATATGGAAGCATTTCTTGACAGCCCTATGGACCCCTTTTATAATCGAATTGAAGTGAAAACTCTGGTCAAAAAATCCTCAATGAAAGATTCCCATCTCATCTTTCTTGTGCTGATTCTCTTTCTCTTGAATTCGACTCCAAGTCTCCAGGGGCAGCAATTCAATCTAAAGATAAAGGTGGTTGCAGAACAAGCGAACATCCGTTTGGAGCCAGATATCGCAAGCATCATCATCCGCCAACTTCCCCAAGGAACCGTTCTGGAGTCCAGAGGAAAAGAGGGCGAGTGGTATGCGGTCAAACTCGCTCCGAAAGAAGGAACTTCTCTTTCCGGGTATGTCCATGAAAGCTTGGTTGCTGTTATCGAGCCTCCCCCGGAACTAACAGAGAATCTCCCAAAAATTCAGGAAGAGGAAAAGCAAATAACACAAGTGATGGATGAACCTAAGGACCAGGAAAAACCTCAGATACCGTCCCCTCCTGAAATCAGAACGAAAACTTCAGCAGGAAAAAAACCTCATCGCTTTGATATTACGCTTTTTACGGGCGGCAGCTACGCTATCGGAGGAGACTTGAACAAGGGATCTCTAGGACTGGGGGATTTCTACAGGAGTGCTCTCGGAATTTCAAAGAAAAGCGATTTAAAGCCTGCCCACTATGGCTTTTCTTTCGGAGGGGAATTTTCCATATCTATGACCTCGAGGCTGTCACTGGGGATAGCTATTGAATCTTTCCAAAGCCAAAAGGAAAGCCTAGCTGACTTCAGTCAAGTCACACAGACATACATGCTCAAAACGCGGCCTAAGCTCAGCGCTGTTCCCGTTGGGATCACAGCATCTTATGCACTTTTTCCCGTTCTGTATATCAAAGGCGGAATTTCCTATTACTTTGCCAAATGCTCCTATTTTTATCAGATCCGAGAGCAAGAGCACATACAGGAATGGCAGGGAGAGGCGAGTGCTCGGGGACTGGGATTGCGAGGGGGATTAGAGTTCGCCACTCAAATTGCACCCCATCTGAATCTTATCGCTGAGCTAACAGGGCGCTTTGCTAAAATCGGCGGATTTCGAGGAAAAGACACCTTCCAGGACACCTCAGACCAAATCTTGACCGAGGAAGGGACGCTCTATCTCATTCAAGCAGAAGTCTCGGAACAGCAATCCTATCCCCTGCTGTTCATCCGTGAGTCCAAGCCGAACGAAGCAGGCGTTATCGACGCCAAAGAAGCTCAGGTTGATTTTTCTGGAGTCAGCCTTCGAATAGGCATCAGCGTCCGCTTCTAGCCAGCCGTTTTTTTAGCCTGTCTCATCCAAGTTGTTCACTGACATTTCGTATGGATAAAAATAGGATGGAATAAGATATCAGATTGGAAGAGAACACTTCAAATTAATATAAATACACATATTTGGGAGACCGATCCAAATGAATAATGTTATCCGCGAAAGGAATTTCTTTCCCGTCCCTATTTTCGACCTTATCCACACGCTTAAAAAACTTATATGTAACCGAGGAACTCGCTGTCCAGCACACCGCAACCTCCCTTTGTTCTTTGCTGAACACAAAAATCTTCGCCTTCGGATGCGGGATTTTCCTGATGAAAACGCTTCCTTCGAGGCAGCCGGCCATATGCTTGAGAGCAAAAAAACCAGGTCGCCTGCGCCAGGCCTTTTGCCGGCTATCGATCAAACCATATCCTGGCGCAACGAGCTGCCACCAGTATATTCTCTCCGCAAATCCACTCGCAAGACAAAGAACGAAATACCGAGTCAGATAATTGGCTTGATCCTCTTCCGATACATTCGCCTTGCCGACAGCAGGTGAATACTTTCCTGTTCCCTCCAGGGGCCAGTTCACCTCGGTTATCCATATGTCCTGCTTTTTCTCAAGGAATCCATCAACCACTGCCTTAAGAAGTGCAATCTTTCTGGACGTATCCCACCCGAATTGTTTGTTCTCTGGGGCGCCAACTCTATCTACGTACAGAAGGCTGGTGATCTTGTCAAAAGAGATCTTCTTCAAAACCGGAGGATAGAGATGAAACTCAAAATCTATCACTGCGGGTCCGAGAAGCCTTGCCTGATACTTCTCGGCCAAAGAAACAGCTGGGTCTGCTAGCTGAAGATACTCCCGGTAATCCCATATCCCCCACTTGGTCCTGTTCCACGCATGCCCGATCTCAAAAAAAGAACATACCGTACCGAATCTGGAAAAGATGTCTTCGAGGAAGCGAATCCATCCCTTCGGATTTTTCACATCCGTTCTTCGTTGCAGCAGAGCAAGGATCACATCCAAAGCATTTTCCTTAGCCGTTTCGATAAATCTCTGGTACAAATCCAGCCTTCCCCTTTCCCATGATGGAATTCTGATAAGTGTTTGTTGAATGCCGAGCTCTTTGAGACAGCTGAAAACCTCGCTCTTTTTGTCCTCGTGAGGAGAAATCGAAATCCCGAAGCAACGATCGAGCTTCACGGGTTCGACATACATCCCTTCTCTGTACTTTCGATAAAGGGAAAGGATGGGAAAGGCCTTTCGCAAATTCGATGCAACAAGGGATAAGTAGCCGGGAACATACCTGAAGTGATGCCAAAATCGCTCTCTCCTGGACGCCAAATTGTGGGGCTGGTCAGCATAAGGATTCCACCTGAAATCTTTTTCCATTTTACTGAATGCCCAATTTTCGAATGAATTGTCTTATTCTCAATTTCCCTTTCCACTGGATATAGCTTGTGTACATCTTTTTGTTGAGTTTATACCAAATCCAGACAAGGCTATTCAGCCGAGCTGATCCCAAATATTTCTCTAAAAAAAAGCGCTGAAAGGAAGCAGGAATACCGAAACGAATGAGATTTTTTATCCTCGACAGCGTGCCCAGTCTCCTTTTGATGCGGACACGATTGGTGTCGATGAAAATGAATGAATACTCCTCGTCGGAATTCTTTTTGACCAGAACGTTCCCGTCGGAAAGATCCCGATGGAGAATGCCCTTATCATGGCAGGAGGAAAGATGAGAGGCAAGGGCCTGGATAAGTCTCCCCATTTCTTGCTCTGGAAGCTGCTTCAATAAATGTCGAATTTCTTCGGCACCATCCACGAAAAGAGAAAAATAAAAACTTTGATCGATAAAGGGTGATTTCTTTTTCTCGAGATATGCAACAGGATCGGGAGCAGGGATGCTGTTTTTCGCGAGGACCAAACCTCCGCGCCAAGCTTTATAGGCCTTTGAGGGCAGAAATAAGGTCTTCAGTTTGTCAATGCCTCGCACCTTGAATTCTTTAACCACAACATTTATGGTTTGCTCCTCATATAAAGAGAATTGCAGCTTGCCAACACGATTCCGTCCGTTGAGAAGAATCTGACAACTGGGATCCTGAAAAAGCAGATCGCAGGCCGATATTTTTTCTGCCAGGGAAGGATAGGGAAAGTCTGGATGAAAACGCCCTTTAAAAGCAGGAAGACTCAGAGGGAGTCCAAACTTTTTGATCTGGGATTTCATATGGCTATAGATATCACCCTCTCTCTGTCTCTGTCAATATTCCTGTGAGCTAGGCTCTATGCTAAAAAGTGGGGGGCTCTTTCCGTTTTGTGTGCGTTAGCTCTGATGGAAAAGATATCAGGCATGTCCGGAGCGCCATTGAGGATCTAGCCTTTACGAATCGTCCTTCGAGGGTATCCGGCAGAGCCGGAAGGCGAGTATGTATTGAGCACGACAGAACCAAAGGATTAAGAATCCCAACAAACACCGGAACAGAGGCTGGTGTCGATAAGATGAGGAATAAACGTGCGCAGTTACGCAGCCGCCGAGAAGGGCGAGGAGAGAATGGCGTCAAAGATCCGAACTAGAGCGGAGGATATGCCTGGTGGCAAAAACAAGCTTGAAAGTTATCCCTATGTAAAATGAAAAAGAGCCCCGCTTTTCGTAATATAGCCTGTCAGCTATTGACTGGGAAGAACTCATTAGGTTATGATAACGAGCCTGGAATGCACCAATGGCTATTGACCAAAGAATCCTGAACATCCTTGCCTGTCCTCTCTGCAAGGCCGATATCAAACTCACCTCGGATGAAAAGGGGTTGAAATGCATCAAATGCCATCGTGTCTATCCAATAAGAGAAGACATACCAGTCATGCTCATCGATGAGGCGACCATTGAACCCGACAGGGCAACAAAAGATTGACCCTCTTTTTTAAAGCACAATCAATGACGCGAACAACATGGCTGAATTTTATCAAGAATGCCTCATCCCTTCTCTGGCTGTTACTTTTCCTCTATCTTCTTTTCTCCATGATATCAATCACTCTCAGCTACACAGCTCTTATTCTGGCCCTGCTCAGCTGGCTTTTTCTCCTTATAAAAAACAGACGCCTTCCGCAGTTCCCTTCCTTTTTCTGGCCCCTCCTGGTCTATTCTCTTTTTTCTCTCATTTCAGCCTTTCAATCGGTTAATCCGGAAATTAGCCTAGTCGACAGTCGTGAACTTCTGATTTTCCTCATCATTCCCATCGTTTATGCAGGTATGACTTCAGGGGAAAAGATAAAAAAAGCACATTATGCTCTGCTTGCATCTGCTGGAGTAAGTTCTCTCTATTCCCTTTTTTATTTTATCTTTCAAGCAGCGCCAGGAGAAAGGATCACTGGCTTTATGGGCCATCCATTGACACAGGCAGGCCTCCTGCTTCTCTTCTTATCCGTTGCACTGAGTCATTTTTTATTCTCCAGAGAAAAATCAAGATATCTTTGGGCGGCGGCCTTCATTCTTGCCGCAGTGGCACTCGCTCTGACTTTAACCAGGAGCGCCTGGATAGGGCTTTCTTTAGCGGTTGCTTTTATCCTGGCCCTTTACAAGCCCAAAGCACTCATCCTGATTCCCATCGTTATCGGACTTTTCTTCGTTCTCAGCCCGAAGCATGTTAAATCAAGAATCCTCAGCATTTTCAGTACGCAGTCCTACTCGAATGTCCAGAGGATCGAGTACCTGGAAGCGGGAATCAAAATCATCAAAGACTATCCTCTTTTCGGGACAGGACCAAATACGGTGGACATGGTCTTCCAAAATCCCAAATACGGCCTCTCCGATCTCTCCAAACGAAATGTCCACCTCCATAACAATATCACCCAGATCGGAGCCGAAAGAGGGATTCCTGCGCTCATAGCCTGGCTTACATTCATAGGCTGGGCATTTCTATCCCTTCTCAAACTGCTGCGGGATAAAGAAATCCCCCGCTATACTCTGACGGTTTCCGCCCTGGCTGCTCTCTTGGCCCTCTGCACAGCAGGACTGTTCGAGTACAATTTCGGGGATTCCGAAATCACCGTCCTCTTTCTCGCCATTATCACGCTTCCATTCGTCCCGGGAAAAGAAACCGACACAAAAACGGGGACAATTTGACAAGGAAAAGAGTCTTATTCGTTCTCCTCTCGCTTCTCCTGATCTATGTCTTCTGGTTGGGTTATCAGCTTATCGGCTTCAAAACCTACACCCTCGAGGACGCCGATAGAGAGGCCCTTGAGATACGGGGGGCCTATCACATCCACACCGTCTTTTCCGATGGCAGGAAACATCCGGATAGAATTGCACGGTTGGCTTCCCGAACTTCTCTCGACTTCATCATCCTAACCGACCACGGACTTCCAAACCGCGAGTGTTTAGCTTCGGCCGACTGGAAAGAGGGGGTGCTCGTGCTAGCCGGATCCGAGCTTTCGGTCAGCAGAGGCCATCTCGTGGCTCTCGGCTTCGATCCCCCAGAAAAAGACTTTTCTCAAAACGCCGAACAGGCTGCCTTTCAGATTAGTGCACTGAATGGATTTTCTGTCATCGCCCACCCTTATTCCAAAGTGGCCTGGTCCTGGGGAAAACCTACAGGATATAACGGAATAGAAATCATCAACGCCAATACCGTATTGAAATACAATATGCTTCGTTTGGTTCCTCTTTCTCCGGTCTTATTGATAAAACCAGAGTATGCCCTGTTAAAAATGCTAAGCCGGCCTCAAAAAAATCTGAAAAAGTGGGACCAAATCAACCGTGAGCAATCGATGTTTGGATTCTTCAGCGTAGACGCCCATCTTCTTTATCGCACTCTCCTTCCTTCTCTGCAGCTTCACGTGCTTCTTGACAATCCTCTTTCGAGCGATTTCGAAGTCGCTTCCCGCCAGGTCTACTCAGCCCTTCGCCGCGGCAGGTTTTACAACGCCGTGGATGCAGCTGCTCGAGCACAAGGATTCAGGTTCTGGGCCCAGAAGGGAAAGGAAAGACTGACCATGGGTGAGAAGACCCTATTCGACCGCCCGATAACCATCCATATCCAAGTCCCTGCACCTTTTGCTAAAGAAACCAGACTCATCCACGATGGCAAAGACATTCTCGTCACATCTAGGGGGAATCTAGAATATTTAGCTGCCGATCCAGGATTCTATCGGGTGGAAGTTTATCTCAGAGAAAAAACGCCTTTGCACAAGGACATTCCTTGGATTTTATCCAATCCCATTTTTCTTCGAGAAAAAATCGATTAACCTTTTTTAATCCCATGAGAGTCGAGTCCAATTCCACTTTTCAACTAAAACAACTATAATAATACGTACGAGTAAAATGTGTGGTGTCATAGGCATTTACGGTAACGAAGACGTCTTCAAGGACCTCTATCAAGGGCTGTTGTCCATCCAGCATAGAGGCCAGGATTCCGCAGGAATCATCACCTATGATGGAAGCAGATTCCACACCAAAAAAGGAACTGGACTGGTCAGAGATATCTTTACCAAGGAGCACTTCAGACGGTTGACCGGCCATATCGGAATTGGTCATACACGCTACCCGACTATAGGAGGAGGCAGAGGAGAGGATGCTCAGCCGTTTTATGTCAATTCTCCATTTGGCATCGTTATGGCTCACAATGGAAATGTGATCAACTACAGGGAATTGAACAAAATTCTCTTCAATCAATACCATCGCCATCTCACCTCCGATAACGACGTAGAAATCATCTTAAACTTCTTCGCTCAAGAGCTCGCTGATCAACACGTCAAGAACATAATACCTGAAAACATCTTCCAGGCTGTCAAAAAAGTATTTGAGCGAGTTAAAGGAAGTTACGCTGTCATTGCCTATATAGCCGAGCAAGGCATGCTTGCCTTTAGAGACCCGTATGGGATAAAGCCCCTTGCCTACGGAAAAAGAAAAGGGGAAATTCTGCCTGCCTATGCAGTGGCTTCAGAAAGCGTCAGTCTAAATATCATGAACTTCTCCGAGATCAAAAACGTAGAGGCCGGTCAAGCCCTTTTTATCGATAAGAACCACCAGCTTCACACCCGAAAGATCGCTCACTGTCCTCACACTCCCTGCCTTTTCGAATGGGTTTACTTCGCTCGGCCTGATTCCTATATCGACAACGTCAATGTTTATGACTGCCGCGTCAATCTAGGTCGTTTTCTCGCAGACGAAATCAGAAAACAAAACTTGAAGATCGACGTGGTTGTTCCGGTCCCAGATTCCGCAAGAGATGCCGCCATCGAGATTGCGCGAAGACTCAATTTGAAATACAGGGAAGCTCTGGTTAAGAACAGGTATATCGGTCGAACGTTTATCATGCCTGCTGACCAGCAAAGACGAGCCTCCGTACGTCAAAAATTGAACCCTATCCCCTCTGAGCTCAGAGGAAAAAATGTGCTCTTGGTCGATGACAGTATTGTTCGGGGGAACACGTCCCGGGCTATCATAGACTTGGTCCGTGAGTGCGGGGCCAAAAAAGTCTATTTCGGTTCCTATTCTCCACCTCTGAGGTATCCCTGCGTCTACGGAATCGATATGCAGACCAAAACCGAATTCATAGCCCGCAATGCCACCGTGGAACAAATCGCCAAGAAGCTCGGTGCGGATAAAGTGATCTACCAATCTCTTGAGTCTTTAAAAAAGGCCGTTCGCCTCGGAAACAAGAAGCTCACCCAATTTTGTGGCGCATGTTTTGACGGGAACTATCCTACTGGAGATGTCACTCCTGAGATTTTGAGATCCATCGAGAACGACCGGAAGCTCAACCAGAAAAATCAATTGGAACTGGATCTCTGATCCCCTCGTTCAGACTCGAGAGCGCCAGTAATCCAGGAGTTCTTTGAGAGACTGCTCGAGAGGAACAACTGGCTTCCACGAGAGTTCGTTCCTTATCTTTCTGTTATCACCCACCAGAACAGGACATTCAGTTTTTCTCAATTTTCGAGAATCCACCTGGATCTCGATGTGTTGAGAAGAAAAGGACAGAAGCATATGGAGAATGCTCTCCAGAGAATAGGATTTTCCCGAACAGATGTTGTACATTTCGCCTTTTTTCCCCTTTTCGAGTAAGAGCACATAAGCTTTTGCAACATCTCTCACATCCGTATAATCCCTCTGGACGGAGATATCACCCACTCTTATTTTGGAGTTTCCTTGCCCCTTTTCAATTTGGGCTATCTGGCGAGCCCAATCCGAACAGACAAAATCCGCACTCTGCCTTGGGCCGGTGTGCGGAAACGGCCTGGCGATAACCACATCCAAATCCTCGACACGGATGTAGAACTCACCCAAAAGCTCTCCACTCAATTTGGAATACGCGTAGGGATTCATGACATGAACGTCAGCATTTTCGTCTAATGGCATATCCGAGGAACGCTCTGCTCCGTACACATCGGAGGAGCTGATAAAAAGAACCCGAGCACGGGGGGCGAATCGGCGTACGGCCTCAAACAGGTTGGATGTACCGAGAAGATTCGTCTCGAGAGTCTCCCTCCGCCTTTCCCATGAATGCCCCACATTGGAGATGGCAGCGAGATGAACGACCCAATCGGGTTGCGCTCTTTTCACACCCGAAAAAACCTCCTTTTCCGATCTGATATCCAGATGAAAAATACGTCCCTCCGAAGGGGCGGGCGGTTTTTCCGGAAAGGCAGTACCCCAGACAGTCGATCCCCTGGATTTTAAGAACTCTCTTAGATAACACCCCACAAATCCGGTGGCCCCGGTGACAAAAACGTTCAAGCTAAATCATCTCCCTCCAGTAATCCAACAAATCCTTCAAGGATTGGCGGATGGGAATTTTTGGTTCCCATCCAGTAAGCTCCCTGAATTTTGTACTGTCTGAAAGGAGGACAGGGACATCTGACGGTCGGAGACGCGTCGGATCGATCTCGATTTTCACATCGACCTGGGCCAAGGAAAGCAGCATTTCCAATATTTCACGGATGGAATAGGTTTTTCCCGTACCGATGTTATAGACCTCTCCCTCTATTCCCTTCTCCAAGTTCAGCCAGTAGGCTCTGACCATATCACGAACATCTGTGAAATCCCTTTTGGCCTCCAAATTTCCCACATAGATCACCGGTTCTCTCCTTTTCTTTTCGATCTCCACTATCTGCTTGGCAAAGTTAGAACAGATAAAGACTTCTCCTCTTCGAGGACCCGTATGATTGAATCCGCGAGTCCGAACAACTTTCAGGCCGTAGCTTTTATAATACTGCCAGCCCAACAAATCCTGAGCCACCTTGCTGACAGCATATGGACTGAGCGGCCGGAGAGGGTTGGACTCTCTCATCGGAACCTCGTCGCTATTTACTTGCCCGTACTCCTCACTCGAGCCCGCTACTTGGATCTTTGGGGACAGTCCCAGGCTGAGGATGGCTTCAAAAAGATTGATCTGACCGATGGCATTTATGGCAAATGTCTCGGCTGGACATGTCCAGGAAGTCGGGACAAAGCTCTGAGCAGCAAGATGAAATATTCGATCTGGTTTTGCTTCGGTAAAACCTTTCTTTAAAGAGACCATATCTTTGAGATCTCCCTCGATAAGTTGTATGCGATCCTTGATCTGGAGGATGTTTTCCATCCGACTCCGCCAACGGACCAAACCGAACACCTTTATATCAGGATGATTGTCCAGAATATAATCCGCCAGATGACTCCCCGCAAATCCAGTGATTCCAGTGATAAGTACTCTCATGGATCCTCCTCAACCTTCATTGTTTGTTATAGTATCTTGCATAGAACTCTTTGAAATCCTTACTCTTTTTCTTGATCTTGCGCCACCAATCAGGATGCTCTCGATACCAGCGGACCGTGAATGCCAAAGCTTGCTCGAAATCTTTTAACGGCTTCCAACCAAGGGCATGAATCTTCCTGCAGTCCAGGGCATAGCGCTTATCGTGGCCCAGTCTGTCGGTCACGAACTTGATCAAACTCTTCGGTTTTCCTAACTCATCGACTATTTGCTCGGCCACATCGATATTTTTGACCTCGTTATTGGCTCCGACATTATACACCTGCCCAAGCTTACCTATTTGCATGATAAGGTCTATGGCCCTGCAGTTGTCCTCCACATAGAGCCAATCCCGCACATTGGTGCCTCTTCCATAAAGGGGAAGCTCTTTGTCCTCCAAGGCATTGGTTACGAACAGAGGGATGAATTTTTCGGGATATTGATAAGGTCCATAATTGTTGCTCGGTCTAAGGATTATGATGGGAAGATCGTAAGTGACTTTGTACGCGAAAGCCAATCGATCGGCTCCTGCCTTGCTCGCAGCATACGGAGAAGAGGGGTTCAGAGGATCATCTTCTTCGAAATAGCCTTCGTCCCGGCTTCCGTAGACCTCATCGGTCGACACATGAACAAAGAACTCGATATCAGTGCTTTTGAGGGCGTCGAAGAGCACAAAACTTCCATACACGTCGGTTAAAACGAATTCGCCTGCATCGAGGATCGATCTGTCCACATGGGTCTCGGCCGCAAGATGGACAACGCCATGGACTCTTCTGAAAACATTTCGGACGAGATCTTTGTCTCGGATATCTCCTTGGATAAACTCATACCTGGGATCGTCCTCCACATCCTGAAGGTTATCCAGGTTTCCGGCATAGGTCAGCTTATCTAGATTGATAATCCTGCAGTTGGGATATTTATCGAGCATATAATGGATGAAATTGCTCCCGATGAAACCGGCTCCTCCTGTGACGAGTACGGTTTTATCCTGAATATTTCGCACCTCAGCCATCTTTCCTCTTCCAATCGTACGGGATATCGTTATCATGGGGATCCAAACGGTGTTCATCAGGATGGTCATAATCGTAGACTTCTGTCGGAAGATTCACGATGACAGCCTCCTGTTCGCTGACACACATCCAGCCGTGATAGATCCCTTTGGGGATGTGCACGAGAACCGGGTTATGTACGCCAATATAGAACTGATCGACCTGCTTGAACGATGAGGAATCTTCCCTGGGATCATACAGAGCCAATTTGATCATTCCCTGAATACAGGCCACATTGTCAAACTGTTTTTTGTGCATATGCCAGGCCTTGACAACGCCGGGATAGGTCGTGGTGATATATGCCTGGCCGAACTGCAAAAAGATGTCATCATCGCTGCGGAGAATCTCCATCAATCTTCCCCTCTCATCAGGAATGACCTTCAATTTCTTTACCTTCACTCCTTCAATCATGTTCTTCTCCTTACGATGGGATGCGGAGATAAAAGTGGAAGCATACAGACTACTTGGACTATTTTATCCCTATTTCGCTTTTGTCACCCACCATGAACCGATAGACAGAAGGCTTGGGAGGGCATTTAAAAATTCTCACTCCTCTTCCGATCAAGCTTTCATCTATTCGGCTCCCAATCTCGCTGATCTCACTTCCCTCCAAAACGATGCTGTGCTCGATTTCCGTACAGTTGATTTTGCACCCATTCTGTATGGAAGTGAAAGGCCCGACATAAGAATCGATGATCTCAGAATCTGCTCCTATGATAGCCGGCCCCCGAATGATGCTGTTCTTAACAACCACACCTTTCTCGATCACCACTTGACCGTTAATCTTGGAAGCCCTATCGACCTCTCCGTGTATTTCACCCGGAATCGACTCGAGTATCAGACGGTTTGCCTCAAGAATGTCTTCGATCTTCCCGGTGTCTTTCCACCACCCTGTGACAAGATGAGGGTGAACCTCGTACCCGTGTTCGACCAGATATTGAATGGCATCTGTGATCTCCAATTCATTGCGCCATGAGGGCTTAATAGCCTTCACGGCATCGAACACATGCACATCGAACATATAGACGCCCACCAGCGCCAGATTGCTGACTGGATCTTTGGGCTTCTCCACAAGCCTTATCACTTTTCCGTCCTTAAGCTCAGCCACTCCGAACATCTCCGGATTGGGGACTTCGGTCAGGAGTATCAAAGAATTGGGTTTTTTCTCATGAAATTCCTGAACTAGAGATTTGATTCCGCTCTTCAGGATGTTGTCTCCCAGGTACATGACAAAAGGATCCGATCCCAGAAAAGGCTCGGAAATCTTGACGGCATGAGCCAGTCCAAGGGGAGCTTCCTGCTCAATATACGAGATATTCACTGCCCAGTTCGACCCATCGCCAACAGCCCGTTTGATCTCCTCCTTGGTATCGCCCACTATGATGCCGATATTATTGATTCCAGCATCTCTGAGAGCTTCGATCCCGTAAAAAAGAACAGGTTTGTTCGCCACTGGAACCAGTTGTTTGGCTTGGGTAAAAGTCAAAGGTCGGAGTCTCGTTCCTTTTCCCCCGCTGAGTATCAAACCTTTCATGTTAATTTCCAAAGCCTAATCCTCCTAAAACATCTGTGGATTTTCCGATATTCCCCAACCCGAAGGAAAACCGGAACTGCGCTTCCGGTTTATCCCGGAAGTAAAATATCTTAAGTTCTCCCCTGAAATCAAGGCATTGATAATGGTAGACCAAAACAAATGCAGAGTAAAGCATCTGTTTTTCAATAATGTTGAAATCCAGGTCCGCCTGAGCTTCCAAAGAGAGACCAGGTATTTTGATTCCTCCAAAAACACCTATCTGATGACGGGCTAAACGGGCTTCTCCCACATAAGGATTTTTACTTTTGTACCAGTTGACTCTCAGGAAGCCAGAATCCGTCAGATTCCCCAAGCTCAATCCAAGCCGGATTTGAGACAAGTTCTTATTGTAGGTGTTAAAGGATGCTGAGAAATCCAGGCTGTAATTCCTTGCGGGATAAAACCTGAAGTATCCGTTGATATCCGAAAATTGCGGAGGCTCTCCGTCGACTTTGTACCGGCTGATGGGGCTGTTCTCCGGATCGAAATAATAGGTTTGGCCCAATCCCAGTGTACAAATCTCCCGAGGCATACCGTCCTTATTGATCAGAAAATGGTTGACCAGCCCGTATCGCGCATAATGGTTGATATAGAAGAAGCGCTGGGCAATGATCCGATCCGACACATCCACCGGGCTTTCATACATGTAGGTGAAGGTCGGTTCGATGACATGTTTGAGCTTGGGTGTGTCCTGCTTATCGAAGAAAATTTTCGAAAAAACCGGACCGTTGAAATCCAGGCGAACCGCATAATTATGGCTCATGATCGGTTCGTCCACGACCGTATTCGTTCCCGGTGCATAGCTTTTGAAATAATAGGTGAAATTTGTGGAAAAAGAGGAATTGAGAGTCATCCAGGGTATGGAAGTAAAGGGGATGGTGAGTGTAGGACTAAAGGATAAACTTTGCGATTTCCTCTGTTTTCCTGCTTCGTATTGCGACTCCCATCCATATTCCCAGCTGTCAAAAGAAGATTGGAAAGAAAAATAGAGGGGAGAGAAAATTTTCATCTTGGTCGAACTGAATCCTAGCTGGGGCAGATTCATCCGAATAACGGAGTCATCCGTCTGTTTATAATACGTTTCGAACCGAGATACACGCATATTGAAATTGAAATATGACCAAGCTCGGGAGAGATAGACCTGAGATCTTCGGTTGGATACCACAGCACGTCTGAAATTGTTGTCAAACTCTCTGAGAAAATCATAAGAACTCTGATAATCGACATCAGCAACTAAGTTGAAATTAAGGGGAAGAGACTGGTTGTGTTTGACACGGATGATAGAGGCGTTATCAGGAGATCCAAGAGGTGCCCTGTTGTTGAAATTGAAGTAATAGAGATTGATTCGCCCTCCGGTTCCCTCAGAAAAAAGATATCTGTATTCGAATCCTCCTCCTAATCCTCTGTCTAAGAAATAATCCAGATTGAATGTGGCATCCATATTTCTGGCCATTGCCCAGTAAAAACTATGGGAATAGAAGATTCCTTTCTGACCCGAATATCCGGCCTGCGGCATGAGAAAACCCGTCGATCTTTCTTCATCGAGCGGATAGCGCATATAAGGGAGGTAGAAAACGGGTATATTCTTGATCCTAAAAACAGCGCTGTACATTTCCATGTAATCATCTTTCTTGAAATTCGCTCGCGAGCACGAAAATTGCCAGCGCGGCACTGGCTGAGTACAGGATGTGATTTTGGCCCTCTCAAAAGTATAAAGATCTTGATCTTTGCGACTTATCGACTCGGCTTGGTAAAAGATGGTCGGCTGGATAACTCCGAACGCTTTCTTGAGCTCTCCCTCGGAAGAGTCCAGGTTGAAAGTGACCTCCTCACTGCTCACGACTTCATCAGGGAGACGTATGGTTACATTCCCCCAGGCACGGACATCCTTGGTTTCGATGATGTATTCGACCTCATCGGCAAGAAGGGTAATATTCTTGTAGTGAATTTCTACATTCCCTCTTGCAAAGACACGTTCCTCTGTCTTCTCATAATAACGGGAAATGATCTGGACTCCCTCGACCGGTGACTGCTCCTGCTGACCGGAAAGAAAATTTCTCGCAATGAAGAGTGAGAGGACAATCATCAAAAAAAGCTTCGCTTTATCCATCTGAAATTCGCTCACATGTGCAGAAAAATTTTATCTTACCTTCATGAAGGAATCAACACACATTTCACACTCATATCTCTTACGGCTTCAGCCGCAACACGGTTCCGGCGGAGCTCACATCTTGACTCTCTTGGAGGATCCTATGATAATGGACTTTATAGCACCCTGGATAATAGAGAAAAAGGCCACGGATAAGGCTCTCATGACGAAAAAAAAGCAATGGAAAGACGAGACGCGCAAAGTTCTTGCTCTCACTTCACTGGGGCTTCTCCTGCCTTCCTCCATAGCCGTGGGGCTCCTTATCGGCTACCTCCTTGATAAAATTTTTGGAACACGCCCTTGGTTGCTGTTGATCTTTCTCTTCTTCGGAACCGCATCAGGCCTCCTCAGCCTTCTCCGGGGACTGAGCCGCCTCCAGGATGAAAAGGAAGCAGAGGACACAGAAGCACAATGAATCAAAAAAACGTGATTTCAGCCTCTGATCCTCACGAGGAAAGAATTCTCAGACGTATCCCTTGGGAAGTGCTTGGCCTCTCCTCCTTATTAGCGGTTTGTGCCTCCCTCGTTTTTGACATCTCTACGGGATTGTTTGTGCTGGGAGGAGGCATACTCTCCGCATTAAATTTTGCATGGCTTCGCCAGACATTCTCCAGTGTGTTGCTCCGTGAAAAAAAGCGCGCTCTGAAGGCATCGGCTCTGGTCTTTATGCTCCGGCTCATGTTGATTCTAGGCATCTTTTTTATTATAATCTTCTTCTTTTCAAAAAAGATTATTGCATTTGCCGCAGGATTCTCATCGATTGTTATCGTACTTTTAATTGAAGCCGTGGCTTCTATGTCCAGGCTGAAAACATGGAAGAATTAGAACACAGTTTATTCCTGGTCGAACTCTTCAACAAGATCTTCAGCAAACCTCTCTCTGCTCTCTTGAGTCTTTTTGGCATAGAGGTGAGAAACCCTGAGCATCTCGTTCCTGATTATGTCGTTATGAGCCTTCTGGCAGCAGGAGTTCTTATCCTTTTTTTTGCCCTGGCATCCAGAAGCCCGAAACTTGTTCCCTCCAAGCTTCAAAATGTGCTCGAGCTCATCATTGAATTTTTCGAGACTCTTTTGACCGAGCTGGTAGGAGAAGAAGGCCAAAAATATCTTCCGATGATTGCTACGCTGGGACTCTTCATTCTTGCTTGTAACCTGCTCGGTCTTGTCCCCGGCTTCATGTCTCCAACCAGCAAAATCAATGTCACTGCGGGATGTGCTCTGGCCATTTTTGTCTATTACCACTGGCAAGGGATTAAATCCCAAGGCTTCTTTAAATATCTCAGACATTTCATGGGCCCCATTCCCCTCTTAGCCCCCTTGATGATACCTATCGAAATAATCAGCCATTTCTCTCGTCCTTTATCCCTTTCCATGCGGTTGTTCGGAAATATTTTTGCTGAAGAACTGCTCATCCTGATTATGGCATCCATCCTTCCGTTTCTGCTTCCCCTCCCCTTTATGCTCATAGCTATTATCACGGCTATTGTACAGGCTTACGTTTTTGTGCTACTGTCATGTATATACATAGCGGGAGCTGTGGCACATGAAGAGGAACACTAATTTTTTAGGAGGAAGATTATGGCAAAACTTCTCAAGCCCTTAACGATCTTAACCCTCTTTCTCATCTTGATGAGCATGCCTTTACTCGCCCAGGAGGAAGAGAGAACCTTCAATCCTCAAAAAACCCCGCTCTTCAGACTGGCCATCATCGTGGGCGGTGCCATCATTACGCTTGCAGCTGCAGCAGGAGCATTCTGTCAGGCCAAAGCTATAAGCAGCGCCTGTGAAGGCATATCCAGAAATCCCGCTTCTGCTCCCCATATCCGGTTCTTGCTCATCCTGGGGCTTGTTCTGATAGAGACCCTTGTCATTTACGCCCTATTTATTTCCATCTTCATCGTTATGATTCAATGGGGGAATTATTATTAGCAATCTCCTTTAATCTGCACGATCGATGAAGTTTTCTGTCTTCATCATTCTCAAGACCACCATCCTGAGATTCCACAGGGACAGATGCGGAAACTTCGCCATAATCATATCTTATTTCGCTCTCATGTGCTCGATTCCCTTAGCTGCCCTTTTTGCCTATGTGACGACGAAAATTCTGGGAACGGCAGAACTCGCTGTTCGAAGCCTCGATGTCTTCTCTGAGGAATTTTTCGCTCAATTGGATCCTTATTTCTTCGAAAGAGTTCAGGAATTGTCTCAAAATATCACCAATCTCGGGTGGTTCGGTCTGGCAGGGTCCTTTATCGCTGCAAGCTTCCTGTTTTCGAACCTGATCCACTCCATCAATCACATTTTCAAGGCCGAATACCAAAAGTCCTTTTTCTATAACCGGCTGATGGAGTACATCATCATGTTCGTCATTGGCGTCATCATGCTGATCTCGCTGTCTATAACGGCTATTTGGACGGCTCTGCACAGGACACTCCAGATGAGTCCCTTTGTCGCCAATAACATCAATCCCGGAATCGTTTCCTTGATAGACAACTTTTTTCTTCAGTACCTTCTCCCCTTCACATTGACATTTTTGGTGCTTTTTTCCCTTTACAAATTCATACCCGAACTGAAAGTCTATACCAAAGCTGCTGCTTTAGCGGCCGCCATCTCTGCGCTTCTCTGGGAAATTTTTAAACGCATCTTCGCATTCTACGTGGCCCATGTTTCAGCAATCGGGATCGTTCTCGACAGGCTTATGAAAGGAGCCCTGACTTCAATTATTTTCTTTCTGCTCTGGCTGTCTATCTCTATGGTCATCCTGCTTTGGGGAGCAGAACTGGCTGCGGTTTTGAACGAACGGATCCTGGAAAAACATGCGTAAGAACAAACATTTATCTATCAGCGTATCCAAATTAGCCGAACTCTTGAAATGCCCATATCGAGGAAAAGGAAGCACAAAAATATACGGAGTCGCAAGCCTCGAAGATGCGGGTGCCGGGGATCTTGTTTATCTTGCTCACCCCAGATACCGAAAGCTGCTGGAACAAACAAAGGCATCTGCAGCCATAATATCCAGGGAAGAAAAATTTGCCCGGATCCCTGTCATTAAATCTGACAACCCTCATCTTTCTTTCATCAGAGCTGTCGAATATTTCTTCAAGCCTTACCGGCCTCCATCCGGGATCCATCCCCAAGCTTACGTTTCCCCCTCGGCCAAAATCGGAAAGGGAGTGTCCATCGGCGCATTCTCATCTATCGGAGATGAAGTGGAAATAGGAAGCGGGACAACCATATTTCCGCTGGTAGTCATCTATCCTCACACTCGAATTGGCCGGAACTGCCTTGTTCATTCCAGAGTATCCATCAGAGAAGGCTCAATCCTCGGGAATCGTGTCATCATACACAACGGAGCAGTCCTCGGTTCTGATGGATTCGGATACATTCAGGATAAAAGGAAATCTCACATTAAGATCCCTCAAAAGGGAGTGGTTCTTTTAGATGACGATGTGGAAGTCGGAGCGAATACCACCATAGATAGAGCCTCGTTGGGGGAAACCGTCATCAGGAAGGGGACAAAAATCGATAATCTGGTTCAAATCGCCCACAATGTGGAGGTGGGTTCTCATACCATCCTCGCAGCACAGACCGGTATCGCTGGAAGTTCAAAGATAGGAAAACATGTCATCGCCGCAGGTCAAGTCGGGATTGCCGATCACGTGAAAATTGGGGATAACGTCATCATTGCAGCTAAAAGCGGAGTGACAAAGGACATCCCGTCTCATTCAATGGTAGCAGGGATCCCTCATCTGGACATCAAGGATTGGCGGAAAGTATGGGCGTCCCTGCCTCAACTGTATGACCTTCTCAAAGAAGTAAAAAAGTTGAAGAAAAAGATCGATAGGTTAGAGAAAAACAGCGGAATCAAATCCCAGTGAGGTAACCGCTAACCGAAAGAGCGGCTGCCACACCGGTTCCTACAGCAGTGGCCATCTGCTGGGGACTGGCATCAGTCACATCACCTGCCGCATAAAGTCCTGGCTGCTGGGTGGACATGTCGTTTCCAACCTTGATTTCACCCCATTCATTCAGATACACGAGAGAGCTCACGATGTCCGAGTTGGGGACAGTCCCGATAGAGACAAACAAACCGTCGAGCTTCAGTTCATAGGTCGTGTCATCCTTGACATTGCGGACCGTTACGGATTTTAAAGTGTCCGGACCTGAGATTTTTTCCACGACTGTGCTCCAGAGTATTTCAATTTTCGGATTCTCAAAGGCCCTCTCCTGAAGTATCTTTTCTCCTCGAAATCGATCCCGCCGATGGATGACCCTGACCATCCGGCAGAATCTTGTCAGAAAGATCGCCTCGGTCAATGCCCAATTTCCTCCCCCAACCACAGCGACGTCCTTGTCCATAAAAAACGCTCCATCACATGTCGCACAATATGATACGCCTTTTCCTGTCAATTCTTTCTCTCCCTCGACATCGAGTCTGCGGTGGGATGATCCCGTTGCGACAATAACTGCCCTTGCGAAGTATCCCTCTCTGCTTCCGAAGATCTTCCAGTCCTTTTCCTTCCTTTTTATTTCCCTCACATCATCCATCACGATCTGAGCGCCGAACTTTTCGGCTTGCTTGCGAATATCTTCCATCAACTGAAAAGGAGCGATTCCTTCAGGAAACCCAGGATAATTTTCGATAGAGTCGGTCAGCAGAATCTGACCGCCTGGTGCAGCCCTTTCGAGAACCAGGGTGTCGAGTCTTGCGCGCCCCGTGTAAATCGCGGCTGCCAGACCTGATGGGCCGGCACCGATAATGACCACATCCCGTGTTTGACTCATAAGTGTTTCGATACAATCTCCACGATTTTCTCTTGAGGCTGGGCTCCAACTATGGTCTCTTTCAGCTCTCCTCCTTTGAAAAGAAGAAGGGTCGGAATGCTCATCACGCCATAATTTGAGGATGTTTTCATATTTTCATCCACATTCAGCTTCACGACTTTTAATTGGCCTTTATAAGATCGTGCCAAATGTTCCATGGTGGGAATAACCATCTTGCAGGGGGCGCACCAAACGGCCCAAAAGTCTACAAGAACGGGAATCTCTGACTGGATCACTTCCCGCTCAAAATTTTCATCAGAAACATCCAAGAAATCTTCAGCCAACTGTTCCTCCTCTTCTTATCTCGATAGCATTTTTATAGAGTTTTGCGTATCTCTTTGCAGCTTGGTCCCAGGAAAAATTTTCCTTCATTCCAGCTGCCAGTATCTTATTCCAAAGTCTCGGCTTCCCGTAATACTTCACCGCTTCTATCAGTGCCCCCAATAGAGCCTTCGCGGAATAATCTTGGAAAACAAAACCATTGCCTTTTTGGGTATCTGGATCAAACGGCTTTACTGTCTCCTCCAACCCACCTGTGGCCCGGACTACAGGCACTGTGGCATATCTGAAGCTGTAGAGTTGATTCAATCCACAGGGCTCATAAAGGGAAGGAATCAAAAAAATATCGGCGCCAGCCGTAATCTTATGAACCAAAACAGGATTCATCTCCAGTCGAATCGCCACCTTATTGGGGTGTTTTCTCTGTGTTTCGATGAGGCAGTTTTCATATATCTCCTCGCCTAGACCGAGAATGACCAAAGCGGCATCCATCTTCACAATCTCATCCATCGATTCAAGGAGAATGTCGAAACCTTTATGTCTCCTCATGTAGGAGACGAGACCCACAACAGGAGTTTTCTTGGATATACAGAGACCAAATTCCTTGATCAAATCCTCTTTGCATTGTATCTTGCCACCGAGATCGGCAAAAGAATAATTGGCCGCAATGTAGGGATCCGTTTCAGGGTCCCACACTTCATAATCGATGCCGTTCCGGATGCTGAAAAAAACCTCCTTGCGGAGATTTAGAAGTTGTTCCAAACCGAGCCCATGTTTTCTGGTGAGAATCTCTCTTCTATAGGACGAACTGACCGTGTTGATCACATCTGAAAAAAACACTCCGGCCTTAAGAAAATTGAACATGCCGTCCAGTGAAAATTGCTTGGGTGTGAAATATTTCCAATTCAAGCCGGTTAAAAGAAGAGAATCAGGAGGGAATTCTCCCTGGTAGGCGATGTTGTGGAGAGTAAGTACTGTTGCTGTATTTTTAAATCGTTTTTTATAGAGACGGTTGGTCTTGAGAAAGACAGGAATGAGTGCTGTCGGCCAGTTGTTGCAATGGATGAGATCCACCCCCTTGTCGGCCTTGAGCATGAACTCGATAACGGCGCGGCAAAAAAAGACAAACCTCTCATCGTTATCCAGATACTGCCCCTTCCCTGTTCCATATATATGATCTCTCCAAAAGTACTTGGGATTATCGATGAAATAGATATCATACTTGCCCTGTTCCCCCTTGAAAACCTGGGCTTTGATTTTTCTATCCCCCAAGGGCACGGGAAGATTGGAGCAAACCAGTTCCTTGGGCAGGGAATCAATTTCGGGTCTTCTGTATTTGGGCATAAAGAGCGAGACGTTCATACCCAAAGATGAAAGATGTTTGGGCAGAGCATAGGCGACATCGGCCATCTCGCCCAGTTTGGCATAAGGTAAAGCTTCGGCAGAAACAAAAGCCACCCTGAAATTTTCCGTCATGATGAAAAATGATAATCCCGCTCTTAGCAAAAGTCAAACCCGAGCATGATACGAGAAGCATTTCCATGAGACACAGGACCTATCCGAGACAACTTAAGGAATTTGACCTTTGAGACAGTCAATCCAAGGAATTCTGCGAAGTCGAATGGGAAATTTTATCCCCATCGGAGTTTTTGTTGAAGAAGGTCAAAAAAATTTCTTTTGGGTGAGGATATCAGCCGGAGCTCGAGATCGCTGCAGCGAACCTCGACCGTATCGTTTTTTTTCATCCGGCTGCCTCTTTGGCCGTCGATGGTGAGATAAACCTCTTCTCCTCCTGTAAGAAGTTGGATTTTGACCGATGACTCGGAAGAAATGACCATTGGCCTGAAGGATAAAGTGTGTGGACAAATGGGAGTAATGATGATGGCTGGTATGTACGGCTGGATGATCGGGCCTCCTGCAGAAAGCGAATAGGCAGTCGAACCCGTGGGTGTCGAGATGATAAAACCGTCAGCCTTGGTCGTTGAAATCTTCTTCTTATCAATCCAGATGGCACAGTGAATCATTCTGGCTAATGCTCCCTTATTGATGACCACATCGTTCAGGCAAAAATAGGTCCGACCCCTTGTCCGAGCTTCCAGCATACGCCTGCCGCTGATGATCTTCTCGTCTCCCCTGAAGTAAGCGTCTAAGGTCAAATAAATTTCGTTGAGCGGAACTTCAGTCAAGAACCCGAGAGCTCCTAGATTTATCCCCAAAACAGGAACATCTTTCTGTGCAGCCACGTGGGCAATACTCAAGAGGGTTCCGTCCCCGCCCAACACGACGACTAAATCGGCCTGATTGGGGATCTCTTCCCTCTTTACTCCTCCCTTCCTTCCCAGCTTCTCCGCAGCCACCTCTTCCAGGACACAGACAATGTTTTTGTCTTCGAAATAGTTCATCAGGTCTTTCAAGATGCTCGCAACATCGGGTGCATGGGCTTTAATAACAAATCCAACGTTTTCAATTTTTCTCATTCCAGACGGCCTCCTTGATTGATTTCTTAAAACGTTCCAAATGCAGGGCTGATTCGATTAAAGACCACAAAAGAAAAAATTCCTGGTTTCCTTTTTGGCCCCTGAAAGATGTTTTGAACAATCCCCTTGGATTGAACCCCATCTTCTTTCCCTCTTTGGCCATCCGAACGAGCACGTCTTGATGCAATTGCGGGTCACGCACAACGCCTTTCTTCCCTACCTGTTCTCTTCCCACTTCAAACTGAGGCTTTATCAAGGCCACCAACAAGCCTTCTGCAAGAAACTTTCTAAGGGCCGGAAGAACTTTTAAAACTGAAATAAAGGAAAGATCGAGGGTGATAAGATCCAAAGATTCATCAAAATCATCGGCTTCAAGGTAGCGAGCATTTTTTTCAATCAATTGCACGCGTGGATCCTGCCTCAAGCGCTGGTCAATCTGTCTGGTATCCACATCCACGGCATAGACTTTTCTTGCACCCCTTTGAAGGAGGCAGTCCGTAAAACCTCCAGTCGATGAACCCAAATCCGCAGCCACTTTACCATCCACTGAAATCTTGAACGCATCTAACGCCTCTTCCAATTTAAGCCCACCCCTGCTGACAAACGGAAGGAGTTTTTTGATCACAACCTCCTGGTCAACGCCCAATTTTTCTCCGGGCTTATCGATCCTCACCTTTCCGGAATAAACCACTCCTGCCATGATCATGGCTTGCGCTTTGTGCCGGCTTTCAGCCAAGCCTCTCTTCACGACGATCTTATCCGCCCTTTCCTTAGCCTTCCCTTTTGGCATGGATGATTCTGCCCCTTTCCTCCATCCTCCTGACTGTTGGCTTCCAGCCTCCAGAGGAATACTTAGGACAACTTCAGAGATCTTTTTTTTCCGACCCCGCTTGGTAAAACTTCCTGATCTCCTGGACCAAGCCTTCTTCATCCAGTCTGTACATCTTTTTTATTTGCTCGGCCTTGCCGAGGGGATAAATCTCTACCGGGATTCCGAGACTCTTAAACCGGATATGGTACAGCTCTTCCCTATCCAACAAATCCCGAACAATACTTCCAAACCCTCCAGCTCTTACCGCTTCTTCCACGGTTATGACCATCCGTGCGTTACGGGCAAGGCCGAGGATGCGTTCCTTATCCAGGGGCTGGACAAACCTGGAATTCACTACCGCCAGGCTGATTCCTTCCTTCTCCAAACGACGTGCCGCATTCAGCGAGGGATAAACCATGCTGCCCAGTGCCAGAAGAACATCTTTTCCCTCTTTCAAAACCTCACTGGTTCCCGGGGGGATATCCAGCAGCGACTGATCCATTTCCACCCCATAACCTTTCCCCTTCGGAAAACGAATGGCTGTGGGATGTCGGTAGGAAAGGGCAGAGAAGAGCATGTGCTGCAGCTCATTTTCATCCTTGGGTGCCATAACTATCATGTTGGGCAGATGACCGAGATAGACCAGATCGTTGATCCCCTGATGGGTTGGCCCATCATCGGAAACGATCCCAGCTCGGTCCAAAGCAAAAACTATCGGAATATCCATGAGACACACATCATGATAAAGCTGGTCATAAGCTCTTTGCAAAAAAGTAGAATAAATTGCTACAACAGGTTTATATCCGCTCAATGATAATCCAGTGGCAAAATCCACTGCATGTTGTTCGGCAATCCCTACATCAAAAAATCGATCCGGGAACTTGTCCCCGAACGGCTTCAGCCCTGTTCCCTCAGGCATAGCCGCTGTGATGGCCACGATTTTCTTGTCTTTATCCGCAATACTCAACAAGGTCTCCCCGAAGACCGAAGAATAGGTAGGTCTTTTATCTGGATTTTTGGGCTTTCCCGTCTTGATGTCGAAAGGAGAAGCACTGTGATACTGTGCAGGATTGCTCTGGGCTGGTTGATACCCTCTTCCCTTCTGGGTCACACAATGGATCAAAACCGGCCCGCTGTAGGCTCTCGCTTTTTTGAAGACTTCAATCAAGGATCTCAGACTATGTCCTTGAACGGGACCGATATACCGAATGCCTAATTCTTCAAAAACCAGGCCTGGAAAAAAGACCTTCTTGAATGCCTCTTCTACTGCTCTGACCACTTTGATCACAGGCCAGCCCACAGCTGGAATATGTTTAAGGATAGATTTGACCTGGTCTTTGATCCGTAAGTAGTGCTGGCCTGATACGAGATAGGAAAGGTATTTGGAAAGGGCGCCGACGTTAGGAGATATGGACATCTCATTGTAGTTGAGAATAATGGCCAGCTTTGGCCGATGATGACCGATCTGATTCAAGGCTTCCCAGGACATACCTCCGGTTAGACTTCCATCCCCTACCACAGCCACCACCTCGTAATCTGCTTTCTCCTTATCGCGCGCCACCGCCAATCCCAGGGCTGCAGAAAGAGCCGTAGAAGCATGACCGGTGTTGTACACATCGTGTTCGCTTTCCTCTCTGCTGGGAAAGCCGTACAGCCCCTTATATCGGCGGAGCGAGGAAAATTTATTTTTTCTACCGGTCAAAATTTTGTGGGTATAACATTGATGGCCGACATCCCAAATGATCTTATCCCTGGGCGAATCGAAAACATGATGGAGAGCCAAAGTGATCTCCACGACCCCCAGGTTAGGAGAAAGATGCCCGCCGTTTTTGGAAACGACCTTCAGTATCAAAGCTCTAATCTCTGTGGCCAGATCCGAAAGTTCTTTAACGGACAATTTCTTCAAATCCTCTGGACCATCCAATGCTTTCAAAATGCTATTCATTATTATTTTTCAATCTCCAAAAGTTTGGATCCCAAAAACCGCAGCTCTTCTGATTTTAATGAAGCTCGATCTAAAGCTTCGATCGCCAGCCGAACATGGTTTTTCAATCTTGCTTTGGCTTCTTCCAGGCCAAAAAAGGAAACCGCATTGGGCCGCATGGAAGAGGAGGAAGTTTCTGGAAAGTCCAGGATGTCATCCCTCATCTGAAAGGCCACACCGATATTCCTGCCATAGTCGGCCATGAAGCTTAACTCCGAGGAGCTGGCGTCTGCTAGGATTGGTCCAACCTTTACGGCAGTCATGATCAACGCTCCGGTTTTTCTCTCCATGAGATCGAGCAGGTTCTCTTCGGAGAAGCTGCCGGGTAAAAGAGTAATGTCCAGAAGCTGTCCTCCAATCATGCCATCGATCCCTGCATTTTGAGCGACTTCCTTCATAAGGCGCTCTTTCCGCTTGAAATGCCGTTTTCCTACGGGAGCCGAGGCAATAATTTCGAAAGCTAAGGTTAACAAGGCATCCCCTGCTAAAAGGGCGATATCTTCGCGGAAGGCTTTATGACAGGAGGGTTGGCCGCGACGGAAATCATCGTCATCCATCATAGGTAAATCGTCATGGATCAGTGAATAATTATGTATCATTTCCACGGCACAGGCAAAAGGGAGTATGACTTCCTGGCTGAGATCAAAGCTCTCTCCGGAGGAAAGGGCGAGGAGGGGCCTGAATCTCTTCCCTCCTGAGAATACGGCGTATCGAAGGGCTCGAATAAGCAGGGAGTCTTTCTCAGGGAGCAGGCGATCCAGCTCTGCCTCAACCGCTCTTTTTTTCGTCAGAAGCCTTTCCTCGACATCCATCGGATTCTAAAAAGGGAGGCTGTCGTCTCCGCCACTCTCCGGATCTTCTTCATTTTTCGAGCCTGGTTTATCTTCTTCCTTCAGCTCGAAGGTTTCTTTTTTAATCTCGCCCTTCTCATTTTTTAAAAGAATTTCAATCTTCTTTTCTGCCTTTTCCAGCTCTTCTCTTAAGAATCTGGCCAGTTTAATTCCCTTCTCGAACAAAGCTAAAGATTCGTTCAGGGCAAGTCCTCCTTTCTCCAGCTTTTCCACAATACCTTCTAATTCAGATAATGCCTTTTCAAAGCTTTGCTCACTCATTATTCTCCTCTCCCAATTTGTTCCTGGTTTCTTCGGACGCGGGATTCGACGAGTCGTTTTTTGTCGATCTCTCTCACCTGGGCTGTGAATTCGCCTTGGTAAAAAGAAACGGTTACCTCGTCATCCCGATCGACTTCCTCTATCTTCTTGATAAGTCTCCCCAACGAGGTATTCCAGCAGAGCGTGTATCCTTTTTTGAGGATATTCAGAGGACTCAGGTTGTGGAGTTCCACCGAAAGCCTTTCCCACCTGGAATGGAAATCTTGAAGGGCCCTTTTTATAGAACTCGACAGCATCTCTTGCAAAAGAACAGCTCTGGACTTGGATTCAGCCATTTTCTGGACCATACCCCTGATCACATAACCGGATCTCGTTTCCAGGTCGTCAACACGTTGGATGAGGTTAAGCAGACGTACCTTGAAATTTTGGAAAGCCTGATGATGGATCAGACTCAAAACCTCATGCCTCCTCTCTTGGACAGAGTACTGTAGATGGTGAACGATTCTTTTCTCTAGGTTCTCAATACGCTCGAGAAAGGACTGCTCCTTCTCTATGACCATTTCTGCTGCCGCAGAAGGTGTCGAAGCCCTAATGTCTGCGACAAAATCGGCGATCGTAAAGTCGATCTCATGGCCCACCGCTGAAATGATTGGAACAGGGCATCGGAAAATTGCCCGGGCCACCTGCTCTTCGTTAAAGGACCAGAGGTCCTCCAAGGAACCTCCACCTCGTCCGACAATGATGACATCGATATCCGGCTGGCTCCCCAGATAGTCGATTCCTTCCGTTATTTCATTCGCGGCCCCTTCACCCTGAACTTTGACCGGATAGATGAGGATATGCAGGCGGGCAAAACGTCTATTCAAGGTCCTGATGATATCGATGATGGCGGCTCCTCGCGGAGAGGTCACGACTCCTACTTTCTTAGGCAGGAGCGGAAGTTTTTTCTTTAGACTGACATCGAATAATCCTTCTTTTTTTAACTTCTCCTTGAGCTGCTCAAAGGCCAGCTGCAGGGCACCTTTTCCTTTCGGTTCAACGCTCTCCACCAAAAGCTGGTATTGTCCTCTGGGCCCGTAGACCGATATTTGACCTTTGCAGATCACCTGAAGTCCTGTCTCTAGCTCAAAAGGCACTCGCTGAGCGTTCGAACGCCACATCACACAACTGAGGGCACTCGCTTCGTCTTTCAGAGTGAAATAGAGGTGTCCAGAATGAGCCTGGGTAAAGTTAGCGATTTCCCCTTCTATCCATACGAGGGGAAAACTCTCTTCCAGTTGGAGCCTGATCATACGTGTGATTTCAGAGACAGTATAGACCTTATCCGATTTTCCCTCGTACTCCATTTTCCCTTTCTTCCTCCACGATCGTCTCTCTTTTAATCGAAAGAGCTCGTCCCGATTGCGCATCGATTTCTACGAACACAGCCGAAAAGATCCTTCCGGTTTTCCCAGGTTCAAAGCGCTGCGGCCGGGAGGTTAAAAATCTCTGGATAGCCTGGTCTTTTTTTATGCCGATCACTGAATCATAGCCTCCCACCATTCCTACATCGGTCATAAAAGCTGTACCCTGAGGAAGGATTCTTTCATCTGCCGTGGGAACATGCGTGTGGGTTCCGATGACCGCTGAGACTTTACCATCCAAATACCATCCCATGGCTTGTTTTTCCGAAGTGGCTTCAGCGTGAAAATCCACAATGGTAAGAGCATCCTGGTCTTTGATTCTCTCAAGCTCAAGGTCAGCAATCCGAAATGGACAATCTATGGGTTCCATAAATACTCTTCCTTGAAGATTGAGCACGCAGATCTTCAAATCTCCGTTGATTTCAAAAACATAGGTTCCTCTGCCAGGATTAACCGGCGGATAATTGGCCGGGCGCAGCAACCGTGGCTCCGAGTCCAAATAGGAGACCGCCTCTTTTTTATCCCAGATGTGATTGCCTGATGTCAAGACATCCACATGATCAAGGAGCTCCTGACAGATTTGAGGCGTGATGCCTATTCCTCCGGCCGCGTTCTCGCCGTTGGCCACGATGAAAGAAGGAGAATACTTCTCGACCAGAACAGGAAGAAATTTTTTCAATGATTTTCTTCCCGGTCTTCCTATGATGTCACCTAGAAACAGGAAACCAAACTTATCGAGCATATTCCACAGCCCTCATCTCCCTAATGACCGTTACCTTAATCTGTCCTGGATAATCCAATTCTTCCTTTATCTTCTCTGCGATCTCTTTGGCAGCAAGCGCAGCCTTCTCATCTGAAATCTTTTGGCTTTCCACGATAATTCTTATCTCTCTCCCTGCTTGGAGAGCAAAGGCTTTGGCTACTCCCTCGTATGAGTTGGCGATTTCTTCCAATTTTTCTAATCTCTTGATATAAGCCTCTAAAAGTTCCCTCCTGGCACCTGGCCTAGCTGCAGAAAGAGTATCAGCGGCTTGAACCAGCACAGCTTCGATCGATGGAAAATCAACATCCCGATGATGAGAAGCGATTGCCTGCACAACCGCATTTATCTCTCCGTATTTTTTCGCCAACTCGACACTCAATTCAGTATGGGTTCCTTCGACCTCCTTATCAACCGCTTTTCCGATATCATGCAGCAGGCCAGCTCTCAATGCGACATTCGTATCTACTCCTAATTCCTTAGCCATAAGGGCTGCCAGATAGGAAACCTCTTTGGCGTGCTGAAGCACGTTTTGGCCGTAGCTCGTTCTGTATTTCAGCTTTCCTAAAAGCTTAATAAGCTCGGGGTGCACATCCTGTATCCTGAGTTCCAGAACAACAGACTCCCCTTCCTGCTTGATCGACTCCTCCAGTTCTTTTTTGACTGTCTCTACAACTTCTTCGATTCGAGCGGGGTGTATCCTTCCGTCAATCACCAGCTTTTCAATGGCCAATCGGGCCATTTCCCGTCTTATGGGATCAAAGCTGGAAAGGATCACGGCCTCGGGTGTGTCGTCGACGATAATATCCACCCCAGTAGCCAATTCGAGTGCGCGAATGTTCCGGCCCTCTCTTCCTATAATCCGGCCTTTCATGTCATCCGATGGGAGGTCAACCACAGAAACAGTTGTCTCTACAACATGTTCGGCTGCAGACCTCTGGATGGCTTGACCGATTATCTCTCTGGCTAAAACTTGGCCCTTTTCGCGCGTTTCCTCTTCGATTTTGCGCAGAACTTGAACCGCATCCAGTTTAGCTTCATCCTCAATCTTCTTCATCAACTCTTTTTTCGCTTCCTCCTGAGTCATGCTGGCGATTCTTTCCATCTCTTCGAGCGTTTTCTTGTTCAACTCCTGGTACTCTTTTTCCTTTACCCCGAGTTCCCGCTCTTTTGAAAACAACCTCCGCTCCTTATGGGAAAAATCCTGCTCTTTTCTTTCGAGAACCTGATACTTGTGTTCCAGATTTTCTTCCTTACGGACGAGTCTCCTTTCCAACTCATTGAGTTTTCTGCTTCTGTCCCTGGTCTGTCTTTCAAACTCCGCCTTCAAATTGAGCTGCTTCTCTTTCGAAGCGATGGAGGCCTCTCGTTTGATTTTTTCAGCCTCTTCTCGAGCCTGATCCAAAACGAGTTTGGCTTCCTGCTGGGCTTTGAAGAGAGCTCGGGTTCCTCCAGCTCTCTTCACAAAGACAAATATTACAGTTGCCGATAAAATCAGTACAATACCGGCAATAACGATATAAGCAAGATTCACTTTGACCACCTCCTTATAGGGGCCGCCAAAGGAGATGAAAGATTGAAGGTTCAGATGATATTCACTCTATGCCGAGAGTCAAATGACAGAAACCACAATGCACGATGTTTCGCACAATGATCGAGTTTCGACGCTTTATCCCTTTTCTCAGCTTGGTTAAAGATTCCTTTTAACCCATCTATGATTTCCCATCCGGGTTTGACCGCTTTATTCAGTCGCTTTTTCAAGATTTCGGTATGTATTTTCATCTTTAAAAGCAAGGACCTCCAAACTTTCTATTTCATTCTCCATTTGCCCTATTACTTCATTAAGCTGATCCAGATTCTTCTGACAGAGGAAATGTTCATCTGCAATATTCAGCGCCGCTAAAACGGCAACCTTCAAGACATCCACAGATTTTGACTTTACTGCCACCTCACGCATTTTCTGATCAACATAAGAAGTAAGATGGCTGATGTATTTTTCATCCTCTTCTCCTTTGACTTTTATTCTATATTTCTGCCCATAGATTTCGATTTCAATGACTTTATCGATCATATTGATAACTCATCAATTTTAGTGATGATCGTTTCGATCTTTCCTTTAATGACTTCTCTTTCTTCTTGGTATCTCTTCAAATCCTGATCGACTTTTTCCACTTTTTTTGCCTGATCTTCGTAATTTTTCTTTTCTACCTTCAACTCCTTGACCTGCTGCTTGAGCCGCTCGTTCTCGCTAAGGAGCTTATTTATATAATCCACCACATGCGAAATCTTTCCCTCTAGAATTTTAAGTCTTTCTAGTTCACTTGTCAATTTTCCCTCCTTCCCTTAATTGAAAGCTATATCGTGACCTGAGAGCAGCAACGATTTTTCCCTGAAGAATATCCACTTCTTCTGAATGCAGGGTTCTCTGAGGATGACGAAAAACGAATCTCAAGGATATGCTCACTTTATCTTCAGGGATTGATGCACCCGAGAAACGATCATAAAGGCTGTATTTCTCTAAATGCGGTAATCCAAGCTTTTCGATGACCTCTCTGATTTCTTCAAAAGTGATATTCTTATCTCCGATAAATGAAATATCCCGATTGACACTGGGATATCTGGCTGCAGGCCTCAACTGAAAGGAGTGGGGCTGTTTTTCAAACAACTGACTCAGATTGATTTCTGCTGCCAAAATCCTTTCATTCAAGAAATAGACATCTAAAATTTCCTGATTCAGGAATCCCAAATGACCGATCTTTTCATCTTTGACATATAAAGCAAGGGAAGAGTCCTTCTGGTAATGTGGATGATTTTCTTTTTTGAACGAAAAGGGCTCGTAGCGCAATTGGATGAGCAGGGATTCAACAGTCCCTTTAAGATGAAAAAAATCGGCATCTCGGTCATTCTCTTTCCAATATTTCTCCTCAACCTGACCCCACATAACCAAGGCAAGCATGTTCTTTTCCTGGTGTTCGTCACCATCCCAATAGAAAATTTCCCCTATCTCGAAAATATGAACGCCTTCTGCACCCCTGTTTTTGTTCCAGGTTACATTTTCGAGCAGTCCTCCGATCAAGGTCGTCCGCAGCAGCGATGTTTTTTTTGATATGGGATTCCGGATCTCTACAGGCTTAGTTCCAGAAGAAAGCCGCGTCTCGGTTTCTGGATCCATGAAGCTGAAGTTCACCACTTCATCAAATCCCTGATGAAAAAGAAGACGGCGTAATTTACTGATCTTTTCTTTCGTCGGATCAAGAATGGGGTCAAGGGATCTGAGGGGGGGGATCTGGATGGGTATCTTCTCGTATCCATAAAAACGGGCTATTTCCTCGATCAAATCCGCCTCTCTCTCGATATCAATTCTGAAATGAGGGATTTTGACCTTCCTAATTCCTGACTGTTTCGCTTCTACTTGAAATCCAAGATGGGTGAGAGTTCGCTCGGTAAAACCGTCATCCACTTCAATACCTAGGAGAGCTGTCACCCGATGATTGCGAAGCATAATTGCCTTGGTCTTCCTTGATTTGGGATAGACATCCACTATCCCCTTGCACACCTTCCCTCCGAAATGGGTCATTAGTGAAGCAGCCATGCGGGCCGCCTCCGGAGCAAAAGAAATGTCTGCTCCTCGCTCGAACCTGAAAGAGGCATCTGTTTGAATCCCTGTGTTCTTGCTCGTTTTTCTCACTGATACTGGATCGAAATAAGCACTCTCAATAAACACATCCTGGGTCGTTTCCATAACCGCTGAATGATCACCTCCGATGACCCCTGCGAGAGCTATCGGCTTCTTCTCATCGGCTATCACAAGCATTTCGGCGGAGAGATCGATGTTTTCTTTATCCAAACTCAGAAGTCTTTCACCTTTTTTTGCCCGGCGTATAATGATTTTTCTGCCACCTATCTTGGCCAGATCAAAGGCATGAATAGGTTGTGCTGTAGAAAAAAGAACATAGTTTGTCACGTCCACAACATTGTTAATGGGCTTCAAGCCCATAGCTTCTAATCTTTTTCTCAGCCAATCCGGAGAAGATTCGACTTTGACATCCTTGACAATTGCCCCACAATAACGAGGACATAGATCATCGTCCCAGATCTGCACATCGATAAGATCTGAAGTCATCTCGCTGATTTCAGCTAGGGGCCAGCTTTGTTCTTTGAGCGGATGGGCAAGAGCTGCCGCCAGCTCCCTGGCCACGCCCTTATGGCCAAGGGTGTCTGGACGGTTGGCATAAGTTTCGATATCCAGAATGACATCGTCCCCTTTTTCTTCCCACTCCTCAACCAACAATCCGATATTATCTAAGAGTTCAACCAGCCGTTGGATAGACAGGTCCACATCGACATATTCCTTGAGCCAATTCAAACTAATTTTCATTTCAGAGTAAATTGTCGTAAAAATCGCAGATCATTCTCATAGAAGCATCTCATGTCGGCTATCTGATAGGCAAACATTGCTGTTCTGTCCACACCCAGTCCAAAGGCAAAGCCTGAATATTTCTCCGGATCGATGTTCACATTCTTCAAGACCTGGGGATCCACCATTCCTGCCCCTAGTATTTCTATCCAGCCTCCCCCGCCACAGACCCGACAATCTTTAAATTTTCCTCCACATACAGTGCATCCGATGTCGACTTCCGCTGAAGGTTCGGTGAAGGGGAAAAAGCTCGGCCGGAACCGGATTTTTATTTTTTCATGGAAAAGGGCTCTCAGAAAATACTCCAATGTCCCTTTGAGGTGGGCAAACGTTATGCCCAGATCCACCACCAGTCCTTCGACCTGGAAAAACATCGGCAGATGAGTGGGATCAGGAGCCTCCTTCCGGTAGACTTTTCCTGGAATGATGATCCTGATAGGAGGCTTTCGTTTCTCCATAACCCTTATCTGGACAGGGGACGTGTGAGTGCGAAGAAGCAAATCCTCTGTGATGTAGAGCGTGTCCCAGTCATCACGGGCAGGATGATGGGGAGGGAAGTTCAATGCTCCAAAATTATAATAATCCGTCTCTATTTCGGGTCCATCGGCGATGGAAAATCCCATCCTCAGGAAAATTCTTTCGATTTCTTCTTGAAACAGGAGCACCGGATGGGGAGAACCCCAATAAATCTTGACACCCGGAAGCGTCAGGTCGATTTTCTCTTCAGTTTCCTGAGGAGTGGAAAACTTCTTTTGGAGAATCTGGATGCTCTTTAGAACGTGCTTCTTGAAATCGTTGAGCAACATCCCTGTTTCCGGCTTTTCTTCGGGTTCCAGGCTTCTAAATGCATTGAAGAGCTCGGTAATGATGCCCCTCTGCCTGCTGAGAAATTCATTGCGAAGTTCCTGCAGAGAATTCAGATCTTCCACTTCAGACAGCCGTTCATCGAATATCTTCCTCTTTTTTTTAATCTGATTTTTGATGTCTTCCATACTTCTCGATCTCTTCTAGGCCTGTTCCTCCTTGACCTTTTGAACGATCCGGATAAAGGTCTGCGGGGAGTGGACAGCCAGGTCAGCCAGGATTTTCCTGTCTAACTCAATGTTCAATTGACGCAACCCATGGATGAAGCGATTATAGGATAGACCGTTCTGTTCGACGGCTGCCTTGATTCTGATGATCCACAGCCGCCTGAAATCTCTTTTTTTTGTTCTTCTATCCCTGTAAGAATAGAGCAGCGCTCTTTCCACTGCCTCTTTGGCCGTTCTGTAATTGTGGCTTCTAGCTCCCCAGTAGCCTTTGGCCATCTTCAAAATTTTTGCCCGTCTCCGGCTTTTCTTCGTTCCTCTTTTCACTCTCGGCATTTTGCTCTCCTTCGGTTTTCTCTGTCTTTTACGACCAGGAATCCAGCATTTCCTATCCCGGGAAAGACGATTTCAGGACGTTCCCGCGTCCTTAAAGAAATATGTCCCTAAAGATCATAGGGAAGCATATCTTTGATCGGCCCCCTATCTGGCTGACTGATCGTATCCTTTTTTCTTAAACGCCTTTTTCTCTTCGCTGACTTTTTGGTCAGTATATGGCTTTTATTGGCTTTATGATGGACGATCTTCTTCTTTGCTGTCACCTTGAATCTCTTTTTGGCTCCCTTGTGTGTCTTTAGTTTTGGCATCTTTTCCTCCAGACTTTATTGCACTCAACAGGACCGAAACAGCCCAGGGTTGGGTTCGAATTTCACTGTCTTGCTGGCCTAATTCCTTTATGTCTTCAAACACTCGATCCAGGATACCGTGGGCCAATTCTGGCTTAGCCTTCTCTCTTCCTCTCAGCATCACTGTGATTTTCACTTTGTTTCCTTCTTTAAGGAATCGTTCGACATGGCGCATTTTAAAGCTGTAATCATGGATACTGATCTTTGGCCTGAATTTGATCTCCTTGATTTGGACCTGCTTCTGGTGTTTTTTCGCCTCGTGGGCTTTTTTATGGAGTTCATACAAATACTTTCCGTAATCCATGATGCGGCAAACAGGTGGAGCGGCCTGAGGGGCGATCTCGACCAGATCCAGGTTTCTCTCATTTGCCATGGCCAAAGCATCAGCAATAGGCAAAACCCCCAACTGCTGTTTGTTTTCATCGATAATCCTGACTTCCTTAGCTCTGATCATGTCGTTAACCCTGTGGGGCTTTTCCTTTCTATCCCCAGGATGATATCTCCTTCTTCTGATGATTAACCTCCTCAAATTTTTACTGTCAATGATTTATTTTTAACCAAATCTTTGACTTTTTCAAGAAATTCATTCACATCCATCTTTCCCTTGTCTCCAGCTCCATGAATTCTGATCGAGACGGACTGCTCAGATACTTCCTTATCACCGATAACACACATCAGAGGGATTTTCTGTGTTTCCGCATCGCGGATTTTGTAGCCAACCTTCTCCCTCCGAAGATCGACAAATGTCCTAACTCCCTCCTCTTTGAATCGCCTCTGTAATGCATTTGCATAGCCGTTGTGTCTGTCCGCGATTGGAAGGAAAGCAACCTGAACGGGCGCAAGCCACACCGGAAAATTTCCATAATAATGCTCGATAAGTACACCAAAAAACCTTTCCAATGAACCCAGAAGAGCTCGATGTACCAAATAAGGCCTCTTTTGTTTTCCGTCTGCCCCGATATAGACGAGATCAAATCGTTCAGCCAGGTTGAAATCGAGCTGGATAGTGGTGCACTGCCATGATCGCTGGAGCGCATCTTTTATTTTGATGTCGATTTTGGGCCCGTAGAACACTCCAGCTCCTTCGTCCAGCCGATACTCAAGGCCCTTGTCCTTCAAAGCTCTCTCGAGAGCTAAAGTGGCTTTGTCCCAATCTTCGAGAAGCCCGCAATACTTATCCGGACAAGTGGACAGATAGACGTCATATTCTTCAAATCCAAATGTTTTCAGCATCTTTAATGCAAGGGAAATGACTCCCTTGATTTCCTCCTCGAGTTGATCGCCACGGCAGAAAATATGGGCATCGTCCTGAGTAAAGCCTCTCACCCGCATGAGTCCATGAAGGACTCCGCTTCTTTCATACCTGTACACCGTTCCAAGCTCTGCCCACCGAAAAGGGAGATCCCGATAGCTTCTCGGCCTGGAGTTATAGACCATGATGTGAAAAGGACAGTTCATCGGCTTCAGTTCGTACTCAATCCCTTCCTGAAGAAGCGGGGGATACAGGGCATCGTAGAATTCGGTATGGCCGCTTTGATGCCAGATATCGAGCTTGGCAATATGAGGCGAGTACACGATTTCATAGCCGTCCCTAAAATGTTCCTCGTACCAATATTCTTCGATCACCCGTCTTATGGCCGATCCCTTTGGATGCCAAAGAATCAGCCCGCCTCCCAAATTTTCATTGAAACTGAACAGGTCCAACTCAGGTCCGAGTTTCCTGTGATCTCGCTTTTTCGCCTCTTCTATACACTTAAGATAATCCTCGAGTTCTTTTTTCGAGAAAAAAGCTGTGCCATAAATCCTTTGCAGCTGTTTATTTTTTTCGTCTCCCTTCCAGTATGCTCCCGAGACTGAGAGCAGCGTAAAATGTTCTATTTTCCCTGTAGAGGGCACGTGAGGTCCCAAACAAAAATCGATAAAGTCTCCCTGCCTGAAGCATGTCACCCTATCCTCGCCCTTTTCCTGGATAAGCTCGGCTTTCAACTCTTGTCCCTTTTCTTTAAAGAGCTGAAGGGCTTCTTCTTTTGTGAGCACCACCTTTTCGATGGGAAGATCCCTCTGGACAATTTCTCTCATCCTCTTCTCGATGGCCTCCAGGTCTTCTGGAGTGAAAGGCTCCTCTCTCAAAAAGTCGTAGTAAAATCCATTCTCGACAGCAGGTCCGATTCCAGTCTGGGTTTCCGGAAAAAGCTCCAGCACAGCATGAGCCAGGAGATGGCTGGCACTGTGCCTCAGAATCTCCAGAGCTTCCTCAGAATTTTTCTCTCTCAATTGAAACTCTACCTTATGCATCAATCATTGGTCAGGGGATTGGATAAGTCAGAAAGGGTCTTCATTCCGTCTGGAAAAATAGACTTGCATCTTCCTGCACCGATTCGTTCCGTCATTAAGTCTATGCGTATTCAAAGGGAAGGAAGTGCACGCTTCTGCAAACCTTCTTGTCGAATACAGGCTCCTTTTAGTGGTAGGCGCGGAGGGGATCGAACCCTCGACTTCTTCCGCGTCAAGGAAGCACTCTTCCACTGAGCTACGCGCCTACGCCTCCAAGCCTATATATATTAAATATTTAGACAGCATGTGTCAACACTCCAGACTTTAGAGTTGGCTTTTTCAACGCCGTGATCGAAGAAAAGGGCCAACCTGGAAGGCGCAGCACCGAGCCCTGAAGGCGAGCGTGACGCAAGCTTTACAGGCAGGTATTCTCCTCCGAAGTGACGTTGGGAAAATCCAAAGGCTGATGAATCTACTTTTCTGATCTTTTCCCGCTCGATGGCTTTTTCTTTTTTGAAGGAGAGGGAAAAGATTTTCGAATTTTTTGCCAGGCAGGCTTTTGTCTCCGATGTATTCCTCTTGCCATTTATCTATTTATGAGATTTCCTTAACCATTCACGTCCTGGTTCATAATGTCACTATTTCTGCTTCTTTTGTCGCTGGATCGAATACGGCAACCGAACTTATTCCGGAGAGCCATCCCCCGGTCTCTCCGGGGTTGATGAGGATCACGCCGTTTTTTCTCTGAACGTCTGCCTTATGTGTGTGTCCAAAGACGATGACATCATGATGGCCTGAAGATGCATATCGATCAACTGAGGTATGAACGTGGGTGACCAAATATTTCATACCAAGAAAAGAGAAGCCAAACGGTGCCTCCCGGACTTCGCCAAAGTTTTTGATAACATCTCTCAACCCATTCTTCTCCCCATCGCAGTTTCCGAACACAGCCTTAACTGGGCAAGAAAGATTTTCCATCTCTCTTGCCGCAAAAGGAGCGACAAAATCTCCGGCATGGATTACCATATGGCATGCTCTGCTCTGAAAGAAAATGACCGCTCGCCTGACAGCAACTACATTGTCATGTGAATCGGACATGATCCCAATCATTAAGGTGCTCTCCTCGCTTCTTCATTTTAAAAGAAACGTCTTCCCTTGTCCAATTTGAGCCCGTGTTTCCAAATCTGTGTCGGTATTAAAGTGTGAGGCTAAAGAAAATACAGCATTAAACTTCGACCGATCCTGATTTTCTTGAATAATTATCAGGGCTATATTATACTAAGCGTTTCTTTTTCAAACTTCAGGCTACAGGAGAAAACAGAATGAAAAACGTCATAATCATGGGTGCGGCAGGCAGAGATTTCCACAATTTCAATGTTTTCTTCAGGAATAATGATAACTATCGAGTCTCTGCATTTACCGCGACTCAAATTCCTGATATAGAGGACAGAAAATATCCCGCTGAACTTGCAGGCCGACTTTACCCGGACGGGATTCCCATCTATCCAGAAAAAGAACTGCCGAACATCATCAAAAAGTTCGATGTATCAGAGGTTTATTTTTCATACAGCGATGTTCCTCATACCTACGTTATGCATAGGGCTTCGGAGGTTCAGGCGACAGGTACGAGCTTCATCTTGCTTGGCCCCGAAGAAACCATGATAAAGAGCCGCCTTCCGGTTATTTCCATCTGTGCAGTCCGGACCGGATGTGGAAAAAGCCAAACCACCCGAAAGATCGCTCTTCTTCTTAAAGAGAAGGATCATCGGGTGGTGGTGATTCGTCATCCTATGCCTTATGGAGATCTCCTAAAACAAAAGGTCCAACGCTTCGCGACTTATGATGACATGATCGAACAGGAATGCACTATAGAAGAGATGGAAGAATACGAACCTCATATCAAGAACGGAATCTTGGTCTATGCAGGAGTCGATTACGGAGCCATACTGGAAGAGGCAGAGAAGGAAGCAGATGTTATCCTCTGGGATGGAGGAAACAATGACATCCCTTTTTACAAGGCAAATCTTGAAATAGTGGTGGTCGATCCGCATCGACCCGGTCATGAGCTTTTATATTATCCCGGTGAGACCAATCTCCGGCGGGCCGATGTTCTGGTCATCAACAAGATGGATACCGCGTCGGAAGAAAACATCAAAACGGTTATGAATAACATTGAAAAGTCCAATCCTGCTGCAACAGTGATCCGTGCAAAATCGCCGATCACTGTTCAGGGAGGAGAAGAAATAAACGGAAAAACGGTTCTGGTTGTCGAAGATGGGCCAACCCTCACCCACGGAGAAATGACCTATGGTGCGGGTATTGTTGCAGCCGAGAAATACGGAGCGTTGAAAATAGTGGATCCCAGGCCATATGCCGTGGGAAGTATAAAAGAGACCTTTCAAAAATACTCGCACCTGGACAAGGTCTTGCCTGCAATGGGATATGGAGACAGCCAAATCGCTGAACTCACCCAAACCATCGACAGAACAGAGTGTGACCTGGTGATTGGTGCCACTCCGATCGACCTCGCGCGCTTGATCCAGACAAATAAAAAAATCCTCCGTGTCACCTATGAGCTGGAAGAAATCGGCAGCCCAGATTTGAAGGAGGTCCTCAAGGATTACTGATGAAAAACAAAATCGCCCTTATTGCCTTTGGAGGGAATGCCATTCTTCCCGAGAACAAGAGAGGCCTGCAGACGCACCAGATGAAGAATGCACAAAAAGCTGCCCGCTTGATGATCCATGTGGTCAAAAAAGGCTACGATTTGATCATCGTTCATGGAAACGGACCCCAGGTTGGAAATCTCCTCATCCAAATGGAAGAAAGCATTAATAAGGTTCCTCCTTTTTCATTGGAAGTCTGTGACGCAATGACCGAAGGAAGCATGGGATTCATGCTCGAAAAAGCAATCATCAACGAACTCAGGAAAAACTCCATCGACAAAGAGGTGGCCACACTTATCACCCAAGTTGTGGTAGATAAAGAAGACCCTGCCTTCAATAATCCTTCCAAACCTGTCGGCCCCTTCTATTCCAAACACCGGGCTGCGATGCTTAAAAGACAAAAAAAGTGGAATATGATCGAAGACGCCGGCCGGGGCTACCGTCAAGTCGTTCCCTCACCGAAACCCATCGATATTGTGTCCAAACGGGTGATTCGTGACTTGGTGTATGCGGGGAGAATCGTGATCGCAGCAGGAGGAGGAGGCATACCTGTGATCATCAACGGCAACGGTCTCTTTCAAGGAGTGGAGGCCGTCATAGATAAGGATTTCACGGCCAGTCTGATTGCCAGAGAAGTCAAGGCAGAGCTCTTTGTCATTCTCACAAATGTTCACCGGGTTTACCTGAATTATGGTCAGCCTGACGAAAAACCCCTCCCATCAATGACAGTGGACGAAGCACTGAAGTACCTTTCCCAGGATCATTTTCCTCCCGGCTCGATGGGGCCAAAAATAGAGGCAGCTGTCGAATATATTCGGAGCGGAGGCGACGAGGTTCTCATCACGTCGGCAAACCATCTGAAAGCATCCCTTATCAACCGTTCAGGAACCAAGATTATAGCTGCTCACTCAGGAGGAGAAGATGCATAAAGATTTTCTCTCGATCCATGACCTCACACCTTATCAATTCAGTCAAATTATGGATTTAACAAGGGAGATCAAAGAAAAACCTCATCGATTCAAAGATAAGCTCAGAGGCAAAATCTTGGCCATGATATTCGAAAAACCCTCTCTCCGCACCCGGGTGACGTTTGAAGCTGGCATGCTTCAACTCGGGGGTGAAGCCATTTACCTGGCTCCCACTGACATCCAGATGGGAACCCGTGAGACGCCTTATGATGTGGGAAAAAACCTGGAGAGATGGATAGATGCCATCATGATCAGAACTTTCGCTCATCACATCGCAGTCGAGCTCGCTCAGGCCAGCGATAAACCAGTTATCAATGCACTGACCGATCTTCTCCATCCCTGTCAAGCCATGGCAGATTTTTTCACTCTCAAAGAAAAGCTGGGCGATTTGGCCAATACGAAGCTGGCCTATATCGGAGACGGAAACAACGTTTGCCACAGCCTCCTTTTTGCTGCGGCGAAAATCGGCTCAAAAATAAGCATTTCTAATCCTGATGGATTCGAACCGAATCCCGAAATTCTCGAAAAGGCGAAACAAGACGGAAAAAATACGGGATTCCGGGTCTTCCTCACGCCAGATCCAACCGAGGCTGTACAAGAGGCCGATGCTGTATATACTGACGTCTGGGCATCCATGGGACAAGAGAGTGAAAAGGAAAAGCGGGCACGAATCTTCTCCTCTTATCAGGTCAACAGCAAATTGATGGGCCAAGCAAAAAAGAATGCCTTCTTCATGCACTGCCTCCCCGCTCACAGAGGAGAAGAGGTCACCGACGAAATTCTCGATTCTCAGAGATCTATCGTTTTCGATCAGGCTGAAAATAGGCTTCATGTTCAAAAAGCCATTATGGTATTATTATTAGTGTAGAATATCAAAAAAATGAAAAAAGAAAACGAAAACACAAAAATCGCTGATTCCGATCTCGTTTTCCTGGACAAAGAACTGTCTCATACAGACAAGGCACTGACTCTACGGGAGCTTGCCGAAAAACTCGCATTCAAGAAAACGTCCGGCCAGCTGCAACAAAAAGTTAAAATTTATGATCCCTTTTGCAAGTATGAGGTGGGAGATCTCATCTATAAAGAATATGATGAGCCACTGTTGATCAGCAGCAAAGGAGCTGATCACTTTAAAGGTTCTGTTGTGCTCAAAGTGCTGAACAAAATCACCTATCAAAATTTCCAGAGTGAAATGCTGGAAGTGGAATATACAGGCGGAGGGCCGTTTCGCAAGCACATCGATTACATGAAAAAAACCAAAACCCAGGTGCTTATCCCCAGTGATTGCGAGGGAAAAGGATTGACGCCGGAGGTTCTGAAAAAAGAGGAAGATCCAAGGCTCAATCAAGTGCCGATGACGGATAAGGACCTTAAAAGGCTGGAAAAAAATCTCGGCCGAGCCCTTTCCAAATCCGAAGTGTTTTTCAACTGGAACGATTTCTGGCAGTTGAAACAAAAACAGATCAAAATTCCAAAAAACAAAATAGAAGAAATCAAAAAGTATTTCCAAGAGACCAAACAGTCGGCAGCAACAACAGAGCTGTGCACACAATTCTTCAAACAAACTCCCGATAATGACCTTTTCGATATCACCTGTCTGAGCCTGAACCATGCCTTCGAAAAGACCTACAAAAAAGACTTTGTTTTTGTATCTCCGAAAGGCTGGGGAAAATGGCACCTCAAGGAGACATTGGACAGCTTCCTCAAAGGACTGCCTCTTTCAGCACCGCATGCAAAGCTCCCGCCATTAGAAAAAGAAGGAAAAACAGAAACAACCAATCCGCCAAAATTCCCATTGAAAATCTATCTGACATGGAGAGAAATACTCTCGGGCGGTGTGAAAATGCCCAAAAGCCTGAAAAAACCATTATCCGAGTTCAGAGAATACACATTCATCAATACCGAGGAGGAGAAAGACTATACGGTCTATTTTTATCCTTCCCAGGGCATATTGCTGGGTTTAAAGGAATTTTATGAAAAGAACAACGTGCCGCAAGGTGCAAGTTTGACTCTGGAAAAACAGGAGCCCGGTACCTTTAATTTTTGGCTTAAAAAATCTAAAAAAAAGCTTTCTGTTCCCGATGTTAGGTATGACCTGAAAAAGGACAAATTTTCGGATACGGGAGAAGAGAGATTCACCTTCTCCCTTCCTAACAAAATCATCCATCTGGAAAGGGATACGTTGACCAGACTCTTCTCTTTGTATGAGAAAAGGGACAAACGGGACCTCAAGGAATTGCTCATTTTGATCTTCAATCACTTTGGTCTGGAAGGAGAAAATCTCTTTCTCCATTATTTGCGTGCTTTCCACTTGGTCGATATGCTGAAACAGACCACCCAGGAAGATGTAGAAAAGGTTTTGCTCGGAACCCCTGAATTCGAAAAGTCCGAAAAAAAGAAGGGGATTTTCTTTTACAAAGAAAAGGAAAGGGTTCTGCCTGAAACGAAGCGAGAAGGTGCGGCCGTCCCGCAAGAAGAAATCAGGGTATCTGAAAAAAGAGAGGAAGCCGCAGAGGAGGCCCAGTTGGCCATCGGAACCATCGAAGAAGAAGTCTCTATTCCTGAACCAGAGGAAGAAATCATCGTGGTCGAAGAAGTCGTTGAAGAAGCGCCAGAAGAAATAAAACCGGCTGAACCTCCTGAAATGCTTGAAAGAGAGGTCAAGGCAAAGCCAAAGAAAGAACCCCCACCTAAGAAGAAAAAAAAGAAAGAAAGAGAGACCCCAGAGAGAGAGCCTGTTCCGCGCCGGAGAAAAGGGGAGAAAAAATTTATCGAAGAGCGGATAGAGCTGGAAGAATCCGAGCTCGAGGCCCTGTTTGCCGTTAAATCGAAAGGGGAGCAGGACAGAGAAAAGGTCGTTTCCGATAAGAAGGAAAAAGAAGAAGAATTCAAGGTGCCTTCTGCCGAAACGGCAAAATTCGGCGTTTTCGCTGAGAAGCTCCAATCTGCCCTCGGTCAACAGAAAAAAGAGGACAAAAAAGCAGAGCCGAAAAAGAAGAAAAAGAAATAAAAAGAAAAAAGGATTCCGCTGAAATCGTTATTATCGGAGGCGGAATCATTGGCCTTTCTGCAGCCTATTTCTTGGCCAAAAGAGGCCAGAAAGACGTTATTCTTCTAGAAAAAGACCTCCTGGCACAGGCATCAACAGGGCTTTGTGTCGGTGGAATCCGTCAGCAGTTCTCTCACCCGGCCAATATCCGACTTTCCCAGGAGACTATCCGTCTGATCAAAAATTTCCAAACAGTATCCGAAACAGAGATCGGTTTTCATCAGGTGGGGTATCTATTCCTGACACAAAAACAAGCGACTTGGGAGGAATTCCAAGAAAACGTAAAAATCCAACGTCAAAATGGTGTTCCAGTCCATATTCTACGGCCAGACGAGATCAAAAAACGCTGGTCCTATTTGAATGTGAAGGACCTGAGGGGAGGCACATTTGGTCCCGAAGACGGATATGTCGATCCTTATCAGGTGGCGATGTTTATAGCAAACCAGGCGAGAAAACTGGGAATCACCTTGAAAGAGCGAACAGAAGCGACCGGTATCCGAATAAAAAACAACCGAGTGACTGAGGTGGAGACAACACAAGGTTCAATCTCCACCAGAACCGCAGTGAACGCTGCCGGCGCCTGGGCTGCCGGAATCGCTCGAATGGTCGGTCTCGATCTGCCTGTCCTACCCTACCGACGCCAAGTCTTCGTGACAAAGGCCTTTGATTCCCTCCCTGGGCCTGTGCCGATGATCATCGATCAGGATATCCTGTTTTATGTTAAACGCTACCCTCCGGGAATCCTCATGGGGATGACCGATCTTTCAGAACCCTCGAGCTTCCACACCCATGTGGACCGGGACTTTCTTGAGAAAGTAACCGCCGCAGCCCTTCACAGGATTCCTGTCTTAGAGCAAGCAGAAATCCTGAGAGGATGGGGAGGCCTTTATGCGAACACTCCTGATGAAAATCCGATCATAGGAGAGATCCCAACGGTCCAGGGATTTGTATGTGCTGCTGGGTTTTCAGGGCATGGCTTCCAGCATGGACCTGCTGTCGGGCGGCTTCTGAGCGAACTTATTCTCGACGGTAAAACCTCCTTTGACTTGAGTCCTTTTGTCTATGAGAGGTTTAAAAAAAGAGAAAAAACGGTGGAAAAAAGGACAGTATAAAAGGAGCGCAATATGAACATAAAACTGCTTTCATACCAGGATGTACAGCAATCGGTAACCATGACCCAGGCTATCGAATCGGTAAAACAAGCATTCATTTCTCTTTCTCTGGGTGAGGTCGATTTACCGCTGAGAACTCAGATTCCCGTAAAAAAACAAGAAGGAACAGCTCTTTTTATGCCCGCTTATCTGTCCACTGATGAATCTTTGGGCGTAAAAATCGTATCCGTTTTCCCCAGGAACACCGAATCCAACCTGCCGACCGTCCATGCTCTGGTAATGCTCTGCCACGCAGAGACGGGCGAGCCTGCGGCAGTGATGGATGGAAATTATTTGACAGCTTTACGGACAGGTGCTGCATCCGGGCTGGCGACCGATCTTCTTTCTCGAGAGGATGCTCACACAGCGGCAATCATAGGGGCAGGGATACAAGGACGGACTCAATTGGAAGCCGTGTGTTGTACGAGAAACATCCAGGCGGCCTGGATATATGATACAAAATCCCGCGCCTCTGAGGCTTTTGCAGAGGAGATCCGAAAACGAGAGGGGCCTTTCCCCTCAGAAATAATGGTAGCTCGCTCTCCAACAGAAGCAGTTGCTGATGCCGATATCATCTGTTGTGCCACCACATCTTCAGTTCCTGTATTTCAGGATGAGGACCTGAAGCCAGGCACACACATAAACGGAGTGGGCTCCTATACTCCACTCATGCAGGAAATCCCAGAACGCACCATCCTGCGTTCCAAAATAGTGGTTGATTCCCTCTCTGCCAGCCTCGAAGAAGCAGGCGACCTGATCATTCCTCTAAAAAAGAAACTGATGAGCAAATCCCATATTCATGGGGAAATCGGACAGGTCGCGGCTGGTCGGATCCCGAACAGGGAATCCAATGAGGAGATCACTCTCTTTAAATCGGTGGGGATTGCAGTACAAGATATAGCAGTGGCAGCGCTGGTTCTTCGGCGGGCCAAAGAACTCGATCATGGGACCGATTTCAAACTGTGAAATTCGAGCATGAATGACCTGGGTTGGTAAACTTGGATCGTCAAGATTAAAAGGAGGAAGGTCATGTCCCCAAAATGGATGCCTCCAACGAGCTGGACAGTGATCAAAACGATCGATGTCCACACTGCGGGAGAACCTTTGCGGGTCATTCTGGAAGGAATACCCAAAATTCCTGGAGATACGATCCTGGAAAAGCGCCGTTATGCTCAGAAGAATCTCGACCATCTCCGGAAGGCCATAGTATGGGAACCTCGAGGTCATGCGGATATGTACGGGTGTATACTTACCCAACCTGTGACTCAGGATGGGCAATTCGGCGTGCTCTTCCTTCACAATGAGGGATTCAGTACCATGTGCGGCCACGGAATTATAGGATTGACCAAAGCAGCCTTGGAAACAGGTCTCACCCCGCGAACTGAAGGAGCGAGTTCAATCGCTATCGATACTCCGGCAGGTCGAGTGACAGCCCGTGCCCTCGTCCATGAAGGCCGAGTCCGAGAGATCTCTTTTCAGAACGTTCCATCATTTGTTTTCGCTATGGATCAAAGGGTCGACATTCCAGGAGTTGGACCGGTCGGATTCGACATTGCTTTCGGGGGAGCATTCTATGCGTTTTGCAGGGCTGAAGAACTGGGGCTCGAGCTCGTTCCAGAAGAAGCATCCAGAATCGTCGATATTGGAAAACGGGTCAAAAGAGCTGTTGAGCAAATCGGTCAGCCCCAACATCCCTTTGAAAAGGACCTGAGCTTTTTGTATGGAGCGATATTCACCGGACCACCCCGAAATCCTGATAATCACAGCCGAAACGTATGCATATTCGCCGACGGCGAACTAGATCGGAGTCCCACAGGTACGGGTGTCAGCGCTCGAGCTGCATTACTCCATGCCCGGAGTGAGCTTGATAAGAACGAAAGCTTTGCAGTAGAAAGCATTTTGGGGACATGTTTTAAAGGGCGGATCCTAAAAACCGCTGCCTGCGGTCCTTATAATGCCGTCATCCCAGAAATAACAGGAAGCGCATATATCATAGGAAGAAACGAATTCTATATCGATCCCGACGACCCTTTGGGCTATGGCTTCCTGTTGTAGGAGTCAAGAATTTCCCGGACAGATCCTCTTCTTCGCGTGACTCCCATCTGGTCGAGCAATTCCAGAATGGGGATAGCGAATTTTCTGGATAAACCGCTCATGTCCTTAAATTCCGCAACCGTCAGTTCCTTCCTCCCAGATTTTCGGATTGTCTGGATGATATCGTCCAACCAACGGGAATGAAGAATGAATCCGTCCTTGCTCAAAACGACCTTTTTCCGGTCCATCAAAAGAATGAGCAATTTGTGAAGACGCTTGGATGACAGGTTTAATGATTTCCGGAGAGTCTCTATGGAAAGAGATCGAAACTCGCCTTTGAGACACATTTCCTCTAATTGCTCTAAAATCTTTTCTTCCTCTGGAAGCAGTGTCATCTTGAAATCGGAAAGCGCCATTCGATCGTCCATTTCCTTTATGCGCTTTTCCTGTATAAGATATCTCAACGCCAGAGAGAGGATTCGGGGATGGAGGCCGAATCTATTCCTAATCTTTTCCTTGTGGACTCCAGTCATATCCGGATGTTTTTCGTGGAATCGACGAATATAATCGAGAATTTCTTCGCACAGAAATGAAAAGCTCGATTGGGAGATAACGAAAAGAGGGGAAAAACTGAGGATCCTTATTTTCCCCTCAGCTTCAAGCTCCTGACTCAAGCTGACAAGCTTTCTCATGGAAAGAGAGCTAAATCGGATCATTTCCTTTTCCCATAAGCCGTGGATTCTCTTAGACCGGCAGAGCGCCAGAAGCATATCTTTTTCTCCACCGAGGAGCTGCTTTAAATATTCCAATTTTCTCTTTCTCAACTTCCGACTGATCTTTTCGGAGAAGGGATCGAGAACCGTTCCCTTAGCCCATATTTTTTTTGTATCCGGGCTTCTCAACAAAAAGTTGTCTTTCCACTTGAGAGGAAGAGGAAGAGGCAAACGCACCTGGACGAAAGCAGCCTCTTCTTCTCTTTTTTCACGATCTTCATAAAAATAGAGGAAGGCCCGCACGCTTCCTTCTCTTTCTTGATGGTAAAATAATACCGAACCAGGTTCTTCTCTCGCAGGAAAAGAGCCTTCGATCCATGCATCAAAACGAAATGTTTTGCCCTCCCTTTCTCCTTCTGAATGTTTTTTTTCCTTAACCTTTTTCTTATTCATGTTCATGATTCTTGCCTGCAGCCGCTGTTCAAGGAACAAAAATCAAATTCATCCGTCTGAGAGCCGGGTCTACAGAAACAAGAATGACTTTGACTCTGCTGCCCAATTCGAATGTTCTGCCCGATCTTCTGCCGATCAGAACCTTCTCAGATTTTTTATAAAAATAGTCCCCACCGAGGTCGCCATAGGGAACCAAACCATCCACAAAATACCCGTCAAGCTCTACGATCAAACCCGCTCTGGTTATGTCGACAATGAGCCCTTCGAATTCCTCTCCTAGTTTGCCTCTCAGGAATCTGTAAATTCTCCATTCAATCAAATCTTTTTCGGCCTCTTCCGCCGACCTCTCCTTTTGAGAACAAAATTTAGATATGGAGGATAATCCTTCGATTTCTACCTTGCCCCGATCGAGAACATGCTTCAATATGCGGTGAACGACCAGATCCGGATACCTCCTGATGGGAGACGTGAAGTGGGTATATTCTTTTTTTGCCAAGCCGTAATGCCCGATATTCTCTTCCGAGTATGCCGCTAATCGTAAACTCTTGAGCACCTGGAGAATAATGAATTTTTCTTCAGGCCTATTCCTGGATTCTGCCAATATTCCCTGCAGATTCTTGGGAGTCACTTTTTGTGGTTTCGGCAGATAGATATTGAAATGCTCAAGCAATTTTCGGAGACCATCTAAATCCTCAGGCGAAGGCTGAGGATGAACTCGGTAGATCGATGGGATCCCTTTTGAGGAAAGAAAGACAGCGACAGATTCATTAGCTGCCACCATGAATTCCTCGATGATGTGATGAGCTTCGTTTGATTCAAACGGAACCACCGAGTACAAATTCCCTTCTTTGTATACAAGTTCCGGTTCGGTGAGATCGAAATCCAGGCTCCCTTCTCTGATCCTCTTTTTCCTCAACACTTGTGTCAAGTCCTTCATTTTCAGCAGTTCAGGCACCAGAGAGGCGTATTTTTTCTTTTCAATTTCATCTCCCTTCAGAATCCGGAACACAGATCCATAAGTCATTCTTTCCACAGTCCGGATCAACGAGGGATGAAAATCTGCATGCAGGACTTCTCCTTTGTTGTTTATCTCCATGACTACCGAAATGGTGGCCTTTTCTTCTCTGGGCCTCAAGCTGCATACAAAATTCGAAAGCTTCTCCGGTAGCATAGGAAGAGTCCAGTCAGGAAAATACACGCTGGTTCCTCTCCTGTAAGCCTCTCTGTCCAGAGCAGTGCCTGGGAGGACATAATGAGAAACATCCGCGATGTGCACCCCCAGGAGATAGTGTCCTTCTGGCGTAAATTTGATACTGACCGCATCATCAAAGTCCTGTGCATCCTCCCCATCGATCGTGATGGTGGGCCAATCGGTGTGGTCCGTCCGGTTGTTCCGTTGTTCGGAGGATAGGGCCGGAGAGATCGTCTCAGCTTCTTCAAGAGCCTCCTCAGAAAACCGGGCCTCTAGATTGTACCTTTCGATGACAACTTTTATATCCACTCCCGGAGATTCAAGGGGTCCGAGGATTTCCTCCAGGGTCAAGGTGTTTCTATCGACTTTAACGACATCACCTGACTTTGGAGCATGCGCCCCTGACCACTTTATGGGCAGTTCCTGAGCGGAGGGTGATCCGAAAGGCAAAATAAAGGCCTGTCCTGAACGGACATGACAAAGGCCCAGCAAGCTCTGTTTTTCTGTGCGCAGAATCCTGATAATCCTTCCCTCTGGTCTGCCTCTCTTACCTTTGTCCCTAACCCGCACCTCAACAAAGTCCCCCTGGCAGGCTCCTCCGGAAAACCGCGCTGGGACAAAAATATCTTCCAAATGTTCCTCATCTGGGATAACGAATCCAAATCCTCTGGGGGAGGCTGTGAATGTTCCCTGAACGATGTTCGTCCGGGGAAGGAGAAAGTATCTTTTTCGCAATTTCAGGATGACTCCTTGATTTTCGAGCCGCTTTATTCTTTTTCTGAGCAGAGTTTTTTCTTCCGGCGAAAGATGCAGTTCCCTAGCTATCCTTGCCAGGCTCAGCCCTTCCTTGTGCCGAGAGAGAAGAGAGAGAACTTTTTGAATCATAATGACATTCGGATCTAATAATAATACAGAGAGATGTGGGGGATTTTGTACTTTTCCCGCATGTGCTTGATGATCTTCAATTCGAGAATACGGGTATGTTCCGGTCCTTTTTCATCCGGGTATTCTCTGTTCACCTCACTGCGGATCTCGTCTCTTTTTGACTCCGATACATTCCTGATCAACCATCTCTCCACCTTTTGTTCAATCCGTTCGAGTCTGTCCTCATCAAATTCCCTGGAGAGCATTTTTTTTAAATGAGAAAATATTTCTCTCAGTTCCTTAAGCTCTTCAGGACAGCCTTTTAAAAAGCTATCCACTGCTTTTCCCAATCGTTTTTTCCTCTCACCCTCAGCGATTATTTTCGAGCCACTCCCCACTTTTCTCTCTTGGTAAAACTCGAATGCCCGGAGGACAAATGAACGGCAGAAGACCAAAGAATGAATTTTGTTCTTCCGGCCCGGCTTCCTCCTCCTGTGGTAAGCAAAACAATCCCTTATCCCCTCGAGGGCCACTTGAACAGGGATTCCTTTCTCTTTCCAGCCTGCGATAGCATCCAGTTCATTCGAGGAGAGGAAAAAAGGCGAACCGCGCTGTTGGAAAAAAAAGTGCGCAATCGTCTGAAAATAAAAGCTTGATTCGTTTTTCTTTCCGCTCATAACACCTTGTTCCGGTCATGAACGATTCTGAGGCCTTCCAAAACGAGATGGGGATGGAGTTCTGAAATGATCTGAAGGTCGGGAAAAATCTGAGAAGCGAAGCTTCCCGTGGCCACCACTTTAATATCTTCGCCCAGTTCTTTAGAAATCTCCCTGATAATATTGGAAATGAGTCCGATATAGCCAAAATACAGTCCAGACTGCATGCTTGTCACTGTGGTTCGCCCGATTGCATATTGAGGTTTTTTGATCTCTATCCTGGGGAGTTTAGCCGTCTTCAGATACAGAGCCTCTGCAGCAATCTGAATGCCCGGGGCAATAGAGCCTCCCAGATATTCTCCTTTAGCGGAAACGGCATCGAAAGTGGTGGCTGTCCCAAAATCTACGACGATCACTGGACCTCCAAATTTCTCGAACGCAGCTACGGACGCGACCACTCTATCCGCTCCAACTTCCTGGGGATTTTCATACAGTATAGGCATTCCGGTCCTTAAACCTGGGCCTACAACCATAGGTTTTATTTTCAAAAGATTTTGACTCAATTCCTGAAACACCGGCGTGAGAGGAGGAACGACACTGGAGATAATAACTGATTTTATACTTTTCGGATCGAGTTTTTTCAGGGCGAGCAAATTCAACAGTGCGATCCCATACTCATCGCTGGTCTTATCCCTCTCCGTTCTGATCTTCCAGTGCTGGATCAGGCTTTTTCCTTCAAATATCCCTGAAGCGATGTTTGTGTTCCCTATATCCACTGCCAACAGCATTTCAGTCCTCCTTAGACTCCTTGTCGATATCGATGACGTCTGCAGCCAAGAGGGTGCGCTTTCTTCCGCCATCTACCAGTATCAACCGCCCCTGCGGGTCAATTCCAGCGTATTCCCCTCTACATCTTTCCTTTTCTGTTTTCAAAGCCAACACTTCGCCTATAGAGAAAATCGAGCTGTCCTCGAAGCCTCTAACGATCTGGAGATCATTCCCTTGAAGGAAAAAATGATACCAATCATCCAATATCCCCCAGGTCTTGGAGAGCAAATCATCCCTGTCGATACATTTTTTGAGCAAAAGCTTCAAGGAGGTAGCTTGAGAACGGAATTCCTCGGGAAAATCATCATAGTCATGATTCAAATTTATGCCAATCCCAAGAATCGCGTGGTTCATCTCATTGCCCAAAAAGCTTGCCTCACACAATATGCCACCCAGTTTTTTTCCAGCACAGACAAGGTCATTCGGCCACTTGAGCCTTACGGCAAGATTTTCTGCCTCGAAAAGAGCATCCTTCACAGCCAATCCAAATGCAAGGGGAAGCAGAGAGAGATCTCTTCTTCGGGGACGAAGGATTATGGAGAGGTAGAGCCCTTTTTTGCTGACAGAAAACCACTTACGCCCCTTTGTTCCTCTGCCTGCCGTTTGATTTTCGGCAATGATCACGGTGCCTTCTTCCTCACCCCGGAGGGCTTTCTCGTTGGCCAGGTCATTGGTCGAGGAACAGGATTCGACCCGAATTATCTTTTTACCGATTATCATGACTTCAATGGGCATTACTAATATAGAATAAATTGTGGAGTTAGACAAAGAAAATTGCGCAAAAACTCACCAACAATTCTCTAGTTTGCCATTATCACAGAAAGCATCCAGGAATGCTTACATCAACAAGAGAATGTGCTCCAAATTTTCATTGAGTTTTCTCTTCCGGGCTCGAAGTTCTTCCAATCTCTCTTTTGTTTCTTCGATAATATCACGGGGTGCCCTATCCAGAAAGCCTTTACTGCGCATCCGTTTCTCGATCTTCTCGATCTCTGTTTCTATTCGAGCGATTTCTCTCTCCAGGCGGAGCTTTTCCCTTTCGAAGTCGATCAATCCTTCCTCGAGTGGAATTGCCATTTCTATCGACCCTGAAACTCCCTTCAACAATTTCTGCCCTTTTGGCAGCTCGTCGAGCAATTCTATATTCTGGACGTTGGCCAAAGATTTAAAAAAGATCCGATGTTTGTCCACGATCCGTTCTTCTGTTCCGGCGCACTTCACCAAAAGATTGATCTTTTCTTTCAACGGAATCCCGTTTTCGGCCTTCAAAGTTCGCACTTCGACTATTGCACCTTGGAGAATTTTCATGCTCGCTTCAGAGTTCTTGTCTCTCAAGCGAGAATCTGCTGCAGGAAAGGAAGCAAGAGCCAAGGATTTATCGGAGAAGGGAACGTGCTGCCAAATTTCTTCTGTCACATAGGGCATGAACGGATGCAGGAGCCTCAAAATCTGATCCAGAGTATCCACTAAAACGGCCAGACTTGTCTGGTTTCCCTGCTCCAAGCTCGGCTTGGAAAGCTCGATGTACCAATCACAAAATTCGTGCCAGACAAAATGGTAGATTTTGTCTGCGGCCTCATAAAATTTATAGTCCTCCAATGAAGAATCCATGTCACCGATGGCTCTAGTCAGCCGACTCCTGATCCATCTGTCGGCCAGGGTCAGGTCTTTCTCTTCGACCTTAAGCTCCGGTTTTTCCAAATTCATCAGAACGAAACGAGATGCATTCCAGATTTTGTTCACAAATGCCCTGTAGCCCGCCATTCGCTCTTCGCTGAGAGAGATATCCATTCCTGGAATGGCCAAGGCAGCGAGGGTGAACCGCAATGCGTCCGTTCCATACTTCTCCATCATTTCGAGAGGATCGATAATATTCCCCTCGGATTTGCTCATTTTGCGTCTTTTAAAATCGCGGACCAAGCCATTTATGAACACATGGCGGAAAGGAATATCCTTGGCAAACTTAAGCCCCATCATGATCATTCGGGCTACCCAAAAGAATATGATATCGAATCCAGTCGCCATGAGGTCTGTCGGATAGAACGTTTTCAAGTCTTCGGTCTCCTCCGGCCAACCCATCGTAGCAAAGGGCCAGAGCGCTGAGCTGAACCAGGTGTCCAAAACATCTTCTTCTTGGATAAGATTTTGGCTCCGGCACTTATGACAACGATCGGGAGCCGATTCGGCCACGATTACCTCATCACAATCCTGACAATACCAGGCTGGAATTCTGTGTCCCCACCACAACTGTCGAGAAATGCACCAGTCATGAATATTGTACATCCACTCAAAATAGGTCTTGGCCCAATTGGGAGGAATAAATTCGATCTGCCCTTCCTCGACAACACGAATGGCATCCTCTGCAAGAGGCTTTATCTTGACGAACCACTGCCAGGACAAATGGGGCTCGATGATGCTTTTACAGCGGTAACAGTGACCGACTGCATGCCGATAATTCTCTGTCTTTTCGATGAGGTCCAGTTCTTCAAGACGGGCAAGCACTTTGCGTCGACACTCAAACCTGTCCAATCCTTCAAAATCTTCACCAGCCTCTTTGGTCATCTTTCCAGACCCATCGATGACGATAACCTGTTCAAGATGGTGACGTTTCCCCAACTCGAAATCTACAGAATCATGTGCAGGCGTTACTTTAACTGCCCCTGTACCGAATTCCATTTCTACCTGTTCGTCAGCAATGACAGGAATTTCCCTGTTTTGAAGAGGAAGAATAACCTTTTTTCCCACATACTTGGTATAGCGTTTATCTTCTGGATGAACAGCCACCCCTGTATCCCCGAGCATCGTTTCCGGGCGGGTTGTGGCCACAACGATATTTTCTTTCGAATTTTTAACCGGATACTTCATATAATAAAGCTTCGACTCCAGCTCTCTGTGTTCAACTTCGATGTCCGAAAGGACAGTTCCACAGTGTGGGCATCTGTTCACCAGATAATAATCCCTATAAATAAGTCCTTCTTCGTAAAGGTCGACAAACACGCGTATGACTGCTTTTTGAAAGCCGCGGTCTAAAGTGAATCTCTCCCTCGTCCAGTCCAGAGAAGCCCCGAGCCTCTTGAGCTGGTTCACGATCATGCTACCGTATCTGTTTTTCCAATCCCATGCGATTTCAAGAAACTTTTCTCTGCCCAGCTTTTCCCTTGAAAGGCCTTTCTCTTCCAAGCTTTGCTCGATCACGTTATGAACAGCGATGCTGGCATGATCCGTTCCCGGAAGCCACAGTGTATTGTATCCTTTCATCCTCTTCCATCGAACGATGATATCAGGTAAAGTGAAACACAGCGCATGCCCCATATGAAGCGATCCCGTTACGTTCGGAGGAGGCAGAACCATCGAGAACACTTTCTCCGGAGAAGGCATTTTCGGCGTAAATACACCTTCTTCAATCCAGAATGAGGACCATTTATCTTCAACCGGTTCCGGATCATAAGCTTTGGGCAAAACGATTTTTTCTTTCATCATTCTATCTATCCTTCGATATCAGAGCCTTATTTTACCAATTTAATGATATTTTTTCCTCTGTTTTCTGAATAAGGTGAGCATCTCTTTTCCCCGGATAAATGTGACTTTCAGGGATGGTTGAAGCGGTTATTGAAGATTCCGATCCAGCCTGGCCCAGGCATTCCGGCCGTTCTTCGAGGGTATCCAACTCGGTCAGAGGTGCCTCCATGACTCAACTCGGAGCAGCAGGTTCAAAAACAATGATGGGTCTGAAATCAGGGCAGATGTTTTCGTATTCGTGTAAGGGGGACTACTTCTTCTGGTAATCAATGAGCCACATTTTGAGCTCTGCGAGTATCCTAGCTTTTATCCGTTTTTCCAGTTCTCTTTCCACATCAAGGATTTCTTGTTTGACCAGATGTCTGAATTTCTCATCCGTTTCCACTCTTCGCTCCTCTGGGGACTCTTCACCCCAGACAGGCTCTTCTGGAAGGGTATTCGGGATTTTCTGTCCTTCGATCATAGTCCGCACCATCTGGACCAACATCTGCGAATCGAAAGGCTTCTGAATGAGCTCATCGTACTCAAAAGCGGCCGCTCTCTCTTTATCGAGAGGTTCGAAGGCTTCCTTCAACAATATGAGCGGAATCTGCCTGAATTCTTCTTGCTTTTTAATAAAGGCTCCGACCTCGTAGCCATCCTTTTCTGGAAGGGAAAGGTTCAAGAGGATGGCGTCCGGTCTAACCCGGTTGAGAGAATCAACGAATTCTTTCCCATCGCTGAAAGCAAATATTTCGAACTCTGAGGCAGGAAAAGACATTTGGATAATCTTCTGGACAGAAGGGGAGTCATCGGCGATGATAACTTTGTAAGGCATCTATCTATATTCCAAGGTGTCTGATCCCATTAGTATTCAACATAGACAGAGTTTTCCCCGAGCAAATGCTCGATGTCCTTGATGAGCTCTTCAGAGGGCACGACTCCCTGAATATTTCTCGATTGAACGACCATCCGATAAGAATGAGGCTTCTCGAGTTCGAAAAGAACAGGACAACTCCCCTGGTTTTTGTCCAGAATGGATTTCAACTCTTCAAAAGCGGTTTCCTCGATACCAGGAAGAAAAATCCTGAATATCACTCTTTTCGCCTGTTTTTGAAAAGCGTCCTCCAATGGCATAATCTGCAACAGGTGAACTCTTCGGCTTTCTCCCTCGCCTAAAAACTTTCCCTTTATCCAGACAAGCCGATCTTCCCGCAGATATTCAAAAAATTTTTTGTAACTGTCTGGAAAAACGACTACCTCGATGCGGCCACTCAAATCTTCCAGTATCAGAGTAGCCATCCTCTCGTCTTTTTTCGTCTTCAAAGGCTTCACAGAAGATATAATGCCGGCAAGTCTTATCTCGTTGTTGAAGTCCTTCTCATCATCCAGCTGGTTTATCGAATGTGAAACCAGACTGTTCAGCTGCTTCCCATAATGAGTCAGAGGATGACCGGTGATGTAAAAGCCTAACGCATCCTTCTCGTATGAAAGAAAGAGGGGCTCGTCCCATTCCCTCATTTCTTGAACCTCGGGAGGAATATGCGGTGTTTCGATATGGCTTTGCCCAAAAAGGAGGTTCTGCTTCGAGGAGTTGATCTTTTGCATATCGTGGGCATAGTCGATCATCTTATCCACAAGATGAAACATCTGAGACCTTTTCCAGCCCAAGGAATCGAGGGCACCTGCCTTGATCAGACTTTCGATCACTTTGCGGTTCAGAGTTTTGGGGTCTGCCCCGCCAAAGATATCGAATGGAGACTTAAATCCGCCTTTCTTCTCTCTGGTTTTAATCAAAGCACGTATAGCGCCTTCACCAACATTCTTGATAGCCGAGAGCCCAAACCGAATCTTTCCTTTAGAGACGGTAAAATTGAAATCGCTCTCGTTGATATCGGGCGGCAGCACTTCTATCCCCATGTCTTTGCACTCGTTGATATACTTAACCACCTGGGAGGTCGCTCCCCTCTCGGCTTCCGAAGTCAAGAGTGCAGCCAAAAAATAAAAGGGATAATGGGCCTTTAAGTAAGCCGTTCGATAGGCCAGAAAGGCATATGCTGCACTGTGGGATTTATTGAATCCATATCCGGCAAAATTCTTGATCAGCTCGAAAATTTTATTGGCTTTCGCCTGGGATACGCCTTTTTCCTTGGCGCCTTTGATAAAACGCTGTTTCTGCGCCTTCATGACCGAAGAAATCTTTTTTCCCATTGCTTTGCGCAGAAGATCGCTCTCTGCCATAGAATACCCCGCAAGCTCTGTGGCGATCTGCATCACCTGCTCTTGATAAACAATAATGCCTCTTGTTTCCTTCAGGATAAGCTCGAGCTCCGGGAATTCATAACTGATGCGATCCGGATGGTTCTTCCGTTTGACGAACTCATCCGTCATTCCGCTTTTCAATGGACCTGGTCTGTAGAGGGCATTCAATGCGATCAGGTCTCGCAGAGACTCCGGCTTGTAGTTCCTGAGCAAATCCTTCATTCCCACACTTTCAAACTGGAATACTCCGTCTGTATTTCCAAGCTGGAAAACCTCGAAGGTTTTTTCATCGTCGAGGGGGATTTGATCCATGTCGATCCCGTCACCGTTATCTCTCCTGACTAAATCCACCGTATCTTGTATGACCGTGAGGTTACGGAGTCCAAGAAGGTCCATCTTGAGAAGCCCTATCGCTTCGATGTCTCCCATCGGAAATTGAGTCGTTATTTCACCTTTTACGGACTGGTACAGAGGCATGAATTCAACGAGTGGTTTCGGTGTGATCACGATCCCCGCCGCATGTATGGAAGGATGACGCACCTGCCCCTCCAGTTTCTGAGCGACAGAGAGAAGATGGGTTATTTTAGCATCTCGATCTCTCATTTCACGAAGTTGATGGATGTTTTTCAGCGCTCCTTCAATAGAAGAATCTGGCCCGAAAGGCGGAATCATCTTGGCGATCCTGTCCACCTCGGGGAGAGGAACTTCTAATGCCCTCCCAACGTCTCGAACGGCCTGTCGAGCCGCCATCGTCCCAAAGGTTATGATCTGGCAGACATTCTCTCTTCCATATTTTTGGGTAACATAAGAAAGGACCTCATCTCTTCGCCTGCCACAGAAATCGATATCGATATCCGGAAGGCTTATCCGCTCCGGGTTTAGAAATCTTTCGAAGAGAAGATCGTATTCCAGGGGATCTATAGAAGTTATGCCCAGGCTGAAGGCGAGAAGACTTCCTGCTGCCGACCCTCTGCCTGGACCCACCGGAACACTTCTCGAACGTGCCTCACGGATGATATCCCCAACGATCAAAAAGTACCCCTCGAATCCCATATCTTTGACCAGCCTGATTTCCTTTTCCAAGCGTCTCTCATAGACTTTTCGACCGGGAAGCTCTCCTCCCTCGATCAGGGATGACAACACCTGCATCTTTTCTTCGAAACCTTGTCGGACAACCCTGTCGAAGTACTCACTCAAGGAAAGATCCTCCGGCGCTTTGAAATTCGGCAGGAAATATCCAGAAAGGGGAAAAACGAAGTTGCATTTCGCTGCAATTTTGGTTGTATTCTGGATCGCTTCCGGGATATCTCTGAAGAGCGCCATCATCTCTTCGTTCGACTTGAAGTAAAACTCCTGGGTGGAAAACCTGATCCTTTCCTGGTCAGTCACCCTTTTGTTCGTCTGGATACAAAGCAGGATGTCATGACTTTCCGCGTCTTGTTTGCGGAGATAATGGACATCATTGGTGGCGACCAAAGGCAGGCCCAGCTTCTTCCCCAGCCTAATGAGCTTGGGGTTCACCTCCTTTTGAGCCTCGATTCCATGGTCCATGATCTCAATATAGAAGTCCCCGGGTTCAAAGAAAGCCCCGTACTCCACTGCCGCTTCTTCGGCCTTGTCTTCCAGACCTAAATTCAAATAATAGCTGATTTCGCCTTTGAGACATCCTGAAAGGCCGATCAGACCTTCGCCGTGTTTGACCAACAATTCTTTATCGATGCGGGGTTTGTAGTAAAATCCCTCCAAATAACTCTTGGTAAGAAGCTGGCACAGATTCCTGTACCCTTTTTCATCCTTGACAAGCAGAACAAGATGGAAGTGTCTGGGACCTTTTTGATCGGGATTCTTATCGAACCGGCTTTCCGGAGCCACATAGATTTCGCAGCCGAGAATCGGTTTGATTTTTTTCTCTTTGGCTTGCTTGAAGAAGTTCACTGCACCGAAAATGTTGCCGTGATCCGTCAGGGCCACAGCCGGCATTTTACTCTGGTAAGCAGCATCCACAAGAGCAGCGGTCTTCAAGGCCCCATCGAGGATGCTGAATTCCGAATGATTGTGCAGGTGGATAAAAGTCGACTCCATGCTCATTCCCATTCAATCGTCCCTGGCGGTTTGGTGGTTATATCGTAGACGACTCTGTTAACGCCTTTGACTTCGTTGACGATTCGGCCTGAGATCCTGGAAAGAATCTTTGTGTCTGCAGGATACCAGTCAGCGGTCATTCCGTCCACACTCCGCACCAAGCGAAGGACGACCACTCTCTGGTAGGTACGCTTGTCTCCCATCACTCCCACTGATTTTACCGGCAGCAAAACAGCAAATGCCTGCCAAAGCTTATTATAAAGCCGGGCCTTTTTAATTTCTTGAAGAAGGATCTCATCGGCATCTCTCAGGATTCTGAGTCTCTCCGATGTGACCTCTCCCACAATCCTCACGGCGAGGCCGGGTCCGGGAAACGGGTGTTGGAGGATAAAACTCCGGTCTATGCCCAACTCCCTCGCCAGCTTTCTGACCTCGTCCTTGAAAAGCTCCTTAAGAGGTTCAATGAGCCTGAACCTGATATTCTTGGGTAATCCTCCGACATTATGATGGGATTTGATCTTGGAAGAGGGTCCTTTGACTGGATTGCTTTCTATCACATCCGGATAGATGGTGCCTTGGGCCAGAAATTCGATCCCTCCAATCTTTTTAGCCTCTTGTTCGAATATTCGTATGAACTCCCTGCCGATGATTTTTCTCTTTTTCTCAGGAGAGATAACCCTCTCGAGCCTGTTCAAAAAAGAATCTGAAGCGTCGACTCCAATAACATTCAGAGAGAATTGTCGGCGGAACTTTGAAAGGAGATCCTGGAATTGTCCCTTCCTCATCAAACCGTTATTTACGAATATGCAGTACAGGTTATCCTTCACAGCTTTCTGAACAAGCAGGGAGGCGACCAGAGAGTCCACTCCGCCGCTGAGCCCGCAGATGACATTCCTCCCCCCCACAAGATCGCGGATTGCTTCAACCTTTCTCTGGATAAAAGGCCCCATCTTCCACTCTTTTTTGAGTCCTGCTTGAGAGAAAAGAAAATTCGAAAGGAGTTTCATGCCCTGAGTGGTGTGAATCACCTCGGGATGGAACTGAACACCAAAGAGTTTCCGCTCTCTGGATTCGATGACGGCTGCATCGCAGTTTGTGGTCACTCCGGAGACGATGAATCCAGGAGGGACATCATGGATTTTATCCCCATGACTCATCCAAACCTGTCCATGATTTTTCATTCCAGAGAGAAGGCCCGACGTGTCCACCACCTTCAAAGATGCAAAACCATATTCTCTTTTCCGGGAAGCCTTGACCTTCCCCCCTAGAACCTGAGTCATGATCTGGAGTCCATAACAGATACCCAGAACAGGAATACCCATACGGAAGACATCCGGAGAGACGGTCAGTGATTCCGGAGTGTATACACTCTGAGGGCCTCCAGAAAGGATGATGGCCCTTGGATTGTCTTTGTGCAGTCGAGAAGGGGAAAGATCGAAAGGATGGATTTCGGAGTATACTCCCAATTCCCTTATCTTTCTTGCGATTAATTGGGTATATTGGGAGCCGAAATCGAGGACAAAGACCGTATCCATGGAATGATTCTAGCAGAGGATTTATGTGTTGAAAAGGGTGAAATTCAAAGAGGCTTCAAGGCATGAGGACTTTTTTATGGAAAACTTTTTGTTTATAATGATACGTTCATTCAACTATGAAAGTTATGAAGGCCTGACTCCTGGAGAAAGGAATGGATCGGGAAAAAATCGTCGCCCAACTCAGCATCGAAACACCCTCAAAAATCATTCTCCTGGTCATGGATGGACTGGGAGGACTGCCGGTTGAAGGAAAAACAGCCCTTGAAGCTGCCCGCTCTCCTCATTTAGATCGGGCGGCAGCAGAGAGTTCCTGTGGAATATCTGATCCTGTTTTCCCTGGAATTACGCCGGGAAGCGGACCAGCCCACCTTTCCCTCTTCGGGTACGATCCCACAAAATATATTCTGGGAAGAGGCATATTAGAGGCTCTTGGAGTGGGCGTCGAGGTCCGCGAGAAAGACATGGTCGCACGCGGAAATTTTGCTACGCTCAGAGACAACATCATTGTTGACAGACGGGCTGGAAGGATTCCCACTTCTGAAAACGAAAAGCTCTGCAAGAAAATCAATGATTTTTTGAAATCTCGAGCCAATGCAGATATAACTCTATACCCTGGAAAAGAACATCGCTTCGTTGTCAAATTCAGCTCCGAAGGTCTTTGCGATGCTCTCAGCGATGCGGACCCACAAAAGGAGAACAAACCCTTGGTCTACACCGAACCTCTGAGTCCAGAAGCACGAAATTCAGCCGATATGGTGAACTCATTCCTGGACGATGTGACCGAATTTCTTAAAGACTCCATTCCGGCTAACACCATCTTGTTGAGAGGTTTCGCCAAACACCCTTCTCTCCCTTCCCTGCAGGATCTCTACAAACTCAAACCCGCCGCCTTGGCCAATTATCCCATGTACAAAGGGATGGCCAAGCTCGTAGGGATGGACATTATCGAAGTGGGCCCGGAGATAATCGATCTCTTCGACCGTTTAGAAGAAATCTATTCCCATTACAATTTTTTCTACCTCCATATCAAAAAAACCGATTCTGCCGGGGAGGACGGCAACTTCGAGGCGAAAAAAGCGGCCATCGAGGAAACCGATGCACATATTCCCAGACTCATCGAGCTGAACCCGGATGTTTTGGTCGTCACTTCGGATCACTCTACTCCCTGTTTTCTCAAATCTCATTCCTGGCATCCCAATCCTTTTATGCTCCGTTCCCGAACGGCTATGCCGGACAGAATCAATCACTTCACTGAAAGAGATTGCAGTCAAGGTTATCTGGGAAGATTTCAAGCCCTCTCTGCTCTGTCCCTCATGCTGGCCCATGCAGGCAAACTCAAAAAATACGGGGCTTGATATCCCGGCAGATTGGACAATATTATATATATTTTATAGAATTAATAGGAATAAAGAGAGAGATGGATAACAAGTTTCTTTCCGTGTTCATGTTTATTGTGTTGTTGACCTCTCCTATCTCCTCTTCCTCTCAGGAAGATGCCAGGGTCGAAATCTATGACCTCCGCCATTTCACTCACCCGACCTTCACCAGGATCGTCGTCGATGTCGGGCATCTGCGAGAATACAACTTCAACCGTCTTCCCTCTCCTGACCGCATCTATGTGGATATCTATCAGACAAAGCTGAATCCGATCCTCCACAACAAGACTTATCTGGTACAGAACGACTATATCAGCCAGATCCGGATCGCTCAAAAGACCCCCAGTACAGTCAGAGTTGTCGCCGATCTAGATTTTGACAAGATCAAACGTTTCCAAGTTTGGCCGGCTTTCGACCCTTTTAGAGTCGTCTTGGATATCTACCCCATAGAGCCAGCCTCTGAGCCCTCGACCGAAAAGTCTCCTTTGCCTCCACAACCTACCAAAGAAGGCTACAGCATGGTGCGTCAGCTGGGCTTGGGTATCCAGAGAATTGTGCTCGACCCAGGACACGGAGGCACCGATCCCGGATGCATCGGAAAAGACGGAACCATGGAAAAGGCCGTCGTGCTCGACGTCTGCAAACGATTGAAAAAACTCCTCAATGCACACGAGGGATTGGAGGTCATCATGACCCGGGAAACGGATATCTTTGTACCGCTCGAGAACAGAACAGTCATCGCCAACCAGAAACAGGCCGATCTCTTCATCTCCGTCCATGCCAATGCCAACCCGAGTAAAAAACGTTCGGGAGTCAACACCTTTTATCTTAACTTCAGCCATGACCCGTCTGTTATCGAAATAGCTGCCCGAGAAAACGCCACTTCCACCAAAAAAATTAGCGATATGAGGACCATCCTGGAAAAAATCGTTAAAAACAGCAAAATCATGGAATCCAAAGAACTGGCAGAAAGCATTCAGAAAAATCTGATTTTGACCTTGAACAAAAGCTATAAAGATATCAAAGATCTCGGATTCAAAGGAGGCCCTTTCTGGGTTCTTATCGGTGTGGAGACACCTTCGGTACTCGTTGAGGTTTCCCACTTGAGCAACGCGAAAGAGGAAGCCAAGCTCAAGACTCCTCAATATCGACAATCCATAGCTCAGGGAATCTATAATGGGATTACAAACTACATCAGCTCTCTCGGTAAAGGAGTATAATAAATGAAAAGAAGAGACTTCATTAAAAATATGGCTGTGGGAGGCGCACTGCTGAGCGTGCCTTCCCAGCTTCTCCCTCGGCCACAAAGCTATCCTGACCTGGCGGTGATCCAAGGTGAATCTCCCTCCCAGATCACCAAGGAGGCCATTGTTTCACTGGGTGGCATAAACAGGTTCATCTCTAAAGGAGATGTCGTTATCGTCAAGCCCAATATCGGATGGGATAGAAGACCGGAACAGGCCGCCTGCACAAATCCCGATGTAGTCAGAGCTCTGGTGGAACTCTGTCAAGAGGCTGATGCCAAAGAGGTGATCGTTTTGGATAACACCATAAATCCAGCAAGACGAACCTATGCCCGTTCAGGTATTGCCAAAGCTGCCAAAGAAGCCGGGGCAAAAGTTCCCTATCCCAATCCTCACCATGAGAAAAAAATGGATATCAGCGGCGAATGGCTCAAAGAATGGAAGATCTATACAGATTTTGTCGAAGCGGACAAAATCATCAACGTTCCTATTGCCAAAACCCACAGCCTCTCCCGGCTGACCATGGGGATGAAGAACTGGCTGGGAGCCATCGGGGGAGCCCGGAATCAACTCCATCAGGCTCTCGATTATGCGATGATCGATCTCTCGAAATTTTTCAAACCTGTGCTTACAGTTCTGGACGCCTACCGCATTCTAGTCCGAAACGGACCTCAGGGAGGAAGGCTCTCCGATGCCGAACTGTATAAGACCGTAGTGGCTGGAGTAGATTACGTGGCGGTGGATGCAATGGGAGCTACGTTCTTCGACATCAAGCCAGAAGAACTGCGTTTCCTGGAACTGGCCAGCCAAAGAGGTATCGGAAGAATCGATCTGGAGAAGCTGAACATTGAAAAAAGAACGGTCTAAAAAATACAGAATCATCCAAACCGCCAGGATACTCACTCAAATTGTCTTTTTCGGCTTGTTCTTCATACTTCTTTTGAGGACCCGCTTTCCCGGAGAAGATTACATAGCGAACGTAGAAGGATTTTTTCATTGGGACCCTCTGCTCGCTCTAACGACGATCATTGCTTCCCGGGCACTTTTTGGGGCCTTTCTTCTGGCTGCTGTAACCATGGTGGTGACTTTAATCCTGGGACGTGTCGCCTGCGGCTGGGTCTGCCCTTTAGGAGGCATTCACCAGTTTTCCTCCTTCATCTTCAAAAAGACGAAGCTTCTCCATCCGAAAAAACTCAAGAACGACAACACAACATGGAAATACTATATTCTCGCTTTCGTCCTGGTGAGTGCTGTGTTCACCCTGGATGTGGTGGGCTTTTTCGATCCTCTTTCCCTGCTCTACCGTTCTTTTGTGACAGGCATCCTTCCTGCCGCAAGCTACGGTTTTTCGGTCCTGACAGAACTTCTCTATCAGTTCAACCTGACTTCCATAGGAGACACCTTTGCCCAATTCTTTGAAAGCACAGACATCAACATGGTGTTTCTTCAAGGTTTCATCATCGGGACGATATTCATCGGCATCGTTTTACTGAACATGACGAGGGAACGATTTTGGTGCCGGTACCTCTGCCCTCTGGGGGCTTTACTCGGGATTGCCTCGAGATGGAACCTGCTCAAACTCGAGATTGACCGGGACAAATGCATCAAATGCAACCTGTGCACCATTCACTGTCAAACCCAAGCCAATCCCTACCCTAATGAGGATTGGCGAAGCTCCGAGTGTATCTATTGTTTTACCTGCAGCGCCATATGCCCGACCAATGCCATTTCTTTCCCAGCAAAACTGTCCCATGAGCGTATCGAATCTGTCAATCTTTCCCGCCGAAAACTCATCTTCACATCGTTTCTGGGTTTCCTTGCTGTACCGTTTTTCCGTATAACTCCAGCCAGCCAACGAGCTTCGGAGAAACTGATTCGTCCTCCAGGCGCTCTTCCTGAGGAACAATTCCTCCAAAAATGTGTGAAATGCGGGGAGTGCATGAAGGTCTGTCCCACTAACGCTCTCCAGCCAGCGCTCACAGAAGCGGGGCCTGAAGGTATCTGGACGCCGATGCTGGTACCAGAGATCGGCTACTGCGACTACTACTGTTCTCTCTGCACACAGGTATGTCCTACAGGGGCGCTGAAAGAGCTCACCATCGAGGAGAAAAACGAACTCAAAATTGGCACAGCCTGGGTGAACAGAAACCGCTGTATCCCTTGGAAATTCGGCGATCCCTGTATCGTTTGCGAGGAACACTGTCCCGTTTCTCCCAAAGCCATAAAGTTCATAAAGATCGAAGTCGAGCGGCCGGAAGGCGTGATCAAAACACCCATCGCTCCGGTGATAGATTTGGATCAATGCACGGGATGCGGCATCTGCGAGACCAAATGTCCAGTAGTCGACAGTCCGGCCATTTATGTGACCAGCGTAGGAGAAAGCCGATCGGAAAAGAACCAGATGCTTCTCGACATCATCAAAGTAGAAGAAAACATCTTCTGACCAGAACCATTCATCGTTTCCTGATTAAAGAATACATTCACCTAAAATCATCCCCGGACTATCTGCGGTTGTTTGATTTCAAAGAAAAGGACAGGTAAACTGAGCATACCATGAGCATACTTTTTATCTGTTATGGAAACACATGCAGAAGCCCTATGGCGGAAGGACTGGCAAAACGGATTATAGGAAGCAGCGAAAGGATCGAAAGTGCTGGATTGTCCCCGGTCTTTAACGGTGCGGCGCCCGAGGCCATAAAAGTTCTGCAAGAAGAATACGACACGGATATCTCCCAACACAAAACGAAAAATCTTGCTGAGGTTCAGATAATAACTTTCAACCGCATCATCGTCCTGGACCTATATGTCTTCGAAACGCTAAAAAACCGTTTTCCGTCTCTATCCAATAAGCTCATCCTCTGGGACATCCAGGATCCCTTCGGAAAGGATATCGACAGCTACAGAAAGACCGCCGAGAAAATCCACCATTTGATCCAAAAGCACCTTTTATTCAAAGGAGGAACCGATGAAGAGTAAAATTCTTTGCTTCTTTTTGTCAATCTTTTTCCTACTTTCCCTTATCTCTTATTCTCAAAACTCGGTCTCGATCTTATCCGAAAAAGAGATCAGGGCTTTGAATAATGAAATATCGGGAGAGCTCGCACTGGACTATATCAGGCATATCGCACACCACAGCAGGCTTCAGCCCAGCAGAAGCTACCATCAGGCCGCAGAATGGGTTGTTCAAAAGGCAAGAACATTCGGGCTGAGCGATGCGAAAATTGAGCGATATCCCGCTGATGGAAAAAAATATTACTACATGTATAAATCCAGGCCAGCCTGGGATGTCAAATTTGCGGAGCTGTGGATTGTCGAACCTTACGAGGAAAAGCTCACCAGCTATTCGGAGATTCCGGTCTCCCTGGCCATAACCAGTCAGAGCTGCGATGTAAAAGCACCGCTGGCGTATGCGGGAGTAGGGACATCCCCTGAAGACTATGAAAATATCGAAGTCAAAGGGAAAATTGTCCTGGCCTATGGAAACATCGGGTCAGTGGCCAGCCTTGCCGTAGACCGATATGGAGCATTGGGCGTTCTCGTCATCAATACGCGCTTTTCTCATGATGAGCCTGACAATGTGAGCAGCATCAGAATCCGCACCAAAACCCCGACCTTCGGATTCGGACTCTCCCACCGCAGGGGAGAAGAATTGAGGGACCGGCTTCTCAGAGGGGAAAAAATCGTTGTCCGCGCCATAGTCGAAACGGAGATCCATCCCTGGCACTATGAAAATGTGGTGGCCACCATTCCCGGAACCGACCTCGCAGAAGAGGAAATCCTCTTCACTGCCCATCTCTGCCATTACAAGCCAGGGGCCAATGACAATGCCAGCGGAAGCGCCTGCCTCCTCGAGATCGCCAGGGCATTGAAGAGATTAATCGGCGAAGGAAAGATAAAACCTCCCAAGAGAACTCTCCGTTTTCTCTGGGTTCCTGAGATGAGCGGAAGCATTGCCTATGCAGCTGCCCATCCCGAGATCGTCCAAAACACAGTGGCCGGGATTAACCTGGATATGGTCGGACAGTATCTCAATGACAACAACTCTACCTTTTTTCTCCACCAGACTCCTCACTCGAGGCCCCATTATGTCAACGACGTTCTGATCAATCTTACCGAATTCGTCGCCGCCCACAATGTGCAAGCCCTGATGAATAGAGGAGGATTTTCTTATCCAGTCTATTCTCTTTCTGGAAGCCGGGATGCATTCAGATACAGGATATCGGATTATGTGGGTGGAAGCGACCAGTGGATCTTCAACGACGGATTGCTCGGGGTCCCGATGGTCTTCTTTTTAGTCTGGCCCGACCGTTATTACCATACAAGCGGCGACAAACCAGAGATTTGCGATCCCACTCAACTCAAAAGATCCAGTTTCCTGGCTGCTGCTGCCGCTGTTTATCTCTCCGACGACTGCCCGCACAAATCACGGAGGCTGGCAGGGGAAGTCTTCAACAGGACCCAGTCAAGGATAATAAAAGAGCTGAAAAGAAGCTTCGATTGCTTAAATCAAGCCCAGGGTCATTCCATTCACGAAGCTTACAAGGAAGCTTTGAATTTTATCAAACAGGCATACACAAGAGCGATCGCAACTCTGGAGAGTGTAAAAAGTTATTCCCGGAGAGATGAATCCGTGGATCGGTATATCGATATCTTGATCAGAGAAATCGAAGAGGGGAAAGCGAAAAGTTTCCAGGACCTCCAAAAATTTTATGCGTTAAGCTGTGAAGCACGAGAGACCGAAGAACGGAAAACCTCTCTGACAGAAGAAGAAAAAGAAGCCGCCAAGGCGATACCTGCTCGAAATCCTGCTCTCAAAGGGCCCTTGGGCTGGGGCTACCTGCAGGATAAGCTTGAAGGCAGAGATGTCGATTTTTTTCGACTTCTCCCCGGGTTCGACAGCCGTATGGCCTACGAGATTCTCAACTTCATCGATGGAACTCGAAGTGTCCTGGATATCCGTAACGCGGTGAGTGCAGAATATGAACCGGTGCCCGTGTCCAAGGTCTCGGAATTCATCCAGATCCTCGCTGAGGCAGATGTGGTTCGGTTGTTAAATTGACCAAGTAGAAAACAAAACATTCCTTCCCTCCTAAGGATAGAGGGTGTTCACAGCTAGGGACCGATTCCAAAAAAAAAGCACGAAATCAAATCCAGCATTTTTTCGAAGTGCCGGGGATTCGAATAGGTGTGATCCGCTCCTTCTATGATTTCCAGACAGCAGTCAGGAATCAGGCCTGACACTGTTCGACTCTGCTCCAGCGGGACGGTCTGATCGCGATCTCCATGCACAATGAGGGTCGGGACCTTTATATTCTTGGCGAATCGAAGACCATCCGCTCTCTGTGCGTCCTCGAAAAAGGAATAATTGAGTTTGAGACTCTGTTCATCCATACCCTTGACGGTGATGAAACCTTTTTCTTTCCACTCTTGTATGTTTATATCCTGGTCTTGGGCAAGAAGCAGCCCCATGTAGTCGGAGACCGGAGACTTCAAAGCTAAAAGGAAGATATCCTCTGTTTGTCCTGCTGCGACAAGGCAGGCAAATCCTCCGAAACTCGATCCTATGAGTCCTATCTCTGTATAACCCGCATCCTTCACGAATCGGACGGCACTTTTTACGTCATCCGCTGCCTCTGAAATCGTAATCTCTTCGAACTTGCCTTCGCTCTCCCCGTGCCCGAAAAAATCGAAACGAAAGGTAGAATATTTCCTCAGGTTAAAAATCTTCTCGAGTCTCACATACGTGCGGCCGCTCTTGCTTGTGGTGAAGCCATGGCACAAGACCGCAATAGGTAAGTTTCTATCCCCGGTTGGATCGGATATGATTCCGCACAGCCTGTTTCCCCTGCTGTTCTGGAAAAAAACTTTTTTTTTCATTGCGGCTGGTTTCAACGCGATAACGAAGTTACGATTTTATGGATGAACATTATATAATAGGAACAGCCTACTTGAAAAACAAGCAGACGCATACAGTAGAACCATGGCTCGATGCATTCAATGCGGCAAAGAATCCATTCTTATCTCCTCGCCTCTCAATGTTTGTGCAAACTGTATCCGGAATCACTTCGATAAAGTCAAGTCCCACATTGATAGTGTCCATGCCCGGGTGAGGAAGTCCTTTGGACTTCCTCCTTCTCCTCCTAGGTCGGATCAGGGCATCACCTGCTCCTTCTGTGTCAACAATTGCCAGATTCCACCTGAAGGTAAGGGATACTGCGGGACAAGAGTGAACAGAGAGGGAAAGCTTGTGGGCGGAGGACCTAAAAAGGGAAACCTCTCCTGGTATGATGACCCTCTTCCAACCAATTGTGTCGGCACGTGGGTATGTCCAGGAGGAACGGACTGCGGATATCCTGATTATTCTTATTCGAGAGGTGCTGAATACGGATATAAGAATCTAGCCGTGTTTTTCCATTCCTGCACATTCGACTGCCTTTTCTGTCAGAACTGGCACTTCAGAAACTATTCCATAAAAAAAGAACAAAGGGATCTTGAATTCATCGTGAATGGTGTAGATGAGGAGACATCCTGTATCTGTTATTTCGGTGGAGATCCGACGCCTCATCTTCCCTACGCCATAAAAGCCTCTGGAATGGCCTCACAAAAACGAAAGGACCGCATTCTCCGCATTTGCTGGGAGACAAACGGCTCCATGAACCCCAGACTTTTGGAAAAAGCCGCCGAGCTGTCCCTTGAGAGCGGAGGAAATGTGAAGTTCGACTTGAAAGCCTGGGATCACAGGCTCCACTACGCTCTCTGCGGTGTCACCAACCACCGGACACTTTCAAATCTCAAATATCTTGCAGGGCTTATACCTCAACGCCGCGACCCCCCCTTGATTCTGGCATCCACCCTTCTTATCCCTGGATATATAGACGGTGAGGAAATAGACCAGATCGCACGATTCATCGCTTCTCTGGATCCTGATATTCCATACAGTTTGCTGGCTTTCCACCCACAATTCGCCATGCAGGATCTTCCCACCACCTCCCGCAATCATGCTGAAAGATGTCTCAACGCGGCACGAAAGGCTGGGCTCAGGCGAGCAAGGATCGGAAACCTGCACCTTCTGAGGAATTCCTATTGATGGAACGAAGATCGTCGAGTTCTTCTCCCTCTTTTGCTCAGTTCGAAAGTCTACCAGAAAGAGGGCTTCGATTTATTTCTCGTAAATGACTTTTCCACCCACAATGGTGTAAAGGACCTCAGCCTCGAGAATTTCCTCGTCCGGAATCGTCAAGATGTCTTTCGAGATCACGGTGATGTCAGCCAGCTTTTGGGGGACCAAAGAGCCCAAAATGTCTTCCTGGAATGCAGCGTAGGCTCCATTGATGGTGTAAGAACGCAGTGCCTCTTCCCTGCTCAATCTCTGGTCTGGAAAAAAGGAGCTTCCATCCTTGGTCTTTCGGGTAACCGTAGCATAATAACAAGCAAGAGGATCCACATCCTCCACCGGAGCATCCGTCCCATTGCAGATGACGGCACCGGTCTCCATCAGCTTTTGCCATACATAAGCTCCTTCCTCTGCTCTCTTCTCTCCTAATCTTTTGAGAACATACGGCGCATCCGATGTACAATGGATGCCTTGCATGGAAGCGATGACTCCCAATTGACCAAACCTGGGGATATCATCGGGATGCAGATGCTGGGCATGCTCGATCCTCCACCGCAGGCCTGTTTTCTCCGGATGAGCCTTGAAGGCTTCCTCGAAAATATTCAGAGTCTCCCGGTTGGCTCGATCACCGATAGCATGCACGCAAAGCTGAAAACCATTCTCGATGGCTATACGGGCGGTTTCCCGGATATCTTCTACAGCAGACGTATTCAATCCTGCGCTGGAAGGGAGGTCCGCATAGGGTTCCAACAGCCAAGCTCCATGAGGACCCAACGCTCCGTCGATCGAACGCTTTATGGAGCGCACTGTCAGGTGGTTGTTTCCCAACCCCATAATTTTGTACTCGGAAAGCCGTTCCTCCAGCTCCTCGTTATCCACTCTCACCATGACATAGAGTCGAAGGCCCAGTCTGTCTTGTTCTGCGAACTCCTTGAAGAGATCGATGGTTCCAAAAGAGGAACCCGCATCATGGAAGCTGGTGATCCCCTTTGATAAACCTTCTTGAGCCGCCAATTCGATAATTTTCCTCTGTTCGGCATCGACCTGTTCTGGGGTGCGTTCCTCCATATATTGACTCATGCCTCTTCTGACCAATCCCTGTGCGGTCTCCCGGAACACACCGATGGGATTTCCATTTGGATCTTTGACGATTTCCCCACCCGGGGGATCGGGCGTTTCCTTTGTTATCCCTGCCAGCTCCATGGCCTTGGCATTGGCAAAGGAGGCATGTCCGCTGGCGTGAGAAAGCAAAACAGGATTATCGGGCGAGATCTCGCTCAGGCTGTGGTGATAAGGCAGCCCCTCGACATTGGGCTCAGGCACCTTATTCCACTTTTCCTGGTGCCATCCTCTCCCCAGAATCCACCCTCCGGATTGAGCTTTTTCTACAGCCGCTGCAACCATGGCTATGACCTGGTCCCAGTTTTCGACCTGCATCAGGTCTAGCTGCATCTTGGCCCGACCTATGCTTGTGAAATGCCCATGGCTCTCGATAAAACCTGGTACAGCCAGCTTTCCATCGAGATCGATCACCTGGGTGGCCTCTCCGATGTAGGCATCGATCTGCTGATCGGTTCCGACAGCCACGATCGTATCCCCCCGGACTGCCAGGGCCTCGCCCTCCGGATTCGATTCATCCACTGTCACAATCTTTCCGTTCTTCAGAACCAGATCAGCCGGCTCTTTCTTTGCACAGCCAAAGGACAAAGCCATAACTGAAACAGCAAATAAGATTAAGAAGAGTCTGGTAAAGAATTTTTTGGCCATAAAGTCCCTCCATATCATGAAAGTTCATTATTCTTGGAATCATCCACAATGTCAACCCAACGAGACACCCGCTCTCCCTCGCATGCGGATGATCATCCTTGATTGCACCAACAAGTTTATATATGATGAATGACTCCACAATATTCGATAAAAATGAAGATAACTGTTTGCAAAATGGGAAATGATCCGGAAATGTTTGCAGCGGACTGGGACATGCCACGATTGCATTTTTTGAGCGTCCGAAGCGCGGAAAATGCGAAGGGAGAAAACGAAAATGGCAGAAACATTGAGCCGTGAAATTCACTTGAAAAGCCGTCCTGTGGGCATGCCTACAGAAAACGATTTCGAACTTGCAGGGGTCCTGCTGCCAGAAATCAAAGAAGGACAAATTCTGGTACGCAACGCTTACATGTCGGTGGACCCCTATATGAGGGGACGCATGGGGGAGAGAGAGTCCTACATCGTTCCATTCGAGATCGGAAGACCTTTGACAGGAGGGGCTGTCGGACAGATCATCGAATCAAGAAGCGAACAGTTTCGAGAAGGAGATTATGTCTTGAGCGACAAGGGTTGGCGGGAGTTTTTCGTGACGGATGGATCAGATCTGGCCAAAATCGATCCTGATGCGGCTCCTGTTCAGAGCTATTTGGGAATTCTCGGAATACCAGGACTTACCGCATATGTCGGGCTGCTGGATATCGGGAATCCGAGGAAAGGAGAAACCGTTTTTGTATCCACAGCAGCAGGAGCAGTGGGTTCTCTGGTTTGTCAGGTCGCAAAAATCAAAGGCTGCCGTGTTGTGGGCAGCACGGGTTCGGAGGAGAAAATCACCTGGCTCATTGAGGAGGCTGGCATAGATGCTGCGCTTAACTATAAAACAACAGAAAACCTCGCTGAAGATCTCCGCCAGGTCTGTCCAGAAGGTATCGATATCTATTTCGACAACGTAGGTGGCACTCACCTGGAAGCAGCCATCGAGCTGATGAACACCCACGGTCGTATCGTTCTCTGTGGAATGATATCCGTATACAACGCTACACGCCCCCCGCGAGCACCGCGAAATCTGGTCTCTGCCATTCCCAAACGCTTGACTCTTAGAGGCTTTATCGTTTCTGACCACAATGACCGCTTGCCTGATTTTACTGAGGACATGAACCGATGGATCAAACAGGGACGGATCCAATGGAAGGAAACCGTTGTACATGGCATCGAAAATGCTGCCCCAGCTTTTCTCAGTCTCTTCACCAGCAAAAGCTTCGGAAAAACGCTGGTCAAATTCTAGAATCATTTTCGGATCCGTATTCCTATTCCCATGATCCGATACACCATGGCGGTCTCTGGCAATTCCCGGGACAGAGGGATCCTCCCTTATCCTAGATTTGGAGAGACTTACGAAACACATAAATTCCTTGATATAAGCCAAAAATTCTGTAATCATAATTCTTCTGACGAACAGGAGGTTTCGATGAAAAACTCATCCTTTTCCAAAATGACAAAACTCATAACCTTTGGAGCCTTTCTTTTTGTCTTGTTCTTCTTCTACTCAGCATGCGGAAAAGCTGAAAAGGCAGAAGCTCCTTCCGAAACGCTGCAGCCCCCAGTAGCTAAAAAAACACCCAAGGAGCTGACAGCCCACGGCCACACCCGGATCGACGACTACTACTGGCTGAACCAGAGGGATAACCCTGAGGTCATCACCTATCTGGAAGCGGAGAATGCCTATAAGGAAGCGGCTATGGCCCACACCAAGGATTTTCAGGAAAGACTCTTCGATGAGATGGTGGGAAGAATCAAGAAAACCGATATGTCTGTTCCTTATAAAGATCAGGGATACTACCATTATACCCGGTATGAGAAAGGAGGCGAATACCCCATCTACTGCCGGAAAAAAGGCAGTTTGGAAGCAGAGGAGGAAGTCGTTCTCAACGTCGACCAAATGGCAGCAGGACATGACTTCTATAGTGTCGCAGGCTATTCCTCGAGCTCCGACAACACCCTGATCGCCTATGGAGTAGATACTGTCAGCCGACGGTTATACACCCTCTACTTCAAAAACATGCAAACTGGTGAGGTTTTGGATGAACAGATCCCTGATACGTCAGGCCGTGCCGCTTGGGCCAACGACAACAAGACTGTTTTCTACGCTCTCAAGGATACCGCCACACTGCGCCCTTACAAGATCATGAAACATGTGCTCGGCACTGATCCTTCTCAGGACAAAGAAATTTACGTGGAAGAAGATGAAACCTTCAACACAGGAGTGTATAAAACGAAATCGAAAAAATATTTGTTCATCGTCTCACGGCATACCTTATCCAACGAGTACAGGTTTTTGGATGCTGACAACCCTGACGGGGAATTCAAGGTGATCCAGCCCCGTGAGATGGGCCACGAATACAGTGTGGATCATTTTCAAGACAAATTCTACATCCGCACAAATCTGGATGCCAAAAACTTCAGGCTGATGGAAACTCCCGTGGATCAGACGACCAAAGAAAACTGGAAAGAGATCATCCCTCACCGGGAAGACGTCTTGCTGCAGGGATTCGAAATTTTCAAGAATCATCTGGTGCTGAGTGAACGGATGAACGGCCTGACCCAGTTACGAATCATCAAATGGGCCGATAGATCCGAACATTATCTGGATTTCGGAGAAGAAGCCTATTTAGCATACATATCCGCGAATCCGGATTTCGACACCGACCTGTTGCGCTACGGCTATACCTCGCTCACTACACCCAATTCTACCTACGACTACGATATGAACACCCGGGAAAAAATCCTCCTGAAGCGACAAGAGGTCTTGGGCGATTTCGACCCTGATAATTACATCACCGAAAGACACTATGCCACTGCGAGAGACGGCACCAAGGTCCCGATTTCCCTTGTCTACAGAAAAGGTCTGGAAAAGAACGGCAACAATCCCCTCCTTCTCCATGGCTACGGTTCATATGGAGCAAGCAGGGAACCGACGTTCAGCTCAGTCCGTTTGAGCCTCCTGGACAGAGGTTTTGTCTATGCCATCCCCCACATCCGTGGAGGCTCTGAGATGGGCCGCTACTGGTACGAAGAAGGAAAGCTGCTCAACAAGAAAAACACCTTTTATGACTTCATCGATTGTGCCGAATACCTGATTGAGCAGAAATTCACCAATCCAGACATGCTCTTTGCCATGGGTGGAAGCGCCGGAGGCCTCCTGATGGGCGCGGTAGTGAATATGCGGCCGGATCTATGGAAGGGCATCATAGCGAGTGTACCCTGGGTCGACGTGATCACGACTATGCTTGACTCCAGCATTCCCCTCACCACCAGTGAGTACGACGAATGGGGCGATCCCAATAAAAAAGAGTACTATGAGTATATGCTCTCTTATTCCCCCTATGATAATGTGGAGGCCAAAGACTATCCGGCCATGCTGGTAACGACCGGCTACCATGACTCCCAGGTCCAGTACTTCGAGCCTGCAAAATGGGTGGCAAAGCTGCGTGCGCTGAAAACGGATGACAATCCTCTGATTTTTCACATCAACATGGAGGGCGGACACGGCGGGGTTTCAGGAAGATTCCGCAGGCTGCGAGAAACGGCCCTGGAATATGCCTTTATGCTCGATCTGGTCGGAATAAACGAATAGCCGCAAAAGAGCTTTCTGGCCCCTAAAGCGATGCCGCCTGAAGAGCAGTGATGAAAACTGTATCGTCTTTGCTGAGGATACCTTAATGATTGCAGGCTCTTTCAGCTAGAGGAGAGACCCGCCATGAAAAAGTCATATTTTGTATCATCTGTGCTGTCATTATGGGCACATCTGCCTGTTTCAGCGGCGTCCGCGACATACACAGTCTGATCTTCCCCCGATCCCTATAAGAAATCTGTCCAGTTTCCCCAAGATCAGCTTAGAAAAAGCCAAAGATATAATCCAAAAACGACAAGGGCTCAGCTGTTTTTGGATCTCGGGGTCAAGCAAGAGCCTTAGGTTTTGAAATCTAAGGAAGCGCTTACTTTTTTATCGGCCTCTCCTTCCAGATGTTGTATAGACTCTCCCACCAGTTGGAAAGGTCTATGTCCTTCCCATCGATGAACAGGTGCTTGACCTCGGAGCGCAAATCAAGCGGGTCTCCTGTGGTGATGAAGAGGTCAGCATCCTTGCCAACCTCGATGCTTCCCACCCGGTCATCGATCCCGAAGATCTTTGCAGGATTGATGGTCAGGGCTTTTATGGCCTCCTTCCAGTCCAGGCCAAAAGCTACAGCTCTCGCAGCATGATATGGTAAATCCTTGCTGATGGAGGGATCGACACCAGATGAAAAACAGATCGTCACTCCCGCCTTAGCCAGCTCCACGACATTCCTGAAGGGGGCATCATAACCGTCTTCAGGTTCAGAAGGCCCGGTGTACAGATCATCGATGATCACAGGTATTCCTGCTTCCTTGATCTTTTCGGCAACCTTGAATCCCTGGGCACAACCTCTGAATATTGCCTTGATCTTTTCCTCCTGGACAAAATCTATGGCCAGCTCGATATCTTTGGCCTTTTCAACCGATATGATCACAGGCAGAGTTCCTTCCAGAACAGGTGCCAATGTCTCGTATTTAGGGTTGAGATCCGGCATCCCGGCTTTTTCATCTTCTGCCGCCAATTTTTTCAGTTCGAGATAATGCCGTGCTTCCCTCAAATATTCCTTTATCTTCTCCACCAGTCTGGATGTGACATCCATAGTGGTTTCTCTCTGGGGGCCGATTCTCGCTCCTCTGGGCGGCCGTGGTGTGATCGGGAAATTGATAAAGGATGTCGCTACTTCTCTGACCAACATTTCATCGATGGTCCATCCATCCATCTTCACCAGAGCCGACATACCCGGAAAGGTCCCTCCTGAAGGAGCGACCAGAACAATGGTCGTTCCGTTGATACGTGATGTTCTGAAATGCACCGAATGAGGGTTGATGGCCCAGGCCACTTTCAGCTCTGGATTTTCTCTGCCCATTTCCCTCACATCCACGGTGCTGGGAATGGCAGCGATCTCGGCCAGGCCAAGGTGGGTGTATCCATCGATGAAACCAGGATAGACGAACAGTTCCGAGGCATCTAGGATCTTCGTCCCTTCTGGTGCCGGGATCTCATCGGCCAAGACAGCGATCTTTCCATCTTCGATGAGCAAATCCCCTCTCTGGAGTGTCTCTCCCACCACTGGGACGATGGTTGCATTTTTGATCAAAATCTTCCCTTCTCCCTGCTGTGCTGCAAGTGAAGACACCAAAAGAAGAGCCGCCGTAAAAAATACTGCGCTATTTTTCATGGTCATACCCCCTCTCCGATTTTCTTTTCTTTCTCTTTATTTGCCTCAGCTCTTTTTTCCTTTTTTTCCTCTTCGGCTTTTTTTCTCTCTTCCAGATACTTTGCCCGGTCGAACAGGACTTCTCCATCCACCAGAGTCATCTCACATATGGTGTAAGGATCGAAAGGGTGGCGGTTGAACACGGCCAGGTCCGCATCCTTCCCTTCTTCTATGGTTCCAGTCCGTTGGTCAATGCCCATGATGATGGCTGGATTGATGGTGATGGTCTTGAGCGCCTCGATCTCGGAAAGTCCTCCAAAACGCACCGCCTTGGCCGCATCATGGAACAGACGCCGCATCCTCTCGGCATCATCTGAATTTACGGCAGTCAAAACGCCTCGCTTGGCCATCAAGGCCACCGCGTGCGGCATGGTGTTATATGCTTCCCACTTATAGGCCCAGTAATCGGCGAAAGTCGAGACAGCCACCCCGTGTTTCACCAATTCGTTCGTTATCCTGTATCCCTCGAGTCCATGCTCAAAACAAACCAGCTTCACCCCGTATTCATTACAGAGCTTCATGATGGAAAGCATCTCTTCTGCCTGGTAGCCATGACAGCGAATCAAGTATTTCCCCTCGAGCACGTCACCGATCACCTCCAATCGATAGTTTTTCTTCGGAGGCAAGGGTTCAGGTTTTTTCTGCTTCCTGGCCGCTTCGATCTCTTTTTCATATTCCGTCCAAGCCCGCACATAATCTCTTGCTTTCTCGAACTCATATCGTATCGAAGCCTCTACACCCATGCGAGTCCTTGGATAGCGGGCTTGCCCGGGAGTCGCAACGTTGCTCTGCTTGGGATTTTCTCCCAGAGCCCACTTGATAGTGAGAGGAGCTCCTTTAAATATCATCTCCTCTGCACTCTTTCCCCATCGGAGTTTGAGGACGATGCCTCTCCCTCCGATGGAATTGGCCGAACCATGCATGGTGTGAATGGTCGTGACTCCGCCAGCCAAAGCATAAAAAACATTCATGTCCTCCGGCCAGATGACATCCCTAATATCCACTTCAGAGGTGATAAGGTTTCCCATCTCGTTGACCCCGCCTTCGATAGCGATATGGGAATGGGAGTCGATGATGCCCGGCATCACCCATTTTCCTTTAAGATCCAATTCGTCCGTAAGAGAATCCCCTTGGAGTCCCTTTCCGACTTTGGCGATCCTGCCTCCTATAATAAGGATGTCTCCATCTTTAATCGTCTCTCCTGCAACCGTAATGACATTCCCATTCTTCAGGAGAAGCCCTTTCTCCTGCCCGTCGGCAAAGCCATTAGAGACAAAGAAAACCAATGCCGCAATTGCAATCCATACTCTTCTAATCGTCATCTTGTTCCTCCTTATCCCGGAATCCTCTTGGCCGTAAATTCAGTCGAACCTTCCGTTCCCTGAACCACCGTTCCTGTCATTTTATCTCCTTCCACAATAGCTGAGAAATACAGATCGATATCCTGGCCTCCAACCGAGATCGACATCTCGAAATAGATCTCGTTACCCGAAACCGTACCACCCGAGAAATCAAAGACCCCGAAAGGAGTGGTCATTTTCCCTGAAAGAGCAGACTCTTCCTGCACAAAATCGACGGTCAATTTCAGGCCGGCTTCCTCGATCGAAATTTCCCATTTCCCGGAGATGTTGACCGAGGGTTTCTCTCCTTCTTTGACCTTGGTCTCTTTGATTTCGAATTTCTCTCCGTCTGCGAAGACGAATTTCACTTTAGAATCCTCGGTAAAAAGCTTGCCTTCAACCAAAACAAGGTTGGCAATTTTTCCGGGTTCCACTGTGCCCAGAGCTTTTTCCAGCTTCATAAACCTGGCTGCTTCTGTAGTCAGAGCACGAAGGGCCTCTTCATCAGGAAGCCCATTTTCTACGGCCTTCCGGATACCCTCCATAAAACTCTGGGGATCATCCGTGCCTAAGGATGTGAAAACGAAAGGAATGCCTGCCTCAGCCAATTTTGCAGGGTTTTTTGTAAAAAGCTCTTTTTCAGCCTTCTCTCTCGCTTCTCTTCCCATCTGGGTATGGACACTGGTGCTCGGAGCTTTGAAGGTCAGGGGGAGCAAAACCATGGCTTTTGCCTCTTTGAGTTCAGGAATCGCTCGAAAGGCTTCGTTCCCTAAATCACAGATGGAATAAACCAGACTTAACTCCGAGGCGAGACGTATGGCCCGCCGGATATCATGTTGATTCCGGCATAGAAAAATCACAGGCTTGTTGCCGACAGCGAAGTCAGAAAGTGCTTCATATTTGGCATTGTATTCGGGCCGGGATATCCACCTCATTTCTTTGAACCAGCGATTCTTATGCATTTCAAAGTAAGAAGCATTGGAAAACTCCTGTCTGAGAAAAGCCACAACACCCATCAACGAGCTCGGATAGACCATAAATCCCCCAGAGGAGAATCCAACTCCGAGGCTGCTGTCTCTCAGGATAACATTCTTATTTTTATCTGTTCCACTCAGGCAAAAAACCGATGCTTGGCCTGTAAATATCCCCCTTTCTGGCATGACTTGAACCGCAGTTATGCCGTTGGTATGATATTTTTCTAAAGTCGATTTGCTGATCTCGAAGTAGTCAAAGGCCCGCAGTTCCGGAGTGATTCCTTTATCCTTGTCGGTGTATTCTCCTGTGTAGACTTTCAAGGGATCAAACTCGCGTTCCGGGAGTTTGAGAAGGGATTTTCCAAGAGCATCGATCAGGCCTGGATAAGCCGTAAGCTCTCTTCCGTCGATCACTTCTGCCTCTGCAGGAATAGGGATTCCGGTTCCGACAGCTTCTATCAATCCGTCCACGATCACAACCGTTCCTTTCTCAAGAGGGATTCCGGCCTGGGTGACAACACGACAATCCTTCACAGCCCAAACACTGTGGAGGTCCTCTTCAGAACGGAGACTTGAAAAGGATAAGGCCAGAACACAAACAAGACAGAATATCAAACCTGCCTTTGGCGAGTTTTTTTTCATCATACCTCCTTTTTTCGTTCTTTGTATATGTGAAACCCATTGACTCTGGGTTAGGGTATTCATACGGAAATCAGGCAGAAAATGTTCCATTTCTTCCAAGCCGTCAATTATTGAAAATTTATATAAAAAAACAGAATTTATGACAATCAATATTAATATATCCATGCCGGTTCAGGAAAGGAAAAATAGCAAGGCTTTTATTTCCGTGATAATTTCATCGGAAGTTCGCCATTGCGTACTTCTTTTTGTTATGATAGAAAGACCATGAGATGATGAGGTCTGGAGCATGAACCAACAAAAAACGAGCGATACAACCAAAAAATGGCTCATAGGCTGCGGTATCGGGTGCGGCGTTGTTATTCTGATACTGATCGCCTTGGGAATCACCGGATATTTCTTTTTCAAAGATATAGCGGATGAGTTCAAGGAATATGATGCATTGATGACCACCCTAACAGAACGTTATGGGAGAATCAAAGATTTCACTCCCAATCCAGATGGGACCATCGGTCCTGAGCGTATAGAGTCATTTTTAGCCGTAAGGGAAGCCTTCGCCCCGGTGCGAGAGAAACTGGAGGCCTCCTTCAAAACGCTTCAGGATCGCGTCGGACGAAGCGAGATAGAGGTTAAAAAGCCCAAAAATATTTTTCAGATGATCAGAACCGGCGTGGGATTGATCCCGCAGATCGGCGAATTCATGAAAAGCCGCAATCAAGCCTTGCTGGACGTTGGTATGGGAATGGGAGAATATTATTACCTGTACGTCATTTCCTTTTACTCCTGGCTCGGGTATTTGCCGGAAGATGGGCCGGATTTCGAAATTGTCGGTCCCGACGAAGAGCGGAGCACCTGGGATCAAGAAGAAGTGCTGGAAGAACGCAGAGACACCGCCCTCAGGCGCCTCCACAGGATGCTCTTGCCTATGTTGCACAACCAACTGGAAGAGCTTTTGGCATCCGACTCGCCCGGCATCTCTGGCGATTGGCGTCAAACCCTGGAAGCAGAGATCAAGGCCATGGAGGAGGACCGCTTCCGATTGCCCTGGGAGGATGGACTCCCCGATGTTATCGAATCTTCACTGAAACCCTTCCGGTATCGGTTGGAACAAAGCTACAATAAGATGACCAATCCTCTAGAGCTGACATTTGAGCAGAGATAATCCTAACTTAACGGAGGTATAGCATGCGTAAAAAATTTTACATTCTTTTCATTCTCGTTTCAATGGCTTTCCTCCCCGTTTGCCAGAACCAGGGAGAACAGCCCCGAGGCGAACTCCAATATCCTGTTACAAAGAAAGTCGATCAGGTAGACGAATACTTCGGCACCCCAGTGGCGGATCCTTACCGGTGGATGGAAGATGATCAATCCGAAGATATCAAGGAATGGATCCAGCAGCAGAATGAGCTGACCTTTTCTTATTTGGAAAACATTCCTTTCAGACAAAAAATACGGCAGCGGTTGAACGAAGTCTATAATTATCCTAGATATTCATCCCCTTTCAGAGCAGGAGAATATTATTTCTTTTACAAGAACGACGGACTGCAAAATCAATCGGTGATCTACGTCCAAAAAGGCCTGGAAGGGGATCCCGAAGTCTTTATCGATCCCAATTTATTATCTCCCGATGGTACGATCCGAATCTCTTTGGTAGGTTTTTCCAAAGACGACAAATATGTCACCTATTCCCGTTCTGAAGCCGGTTCGGACTGGCAGGAGCTTCACATCATGGAGATCGCATCCAAGAAGGAACTGAGCGACCGAATCCGGTGGGTGAAATTCACAGGAGCTGCATGGCACGGTAACGGGTTCTACTACAGCGGCTATGACAAGCCTGCAGAAGGTGAGGAACTTACGGCCATGAATAAATTCCAGAAGATCTTCTACCACAAAGTGGGAGATCCCCAGGAAAAGGATGTAATGGTCTATGAAGATCCCGACCACCCCATGCGGTATGTGAGGGCAAGGGTGACTGAAGACCAAAGATATCTTTTTCTCTACATAACAGAAGGTACCCATGGCAACGAACTCTACTATAAGGACCTTTCTGCTCCAGATGCCGATTTTGCACCGCTGATCACAGGTTTTGAATCCGACAGCTATATCATCGATAACGATGCGGATCAATTTTTCCTGTATACGAACATCGATGCTCCCAATTACAGGGTGATCCTGATCGATTCCCAAGACCCCGGTAAGGAACATTGGAAGACAATTATCCCCGAGAAATCCGAGGTTCTTTCCAGTGTCAGCACAGTGGGCGGACAGCTGTTCTGCAACTATCTCAAGGATGCCACCACCCGAATCTTCCAGCATGACCTTTCAGGCAAGCTGATTAGAGAGATCGATCTCCCAGCTCTCGGTTCTGGAGGAGGTTTCAGCGGAAAAAGAGAGGATGAAATCACCTTTTATTCCTTCTCTTCTTTTACCTATCCACCGACAATATATAAATATGATATCTCGAGCGGGAAATCAGAAGTCTTTCACAAGACAGATGTGAATTTCAGTCCCGAAGATTACGAGGCCAAACAGGTTTTTTACTCCAGCAAAGATGGCACGAAAATCCCGATGTTCATCGTTTACAAAAAAGGAATCGAAATTGACGGCCAGAGGCCCACATACCTTTATGGCTACGGAGGATTCAACAGCAGTAGAAGGCCCTACTTCGATTCGACGCTTCTTATTCTGCTCGAAAACGATGGGGTTTATGCCACTGCATGTATCCGTGGAGGCGGTGAATACGGAGAAGAATGGCATCGAGCCGGGATGCTGTTGAACAAACAAAATGTATTCGATGATTTCATAGCTGCGGCTGAGTATCTCATCGGAGAAAACTACACATCGAAAGAAAGGTTGGCCATAGCCGGAGCATCCAACGGAGGTCTACTGGTCGGAGCCTGTATGACCCAGAGGCCGGATCTCTTCAAGGTTGCGTTCCCTGCGGTCGGAGTGATGGACATGTTGAGGTACCATAAATTTACCGTGGGATGGGGCTGGACGGTTGAATATGGATCGAGCGACGAGAAGATACACTTTGAGAATCTTTATTCTTACTCTCCTCTGCACAATATTGAAGATGGGACAGCCTATCCGGCTACTCTGGTCACAACGGCCGACCATGACGACCGTGTCGTTCCGGCTCACTCTTTCAAATTCATCGCCACCCTCCAGGAAAAACATAAGGGAGAAAATCCTGTGCTGATTCGTATCCAAACCCGTTCTGGACATGGTGCCAGCAGCACCACCAAAAGACTCGAAGAAATTGCGGACAAGTGGTCCTTCCTGTTTTATAACATGGGACTCGAAGTCAGATATTGAATCCTATTCCGTGCCGGACAACTTCACGAGAAGAAAGCCACAGAAACCCGAAAATCGCACATAAAATCAAGGAGTAAAGGATATGGAATATCGTTTTTTGGGAAACACGGGTTTGAAAGTCTCTGCCCTTTCTTTCGGGGCATGGGTGACATTCGGTGAACAGATCGGAGAGGATACAGCTTCTGCATGCATGAAGATCGCCTATGAAGCGGGGGTGAACTTCTTCGACAATGCCGAGGTTTATGCCCAAGGCCGTGCCGAAACCATGATGGGCAGCGTCATAAAGAAAATGGGTTGGAAAAGATCCGATTTGGTTCTATCCACCAAAATCTTTTGGGGAGGAAGCGGTCCCAACGACCAAGGGCTCTCCCGTAAACACATCCTGGAGGGAACCGACGCAGCCCTCCGCCGTCTTCAAACAGATTATGTGGATCTGATCTTCTGCCACAGGGCTGACAGAGACACTCCGATCGAAGAAACAGTTCGTGCCATGAACTTCCTCATCAACCAAGGAAAGGCGTTCTACTGGGGAACGAGCGAATGGAGCGCCGAACAAATCTCCACGGCCCATCACATCGCCCGCAAGGAACATCTCATTCCGCCGGCCATGGAACAGCCTGAATACAATATGTTCTGCAGAGAGAGGGTAGAAAAGGAGTATTTTCCCCTTTATAAAGAGATCGGACTTGGCACAACCATATGGAGCCCTTTAGCCAGCGGCTTCCTGACAGGAAAGTATGATAAAGGCATCCCTAAGGGGACACGGGTCTCCCTGCCTGGCTACGATTGGCTGCGCCAGCGCTTGGAAGGCGAAGAAGGACGACGGAAGATCGAAAAGGTCCGTAAGCTGAGCCTCATTGCCGGAGAACTGGGGACAACCATGCCCAAACTTGCCATCGCCTGGTGTCTGAAAAATCCTCATGTCAGCACCGTTATCACCGGGGCCTCCAAGCCGGAACAGGTCTCCGAAAATATGACGGCCTCGAATCTGGCGCCCCGATTAACCGAGGAAATCCTGGACCGTATCGAGCAGATATTGGACAACAAACCAATGCCTGAGCCAAAATTCCGTTAATTACAGCCTTCTAATTCCTTGACCTCGATATTTTCCTGTTGTATATATCTTTGGGGTTAGTCAGACGAAAAGCAGAGGCAGGAATGTCGCCCCGCGCCGTGAATAAGATAAAAAATGAAGAAGAAAGCAAAACACTGAATTTTACCGTAAGGGCATACCGTCGAGGAGACAGAAATCAAGTCAGATTATTGTGCTGCGATACAGGACATTTCGGCAGCCCTGTGGACAGTGTCTTCCAAGACAGGAAATGGTTTGCGGACTTCAACACCGGCTATTATCTCAGATTCGAGCCTGATTCTTGCTATGTCGCCGAAGCAGGACAGGAGAATCCCAATATTATCGGCTATATCCTCGGCTGCAGACACCCCATGAAGTTCAATCTTGTCTTCTATCCTTTCATAGCCGCCCCGCTTATCCTGAAAGCCGCAGTGAAGTCCTTGTTCAGAATCTACGATGCGAAGAGCAGAGCCTATATCAAACGCTTGATAGCCAAGGGAAGCCGCGAAAGACCAAAAAGACCTAGAAGGACGTCTCATTTCCATTTCAATGTCGCAAAAGGATACAGGAATAGAGGGGTGGGAAGGGCCCTCATTCGGGCTCTCTTCCGTCATTTCTTGGAAAACCGTGTCCATACTGTCTACGGGGAGCTTCTCCATGCCGAAAAACTCAGAGACGAAAGTTTCTACACCGCTCACGGATTCAAACTCTACGATAAAAAGCCCACCTCTATCCAAGAAAAGGAATTTGGCAGAATCCATTGGGTGACGGTCACAGCACGAATCGAAGAGACCAGGGATATCTTCGATATATAGAGCCTTTATTCAGCCATGCATTATCTTATCGTTTCCATCCATGACGCAGCTCCTCCCTTTCTCGATGAATTGAAAGCATTGGCGGCATGGCTGGATCAAAGATCACTTCTCCCCCGCAGCATCAAAGTCATCCCCAATTATCTCGAAAGATGGAACATCCTCGAACACAGCGAATTCCTGGATTGGGTGTTTTCAGAGAAAAGCAAGGGGAGCGAAATCATCCAACATGGATACAGCCACAGAGCAGACGCTGCGAAGAAAGGACTCGCCGATCGCCTGAGAGAAAAATATATCACCAGGAACGGAGCTGAATTTTTTCGAACAGGATATGAAAAAGCCAGGAAGAGAATCGAAGAAGGAAAGCAGATCATGGAGGAAGCAGGCCTCATTTGTTCAGGATTCACCTCTCCGACATGGCACCAAAGCAAAGAAACCGTGAGAGCCATCCAGGACTGCGGATTCAGGTATTGCACCACTGGATTTTCCATCTTCGACTGTAAAAGACAGAAAAATATCGCTTCTCCAGCTATGGGCTATCTGGGAATGCATTCCTTCCTCGAGTACCTCTCCATGTTCGGTCACAGGGTGATGAGAAAAACGGGTTTTCTCTGCTCCCCGTTTGCCAGGATGGTTCTCCATCCTGGAGCTGTTTTCGAAAAAGGCCCTCTGAGCTTTGCACTGAAAGAAATCTGGAAACTTTCCCAAAAAAGAAGACTGATCACTTACAGCAGTCTCTTGGATCGTGCGAACGATGGAAACAGGTAAGAAGGTATCCGTAATCATTCCCGCCTTTAACGAGGAAAAATATCTCGGAAGAGCTCTTCAGTCCGTAGAGCGCCAGACTTTCGATCATTCGGATCTGGAAGTTATTGTGGTGGATAATGCCTCTACAGATAGAACCTCCGAAGTCTTTCACTCTTTCTTTCAAAACAGCGCCATCTCTCATATCCTCCTGGAAGAGCCGATCCTGAGCCCGGGAAGAGCCAGAAACACAGGAGCCAAAAGGGCCCTGGGAGAGGTCTTGCTCTTCTTCGATGCCGACTCAAAACTGAGTCCTCGAACGGTACAACGCGTCTACGATAGGTACAAAGGAGGACTTCTGATGGGAATCGTACGTATCAATGCAGACTCATCTGACCGGGCGGCCAGTCTTTTTTTCGGCCTCATCCATTTCGGAAAAAAACTTTTTCATATGGCCTGTCATTTGGGCTATTGCGAGAGAAATCTCTTTTTTGAGGTGGGGGGGTTTGATCCTGTGATGGCTCATGCAGAAGATCTCGAGTTCTTCACCAAAGTCAAGAGAACACTGCGAAAAAAGGGAAAAAACTGGTGTATGATCGAGGATGCGCCTATCTACACCTCGACCAGAAGGATGTCCCGATATCCCTTTAAGCTGGGTTATTTGATCACTCTGCTCGAATGGGCTTTTTGTGGGCTCTTGAATTTCAACCGCAGCAGGTACACTCCCTATCGTTAAAAGCACCTCCAAAGCCTTTACGAGCACATGATTTTCGCCAGTTCGCGGAGTTTTCTTAACATTCGGTTCCCTCCTTTATTTTTGTGAGGTCTTTCATTTTTTCTTCCGAACGCTCACTCTTCGGATGCTTTTTAAGTCGGCATCAAGCACCCCAATTTTCAGATCCTCTGTCTCAACAAACTCCCCCCGTTTGGGAATCCTTTCTATTAGAGAAATGACATACCCGGCGATGGTATTGTAATCTCCCGGCGGGATGCCCATTCCGTATTGATTATTAATCAATTGAATCTCTGTTTTTCCGTCACATTCGATAACCTTATCGCTGATCCTATGAATGTCCCCCTCCTCATCTCTGTCTTTCTCATCCCGGATGTCACCCAGGATTTCCTCGATCAGGTCCTCGATAGTCACCAATCCGACAACTCCTCCATATTCATCGACGACAAAAACCATTTTTATGCGGCTTCGTTTGAGCTCTCTCAAGAGAGAATAGACCTTCTTCGACTCAGGTTCGTGCCGAATGTTTCTCTGCACAAAGGGAGAAATAGTGGGAGTGACGGTCTCTGAATAAAGAATATCGAGGATGTTGACCAAGCCGATCAAATTATCCACACGATCTTCATAGACAGGTATTCTCGAAAATCCTGTTTCTGATACCTTTTTATAAAATTCATCTACGGTTGCATCTTTAGACAGGGCCACTACATCGACCAGCGGAGTCATGACATTCTCCAGCGTCAAGTTTTCCAAATCGAGCACCTTTTGAACCATCTGTAGCTGTTCGATCTTCAGCACTCCCTCTCTTTCCCCCATTTGAGCTAAAAGCTTGAGCTCCTCGCGCATGATGCGCTGTTTCTCTTCGATGTCCTCCTCACTTGCCATCCGGATTACAAAGTTGGTGATTTTAGTGACCAACGCGACCACTGGACGGAGAAGCATTCCGGAAATCCACAGTGCAGGCGCACTGCGCAGGGCCAAAGAGTCGGCCTTGGCACGAAAAATCGTCTTGGGAAGAATCTCGCCGAAGATCAGAACGACAAGAGTCATCACGATGGTGTTCAAAACTTCCTGTAGGCTTTCAAGGCCTGGGAGAGCATAAGTTATCAGTCTGAGGCCCGCAACACCTGCAGCGGCTAAGGTCAAGTTATTGCCGACCAGCACGATTCCCAGCATCTTGTCCGGCTCCTGCCACAACTTATTGATGATCAGAGCACGGGTATTTTCTTTTTGAGCCAGCACATCTATTTTCGCTTTTGAGGCTGATACTATGGCAGTTTCTGAACCTGAAAAAAAGAATGAGCACAGAAGCGAAAAAATGAGCAAAAACAACAAAATGAGCGCAAAAAATTGACTGTTTTGAAGGATGCTGGTCCCTAGGAATGCTTCGATGCCAGCAAGACCGAAGAGAGGAACAGGGATCATCAGGAGGAGTAAAAAAATAAGTGAAAGACCGAATGTCTTGCCTTTTTTATCCCTTTTGTTTTGTTTGCGTAATTTAATCAAACTGACCCTATTTTTCGACACTTCGAGGACTTCGAAGATCAAACCGTTCACTTTATCCGTCACCACATCGCCGACATCGGGTATCGCCCCGAACAGTCTGACGGTATAGCCGCCGATAGTGTCGGCTCCCGACAGATTCAGCCTGAGCTTCAGCCGTCTATTGATGCTCCGCAGACTGACGAATCCTGGTATCAAAATGCTGGATGGATCTTTAGGATCCTTCATTATGGTCAATTCTGACAGCTTGTCGTACTCATCGAATATCTCTCCAAGCACCTCTTCGACAATATCCTCCACTGTAATCAGTCCTGAAACCCCTCCGTACTCACCCAGAAGGATCGCCATCTGCTGTTTTTTCTTGGTCATCTCGCGCATCAAGGAGCCGATTTTCTTAGTCTTGAACACAAAAAAAGGCGGTCTGGCAAGTGTGCCTTCGTTACCGGGATTCAATTCTTTCAGGATTTCACTGTTGGAGAGGAACTCTTCTAAGGTCAGCTGTTCAACGCTCCGACCTCCCAGCTTTTCTATATTCACTCCCTTCCAGCGAGGCATGTCCTTCACATAAAAAATGCCGCAGATATTGTCGATGGTCTGCCGATAAACAGGAAGCCGTGACAATCCAGCTCTTTTCGTCATATCGAAGGCTTCTTTTATGGTTCGAGACACCTCCAAACAGACCATTTCTGTCCTGGGAACCATGGCCTCCTTGGCAGGAATATCGTGGAGTTCGAAGATGTTGTGAATGATCTCTCCTTCTTCTTCGTCCAGCGCCCCATGTTCTTCTGTCTTTTTCACAATCGCACGTATCTCCTCGGCCGTAAGAGGAGTCTCATCCACAACATTCCGCACCCCGAACAAGGGAAGCAGAGTATCCGTTAAAATCCGCAATGCCTTTCTGAAAGGGAATATAAGAATAGAGAATCCCCACAAAGGTTGTGCAACGGCTCTTGAAAACCTTTCAGAATGTACAATCGCATAGGTCTTCGGCGTTATTTCCCCGAAGATCAACAGCAGTAATGTTTGTATCAGAACAGCCGCCAAAAATGCCAGCCCAGGGCTGCGCTCCTTGAACAGACTGTTATAGATCAGCGATCCAGAGACACTGACAAAGGCCATATTCACCAGAGTATTACCGAAGAGGACTGTAATGAACAGCCGTCGAGGCTCATCCAAGAAATTCACGATTGCCTCGCTGCTCTTTTTCCTGTCCTCACGGATTCTCTGAATCTGTGCTTTGTGCAGGGCCGAAAGGGCCGTTTCTGAGCCGGAAAAGAAGGAAGAGAACAGCAGCAACACAGCCAATCCGACAAGATGCAGGATAATGCTGAGGATGCTCATTCTGACGATTGCTCTGAATCACATATATCACAGGAAATCCTCTCGGTCAATGTCATAAACAGGCCAAACCTCGATAACCGCTGCCTGGTGCCGGTCAAACAAACGGATTCGACAGGATCTCTTCTGGATGGCTTCCTCCTAGGCGTGCTTGACGGCTGCTGAAAGGGGCATAAAAATGGATTTTTTTTCAGATTGAAGTTGCAGCTTCCAGAAAATCCTAGATTGAAGTAAACTAACCTTGACCATCAGTTTTTTTGCGAACAGTTCAGGCTAAATCAAGAAATGCATGTCTGTGACTGAAGGAGGGAAAAGATGAAAAAGAAAAAACTTACTTTTTCCGTTCTCATCATCCTGGTGTGTTTTTCGCTCACAGCCCCCTCAGAAAATGCATCCAGGACTTCCAGGAATACAGGCCAGAAAGCTGCAAGACTCGATGGTAAGAACGCAGAAGGCCTGCAGCATTCCTACATCGTCAAGCACTACCATAAAGAAGAATACATGATTCCGATGAGAGACGGAGTGAAGCTCTACACACAGGTCTATTCCCCAAAGGATGAATCGAAAACATACCCGATTATGCTCTTCCGCACGCCTTACGGCATCCCTCCTTATGGAAGAGCTTACAGAAATTCTCTGGGCCCCTCCAGGCTTTTTACTGAAGAAGGATTTATTTTTGTCTACCAGGACTGCCGGGGGAAATACAGATCCGAAGGCGAGTTTGTGGTTATGAAACCGCATAAGCCTGAAAAACACGGTCCCCAGGATACAGACGAGAGCAGCGATACCTATGATACCATCGAATGGCTTCTGAAAAACGTTGCCAATCATAATGGCCGGGTGGGACAATGGGGGATTTCCTATCCTGGATTTCATACCGTGATGGGCATGATCGATGCCCATCCGGCATTAAAAGCCTCCTCTCCTCAGGCATCGCCCTCTGATATGTGGATAGGCGATGACTTCCACCACAACGGTGCTTTTCGGCTCATGTACACCTTCGGATGGCTGGCACGCAGTGCCCGCATAAGGACAGGCCCTTCTGCTTCCCGAACAGAACGGTTCCAATACGGAACCCCGGATGGATACAAATTCTTCTTGGAACTCGGGCCTGTCTCTAACGTGAACGAGAAATATTTCCGTGACTCTGTCCCCACCTGGAATGAATACATGGAGCACGGCGATTACGATGAATACTGGAAAAGGCAGAATGTGCTGCAACATCTGGACGGCATCCAACACCCCGTTTTGAATGTGGCCGGCTGGTTCGATGCCGAGGATTTTTACGGTCCGATGAGCATCTACTACACCATCGAAGACAAGAATCCCGATAACAAAAGCCTTCTCGTGGTAGGTCCCTGGCTCCACGGAGGATGGACACGGATGGATGGCGATTCTTTGGGAAATATCCGTTTCGACATAAAAACTGGACTTGACTACAGGACAAAGGTGGAATTTCCATTCTTCAACTATTACCTCAAAGACGAGGGCACTCTCGATCTGCCCGAAGCCTTCGTCTTCGAGACGGGTTCGAACCGATGGAAATCCTATGACAGGTGGCCTCCTGAGGAAGCAAAGGAGAAGAATCTCTATTTCCATGCCGGCGGCAGACTTTCTTTCGATCCGCCCTCGGAAGAATCAGCCACAGCCTTTGATTCCTACATCAGCGATCCCGACAAACCTGTTCCCTGGTCCTCGGAAATCCGAACCAGCCAAGGACATCTCTGGATGGTGGAGGATCAAAGGTTTGCTGCCCGCCGTCCGGACGTGCTGGTTTATCAGTCCGATGTCCTCGAGGAAGACATCACCATTTCAGGCCCCATTATCGCCAGTCTGCATGTCTCCACGACCGGAACAGACGCTGACTGGATCGTTAAATTGATCGACGTCTATCCCGGCGATGCCCCAGACAACCAGCCCAATCCCTGCAATGTGCGGATGGGAGATTTCCAGATGCTCTTAGCCGGTGAAGTCATCCGCAGCAAATACAGGAACAGCTTCGAAAAACCAGAACTTTTGCTCCCTAACGAAGTGACCAAGATCGAATTCGACCTCCGCGACAAATGCCATTGTTTCCTTAATGGCCACAGGATTATGGTGCACATACAGAGCACCTGGTTTCCTGTGATCGACCGCAACCCTCAGAAGTTCTGTGACATCTATCACGCCGAGGAAGAGGATTTCCAAAAAGCCATCCATAAAGTGTACCGCTCAAAAAAATTTCCTACCCATATAAAGCTCAAGATTTTGGAATAAGCCACAAAAATCAAAGAATCTCCAGAATTTCTCTTCTCTTAACAAACTTTTAACAAAATATTTACATCTTCTTGACAACATTTCCCTCCAAAAAGCTCAAATTAAGTGATGAGATACGAAATGAGTGAGGGAGAAATTGAGTTCTCGTTTGGCAGGCTTTTTTGATTTTTTTGATGCCACTGCTCCCCGTTGTAAAAGAGGGCAAACGAGGATCTAATGAAACCTGATTTAGGAGGAGGGGAAAATGTATAGAATTCTTTTTGCCTTTTGCACTCTATTGATTTTTTTGATCTTAATCGTCAGTTGCACGCCTATAGGAACCAAATCAACCAGAGAGTTTTCCATATCTCCGACTTCTGAAGTCCAAGCGAAGAGATTCCCGGAAGTGGAATTAATAACGTCAGAAGGAGATATCCTTAAGGGAAAACTCATTAGCTTGAGAGGGAAAGATTTGGCGTTTTCCCCTTTTCCCTATTGGAACGTTGAACTCCTCGAAATTAAGCTCGACGATATCCATTCCATCAAGCTGCCCAGAAAAGGCAGCAAGGCAACGTCAGGCATGCTCAGTGGTTTCGCCTGGACATTCATAATTGTTGGAGGCGTAGCTGGAGCAAGCAGCAAGTATAATGAGGATTTTGAAGAGGCTCTCATTGGGAGCACAATTTTGGGAGCAGGAGCCGGACTCATCGGGGCTCTTGTTGGCGCACTAGCTGATGTAGGAACGAAATCAGAATATAAATTTTACAAACTGGATGAACGAGAAAAGATAAAAGCCGTAAAAAAAATTATGGGTAATTAAAAAAACAGGAGGAACATATGAGCAACAAAGGATACAAAGCAATAACTCTGATAGTGATTTTGATATTTTTTATCTCCTGTACAAAGACCGTCACCTATATTGCTCCCCAGGAGGGAAACAAGATCTCGGCTTCAAAATCAATCATCGTTCTTTTGAAAGATGGAACAGAGCTTAAACTGAAGCAACCAAGCATAGAAGAAGAGAAAATCGTCGGATTTATCAAAGGCAATGTCAAAAAAGAAGTAGATTTCTCTCTGATCCAATCTGTAAAAATAGAAAAAACAAATAGTTACTATGCTGTAATGTATGGTGGAGTGGCTATCATTGCCGGTATACTTACGATTGGTACCGCCACTGCACCTGAGCCACCTCCTTCCGAATCCTGCCCGTTTATCTACTCCTTTGATGGAGAAAATTATGTGTTCGATGCAGAACCGTATGGAGCAGCAATTTGTCAGACCCTGAAGAGGACTGAGTGGTGCGGATTGGAACATGTGAGAGAAATAAACGGCCAGTATAAGATTTTGATTGTCAATGAATTGGACGAGACTCAACACACGGATGAGCTGAAACTCATAGTTGTCGACCATCCGGAAGGAACACACGTCGCTCCCGACGCATCGGGCAAAATACATTCAATCTCTAATCCGTATCTTCCAATCCGAGCTGCTGACGGCGAAGGGAATGATATCCTTCCGCTTGTTTGCGGAAAGGATGGCAAATTCTGGCAAACCCAAGTGGAACAGAAAAATCCAGATAAAAAAGAAGATTTGAAAGATGAGCTCATCTTCGAATTTCCCAGGCCAAAAAATGGAAAGAAAGCGAAGCTCTTCGTCGATGCGTGTACAAGCCTCTGGGGATCTCAGATCGCCAAACAATTTCTGGAATTGCACGGGAAAAAGATTGATGATTGGTATACTGAGGTTAACAATTTTGGTCCTGCGTATCAACAGATTATGAACTGGTTCTTTAATGAAGAGCTCTATCTTCTTCGGATTCGAGTAAAGACAGAGAAGGGATGGAAATCCAAGGGAACGATTTTCGGAGGAGGCCCGTTTATCTCGGAAGATAAAGCTTATGTTATCGATATCAGCGATGTGACAGAAGAAACGCTGAAAATAAAAATAACACCCCCGGCAACATTCTGGAGGATCAATTCTCTTTTTGTCGATTATACAGAAGATCTGGACCTCCAGATTCATGAGGTGAGAGCTTCAGAAGCTGTGGACAACCGGGGTCATGATGTCAAAGAAATACTGGAGGAAAGTGATAACAACTATCTCATCATGCCCAATAAGGGCGATCAGGCTGAAGTCATCTTCCCAGCACCTCCAAAAAAGGAGGGTTGGGAACGATCAGTGATCCTCAAAGCTTCTGGGTACTACACGATTCACCTGAGGGCAGAAGGAGAGCCTCAAAACGAGCTGCTCGAAAAGTTCTACTCAGAACCTGGCTATACCATTCGATTCGCACTCCAGCAATATCTGAAGTCAAAGGAAGCAACCGCTGGAAAAAGATAGTCAAACAGAAATCCTTTAGACATGCGAGCCCTCGACATAAAATCTGGAATAAAAATCAAGCCGCTCAAGTATCCCCTCAAAGAAACGCCCCACGCAACCATCGAGCCGAACAGGACGTGCAACATGAAGTGTCGCGTTTGTTACACGCGGGAAAAAAATTATGTTAAATCTCTTGATGAAGTCAAAAAAGAAATAGACTTAGCCGTAAGAAAGAGAAAGCTTGAAACCATAAGCTTATTAGGAGGGGAACCAACCCTGCATCCTGATATAACAGAGATCATACAACATATCAAACTTAAAAACCTGAAATGTCAACTTTTGACCAACGGAATTGTTCTGCTTCATGATAAAGAAGACCTGTTTTTAGATAAGCTCATCCATGCCGGATTGGACAGGATATTGTTGCATATCGACGTGGGACAGAAGCATATCCATGGGGATATCGAAAGTGTCCGCCATCTTTTGTTCGAGAAATTGGAGAGGAAAAAAGTTCATTTTGCTCTATCTCTAACCATTTATGAAGCGAACAAAGGGGAAATTCCGAGCTCCATAAAGAACTATTTCAGGTATAAATTCTTTGATGGCATTCTAGCCGTTCTAGCCCGAGATCCCGTACATCAACAAGCACATAAAACCGAACTTGTCTATGAGTATGAATGCATTTTAAAGGAGCTCAAGATCAATATGACTGCTTATATTCCATCGAATCTGGATGATGATGACATTAGCTGGCTCATTTATTTCTTTTTTATCAACAGCAGCACGGGTCATGCTTTTTCCATATCTCCAAAAATCGATAGAAGACTGAGAAAACTTTTCAGGGTGATAAACGGACGGCAATTTTTTGCCCCTATTTTTAAACGTTTTGCTCTTCCCCTTTTGATGCCATTTGTAGCTTTTTTAGAAACTTTAGAAAATCCAAAAGCAATCCTTGAATTCTTCAAGTTGATCAAGAAATCAAGCCTCACAAAAGCCATAAGGTTTCATGTTATCGCTATTCAAAATCCTCCTGAATTCAACAGCGAAAAAAGTCAATATCAGATCTGTTATCATTGTCCTGATGCGACTATAAGAAATGAGATGTTAACACCTGTATGCGTTGCTGATATAATCAATCCTTTGAATGGTTCCCAAAGAGACGGAAAAACCCACAAAGACATTTATCAGACAGTGTACGAGCACCTAAGAGAGATATGAAGAAGCAATCTTTTTATTTGTCCCTCTAAAGATTTCTACGCTCTTCCGCTTCACTCCAGCCAAATCCAATGCCAATAAAGACATCCTGCGGTTTGACCAGAGAATCTCTCTTTGGTATACGTGTTGTTGGAGGGAGATATGGAGTTACTCATCAACCGCCGTCAATGGCTGAAAACAAGCACCCTTGCTTTTGCTGGGCTTATGGCAGGGCCAAGCTTTATTGGTTGTAAAGGTCGAACATCGATGCCTTTGCCAGAGTCTGAGATGGACACCTTTATCAGGCTCGACAACAATGAGAGTCCTTACGGTATCTCAAAAGCCGCACGGGAAGTCATCATAAGTTCGATTGAACAGTCTAACCGCTATCCACACCGCCATTATCCGGAGCTCAAAGAACTCATAGCCGAACGTGAGAATGTCACACCAGACCACATCATCCTGGGTGCCGGCTCCACCGAGATCATGACAACCCTCATTCATCTGTCCAAGAGAAAAGGTGAGATTTTGAGTGCCGATCCCACCTATTTTGACTTTGTCTATTACGCCGTAAAATCGGATTGCCCTCTCAACAAGGTTCCCTTAAACGATCATTTTGAACACGATGTGGACGCCATGAGCAATCGGCTCGTTTCTCAGACCGCCCTGATTTACATCTGCAACCCCAACAATCCCACAGGATCCGTCACTCCTGAGGATAAGCTCTTCTCTTTCTGTGATCTGGCTTCACAAAGGGCATTGACTGTCGTGGATGAGGCTTATCACGAATACGTGGAAGATCCTGCGTATACCTCGATGATCGAATTGGTCAGAGAAGGGAAAAATGTTGTGGTCACACGGACGTTTTCAAAAATTTTCGGTCTAGCCGGTCTGCGTATAGGTTACGGCATCGCTCAACCGGAAATCATAAAAGAGCTGAAAAAGCTGGAGAGGAATTTCGCTCCGGTTTCCTGGTTGAGTTTGAAGGCCTCCGCTGCCAGCTATCGGGATACATCCTTTATCCAGCGTGTCAGAGAAAAGAACGAGGAAGTGAAACTTTATCTCTATGAAGAGCTCAAGAGGTTAGGCTATTTCTATGTTCCCTCTCATACGAATTTTGTTCTTTTCAAAGTCAGGCAGGATGCGTTGAGGATGGTTAAAGAGTTAAAAGAACGGAACATCCTTGTTCGGGCTTTTGAAATCAAGCGCGACCACTGGATACGTGTCAGTCTCGGGAGTTTCGAAGAAATGCAGGCTTTTATCTCGGCTCTGGAAGAAATCTCTTTTTAGTTTCCAGGCCTCATGAGGGGTGCGGGCTTGGGAAGACAGCACAACGAAATTCAGGCCCGCACCATCTGATATGACGGAAGAGTTTCCGAAACTCTGCAGCGACCTCTTTTTTGATCTTCAGCCGTATAAGCTACCGTTAGCCGAGCAGCAAGTCCTGGTCCCAGCCGTAGTGTTGGACCTCGATGTTCTCCCAGTTGCTGGTTCCCAATCCATAAACTTTATCAGCCGCTTCAACACAAAGCGGAGGGGGCGAGAGCGGCCATTCTTCTCCCCTCATGGCTTTTCTCTTTTCCTGGATGATTCGCAGACAGACCGTTTCCACAGCCACGGGATCTGTGCCCGCAATCAAACCGTTGTAGGGCCATTTGTAGCGGGGATCCGGCTGGGGCCCTTTATCACACAGCGGATGGAGCGCATCAACAAGAACCAGCTTGGTCTTCCCCTTGACAAAAGGATAGTTCCAGATTTCCCCCAGTTTGGCGCTGTTTTCGTCATGGTAGTTTCTCGGGTTTCCAGAGTACAGGATGTAGAGTTTCATGACCGTCCCGATTCCCGTCAGCCAATGGGCTTTGAGTCCGGGAAGTCCGATCAGGGCTGTACATGCCTTGGGTTTATCGGGCCCTCCCTGGGCTTCAAGGATTTTCTCTTCAGGGATTCCAGCCTCGATAAGCGAACTCCTGACAGCGTCTACCACTTCCTGATGAGTGGGATTGAGATGAGGTGTGGGAACCAGGCCAATCGTATCTTCAGGAGTGACAAGGCTGAGCCAGGCATCCCCTGGAGTTGTCTCTCCTGTCGTATTGATCAAAGTATCATCGAGCATAGCCCTTAAAACATCGGTGTTGACTGTATTGCTGTCGTCCATCGCATCTTTGTCCCGGACGACGGTCACCAGACTCGAATTCGCTCCCTTTCTTCCCGCAGTGACTCCTCCAGCAGTGAGAAACTTCGATCCCATGAGAGATGCCCCGAGAGTTGTTCCCAGAGTTCCCCGGAGAAAATTTCTCCGAGTCACCGGCCTTTTCTCTTTCGGCATTTGCTACCTCCTTGCAGGTGATATTCTAGTTTATTTGCTCGAGCATTGTCCTGACCGTTTCCTGGTCGGGACATTCGAAGACAAAGGCTAGGGTGCTGTCTTTCAAACTGTATCCAAGCCATCCATCCTCCACGGAAAATATATTCACGACTTTTTGGGAATAATCCGATGGCAGGTGAAAAGGATACTCGGGGAGATAGACTCTATGGAAACGCGAGAGAGCGTTTTTTGCCCTCTCGGATTCTGCATATTCCAGCAGAAGGAACTGGATGCGCTGAAGACCCTCCGAAGAATCTTTTTTTTCGTAGGGAGCGGTGACACCTTCAGATGTCAGATCCAGTTCCAGTATGTTTTCATGCCCGAGGTAATAGAGCGAGTTCAATACCAGATAGGATCTGAAATAACTGGCCCTGCCCCTGCGCAGCACCCAGTTCGGCTCGAAGGAACCGGGGAGTCTTGCCATCAGTTCAGGAGGAGGAGGATTCTCGCGGTCTTTGGTGATCGAACGGCCGAGCGCTAAAACGGCTTCTCTCGATTCTGAGGTCTCTTGAGCCGCCATGACCCTGGCATAGATGTTATCCGACCGCAATCGCAGCAGCCCTCCGCCGTACAGAGCCTGCGGCCACTTCGATCCATCGGTGTCACGATCCTCCTGAGAAGCAGGTGTCAGGGTCACGGGTTCGCCACCCCAATCCAAGGACAGCAAGCCAAAGGCATCGTCCGATGTCTTCATGAAATACAGCTCTACGAGGATTTCCGGCTGATCCTGTGCTCTGTACTCAAAAACCTGGAGGAGATCAAACCGGTAGGCAAGATAGAGCTCTCCAGCCCCATTCATATAATCAAAAATATCTTCGTCCGTAACGATCTGAGGCGAATCGGGTCCTGTCCACATCCCGATGGTTTTGGGGAGGGTCGGCCTCGACTGCGCCGATTCAGTTTTTTCAAACAATTCAAACCCTATCAGGATAAGAACAACCATAACAAGAATCAGCATATTGAAGCAAATTTTTTCTAACAGTTTGCTCAACATCGTTGCTCCGCACGGCGATTGTAGCATCTATCGCTGCTCGTTCCAAGCCGCAGCCCTCTGAATTCGGTGACAGTATGCGCAATTACCGAATTCTTTCTATCTCACACTTTCAGGAAGTTCCGGATTTCTCTTATTGCTTTTTCGCTCAGCCTGGAGTTCTCCCCTTCTGTTTAAAGTTAAAAAGGGCAAAAATTGATGTGATTTTAAATCTTTTGCCCGGGAGGAAGCGATTTTAAGCTATTCATTCATACCTTAACGCATCTGCGGGACTAGCCCGTGCAGATCTGACTGTACGGAAGCTCAAGGTGAACAAAGCAACGATGAGTGTAGCCAAAGCAGAGAGCACAAAGCTCAGGATCGAAATATCGACTCGATAGGCAAAATTCTGAAGCCAGTTGTGCATCAAATAATAAGCCAGCGGCCAAGTGATCAAATTGGCCAAAACCAGAAGTCTGAAAAATTCTTTGGAAAGAAGATTGACTATTCCAAAAACAGAAGATCCTAGGACTTTTCGGATGCCGATCTCCTTGGTTCTCTGTTCGGTGGAAAAGGAAATGAGTCCGAAAAGACCGAGACAGGCAATGAATATGGCAAGACCAGAGACATACCAAAAAAGCTGTCCCATCACCGTCTCGGATTTATACATCTTATCGATATCATCATCGAGAAAAAAATATTCCACAGGTCGTTCGGGAAAGAATTGTCTGCATGTTTTTTGGATCAAAGAGAGCGCTGAAGGAACCCTTTTATTGTGAACCTTGATGTACATATTATTGAAGAAATCACCACCTGGCACGAGGATCAGCGGCTGGATCTTTTGATGAAGAGACCTGAAATGGAAATTCTCTATGACTCCGATCACAATACCTTTCTCTTCCCTTTTTTGCGCCCAGGCCAGCTTCCTGCCCAAAGGGGATTCCCATCCAAATGCCTTGGCGGCTGCCTCATTAATTATAAACGCTTTCTCTTGGTCTGAATCGACATCTTCTGAAAAATTCCTGCCTTGAAGGATCTTTATTCCAAAAATGTCGATAAAGTCATGATCGACGAATAGTTTCTCCACCCGCATGGAATCCCCTTCCTGGGCTCCCTCCCACCAGAAGGGAGATGAGGAATAAACCCGGCTCAAGATATTGGAAGCTCCTGCGATGCCGATGATCTGGGGATTTTTTAGCAGCTCGTTTTTAATCAGCGGAAACCGACTGAGTTCGAAACGATTCTCTAAGGGAAGTACGATCACATGTTCTTTCTGGAATCCCAGCTTTTTGTTTTTCAAATAATGGAGCTGTCGGGAAATGACCAGAGTGGAAAAGATGAGGCCGATAGTGATCACAAACTGAAAGACGACAAGAAAGCTTCGAAAGATTTTTTTCGATCTGAAAAGAAGAGAGCCCTTCAATGAACTCACCGGTTGAGCAGCCGAGACGAAAAAAGCCGGGTAACTCCCTGAAGCTGTGCCAACCATTACGGCCAGCAAAATCAGAATGAGCCAGACGGATCCGGTCCGGGAAGCCCTGCTAAGGATGTCTCCACCCATTAAGGGATGAAAGACGGGCTGGAGTACTGCCAAGATAACGACAGCCAGGAGGAGACCGATCAGAGCCATCACTACGGATTCAGTGATGAACTGCTTGATAAGCTGACTGCGGCGTGCTCCCAATACCTTCCGCATCCCTATTTCTTTCAGCCGCCGGGTCGAACAAGCTGTGGTCAGGTTGGTGAAATTGACACAGGAGATAACGAGGATAAAAAAAGCAATGGCAGAGAATATATAGATATACCGAATGTCATAGTTTGCAGACAGCTCTGCGAATAAATGAGAATGGAGATGGATCCGCATCACGGGCTGGAGAAACAAATTCAATCTCAGACTTGCCAATCCTCCAGGTATTTGATCCTCCAAGGGCGCATATTCCTGAATTACAGGCTGCATGAATCTCCTCGCAAAACCTTTAAGTTTTTGTTCCAGTCCAGAAACGGATGCACCTTTCTGGAGAAGGATATAGGTGTGGAGGCTGGATTGTGTTCTATCTTCTGAGAAGCCCTTCCAGTACAAATCGTCGGCACAGGCAAAAGAAGCCAGAAAATCGCACCGGAAATGCGAATTTCTTGGGATATCTTTCATCACGCCTGTGACCATAAAATCAAACTGCTTGTCTACGTGAAGGACTTTACCCACCGGTTCCTCTCTGCCGAAATATTTCTCCGCCATTTCTTCTGTAATCACAACAGAGAATTTATCCCCCAGGACATTGTCTGGATCTCCCTTGACCAAAGGGAAAGAAAAAACCTGGAAAACCTCCGGATCGGCAAGGATAAAATGCTCCTCTTTAAAAGATCTGTTTTGATAGCTCACCAGGAGCTTACTGTGGACATCATTGATCCTCACGGCATGAGTGATTTCAGGAATTTCCCGGGCAAGCTCTGGAGCCATGGGATTGGGAGTGATTGCCGATTTTTTTCCTGTTACGGCATCTTCCTTGCTCACTCTATAAATGCGTTCGGCTTTCTCATGATAGCTGTCATAGCTCATCTCATACCGAACAAACAAAAAGATAAGAATGAAGCTGGCCATCCCGATGGAAAGCCCCAGGATGTTGATGAAAGAATATTCCTTCAACCGCACGATGTTTCTCAGCGCCACTTTAAGATAATTCTTAAACATGATTATTCCCCTCTTTCATAGGACGATCTCGCATTTGTTTTAGAGAAAGGTTATCATTCGCTCCCTTTTCCATAGGTAAATACGGAGCAAATTGCCATAAGGTTTCATCCGCTGACCAACTCTAATTCTAATTCGGGGATAGTATACGCAATCACCGAATTAAGGGATTGCTTGTTACTCTACTCATCCTGCCCAAATTCTACATCTTTTTTCTTATCTGCATATTTTTCTCCGAGGCTGTTACTGGTTTTCATCCGCCTTAAAATTCCTTTTTGTAAACCATTTTAACATCGTCTCGTCTTTATATATGTATTCATTTTTCAGACAGATATCATGCTTAAAAATTATCTGAAAATCGCATTAAGAGTCATTAAAAGACAAAAGCTTTACAGCTCGCTGAATATTATCGGCCTGGCAGTGAGCTTGACATGCAGCTTTCTCATTCTTCTCCATGTAAAGGATGAGCTCGGCTACGAAACGAATTTTCCCAAAGCGGATCGTATTTACCGGGTGCAGGTCAATTCAAAATACGGAACAAATTTTCGAAACTGGGCCGCCTCAGCTCCTGCCCTAGCTCCTATGCTGGAGGAATCATTCCCGGAAATCGAAGCTGCAGCAAGGATTCGTTCTCTCGGCCGAGAGATATTCAGTTATCAGGCTTCTCAAGGGTCAGACAGACGTTTTGAGGAGACTCGGGGATTCATCAGCGATCCATCAGCTCTCAGCATGTTCGATCTGGAGCTCATATCCGGAAACCCCCAGACAGCCCTGAAAGAGCCCAATGCGATCGTGCTGACCTCCACACTGGCAAAAAAATATTTCTCCTCCGAAGATCCCATAGGAAAAACACTGACCAATGAGAGCAGAAATCTTCCTCTCAAAGTGACAGGAATCATTCAGGATCTGCCCAAAAATACTCATCTCAAGATCGATTATCTGGTGTCTATGCCCACCTTCGCGGCTTATTTGGGTTTCGGTATGAATAACGCAGAGCTGCTCAATCACCGCACCTGGAAGGCTGTGTCTACCTATGTCCTGCTCCAATCCACCCACTCCGCACAAAGATTTCATGTTAAAGCGCCAGAATTCATGAAATCTTTCCTGTCAGAACGTCCTGGCCGCCACGAAGAGCTGATCCTTCAACCCATCAGAAAGATCCATCTGTACTCTAAACTCGAAGGAGAAATCGGATCCAACAGCGACATCGCTTATGTTTATATCTTTTCAGGCGCCGCCTTTTTGCTTTTACTCATTGCAGCCGTAAATTTTATCAATCTGTCTACCGCCCAATCTTTCAAGAGGATGAAAGAAATCGGCATCCGAAAGGTCGTAGGCGCACAGAGAGGACAGGTCGTCAAACAATATCTAGGCGAAGCATTCCTGCTTATTGTACTATCCACAGGCCTCACCTTGATCCTCTTGAATTTCGTCCTGCCTTTCTATAATCAAATGAGCGGAAAAGGCTTTGTTTTCAAGGATATCTTCCAGATCCAGAACATTGTTTTTCTCCTTCTCTTGATGGGAACGCTCAGTCTTTTAGCAGGTCTTTACCCTGCATTTTTTGCATCCACATTCCGACCTGTCAATGCACTCAAGAGCACAAAGAGCCCGCGGTCATCAACGTCTCGGCTGCGAAAAGGATTGGTTGTCTTCCAATTCATCATCTCTATATTCATGATCTTCAGCACCATCACCATCTATCGACAGCTGGTCTTCTTCCACAATCAAGATCTGGGATTCGATAAAGACAAGCTTATCGCCCTGCGCCTTTACGGAGACATCAGGGAAAAGGCACTGCAAAACTCCGGTGCACTCAAGACCGAAATCCTTCGTCATTCAGGAGTGAGTCATGTCGCGCTTGCTTCCAACCTTTTTGGAACTCCTTTCAGCAATGAACGTTTGACTCCTGTAAGCGTTTCGGATAAGAACACCCTTCCCATGCTGCGGTTTATCAGGGTGGATGAGGATTTTATAGAAACCGCAGGCTTGGAGATCGTTCAAGGAAGGAACTTTGACCGAGTATCCGATCAGAAATCAGCATACATCATCAGCGAATCAGTGGCTGAAGAGCTCAATTTGGACCAGCCTCTGGGCGTTCAATGCCGATCCGACGTGCACGACGGAACGGCTCCCATTGTGGGTGTTATCAAGAACTTCCATTTTGCCTCCCTCCATAATCCCATCGAACCATTGGTTCTGGAATACCTCCCGAACTGGACGGGTTTTCTGCTTGTCAAGGGGCAAAGCGACCGCTTTGCTGAAGTCCTTGAATTCCTGAGGCAAAAATTTAAAGATATCGCGCCTCATTATCTGTTCAGCTATCTCTTTGTCGATGAACTCTTCAACCGGAACTATGAAAACGAAAACCGCAGCTATGATCTGTTTAAAGTCTTCTCGATGATCGCTCTTTTGGTTGCGTGTCTCGGCTTGTTCGGACTCACGGTCTATGCAGCAGAAACCAGGATAAAGGAAATCGGCATCCGAAAGGTTCTAGGGGCCTCGATTCCGAACATAGCGCTGCTTCTTTCCAGAGAACTCATCTGGTGGGTTCTGATTGCCCATATTGTTGCCTGGCCTGCCGCTTATTTTGCGATGAACAAATGGCTGGAAAATTTTGCCTATCGGGTCCATATCCATGGCTTCACATTCGTGATCTCTGCAGGGATGGTCGTTTTTTCTGCTCTGGCAACAGTCGGTTATCAATCCATCAAAACCGCCATCGCAAACCCTGCAAAGAGTTTGAGGTACGAATGAGGCAGGGGAGTGTCTAGGATTGCGTAATGCTTCTTGACATCTACTTTTACTTAAGATACCTTGACCCATATGGTTCGCTCTCAACAGAAGTTCAGGAGTATGCAGAACCATAAAGGGAGGGGAAATTTCCCTCGATAAACTCGAAAGGAAGAAGCCCTTGCCGCCAGGTTGTATAGCAATAATCATCCTATTCGGACTGCTCTTCCTCGTTCCGTTTTTCTTCACTCATGCGATTTTTACCGCCCTTTCAAGACTCGGTCTCTCGCCAGAACTAGCCCTTGTCGCTTTGGTGGGCATTTTCCTGGGAGGCGCCATCAATATTCCTGTTAAAAGGATAAAGCGAGAAGAGGAACTGCCCTCCACCCCCTTTGTCCTATTCGGCCTTCAGAGAATCCTCCCCGGCGATTGGACCTCACCCCTGCAGCGCGGCGCCCAAACCTATATGGTTATCGCGGTCAATGTCGGAGGATGCCTTATCCCGGCAGCTATTGCCCTCTACGAGATCATCCGGGTGACAAATCAAGGTGCGTACGAATTCTTTGTCCTCTGTCTAATCACCGGGATAAACATCGTCGTTTGTTATCGCCTGGCCCGGCCTATTCCCAACCTGGGCATCGGCATGCCTGCTCTCGTTCCACCTCTCGTTGCCGTTCTCCCTGCCCTAATTTTTGTCCCTCACTTTGCTCCTCCAATCGCCTTCACCGCAGGAGTTCTCGGCCCTTTGATCGGAGCCGATCTCCTCCATCTCAAAGACATCCATCGCCTCAGAACAAGAATCGTCTCTATAGGGGGAGCCGGAACTTTTGACGGTATTGTCCTCTCTGGAATGATCGCAGCCCTCTTAGCTTAAAATCCCTGAATCTTTTCTAACTGCCAGCAATAAAAACCATATTTTTACGAAATTATATTGCTCTGAGTTCTATCAAGCCATAATGATGGCATGAATATTGCACCAATAATTACGGAGTCAAAGATGGACAGAAAAAAATTACAAAGCTTGTTGCTGCTGGACCTGTGCGCTTTTGCGGCCTCTCTTCACCATCCGTGGTCCCGTGAAGAAGCCATGGAGGAATATGAACAGGCTTACAGCTTAGCCCAGAAATATGATTTGCCTGAGGTCCAAACTTACAGGCACTTCATGGAACGGCTTTAGCACAAAAACGTTCTTTAAAAGTCATTTTCTTCCAGACAATTCTTCTCAAACCCGAAACCGTCAAATTCTTTTACATATTGCGGGAGGCTTGCCCAAAAAGACAATCCTATCCTACAGGAACATGCTGGGATATGAATCATCAATTCCAAGACGATCGCTTCGGAATTCAGGGGGCCATCACTCCAGGATTCCTCGCTGATATGTGGGCACAGACTAGGGGGTACAATAATAAAAAGACTTGAGGTCTTCGATTTCTGGATGATCTTGGACAAATGGAATGAGTGTCACTCCCCTTAAGTCTTCCACTAACTTCTCAGCCTCGGAGAAGTAGGACTCGCGGATTTCATCTATATTAGTAAGATCGATTCTCTCCGTCTGGAAGTCACTTTCCACCCCAAACTCGACCTCTTTATCTTGAAATCCTTCATAAGACCATTCCCCCGTCTGGATATTGAACCTGTATTTGGGAAGAAACACATGGCCGTAAAGAGCCGTGAATTCGATGGCTCTCGCCAAAAAATCGACGTCCTTTTGCATAAATGTGTAATGGATGTTGATTCTCACCCACCCCGGTTTCAATCCGAAAAGCCCATTCTGGATGGCATCCCGGTATTTTGCGGACAACTCGTCGGTGATGCCGAGCAGGATGTGACCGTATGGTCCAGCACAGCTGCAGCCTGCCCTGGATTGGATCCCGAAAAGGTCGTTCAAGAGCTTTGTCACAAACTTTGGATGAAGAATGCGGTCTTTGTGCTTTATGTTAAAGGAGATAATCGGAATCTTTTCTTCTGGATCCACACGTCCGACCATTTCGATGTTGGGCATCGTTCTTAGTCTGGCAAGGAAATCTCTGGTATACTCTGCCTCGATCCGCTCAATCCTGTCCACGCCAATCCTGTCCTTCAAGTCCAACGCCAAAGCGGCTCTAATGGTTTGAAGAATGGGTGGTGTGCCGGCTGTCTCTCGAGTTTCGATGTCTTTGGAATAATCATGAGAATGGAATCCCACAAAATCCACCGTCCCTCCTCCTGCAGTTGTGGGGGGCAAATCACTCCGGTAAAGGTCTTCGCGGAAAACCAGGACTCCGCTCGATCCAGGCCCTCCCAAAAATTTATGGGGAGAAAAAAAGACAGCATCGAAGTAAGAGTGTTCATCTTTGTTCATATCTATTTCCACATAAGGGGCCACAGCAGCGAAATCGAAGAAAATCAAGCTTTCGTTATGGTGACAGATCTTCGCGATCTCATAAACAGCGGTCCGTATTCCTGTAATGTTGGACCCGGCGGAGAACGAAGTGATTTTCAGTCGATCTTTATATTTTCTATCCGAGATCTTACTGCCTAGATCTTGAAGATCGATCCTCCCCTGGAAGTCCAACCCGACCACCACCACATCTACAAAAGCCTCACGCCACATCAGCTCGTTTGTGTGGTGCTCATAAGGGCCGATAAACACCACCGGCCTCTCCTTCTTGGCCCTTTCCCAAACTTCACTACAGTCTGCTCCAAGTTTCTGGATGGATTGAAAAATCCTCTCCCTGGTAACAGGGGGGAGAGTCACTCCGATGATTTCCTGAAGCTTTTTCAACGCTCCGGTCGAACCCGATCCAACACAGATAACCTTTCCCCCGGGTCCAGCATTGACATGATCCTTGATCTTTTCCTGGGCCTGGTGGAAAAGCTGAGTCAAATATTTCCCGGAATAGTCGTCTTCTGTATGGGTGTTGGCATAAGAACACAGGATGTTTTGTATCTTTTCTTCGATGAATCGGACTCCTCTTCCTGAAGCGGTATAATCTGCATACAGAATGTTCCTTTGGCCAAAGGGCGTCTCAAACATAAGGTCATTACCGATGATCTGGCTGCGGACATAATCAAGGTTATGGTTCTCCATATCGATCTCCTCTTTTAGATCGGACTCACCTTATTTCCGATTTTTAGAATCTCGGTCCTGATCCGTTACATTTCCTTTGCAAGGATTTCCGGAAAAGGGAACAACCGGGATTCGACTCGAGCCCTTTTCATGATCTTTCGAAATCGAGAGACAATCTCAGGATATTGATCCGCCACATTATTGGCTTCGCCCGGATCTGTCTCGAGATTGTAGAGCTGAATGCGGGTATCGGCATCTTTCTCCTTCAATCCGGTGCGGATCGCCTTCCAATCCTCGAACCGCATGGCCTGTTGACCACCGTAATCCGGAAATTCCCAGTAAAGAAACTCGTGCTGCTTCTGAGGTTGTCCAAGCAGGGTCGGTGCCAGGCTGATTCCATCGATTCCGCTAGAAGGGTGGATGTGACTCAGGTCGCAGATGGTGGGCAAAATATCCCAAAAAGCGGAAATATGGTCGCTCACCGAGTCCGCTTGGATATGTCCCGGCCAGCGCACCATCAATGGGACTCGAATCCCACCCTCGTACAGACTGCCCTTCAACCCACGGAAAGGTCCTGCGCTCTGGAAAAACTCCGAATCCGATCCTCCCAGACGGTCGTAGGTGGGGCCGTTGTCACTGGAGAAAAATATGATGGTGTTCTGGTCCAAGCCAAGTTCCTGCAACAATTCCATAATCTGGCCGATTCCTTTATCCATATGGGTGATCATCGCTGCATATCCTGCCCGAGGATATGGATGCTTCAGATATCCGCGATGGACATAATCGGACTCAGGAATTTTTCCTTTATATTCCGCTAATGTTTCCTCTGGAACCTGAATGGACAAGTGGGGAATGATAAAGGGGAGGTAAAGGAAGAACGGCCGCTCTTTATTTTCCTGAATGAACCTTTTTGCCTCTTTTATGAACAGGTCCTGGGAGTAGTGGCTGCCGGTCAAAGTGCGGTCATTTCCAGGAAGCATCTCTTTGTGGTGATTCCTCAGTAAGAATCGGGGATAATGATTATGGGCATGAACCTGGCAGTTGTATCCGTAAAACAGATCAAAACCTTGGCGGTTAGGATCTCCTGAAGTATCGATCTGTCCCAATCCCCATTTTCCCATAGCCCCTGTTGCATATCCCTGTTTGTGCAGCAATTCCGCAAGGGTCACCTCCGAATCAGGAATCGGGTGCTGTCCCGGGAATTTGCCCTCTTCTGGATCGAGTTTACGCCCCTCGGGATTTCCATTGTCGCGGATATAAGCACGGCCAGTGTGTTTGCCGGTGAGCAGCACACACCTTGAGGGCGCGCAAACCGGACTTCCAGAATAAAACTGAGTGAATCGCATGCCCTCTGCAGCCAGTCTATCGATATGCGGAGTCTGAATAATGCTCTGACCGTAACAACCCAATTCCCCGTAACCCAAGTCGTCAGCAAGGATAAAAATGATGTTGGGTTTCTGGCGAATCGTTCTCCGGCAAAATTGGACCTGTGACAGAGCGAGACCGGCTGTGCTTAGGCAAAATGTCTTGATAAATACCCGTCGCTTCATATCGACACCTTTCTTTTACGGAATTCATTTCTAAATGCAGTGAAATCAGGGATACTTATCAGAAATCCATGGGACACGTTGCCGATTTCAGAAAATCGGCACATGCCCCGGATTTCGGGTGACGTATCCCTTGATTTTGAGCTCGTCTATGCAGGTTAATTATATATCGAAATAGAATATAAAAAAAAAGACCTGGGGGAGTATTTGACATCTTTTCGTGTGTGAAGCTACACTCTTACATCATGAGCTGGCTGGGAAATCCACAAAGGCTCGGAGGTGCAGACATTGTTCGGGAAGATTTAGTGAGCGGCGTCGATATTGCTGTCAATTCCCTTGCTTTGGCCGGTATTCCGATTCCGGAATACATGGAAAGCCGTGACCTTTTTGCGGATCGATTCAAACCCAGGGAATATGTCATTTCGGCGCGGGATCGATGTGATTACACCATCGGCCGGATTCGGACGGTTCGCACCAAAACAATTCGGTATATCCGCAATTTTTTCCCCATCGTCCTTACATGCAGCCGAACTCTCGCGATGCATGGGAAATCACCCAGGTGATGAGAAAACTTCACGAAGAAGGGAAGTTGAACACGGTTCAAGATCGATTTTGGGCCGAGGAACATCCATCCGAAGAACTCTGTGACCTGAAGAATGATCCCCACGAAATTGACAATTTAGCCGACGATCCGGCCTCTTCTGCCGAGCTCCAGCACCACCCGGCTATTTTGGAAAGATGGATTAAAGAAACCGATGATAGGGGGCAGTACCCTGAGGATAAGCCAAATCTGAAGTTTATGTTCGATCGGTGGGGCGAGAAATGCGTGAACCCGGAATACGATATTTTCAGGAAGAAAAAATAGGCTCTCTTCCATTTTGTATGAATATGCCTTCCCAGGTTATCTCTGCCATCAGCTAGATCCTCATTGGCGCTACGGACATGCCTGATGTCTTTTTCCTGTATTAGCCTTTTGTATCAGTCCGGATCGCGGTTGGCGATACGCTCAAAGGGTTCTCGCATACGTTCTCGTGCATAAGGATTCAGCGAATATTTCAACCCATACTGGCCGTGCCGCGTTCCACAAATATTACTTCTGTGAGTTTTGCCAACGAATTTGCAATTCTCTCAGTTATATATATATTGAAAGATCTCGCATCAGTTATTCTTACCTACGAATAAAGGACGAAAAAAGGTAACAGATACTTTACGAGGAGGAATAATGAGAAAAACGTCGATCCATTTCCTGGTCTTTTTACTGGCGCTATTGGCCTCTTGTTCGAGCCATTCATCATCTTCAAAACTGAATATCTCTATCGATCCCAGGATGGAACTTTTGGCTGCGGTGCAGTGGCTTTCAGACTATAAAGAAACATATTCTCTTCTCACCTCATTGGATTTCGATTACAAAAAAGAGATGCTCCAAACCTTCGAGCCTTATGCAGAGCATGATGCGGTCAAATTATTCCAGGAAATGAGTCATGAAGGATTCACTTTTGATGCTCCCCCCACAGTGATGCTCCATCTCAGTCCTCCTCCTGAATTAGCCGTCGATCATCCTCTTACGGAGTATTTAATCAGCCGGGCTGGAGGAAGGGAAAAACTGCTGCTGTTTATCGAACAGCTTAGAGATTTTGCCGAAATAACCAATTTTATGTCTTTTTTTCAATCGCATCGAGAGTTTTTCAAAGAAACGATTGAAAGCGTTAAAAGCAATTTCGAGGATATTGATTTCGTCGGAATATTGGAAGATTATTATGGTCAGAAGCAGCACAGTTATAACATTATCCTTGCCCCGACATTCAAAGGGAACTACGGACCTCGGCTCGACCGAAAAGATGGAACCCTAGATATATTCAACATCGTAAGCCCGAGCCAAATCAAAGACGGAATTTTGTACTTCGGGAGCAAAGACGATTTCGAACATCTGGCCTGGCATGAGTTCAGCCATTCTTTCGTCAATCCTCTCGGAGAGCAACACAAAAAAGATTTGACTGAATACGCGTCTTTGTTCGAGCCCATTCGAAGCAAGATGACGGCGAGCGCATACGGAAATTGGCTGACAGTGGTGAACGAACATGTGGTCAGAGCGGTTACCACCCGCTTCAACTACATCCACAAAGGGAAAGAGGAGGGCGACCGCTCCTTGCAAGCAGAAAAAACATACGGATTCGCCTACATTGAAGCTCTCTGCAAAGCACTGGAAAATTACGAGAAAAGGAGAGACGAATTCCCCACCTTCACCTCCTTTTATCCCCAGCTTGTGGAGACGTTCAAGAGACTTTCGGAAAACAATTTGGGATCGGAATTTTACCATATCCCATTCACAGGAACGATCAATGCAGTATCCGGCAACAAAGATGATGTCATCCTTGTCCTCCCCACCAACGAAAAGGATAAAGCGGCACAGAAAAAAATTCAGGAATACGTTGCGATGATAAAAGACAGGTTTTACAGAAACAATCCGTTGATAACCGACAAAGAAGCCTTGCACCGGGACCTTTCAAAACATGCTGTCGTGATGTATGGGACGAAAGAGGGAAATTTACTTCTAGCAGAATTTATAAAAGAAATGCCCGTAAGTATAGAACGAGATAAGATTTTGGCGGATAGAGCATACGAGGGGGAAAATTTGAGGTTCATCACAGCATGGCCCAACCCCTATAACCCAGACAGAGGATTACTCATCTATTCCGCTCAGCAGGCCATGGATATTCCCGGGATAAACAGCGTCTTCCACGGCCCGACGGATTACGTCATCGCTCAAGAACGCAAAGTCCTGCATTCAGGGGATTATAAAAAAGATAAAGAAGGCTGGAAATTTTGATGTGACCCGCAGTCGTCTCTCACATATCTTAATTTTAGGCTTTGTCCCAAAGTGACGGGGATGAAGTATCCATCTAGGTTGCGGGGAAATTTATCCCGATTTTATTTCCCCGTCACTTTGGGACAACCTCTAATTTTAATTATTGAGTTATGAGCGCGGCTATTTCGTTATCGCTTCGGTTTCGGTCAGTATCAAACCGGAAGAAGAAGAAAAGACGTTGTAATAAGAAACGAACCGGTCGATTTCCACCGCTTCCTCCTGTTCGAGATTATGGGCCCAACGGTAGGAGATGGGCTGATACCAGAGCTCGGCCCTAACCTTGAAGGGACCCTCCGAACCTTCTAACGGCACTATGTAGGTCACTCTATCTCCTCCCCCCTGGAAGTCTTTGTCCGCCTCCGCAGCACCATGCACGGCTATGTCCTCCTCCGCAGTGGCCTTATCGAATCCTTCGGGAAGAAGCCGGTTATCCTTGGCGTAATGAGTCGCTGTCAGCAGCACAGTGGTTACCTTTTTGTCGGGTCCGGCCAGGATCGGCTCGTAGATCTGGACCTTGTCGGAGCTGTCTATCTCTGTATAGTGGGGCTCGAACCTATCTCTATCAGCATCGTTGTCATTGCCCGCTATGGATCCGTCCGCACCCATTCGTCCCGACTCAAAGATCAAACTGCCATGGCGGTCTCGAACCGTAAAATGAATCCAAACCCTGCGGGAAGGATAAGCGGAGGGAAGTTTGTGGCCGGCCAGGTTTTGGATCGACACTTCTGCCCGCAGTTTTCCCTTCGTGACCTTCACGCTTTTCACTTCCATTTTGGCCGCTGACGACTGAAGGTGCACGATTGTCCGTCGAAACGTCGTATCCAGTTCCTGGGTAAGGGCATCCACACCCAACTCTTCGCGGTGACGGTTCAGAATTCTGGGCATAAAAAAGTTTCCTCCTCTGAATACATGACGCGAAAACTGCTCCCTCTTTTTCCCCGCTACTCCGGAAACCGCCATCTCACCTTCGACCTCAGGCATATGGCAGGACTGGCAGCTCTCGGAGTTTGCATACGAGCTGTGTTTCCATTCCAGATAAGGAACTTGTTCTGGCAATTCCCCGACTATTTCTCCCTTTTCATCGAGAGCGTGGGTGAACAGGGTATGACAGGATGCGCAGAGTTCAGAACTCTGGATATGGGCGGCCTGACTGGGAAGGAACCGGGATGAGGACTGCATAAGGGCCTGTCTTCCTTCGTCCACCTCAAAAGGCCCGAAGATTTTCCGCTGTCCCAACGGGGTTTCGGTGTCGACGACAAATCCGGCGGTAAAGCTCTCTTTTTCGCCGAGCCTGTCTTTCTTAATCTGATGGCACACGGAGCAGGAGACGCCGTCGGCTGCAAGCATGTCCTCTTCTGTGGTTCTGCGGTTAATAGGAAGGTGTGTGAAAATCTGCCCCTTTTCACCGACAGCCTTGGCCATGAATCGCATCATGGGCATATGGCATGCAGAGCATTCGTGTTCGATGGCGGCCTTGGCCGTGGAATGAACCAGAGTTTCGCGCCGGATGGAGGCCTGCCAGTATGGATCGCGAGCGGAATGAGCCATCATAGACGACCTCCAGTCTGTACCTATGGAAACATCCTCTCCCCGCGGTGTCACCAGGCCGTTATGACAAGCTATGCACCGGTCCGCAGTGACAAAAAGCGGGGACATCTGTGCTGCTGCGTGTCCTGTCGCGAAAGCTGTTAAAAGTGCTGTCAAGACTATTTTTTTATAATTCATCGTTTTACCATCCTTCAAAAAAACCGCCGTCGAACCAATCCCAGAGCAGGTAGGCAACCAGCCGTACGTCCCGCCCCGAAGTGTTGTTCACTGGGATCCGGACGCCGACGTTGAACATGATGTGCTGCCTCTTATTAAGCGTCACCTGTATTTCCGGCACAACATCCCAATTGATCTCCTCGCCAGAAACCAGTTCCCGGGATGCGAGCAGCTCGACCATTGGAGACCAGGCCCGTCCCCATGGTCCGGACGTAAAGGTCCGGCCCAGGACAAGACGGAGAAAAGCTTCATTTTTTGCACTTTCGGTCTTCGTGGGAATCTCCAAGCCGGCCTGAGAATGGAGAAAAAACTCGGCGGGCAGGATCTGTCCGAAAGAGACAAAAGGTTCGAACACAAATGTCCCCTTTCCGAAACCCCTGGCCTCGTCCCCTGTGGGTAAGATGATCTCGGCCGCTGCGCTGAAAATCGAACCTCCTTTTATGTTGTGATAAATGGCCCGTTTGACTCCCACGGCGACATCCCCAAGGCTTGAGGCCCAATCGGTCGCAGGGCCCAGCTCGCCCGGGACGGTCATCTCCGACCATCCGAAAGGGACCTTGATTTCGACCTGATTTCGAGGTCCGAATCTCTGCTCATAGACAATTTCTCCCGAAATCCGATCCAGATCCTCGCTGACCGAGGCGGTTATAACCGCCTCGTCCTCAAGATAAGCTTTCTCTGTGAACAGAGCCCGGGGCAGGTTGAGTTCTCCTGACGGCCAATTTTTATCGGTGCAGAACGTCCGAATATGCCCGACAGCCTTCTCGATTTGCTCCACCGTCAGCACATGAGCGAAAGCCGGCATCATTTCGCTGAATCCTCTGGACGGGCCCCCTTGAGCGGCCACTCCCACCCAGTCACTGTCGGGCTCTCTGACTGCGAAGTCACAGTCTGTGAAATCGGGCAGGGGGTCGGCGAATCCGAGGCGACTCTGGGGCTGCCCCTTTCCATCATATCCGTGGCAGTTGGCGCATGCATAGAGATAGATTTCAGGTCCGGTCTCCGGAACATCCGGATCTTCCCCCCGGAATCCGGCCCTAACAGGTATAAGCAGTAGGATGATTCCTGCCGCAGAAAGAAAAACCCTGCTGACCGCACGGGAAAGAAATTTTTGATGAGTATTCATGATCCATTCCTTCTTTTTGATTGGGTTAGACTCTGCCTAAACAGAATAAATTCGTGAAAGCTTTCCTCCGCGGCTATCCATTTTACCTGACTTGTCCAAGTGCAGCAGCCGCCCCTCATGAATTGTCATACTAGCAAGAATAGAAACAGCAAGTCAATAATTCGGGGACAGTATACGCAATCGCCAAATTAAGATCATATCCCTGAATTAAGTAATTGCGTATACTGCCCCAAATTAATGCCTGAATGAAGGAATGAGCGGTTATTCGTAGCGGAGGGAGTCGGAAGGATTGGAGACGGCTGCCTTTATGGCTTTTGCCCCTACCGTCAGAAGCGCAATGACCAGAGCGATCAGTCCCGCTACAACGAACACCCATATTTCCGTATGGATCCGGTACGCGAAATTCTGGAGCCATCTGTTCATCGCAAAATACGCGATAGGCCAGGCGATAACATTGGCCAGAACCACCCATTTGGTGAATTCTCTGGTCAGAAGCATCACCACACTCCCGACAGAAGCGCCCAGCACCTTGCGAATCCCTATTTCTTTGGTCCTTTGTTCAGCCATAAAGGAAGCCAATCCGAACAATCCCAAACAGGCGATGAATATGGCAAAAGCGGAAAAAAAGAAAAACAGCCTCTCAAATTTCAGTTCCCTTTGATACAGAGCTTCAAAGCTTTCATCAAAAAACTGATATTCAAACGGAAAGCCGGGAGCCAGTTCATCGCATGTCTCTTTTATGAAGGCAATGGTTCGACTCACATTCTGGATGGATAGACGCACATTCACGATCGGATTGACATCTCTCTGATAGGCCAGAAGTAAAGGGCCTATCTCATGATGAAGGGACCGGAAATGAAAATCTTTGACCACTCCCACAACAGTATTGCGGCTTACGATTTCACCGACCGGGGAATCCATGCCAAATTCCCTGACTGCGGATTCATTCAGAATATAAGCCCGGTTTCTGTCGCTTCCTCTAAAAAAATTCCTCCCTTCCACAATCTCAAGCCCCATGGTCTCTATATAATCAGGATCTACTAAAAACACGTCTGTGTCCATCTGTTTTTCATTCCAGCTTTGTCCCCACATGCTGCGCACGCCAGGTTTCGTGTAATTTGATGTGGCCACACTTTGGATGTGGGGATGCTCTCGAAGTTTCGTTTTCAATACCTGTGTTCGATTCCGCAAAGAATCGTTCATCTCGAACCAAAGAACTTGATCTTTGTCGAAACCAAGGTCTCTGTGCCGAATATGATTCATCTGGCGACCGACCATTAGGGTGCCCACAATCAGCACGATGGATACAGTGAACTGGACGATGATCAATGCTTTTCTGAACGGACCTCCTTTGCTTCCTTTTTGACTCCTCCCATGAAGCACATTGGCTGCCTGAAAGGAAGAAAGATAAAGAGCCGGATAAATTCCTGAGATCAATCCGATAAAAACTGCACAGCCAACAAATAAAAGAAGGACAGCAGGGTCGAACACATACTCGAATTCGATTCTCTTTCCAATGAGCTCAAAAAATCTGTATCTCATCAGGACCACAAGAATGCAGGCAAGAATCACGGATCCGAAAACTAAGAATATTGATTCGGACAAAAACTGTTTGAGGAGCTGTGATTTGGAAGACCCGAGGACTTTGCGCATGCCCACTTCTTTTGCCCGGATAGAACCCGTGGCAGTAGAAAGATTGATGAAATTGATTACGGCTATGCACAGCACAAACAGAGCCACCGCAGAAAATATATAAACGTTCTGAATATTGCCATGGATCATGCTTCCGCCACGGTCTCTATCGAAATACAGCGATTGAAAGGGCCGCAAACTGAATTTGAACCTGTCCCGCAGGGACTGCGGCCATTGCTCATATCCATTGTATTGGCTGTAAAGAAATTGGCTCATCTTCGACTCGATCTCGGACGGATCATGGCTTTCTGGAAAAAGAAGATAAGTCTGAAACAGCATACTATCGAGATTATCGATAAGACCTGGAGAGATCCGATCCAGAGTTTGGAAAGAAATAAGCGCACCAAACTGTATGGTCGAATTCTGAGGCACATCATCGATGACCGCCCTGACCACCATATCCTGCCCTCCGACATGGAGGACTTTGCCGATGGGATCTTGCTCTCCGAATACTTTTTCTGCCTCGGATTTGATCAGAACTATGGAAAACGGATTATCCAGAGCCGTCTCCGGATAGCCCCGGAGGACTGGAAAGCCGAACACCGTGAAAATCGTCGGATCGACGAAATAGGCCCGTTCGATCTTGAAATTTTTTCCCTGGTATTTGAAGTTCTTCTCTCCATAGTTAAACCTGAACCGGACAGTGCTCAAGATTTCGGGAAATTGACTTTTCAACAATTCTGCCCTCGGACCAGGAGTTCCATTATGCCATCCCGTTCCGATCTGGTAGATCCGGTCTCTGTTCTCATGGAACCCATCGTGGTTGACTTCATTCAGAACATAAGAGGTGATGAATATGAAGACCGTAAGCCCGATAGTTAAACCAGTGATGTTTATAAAATGGTGCAATTTGCTTTTTTGGATGTTTCGGAGCGTGATCTTCAAATAATTTCTGATCATGCTCATTCTCCAATAAACCGAATCATACAGAAAGGAGGGCAGAGACTTCAGGACCTGGCCCCAAAACCAGAATTTTGCCTGTAAGGGACCATTCTCCTCAGCCATTCCAAAATAGATCTCATCGAAATCGCCCAAGGCTCCATCCCGGATCTTTTTTGAGATCGTTCGTCTGAGGATCCAGTTGGCGATTCTGGGAAGCTTGACTTTCCCCTCTTCGTTTTTCATCAGGCTTCCTTTAATTCTACGGCTGATACTCTTTTCCAGAGGTTTTCGTTGACGTGTTTCAATTTCAACAAAGCCTCTCTTCCTTCCCGGGTGATTTGGTAATAGATTCTGCTTCTACCGCCGCGTTCCTTCAAAGGCTTGCCCTTTATGGCTTCGACATACCCCTTCTCTTCCAGCCTGTGAAGAGGGGCATAAACAGCCCCGATGGACCACTTAAATCCCGTCGCTTTTGAAACGTACTGCCTGATTGTTATTCCGTAGGCATTGTCCTTTAGATTCACGATGGCCATTAAAATGATTTCTTCTGCTCGAGATAAAAAATGCATTTTATGGATTCCTTTATTTGTATTCAGAAATAGAATAATTCAATCAACAGATAGTGTCAAGAATTTATTTCATTTCCGAAGACATATCTCAACAGGAGGCCTTAATTCGGTGGCTGAACTCGGTGACCCCCTAATTATTCCTGAATGCTCTTTTGAAACAAGGAATTCCGATGCGAGTCGGGCATTATCTCCATCCCAGGAGATCAGCTCAAGACCGGTGGCGCATATCGTTTAAGAAAAAACTCTGAGAAAAGAGTGGTATCTTTCCCGTCCAAAAGGTATTCTAATGTGGGAGAAATGCGATGAAAAAGAATGTCATTACTCTTCTTGTCCTCATTTGTTTCTCAGTTATTTCACTCCATTCAGAGGAGAAGGAACCCATCATTCTCGTCACAAACGATGACGGGATCGACAGCCCGGGCCTGTTAGCACTGGCGAAGGAGATGACAAAACTCGGTTCAGTGGTGGTGGTTGCACCTAAGACAGACCAGAGCGGAACAAGCCACACTAAGAAGCATAACCAGCCGACTTTTTTTGGAGAGAAAGAACTCATTCCTGGAGTCAAGTCTTACTGGGTAGACAACACTCCTGTAGTCTGCGTCTGTTGGGCGGTCGCAGGACCGCTCGAGGGACTCGTGCCTGATCTCGTGGTTTCAGGCATAAACAATGGACTGAATTTGGGTCCTGCCTATGGATCCGGAACCGTGGCGGCAGCACGGGAAGGAGCGCTCGCTGGTGCCACAGCCGTCGCTGCCTCTCAGCTTGCAGTGGGCAAGGAGACTGACTTCGAAGGTGCTGCAGCAGTAGTATGTGATCTCGCTCAAAAAGCACTCAGTATGGGCAAAAAGCAACTCCTCTGGAACGTGAACTTTCCTGGAGGGAAGATTGACTCGAGTAAAAAAATAATCGTCACTGAGATGATCCACAGATGGTGGAAAATGAAATATGTGGTCAATAAGGATATGGACGGAAAGCCCTACTTCTGGTTCGAGAGCATCCCGAATGTGACCGAGATCGAACCTGAATCCGACCTTGCATACCTTCTCAAGGGATTCATCACCGTGACCCCTCACCTTGTCTATCAAACCGATGTCGCTGCGATGGAAAAGGTAAAAACCTTATTGCACCATAACGGAACTGGGCAAAGATAAACTGTTTTTCCAACAAACGCACAAATTTGGAAACACATAACTCAACTTGAATTTTTCCTAAAAAATGATGACACCTTTTTTATTCATTGGGACCTCGATTGCCTGCGCAAAATCGTATTCAGTTAAGTAATTGCGTATATTGTCACCGAATGAGGGTGTTATCGAATGAGCTACCACAACTGCTTGATTTCATCCTCCAGTCCAGTCATTTCCCATCGAATCAAAGATAGAGGAATCATGCCGTAAGAATGAAATTCGTCGAAAAATTGCTTGAGGTTGAATTTTTCTCCGAGCTGCTGTGCACGATCTGCGATCAATTTTTCCAGATGGACTTTGCCCACCACATAACTGGTGCCGTAGCCGGGCTGCTTCAGATAGAGGTCTTCATCAGCCCAGATCGTATTCCCTTCCTTGGGCATCCATCCGCGGGGCGTCCACTTGACGCCAAAATCGACGGCCTCTTCCAGCGTAAACTCATTGCTGTGCATTTTCAGATCGCCCATGCCCCGTGCGCACCTGCAGGCCAGCATGATCCAGACGAGCTCCCGCACCCTCGGTTTTTCATCCATCAATCCTGCGTGCATGGCGATCTCTTCCATCCCGGTAGCCAGCCCTTCGGCCCGTGAATCCCAGATATTGTAAAGGAGAGGGACCCGGCGGACCGGGCTTGGGTGGGGATCGTTTTTCATCCGGGCCAAATCGAACCAATGGGTCCCGTGGCACCGCAGTGGAAGCGGGTCATGGTAGTCGACCTCGGTGAAAAAATCGCGAAGCCCATCGGGCGGGATGAATCCCACGGTTCTCTTAAGGGTACCGGTCTGATACTCTGGCAGAGTCATCACGTTTTCCCGCATGAACCTCATGAAGTGTTCCACCGCCTCATCATGGCGTTTCTGGTATTCTTCTTTACTTTCTGGAGGCTCGAGCGGAGGCAGATGGCGATTCCGGTTTTCTTCCAGCTTCAAGCTGGCGATGGAGCGACCCAGCTCCCTATTCAATATCACCACCTGGTCTTCCCAGGTGTAGGGCCAGAGGTGGACGTTTCTCATGTACCAGTTGTAATTTTCCACGCCGATACCCGATGGGGCGGTCATCCCCTCATGTTCTGCCTCCAGCCATGTTCGGAATTCATCCACAGCCGCCTTTGCCCGACGGATATCCGGAACCAGGTCAGGATGGTCTTTTCCCAACCGCTCGGCTAGATTTTCGAGGTACACGCTTTCTGCCTTTTTTCTCCTTATCCCTAAAAACCACAGATCTCTGGCATCTTCGGTCAAATTTCCTTTGGCCTGCTCGAGCACTTCAGGGATGGCCTTCAGCCGCATCTGAAAATCTGCGTGCTGTTCTCCCTGCAAGGGATAGGTGTACTTCCACAGGCAGAGGGTTCCATACCGCCACGGACCTTCAAGGGCAGGAACATCGGACGGCGATGTATAGTAGACCGCGTAAAAACCGGGATTTCGCGACCAGGGTTTCAGCACCCGGTGGTCGAAGTCCAGCCCGTTCATCTCTGCCCGGATAATGTGATAATCCACCTGCCGGGAAACCGGCCAAGATGTGGGATCTATGGCCGCCAGCCGGGCCTGATATTCCTTCAGTTCGAGATGCTGCTTGGCCATCGCCTCCGCGGTGTAATCAGGGACGGCATCCACCATAACGGGTTTCTGGAACTCCCGCCATTCTTCGAACAATTTCATCAGGTCTTGGTAATCGCCGCTCCCAGTCGGCTCACTGACCTCTTCCTTCGAAGAACAACACAACACTGCAAAAACGACAGCACAGATCAATCCAATGCTCAAGGCCTTTCGCTTCATCATGACGCTTGCCTCCTTTTCGTGTGATACCTCTTTCAGTCTATCGGGATTTACTGATTTGTCAATCATGAGATATCGAGGGCCCGGCTTCGAAAAATCTTGATCGAATCGACCTCGCTCCAATACAGGTACATGAAAATTATCATCGATACGAAAATAAATACTGCTGGCTCATTTCTGTTGACATCCTTCTTGGTCATAAACTAATGTAGGTTTGAACAGGAGGAAACAATCAAACGATATTCACATTCAATCCTTAGGAAAGCAAGGCATCAGCGGGTATCCGTCCTTCTCATCACGGCGGCCCTCTTCGGAATGATCGCCTGCCAAACTGAAAAGCCCGATACAGAACAGGTCGGTGCGGCTGGTCCGGGCAGGACTGTACTGCCCGTAAATCAGGTCCTCGAACCCTCCGGCATTCAAATACCGCTTCCCGGGCTCCGCCCCCAGGCCCTTGCCCTTTCACCGGACGGCCAACTTCTTGCGGTCTCGGGAAAGACAAGCGAACTCTTGATCATCGATCCCGGATCCGGCTCGATCATCCAGCAGGTGGTGCTCCCTCCAGAAGATCAGACCGAACCCTTGACAGACCCTTCTCCGCCCAACATCTTCGAACCTGACCGCAAGGGCCAGGTGAGTTACACAGGCCTTATCTTCTCGCCAGATGGACACAATATCTACCTCAGCAACGTCAATGGAAGCGTCAAGGTCTTCTCTGTCGGAGCAGACGGAAGGATCAGGCCATCCCATACCATTCCTCTGCCTCCTGCCAATGCTCCCCGTCGGAAAAATCAGATCCCATCAGGACTTGCTCTTTCTGAGGATGGCCAGAGACTCTATGCCTGCGGCAATCTTTCGAACCATCTCCTCGAGATCGATACCGATACCAATGCAGTTCTGCGCACATTCGATGTCGGAGTCGCACCCTTTGATGTCGTACTCGCCGACAACAAAGCTTATGTCAGCAACTGGGGCGGACGCCGGCCAGCCCCCGGAGATCTGACCGGTCCGGCAGGCCGCGGCACAGTGGTCAAGGTCGATCCCGTCAAACACATCGCAAGCGAGGGCTCTGTGAGCGTTATCGATCTCGCTTCAGGTTCGACAAAAGAAATCCTCGTCCATCTTCACTCCTCCGCACTCGCCCTCTCTCCGGATGGCCGGTACATCGTCTGCGCCAATGCTGCATCCGATAACCTCAGCGTGATCGAGACGCGGACGGACACGGTCGTCGAAACGATCTGGGTTAAGGCCCGGCCTTCGGACCTTTTCGGCGCGTCGCCGAATGCTCTCTGTTTTTCGCCCGATGGACGCTCGCTCTTCGTAGCAAACGGAACACAGAATGCAGTCGCAGTGGTTCACTTCGAACCGGGGGAGCGTGAATCGAAACTTCTTGGACTCATTCCAGTAGGGTGGTTTCCAGGGGCCATATCTTTCGATGCCAAACGCGGAACCTTATGTGTGGCCAACATCAAAGGCCTTCCTTTGAAACCGAAACCGGATAGCGCGACCGGCGAGCAGGGATTCAACACCCATCACTACCACGGTTCTGTTACAATCGTCTCGGTCCCGGAAAAAAACGATCTCCAGCGGCTCACGGAGGCAGTCTATGACAATTACCGCCGCGAACGGATAGCCGGGGCGTTCGAAAAACCACGGTCAGGAGAGCCGCTTCGCCCCATCCCTGAACGCATCGGAGAGCCCAGTGTTTTCAAGCATGTCGTCTACATCATCAAAGAAAACCGTACCTACGACCAGGTACTGGGTGACGTCCCCCAAGGAAACGGGGATCCCTCCCTCTGTCTCTTCGGAGAAGAGGTTACGCCAAACCAGCATAAGATCGTCAGAGAATTCGTGCTCCTCGATAACACCTACTGCAGCGGTATCTTGAGCGCAGACGGCCACCAGTGGTCCACAACGGCCTTCGGGACCGATTATCTGGAGAAATCTTTCGCCGGGTGGCCCCGCAGCTATCCCGATGGAATGGGGCCGGATGAAGCCGATGCACTGGCATACCCTCCCAGCGGATTTATATGGGATAACGCTCTCCGGCACGGAATATCTATCTGGAACTTCGGGGAATTTGCCCAGCCTGAATGCGGTTGGGCAGATCCGACACGCAAGGGCAAGCCCGAGTGGAAGGATTACTGGGAAGAGTATCTCCACGGTCATGGCGAGGTGGTCATAGGGAGCGAACCCACCATCGAGACCATCCGTCCCTTCAGCCCCACCGATACGGTGGGCTGGATCATGGAAGTCCCGGACGTCTGGCGAGCGCGCTACATCACAGAACAGATTGTCGAATGGGAGAATGAAGGCCGGATGCCGCAGCTCATTCTGATTTGTTTGCCCATAGACCACACCAGCGGAACCAGGGCCGGGTCTCCTACGCCATCCGCTTGTGTTGCCGACAACGACCTTGCCTTCGGCCGCATTATCGAAGCCTTCAGTCACAGCCGATTTTGGAAGGAAACGGTCATCTTCGGTATCGAAGACGATCCACAGAACGGATTCGACCACGTGAGCGGCTACCGCACCACCGCCTACTGTATCAGTCCCTATACCAAACGGGGAGCTGTGGTCAGCACGCAGTACAACACGACCAGCATCCTCCGCACGATCGAGCAGATCCTCGGCCTCCCCCCGATGAATCAATTCGATGCCACTGCGGTTCCGCTGTTCGATTGCTTCGCCTCTGCACCGGATTTCAGGCCCTTCGAATCCGTACCTAACATGGTACCGCTCGATGAGATGAATCCTGATCCCAAGAAAATCTCAGACTCGCTTTTGCGCAGTAATGCGCTCCGTTCCGCAAAGTTGAACTTCCGGGAAGTCGACGCCTGCCCGGAAGACACTTTGAACCGTATCCTCTGGCATGCGGTAAAAGGAAGTGCCGCTCCCTATCCAGCCTGGGCAGTAACCCTTGTGGAGGATGAGGACGACGATTGACCTACCCTTGGACAATTCCTGAATTGCCCTCTTTTTGAGGCATAGCTTTGAAGATGTCCAATGACATCGTAGATTTCTATAAAAACCGTGAATATTTTGGTAAAATCCTCTATTAAAAAAGAGGAGGTGAGTATGAAAGCTCTGAACAGAATAATCCTCACAGTCTTTGCAGCCGTTCTTACCATGAACATTGTTGGATCTGCGCAAATCCGGCCGGTACCGGTCCAGCAGCCTATGCCGGACTTCACTCTGCCGGTCTACCAAGGAGGAGAGATCACTCTATCTGATCTCGAAGGCAAAAATGTCCTGCTCATTTTTCCAAGAGGATTGGCTGGAGAAGATCACTGGTGTCACGTATGCAATTACCAATATGCCGAGCTGGCAGATCTAGAGTCGAGCAAAAATATCCGTGAAACAAACGACCTGGAAATATTATTCGTCCTCCCTTATTCGAAAGAAATGGTCCAGGATTGGGTGGACAAGTTCGCTGCCCAGATGGCAGACATCCAAAAATGGAAAAATCCCGAAGATCCTGAAAAACTCGACGAGAGAGGACGAAGACGTCTCGAAATGATCAAAAAGTACTTTCCCAAGAACTACACATTCGAGAAGGGAAAAGTCCCTCTCCCCTTCCCCGTACTGATCGATGCAGAAAGAGAAATCTCCAAAGGACTGGGTGTTTTTACCAACGAATGGGGAGGAAGCGAGATTGAACAAAACATCCCGACCGTCTATATCATCGATAAACAAGGAATCTTGAGATTCAAATATATCAGCCAGAATACGTTCGACAGGCCTGGTCCTGATTATCTTCTCCAATTTATCTCCTTCCTGAACCAGGAAAGAGACAACCAGTAACCTTTAAGAACGCTTATCCGTAATAAGAAAGAGGAGGTTTAATCATGAGAAGATTCCATCATCCTTTTATTTTCCCTCTGGCATTATTCTTTATGTTGTTCTTGTTTTCTTTTAGGACCGAGGCCTACGCACAAGACAAGGTCAGCAAAATCGACGACCTGGTAAAGACCTACTACGATTATAAGCAGTTCACCGGATCCGTGCTCGTTGCAGAGGGTGGAAAGGTGATCTACAAGAAAGGTTTTGGATTGGCGGACAGAGAGTGGAATATCCCGAACAAGCCGGATACCAAATTCAGGCTGGGTTCTATCACCAAACAGTTCACATCCATGCTGATTCTCCAGCTCGTCGAGCAGGGGAAGATCGACCTGGAGGGAAAATTATCCGATTATTTGCCGTTTTACCGGAAAGATACCGGCAGCAGGGTGACCATCCATCATCTGCTGACCCATAGTTCAGGCATTCCGAGCTACACCAGCATTCCCAATTTTTTCCAAGATATCAGCCGCGATCCCTATCCAGTCGAAGAGTTCGTCAAAAAATACTGCAGCGGTGATCTCGAGTTCGAACCGGGTTCCCGGTTTCTGTACAACAACTCAGGATATTTTCTGCTGGGAGCCATCATAGAAAAAACCACAGGACAGACCTACGAGGAGGTCTTGAAGGAAAAAATTTTCGCTCCTCTCGGGATGAATAACAGCGGCTATGACCGACACGATCCGATCATCCCCAACCGGGCGGCAGGATATTCCTTTACCTTCGATGGATGCCTCAATGCTCCTTATCTCGATATGTCTCTCCCCTATGCAGCCGGCTCCCTGTATTCCACTGCAGAGGATCTTTATCTGTGGGACCAGGCCCTGTACACAGAAAAGTTGCTTTCCGCAGAGAAGAAAGAGCTTCTGTTTACTCCTCACATCCAAGGTTACGGCTATGGATGGGGAATAAGAGAAAAGAGCCTTCCCGATTCCGAAGAAAAACTGACCAGCATTTCTCACGGCGGCGGTATCAACGGATTCAACACCTGGATCGAAAGAATAGTCGGCGATAAGCATTTGATTGTGCTGTTGAACAACACTCCCCGGGCCCGGCTCAACCAGATGAGCGATGCGATCATCCGGATTCTCTACGATAAACCTTATGATTTCCCGAAAAAATCAGTTGCTGAGGCGATGTACGAAACATGGAAGGAGAAGGACGTCCAATCCGCGATCCAACAATACGAAGCGCTAAAAAAAGATCATCCCGAAGAATACACTTTCACAGAGAGTGAGCTGAATATGTTGGGATATTATCTGCTCCAAAATAAGAAGAAGACCGAAGATGCCATTGAAATCTTTAAGCTGAACATCAAGTCTTATCCTAAATACGCCAATGGATACGACAGCCTCGCTGAAGCCTATATGATCTCAGGCGAGAAGGATTTGGCGATCAAGAATTATGCCAAATCTCTGGAACTGGATCCGAACAACACAAACGCCGTCGAAAAGCTCAACCAGTTGATCAAAGAAAAATAATCTCCCAAATTATGGTTTCAAAATTATGAAGATCATCATCGGAAAAAAAGATCTGCAGGCAATTACCGATGGTCTGTGATCAACAGTGCATACGACCGGAGGGAAGATGAAAGCATATGCATTCAAACAGGTCGATTTCGACAGCCCCTCTCTTCTCTTTAAACTAGAAGATAGACTGAAGGGGCCTTTAGGTCGATTCATATACAAACCCTACATCGAGAGCTTCGAACTAAAAGGCAGCGAGCGCGTTCTCGATTTTGGCTGTGGCGGAGGCGTGGAGTCCCGGTATGTTTTGGAACATCTCCAAGGACAGGGACACCTCATGTGCGTCGATATTTCTAAATATTTTATGGAGAGAGCTCGGAAACGATTGAAAAAAAATCCAAATGTGACGCTCATTCAGGGGGATATTCGAAAACTCGACATCCCTGAACGTTCCTTCGACGTCATCTTCGCCATCCATGTGATCCATGATATCGCCCCGGACATAAGACAGGATGTGTTAAATGTATTGTCACAGAAAATCAAACCTGGCGGTATCTTTCACATTTGGGAACCCATCAGAGCTTCCCACGGAATGGCAGTCACTGAAATTCGGGAGCTGCTCTCTAACGCCGGATTTCATGAGTCTGTCTTTCAAACGACCAAATTGACTTATAAAGGCAAATTCCTGAAGGAAAATTGATTCTGGAAAGAGTGTTTTCGGCACCAAATTTATTTATGTGCCGTTTTATTCCCTCCTGGTTCCCATTTTATAGCGATCTTCCGAAAATGAAATCCATAGATGGCAAATGTCACGGACACCCCGATGAGGTTCGGTCTTCTCAGAAGCGTCCAGAAAATCAGCTTCCAGTAATGGAATCTTTCTCTTCCCCTGATCCCCAAATGCCAGATAGATTTAAGGAAAGCACCGAAGTAACTGAATTTAAAATAGATTTTTTGCCTGAGCTGTCTCGGCTTATACTGTTTGAGGAAAGTTTTGACTCTTTTGTAATAGTGTTTGGGTAAATAAATATTCTCAAGGATTTTCTTATAGCCGCTTATGAGAGTCTCATAATTCATTTTGGGAATGAAATTCAAAGAACAATCCGTGTTATCCCCAGAAGTATTGGCAAGCAGCCTGCCTTCTTTTTTCAGACGCTGATAGAGCCTCGTCCCCCGGGGAGCATTCAACAAACCAACCATAGCCGTAACGATTCCGCTGTTCTGAATAAATCTGATTTGTCTTTCGAAAATCGAAGGAGAGTCGCTGTCAAAACCGACGATGAATCCTCCCTGCACTTCTAATCCGAAGTTCTGGATCTTTTTGATACAGGCAATCAAGTCACGCTTTTTATTCAAATATTTATTGCATTCTGCGAGGCTTTTCTCGTCAGGAGTCTCTATGCCGACAAAAACCCGACGAAAACCCGCCTCCACCATTAGCTTCATCAATTCATCATCGTCAGAGAGATTTATGGAGGCTTCGGTCAAAAAATGGAAAGGGTATTTTTTTTCTCTCATCCATTCGATCAATGAAGGAAGAAGATCTTTCTTCAATTTCCTCCTGTTCCCGATGAAGTTATCGTCCACAAAGAACACCCCGCCCCTCCATCTTTGGCTATACAAAGCTTCGAGCTCCTCGATAATCTGCTCCTTGCTCTTGGTGCGTGGTTTGTGCCCGTTCAAAACCACAATGTCACAGAATTCGCAGTTATACGGACATCCCCTCGAATATTGAATATTCATGCTGGCATATTTTTTCATATCGATGAGGTTCCATAGAGGAGAAGGAGTTTTTCTTATGTCCGGCCACTCTTTGGAACTGTATATGCGGCGGAGACATCCCTTTTTTAAATCTTCAAGAAAAGGTGCAAGTGTGCACTCCGCCTCATTGAGAACGAAGTGATCGATATCCGGAAAATCTTCATGACCGGTGGTGAAAAGAGGGCCGCCTCCCACCAGTGGAACTTTCTGTTTTTTACATCTTTTTATGACTTCTTTTACAGATTCCTTCTGAACGGTCATGGCACTGAGAAAGACATAGTCAGCCCATTCGAGGTCATCATCTGATAGCTCGGACACATTCATATCGACCAGCTTTTTTTCCCATTTCTCGGGAAGCATCGCTGCTACAGTCAAAAGCCCCAAGGGTGGAAAGGATGCCTTTTTGGAGATGAACTTGAGAGCGTATCTAAAACTCCAGAAGGTGTCGGGATACTCGGGATAAACGAAAACGATTCTCATGTCCGAATTCTCTCTCAATCCCAAAAGGAACGTGAAGGATGACATTATTCTACCATACTTGCCAGCTTTAATCTCTCTTTTTGTAGCTTGGGTAAGCATTCTTATTTCCGTGACAAAGAAAAAGTCAGGCAAGATGATTCGTCAGCCCGTGGATTTTCCCCAGCGAGGAAAATCCACTTATTCCTCGGCTCGCTCTCCTCTTCGAGGAACCGTGCCCGCTCGCCTCCGGATGGCTTCCGAACCAGCTTGCCTGACTTACTAAGATATTATCACGGAAATAAGGATGCTTACCCGCTAAGTTTGATTTTTGAGTTTTTGTGTGAATTTGTATATAGTGTATCCGATGTCCGTGCTGCGTAAGTTGCGGTGGAATCTGATAGGGATTTTGGGCAAATGGATTTTATGGGTATGGATTAAATCCACTCGGATAACCGTCCTCGGGGAATCCCGTTACTACGAATTAAGAAGAAAGAAAAGGCCTGTCATTATTTTGATCTGGCACGGAAAGATTTTTTTGGCTCCCTATTTTTTTCGGAAAAAAGGGATTATGCCGCTGATAAGTCCGAGCGAAGATGGAGAGATCATTGCCCAGATCGTCTCCCGGTGGGGATACAAGGTGCTCAGAGGATCCAGTTCTCACAGCATCATAAGGGCATGGAGCGAGATGAGGAAGGAGCTGAAGAGAGGAGGACAGGTGATCATTGTGCCTGATGGTCCCAAAGGGCCTGATCGAGAAATGAAGCCCGGGGCTTTGAAATTGGCCCAAGATACCAGAGCCTATCTCGTTCCCTTTACCTTTTCGAGCTCGAAAAAGAGGAATCTCGACAGTTGGGATAATTTTCTGATTCCGAAGCCTTTTTCAAGGATTGTGGCCATATTCGGAGAACCCTTCTCGGTCGAGATGGAACTGGCTGCAGAAGATTTGGAGAAGGAACGCCAAAGATTTGAACGTTTTTTTGTTCGCTTCGATCGGGAGGCAGACTTCTATTTCGATTGATCCGCCGGCTTATCCCTTTCCACCACCTGCGTTGTCATAAATAGGATTTTATGTTATATATACTCGAAATCAGAGCAAAAAAGGAGAAACAAATGAGAGCAAAGGGAATTTTGGTTTTTCTGGTTGTCTTGTGTTGTGCATATTCTCTGTCCGGCCAAACTGCTGAAGAGTTGATCGCTCAAGGCGATGCGCTGTTCGAAGAGATGAAGGATATGGCTGCGGCGAAAGAGGCGGAAGCCCTTTATCATAAAGCCGTTGGCCTGATGGATAATAAATACGAGGCTTTTTGGAGATTATCGAGAATTCTGTATTATATCGGAGAACACACCGAAAAAAAGAAGGAGAAAAAGACCATTTTTGCACGAGGCGTGTATTATGCGGAAAAAGCCATTGATCTTGAACCGGAGAAACCAGACGGTCATTACTGGCATGGTGTAAACAACGGGAAATACGGAGAGACGAGAGGAGTGCTTAAGAGCCTTTTCCTGGTCAAACCAATAAAACAGGCGATAAACAAAGTGATAGAGCTCGATCGTTCCTATGAAGACGGCGGCCCGGATCGAGTCCTGGGCCGGGTTTATTTCAAGCTCCCTGGTTTTGCCGGGGGGAGTAAGGAAAAATCTCTCGAACATCTGTTGAAGTCAAAGGAGTATGGCCCTGATGATGCAGTGACTAGGCTCTATCTTGCTGAGACCTATCTTGAGTTGGACGAAGTAGAAAAAGCCAAACAGGAATTGGATTATATTTTGTCAATGGAGCCCGATCCTCGTTGGACTGTCGCTGTGGAGGAGAACAAGGAAGCCGCAAGGGAACTGCTGGAACACAAAAAATTCAAGAAATAATTCGAAAGACAGGTTAGTCTGAAAAAACCTGGGCATCGAAGATTTCGATGTGAGCTCCTTTCCTCCAGTCATCTTGCTCCAGGCCTGCCTTTAAACATCCGTGATTCAGGTAGGTCTCTCGATCCCAGCCATATTCCGTAGGAACCTGGGGCAGGAGAAGTCCTTTGTTCAATCCTTTGGAGATGATGATCCCATGTTTGCCGACTTCAATTTCCGAGGTGTCTTTGGCGGGCTTGGGGATACTGAGGACAGAAATCTCTATTTTCGTTTTTGGGAGCTCTTCGATCTCAATGGATTGAAAACGGAAATCCTGAGTGGCGGCCGATATGGCGGCATCAATGATGGTCTCGTACAAAGGCTTCAAGGGAAGAGGGTAACCTATACAACCGCGAAGCTGGTCATCCTTTTTCAGAGTCACAAAAGCACCTCTTTTTTCTTTGAGGGTTTCGTCTTCCGGTTTTATTTTAGGTGGCTTTCCCTTTTCCAGGTAAAAGAGGATGGCTTTTCGAGCAAGCTGAAGCAAAAAAATCTGTTGCTCCTCGCTTAAGGGATTATCCATTGGTCTTTCCTTTGCCGATGGGATTTAAATTTGATCGGAGAAAGAAAAAAATCATTCTGATACTCTATGACGAAAGGTTTGATGACCAGTTGGCTTTTTGTGTTGATATCTATGTTCAAAAAAAGTTTCCCATAAGAGGAGGGAGCCAGGATTTTGTTTATTTTCTTCTGATCGGGCTGGTAGGAGTAGAAACCGAGGATCTTGTTGTCGAGCAGCTTGATGAAGGATAGAAAAATTTCCTCTGAAGAGAAGAAGCCTCTCCGGGAAGGGAAAATCCTTTCCACGAAAAACATAAGACCCCGCTTGTGCCCGATGAGGAACCCATCCGTGTTTGTACCGGAGAGAACGAGACGAAGCGCAGCAAAAGATGTCAGAGCTTCCTCGGAAAGGTAAACTTCCATTCTATTTTATTATAACAAAAAAAAAGAAAAAGAGGGGATCGTTCGTGAATCCAAGTCAGATAAGACCGATCAAGGGAACAAGAAACCGGATGCACAGCCAGATAATGACGATACCTGATACGTTGAGCCAAAATCCTATTCTCATCATTTGAGGCAGACGAATCATGCCGGAGCCGTAGATGATAGCGTTGGGTGGTGTCGCCACCGGAAGCATGAAAGCAAAGCTGCACCCGATCGCACTTCCGAGAACAGGCGGGAGCGGATCGATCGAAGCGGCACTGGATATTGCTATGATAATCGGAATAATCATGTTCGCGGATGCTGTGTTAGAGGTTAATTCGGTCAGGAAGACACTGAATGTGACCGATAGAAGGGTAATAAGTGTCAAACTGGCTGAGCTTCCACCCATGGAAATGAAAAATTCGCCGATAGCATCTGCCAGACCCGTTTCGAACATCTGGAACCCCATGGACAGTCCTCCACCGAAAAGGAGGAGCGTTCCCCAATCGATTTTAAGGGCTTCCTTGAGGGAAAGGGTGAACTCCCCCCTGTTGGGATCTACAGGCAAGAAGAAGAGCAGTGAAGCTCCTATAATCGCGGCTACGGATTCGGGGAAATGATTATGGAACCAGAGAAAGACAGGAGATTCTCTTCCCCAGATAAGGGAGACGAAACCCGGGAAGACCCAGAGGAATACTGTGACAGAAAAGGCCATCAGGACATTTTTCTGAGCCCTGTTAAGGGGTGGCCTGGAATTGTCACTAGGGAGAGAGAGAATCTGCTCTGGCCCCTCTGAAGAATTCTCGCCTCTCAGATTCCATCTCATGATGAGAAACAAAATGCAGAACATGGGAATCAGAATAAGGAATCCAATGACCATCCATTGAAAAAATGTGACCTTGTAATCGACCAGCCTCTCCAGCATTCCTATGGCGATAAGATTGGGAGGGCTTCCGATGGGAGTTCCGATTCCTCCGATAGAGGCAGAATAAGCCACAGCCAGGAGTAGAGCAATACTGAAAGGGATTCTGTTTTTTCTTTCTCCATTCGCTTTGAAAGATTCCAGAATACCCAAGGCTATTGGAAACATCATCGCTGTCGTCGCTGTGTTGCTGATCCAAAGGGTAAGAAATATACTGGTCAGTCCCAGTGCGAAAAGTATCCTTGATTTTCTGTTAGCGATACTCTTGAAGGAGAGAACCGAAAAGGCCAATCTTCGATCCAATGTGTGCACGCACATAGCGCGGGCCAGAATGAAGCTTCCAAGAAAAAGCATTATGATCGGATTGGCAAAGGGAGCAAAGGCATCCATCACCGGGCAGATGCGTAATGCCGTTAGAAAAAAGGGAATCATAAGCGCTGTAATCGGGATAGGGATACATTCTGTCACCCACCATACGACCACCAGGAGAAAAACAGCAAGAAGATGGTGGGCTTTGGGATTTTGAGGAAGAAGAGGAGAGAAATAGGCCAGGAGAAAAAACAGAGGTCCCAAGAAAAATCCTAATTTTTTCCTGGTATCCATACTAATTTGTTTCGGATTCGTTTGTTTCCGCGCCAGTTCCGGAAGCCTTTTTGGCCCAGATTACCAGCCCGTATCCCTTGAGGAAGAACAGGGCTTTATCCAACCTGGAGACCAACCAGACCACCGGATAAATGAGAGAATAGAGTCGAAAAGACAATTTTTTGGAATGGAATTCTTCTGATGTGGTGGGCCGGATATGTCCATCTCTCAGATCTTCGGGCACTTCTGGCCGGAAAACTTTAATATAGAAAAAATTCAGGATCAATTCCAAGGACTCTGTAAAAAAACGAGAGAAGTTCTTCCCAGAAAAAACACAGAATCCAGCCCTTTCAAGCTTCTTCTGAAGGGTTTCCAGTGTGTAGCCTTCTCTTTTGTGTCCGTAGAATTCCAATTTGAGACCCAGGAATGATCGGATTTTATGGAGGAGAAAGAGCCTTCCTGTTTGGGGAGTGGCGAGAATCAACTGTCCTCTGTCTTTGAGCACACGATGGATCTCTTCCAAGCAGAAGTCATCATCGTCCAGATGCTCTAAATAATCCAAGCTGACCACCAGGTCAAAAGAGCAGGTTTTAAAGGGAAGAGTTCCTTCTCTGATCTGGACGAGATTTTCTTTGAGCAGGCTTTGAGTGGACTTCAGGTTGAGGAAATCTTGGTCAGCGCTCAGCCAGAAACCGCCCTTTTGACGCAGAAAATAGCTCAAAGTTCCCTGGGCACAGCCTAGATCCAGATTGAAAGAGGAAGGGCCTGCAGCCATTCTTTTTTCGAGCAACCTCAGCTTTTCTTTTTTTTTGAGAGACCGTTTGAATACTTGAAGCTGCCAGGATTCCGACGCCATCAGGGAGGATTATATTTTTTTTGCCTGGAAAAAACAAGAGCAGTCAGGCGGGCTGATTCGTCAGCCCATGGATTTCTACTGCTGAAATGTCTCCTCCGTCATCTGAGTTCTTGACTCAAATTGGGGGAAGAATTATGATGAGACAAATGAATTATGAAACGATCGTTGTGGGTGCTCTAGAGACCAACTGTTACCTCGTTTATTGCGAGCAGACTTTGGAATGCGCTGTTGTGGACCCCGGTGCAGAGCCGGAAAAAATCATTCGTTCCATCGGAGAAAAAGCGCTTAAGCCAAATGTCCTGATCAACACTCATGGTCACGTTGACCATGTTGGAGCGAATAAGGACATCAAAGAGAAGTATGACATTCCATTGATTATTCATTCATCGGATAGCGCCATGCTGAACAATATTCTCAACTCGACCATGGGGTTTTTTCTGGGTGCAAAAAAATCTCCCCCTCCAGATAAATTCATTGAAGAAGGAGAGGAAATACACATCGGAAACTCCAAGTTAAAAGTGATCCACACTCCGGGTCATTCTCCTGGAAGTGTGAGCTTATCAGGAGATGGATTTCTGCTTTCCGGAGACGTGCTGTTTTGCGGAGGAGTGGGAAGGACAGATCTTCCGGGCGGGTCCTGGACTGAACTCGAGAAGTCGATAAGAGAGAGAATCTATTCCTTTCCCGATGATACCTCGATCCTTCCCGGGCATGGGCCTTCAACGACAGTGGGCCAAGAGAAAAAGTCGAATCCTTTTGTGCAATGAAAGATGATCCCTCCCAACCTGAGGATGTCGTTCGCGTATTTCTCGAATTTCTGACCGTTGAAAAAGGTCTTTCCGCTAACACCATTCAGTCCTATTCCTCGGACCTGAAAAAGCTGTTTCTCTTTTTCAGAAAAGAGAAAATTGAGTGGCGAAAAGCAGAGGAAGAAGATCTGATTAAATTCATCCACCACCAAAGCCGGGCCAGGCTTTCTTCCCGATCTCTTGCCAGATTGATATCCTCAGTGAAATCCTTCTATAGATTTCTTGTCTTGGACGGAATGATCAGCAAGAGCCCTGCATTGAATCTATCCACTCCAAGGTTGTGGTTGGATTTACCTAAGTTCTTGACCGAGAAAGAAGTCGAGCGGCTCCTTGAACAACCGGATGAGAAGTCCAGCCAATCGCTGAGAGATAAGGCTATGCTCGAGTTTTTATATGCTACGGGACTTCGGGTAACAGAACTCACCTCTTTGAAGCTCAAGGATTTGAATTTAGAGCAGGGTTTTGTTCTCTGTCACGGGAAAGGAGGAAAGGAACGCATCGTCCCCATAGGCCATTCAGCGCAGTCGGTTTTGAGGAACTATCTTCAAGAAGCCAGGCCAAAATTTGTGAAAAAAGAAGATGACTCACTTTTTTTGACAAATAGAGGCGGCGCCTTCACCCGTCAAGGATTCTGGAAAATGCTGAAAAAATATGGAGAACAAGCTGGCTTGGAGAAAAAGATCAGCCCTCACGTGCTTCGTCACTCCTTTGCCACCCATCTTCTGGAACGAGGAGCGGATCTTAGGTCTGTGCAGCTCATGCTCGGACACAGCCAGATCACCACCACCCAGATATACACCCATGTAAGCCGCAGGCAGCTTCAAAGGGTTTACGAGAAATATCACCCCCGGGCTTGAGCAGTCGCCCCAGCATCCCTGCATTCAGAAGAAAATATAACCATCCCGATGTTTTTTTCGTACAAAGAATGTTGACAGGATTGAGAGAATCTGCTAATCTTACTATTTAGTTCAACAATTAAACTAATTAGTTTATTAATTAAACCATCAGGTATGAAAACGAACAAAAAAGATCTCAGAAAGGAACGAGAACGTCGCCGGCAGGAAGAGAACAAGCATTCTATCCTCCAGGCGGCCGAAGGTATTTTTGCTCAGAAAGGTTTTAACCTGGCTACAGTGGATGAAATAGCAGAGGAGGCCCAATTTTCTAAGGCCACTCTTTATCGTTATTTCAAGAGCAAAAGCGAGATACTTTTTGAGATCATCTACAGAACTTTTGAGGAAAGCTATCAGGAAGTAAAAAAAATTCAATCGAAATCGCTGAGTGCAGAAGAAAAATTGAGGCAGCTCATCGGATATATCATTTCCTATTATCACAAAAAGCAAAATCTTGCCCGGATACTCTTCATGGAGAAAGCGGCCATAAAGAAACTCGTCAAAGGCGAATCCGGGTCAAAGAATCACCCCTCTCATTTTCATCCGGAGATTCCCCATCGATTCAAATCCAAGATGAAACAAATCTCAGATGTCATCGGCGAAATCATCCAAGAGGGAGTGGAATCCGGGGAATTCAGGGAAATGGATGTCCATGACGCAAGCGCGGTTTTAGGCGCAATGATGAGGGGGTTTTATTTTCGCGGACCCCTGCGTGGAAAACACTACAGCATGAGGCAGACAGCTGATTTGCTTCATTCGTTTTTCATGAATGGTATAAAAAAGCAACAAAAGGTCAGATAAGGAGTTTGAATATGCAGAAGAAGATCATGCTTATTCCCTGCCTTCTGGGTATGTTATTGACTTTCATGCATCTGTCATTTTCACAGGAAAAACTTACTCTAACCTTAGATAAAAGCGTTCAGCTTGCTCTCTCCCAAAATCCCAGCTATCTTGCCACAGAGGAAAGAGTGGATGCAGCCTATTCCAGGCTCAGAGAAGCAGCTTCGGGTTTCTTACCTGCCCTGAATGCCCAGGGGTTGCACACCTTGGATGAGAAGGTGTTTGAGCTCGAATTCCCATCCTTTGTTCCCGGTGAGCCTCCTCAGAGAGTAGAGGTCGATTTCACTAGAGACTATCAGTTTACTTTTTCCTTGTCCGTTCCTCTTTTCTCCGGTGGAAGGCTGACCTCCGGATTCAGACAGGCGAAATATAACTTGGAATCCACCAAAGAAGTCGTTAGGCAGTCCAAGCACGTGACCGTCTTCAACACCAAGAGAGCTTTCTTCGGATACCTTCTAGCAAAGGAGTTTGTTGCAGTGGCAGAAGAAGCGGAGAGGGTAGCAAAAGAGAGTTTAGAAAATGTGAAAAATATGTACGAAGTAGGGATGGCCTCGAAAATGGATCTTTTAAGATCTGAAGTACGACTGACCAACATGCAGCCTCAAATAATCGGGGCGAGGAATTCCATGAGGATTGCTGAACTCAATCTAAAAACTCTTTTGGGATTGGACCTCTCACAGCCTGTCGATATAACTGGAGCCTTAGAATACCAACCCTTCGAACCCGATTTGGAGGAATGTGTGAACATAGCTTTAATCAACCGGCCTGAAGTCAAGCAGCTTGACTTCCAGAGAAAGATGGCCCGAGAAAACTTGAAGCTTTCCAGGGCAGGCTTTCTTCCTACTCTGGCCTTATCCGGCACCTACAATTTTTGGGCAGACAAATTCAGCTTCCAAAAAGACACTTGGTCCTCTTTTTATTCTGTTAACCTAGTCTTGAATATCCCTATTTTCAATGGGCTCAAAGAATCTGCCCAGATTGCTCAATCGAAAGCGATGATCAAGGAAATCGAGTTGAATCAGAAGGCCTTACGGGACGCGGTGGAATTTGAAGTCCGTCAGTCTGTTTTGTCGCTCCAGGAGGCTAAAGAATCTCTGCTATCCCAGGAGAAGAATATCGAACAAGCAAAGGAAAGCCTTCGGATTACCCGGTTGAATTTTAATGAAGGAATGGCAACCACCCTGGACGTCATTTCTGCTGAGGCCGCTTATAGCCAGGCCCAGGTGAATTATTCTCAGGCTCTGTACAACTATGTCATTGCTGCTGCTGAATTGGATAGAGCCATGGGAATCGGATATGAAAACTACGAGTGATATGATCGGAGAAACAAGATGTTAAGAAACATTGTATCAAAAGTCGTCATGGTTTTTCTCCTCTCATTTTTGCTGGTTTGCTGTCAGCAGCCTCAAGACACAGAGGAAGGAAGAGAGGAATCCTTAGGTGCTGCACCCGTTAAGGTGTTCAAGGTCAAGAGACAGAGAATCTCAGAGAAGCTTTTGTACACCGGTTTGATCGAGGCCTGGAACAAAGTCAACATCACTCCCGAAGTAGGGGGAAAAATCGCAAGAATCTACGTGGAGGAAGGAGATCGAGTCAAGGAAGGACAACTGCTTGCCGAGCTGGACACGCGGGCCATTCGTCTTCAGTTGGAACAGGCAAAAGCTGGTTTGGCTGTGGCAGAAGCCAATCAAAAAGATGCCCGGCGAAATATGGAGCGGATGGAGCGTCTGAAGTCGGAGAATGCTGTATCCGAGCAGCAGTACGAACAGGTCAGACTGGCCTATGAAGCGGCTGATGCTCAGCTTCAACAGGCGAGAGCCGCTGTGAACCTGGCCAACCACAATCTGGAAGTATCTATAATGAGAGCCCCATTTGGTGGAGTGGTTGCATCCAAAAATGCAGAGGTTGGCGATGTGATCAATCCCATGATGGGGGGGCTTTCTCCGACCAGCGGCGTTCTGACCCTTGTGGATTTTTCGCGCGTGAAAGTTGAGATAGAAGTGACCTCCCAGGATATTGTGCGGATAAAGAAAGGACAGACTGCGCTCTTGCGTGTGGATACTTTTCCTGGCCGAGTCTTCACTGGCCGGGTCTCTATCGTGAATGTGGCAGCCGATCCTTCTACGAAAAAATTCGGAGTGGAAGTCGTTGCGGATAATCCAGACCTTGTGCTGCGGCCGAATACTTTTGGAGAGGTCACACTCGAAATCAGCACTCACGAGGATGCCCTGGTCATTCCCCAAAAGGCTGTGCTCGAGAATAAATATGTCTTCGTCGCTCAGGATGATAATACAGCATCGAGAAAAGAGATTTACCTGGGACTTCAGAACACGGACATGGTGGAAGTGACATCAGGAATTGAAGAGGGGAACCTTGTGGTCGTGGAGGGCAACTATGGGCTGGAAGATGGAGCCAAAATTGAAATTACTGAGGAAATCCAATGAAAATACCAGAATTTTCAGTGAACAGAAAAGTGACGACGGCCATGTTGGCCATGATTTTGGTCGTTCTGGGTTCGATCGCTTTCACCCGGCTTGGTCTGGATTTTTTCCCGGATCTTGAATTTCCCACGGTGTCGGTCATCACAACCTACAGAGGGGCCTCGTCCGAAGATATCGAGAATACCATCACGAGGCCTTTGGAGCAGATCATCAACTCTGTGAACCGGGTGAATAAGGTCAATTCCATGACCATAGAAGGGGCTTCTGTCATTATGGTGGAGTTTGAATGGGGAACGAATCTGGATTTTGCCGCCCAGGATATTCGTGATCAGATTGGACTTTATAGAGCCTATCTCCCGGAGGAAGCCACCGATCCCTTGGTTGTGAAATTCAATTTCTCTCAATTTCCCATTCTGTTCGGTGGGATCACGGCCGACAGGCCTACTGTCGAGCTCAAAGAAATCATCGATGATGAAGTTGCCCCCAGACTCGAACGGATCGATGGAGTGGCGTCTGTTCAGGTCTTTTCTACTGAAGTGCGGGAAATCTTGGTCAATGTCGATAAGGCCGCACTGGAATCACTCAGACTCACCCTGGATCAAATCCTTGTTGCTCTCCGTATGGAGAATGTAAACCTCCCTGCGGGGCATATCGTCGAAAGGCATTCTGAGTTCTTGATCAGAACTCTCGGAGAGTTTAGAAACGTCGAGGATATCCGAAACACCATCATAGGTTCCAGCCAAAGAGGTCAGCCGCTATATTTGCGTGATGTTGCCGAGGTCCGGGACGGGTTGAAGGAAGCGCGGTTTCGATCGCGGATCCAAAGGGAGAAAGGAGTCATTTACACCATAAGCAAAAGGTCGGGTGCCAATACGGTCATCACAGCCGAGGCCGTCAAGGAGGAGCTGGAAAGGATCCGACCTTCTCTACCCGAAGATATCCAATTCTGGCCTTTTATGGACCAGGCCGACATGATACAGCAGGTCATAAACAGAACAGGAAGCAATGCCTTAGTTGGAGGCATTTTGGCCATCTTTTTTCTGTTCGTTTTTCTCCGTAACTGGCGGCCTACCCTGACAATTGCTCTGGCCATTCCTCTTTCTGTAATCACGACGTTCATTGCGCTTTACCTTGCAGGATATACCATTAACCTCCTGACTCTTGGAGGCTTAGCATTAGGTATAGGTATGCTGGTGGATAATGCCATCGTGGTTATCGAGAATATTTTCCGGCATTTGGAGGAAGGAAAAAAAAGAGACGATGCGGCCAAAAGAGGAGCCTCCGAGGTCGGGATGGCCATCACTGCTTCTACCTTGACCACCATAGCCGTATTTTTCCCAATGGTGTTTGCCCGTGGGATTACAGGAAAACTCACTCAAGGATTGGCTTTATCCATTGCTTTCGCTCTGCTGGCCTCGTTGTTCGTAGCCCTTACAGTGGTTCCGATGGCGGCCTCCCTTCTGTTCAAAGCCAATCATAACAAAAACTCTTCTGAACGCCCTGAAAGAAAGGTTCAGTTCGAAAGAGCTCGAAGTATTTACCGGAATCTCTTGCATAAAGCTTTGAAACGGAGGGGATGGGTATTGGCTGGCGTTTTAGGGCTGTTCTTGCTCTCCTTCGTGATCGTTCCATTCTTGGGTACCGAGTTCATGCCCGCTTCGGACCGCGATATGATCATCCTCAGGGTGAAAATGCCTGTGGGGACATCTCTCGAAGAAACAAACCGCGTGGCTGAGATGGTTGAAGAACTCATGGCTCAGCAGCCTGAAATAAAGACCGTGTCTGCTCAGATCGGTTCCGCGGCTGAAGAGGACCCTTCCGATTTGGCAGGAGGCTTTTCCAACTCAGGAACTCACGAGGGAATCCTTTGGGTCGGATTGACCGAACAGACCAAGAGGGATGCCTCAGATATCGAGATTCTCGAACGTCTCAGGAGTCAATTGCCTCAGTTGAAAGGTGTGAAATTCGAAGCCATGGATATGAGCCAGATGATGATGGGCGGATCCAGCTCTCCCATTGCAATCAAAATCTTTGGCAAGGACATCTATCAGTTGAAGGCAATTGCCGATAACATTGTGGATCGAATACAGGACGTTGAAGGACTGCGAGATGTCACACACACTTTTGCCGAAGGGAAGCCGGAATACCATATCCGGATCAACAGAGAGCAGGCTTCTCGTATGGGATTGATGGTGAGCCAGGTCGCCAATACGATTCAGACGGCCTCATTAGGAAAAGTTGCCACCCGTTACAGAGAAGGGAATGAAGAAATCGACATCCGGGTCCGGTTTAGAAAGCAGTCCCGCGATAGTCTGAGGGATATCGAAAATATCCCCGTCATGACTCCGATGAACCAGATGATACGCTTGGATCAGGTCGCTTCCATCTCGAAAGGAGAAGGGCCCATTCAAATCGATAGAGAAAACCAAGCACGAGTGGTCACGGTCATGGCCAATATCGCGGGAAGAGATTTGGGAAGCGTAGTGAGAGATATCAAAGAGAGGATCACCGGCGTGGAGCGAGGACTGCCTTCTGGGTATTTTATCGAGTTCGGAGGCCAGTATGAGGATATGCAGGAAGCTTTTATTATCATGGCTGCAGCCTTTGCCTTGGCCACACTTCTCGTGTATATGATCATGGCCTCCCAGTTCGAGTCTTTCCTTCATCCCTTCGTGATCATGTTCACCATCCCTTTAGCGCTCATCGGAGTCATCGTGGCCCTTGTGGTTTCAGGGAAGCCTGTCAGTTTGCCTGTGCTTATCGGTTTTATCATGTTGGGTGGAATCGCTGTGAATAACGGGATTGTCATGGTGGATTATATCAACCAGTTGAAAAGGAGAGGAATGGATAAGGCAGAGGCCATTCTTCAGGGCTGCACCGTGCGTCTGCGTCCGGTGTTGATCACAGCATTCACCACGATTTTGGGAATGCTGCCTATGGCTTTAAGCACATCACAGGGATCTGAAATGCGGGCTCCTATGGCTATCACCGTGGTCGGCGGATTGGTCGCCACCACTCTGCTCACCCTGTTTGTCATCCCTATCATCTACAGCCTTTTCGACCGGGTTTCTTACAAGAAGAAAGCGTCCTCAATCTAAACAGCCTGGATGATTCATAAAAAATACCGAAGTTTTAGTGCCTGCGTATATTCAGATGAATCAGGCCTTATACCTGAGGTGAGCTCCTATATTTCCATAACGGGAGAGCCTGGTGGGTGGATCGATATGAATGACCTGGCTCTTTTTATTCAGTGCTAACTCCACAGCCTCATCTATGACATCTATAAGAGGTTCTGTCTTTCGCTGACAGCTCGGACATTTGATTTCGTCTGCATACAGGAATCCGCATTTGGGACAGAATTTTCCTGGCTTGCTAAGATGCCGGGTAACCAGAAGTGTCTGAACCTCGCCACGGTTCAAGCTTCGCAGCGTATTTTTCAGTCCAGAAGTGGCCAATCCCCCTTTCGCGAGCTCGGAAATAAAAAGGTTCAGGAGTTCGGATTCCTCCTCGTCCTTGAGTTTTTTTTCGAGGGCAGAAGCCTCTCTCAGAATTTTGCTCGGAGAGTCGCTGGGCTTGGCTTTGAGCCGGGTTTTAAGCCTTTCTTTAAGATAGGGATGAAGAAGAGGCTCAAATTCTCTACAATATTCGTCCATACACCCGAGAAAAAGCCAGTCAAAGTTGTTCTTTTTAAAAAGATCGAAAGTCAATTGTGCTGATCTTTTGAAGTAATCATGGAGGTGGGTGGCGATATGCCGTTCTATCCGTTTAGACTCATAACCTTCCCATCCACCTTCCCTTACCTTGCTGGGGACATCACCTGTGATATGGTCGAGTTGGGAGAGTTCCCCCATGAACAATTCATACCATTTCGACTCTTTTCTATCGAGCGTGAGCAAGCAAATCCTGCGGTGTTCGTTCAATAAGGCGGATAAAGGACGGACATAGGGATTTTGATCAAAGATGAGCCTGTTCCGTGGAGGACTGGGAAGGTCAAAGGGTTCCCAGAAGTTCTCCTCATTGCAGGAGAAGACAGCCAAACCCTTACGACTGTGGGAGTTGATATTTTCTTTGCAAAAACGGCTGATTTTTTCCAAATCCAGAAGGAGAGATTCTCTCTTGTTTTTGCCCACATCCATCTTTTCCAAGAATACTCTATTTTTATTGAGAAGGTTTTTCAGAGACAGCAAAATTTGCTTTTTTGTCAATTTGCTCTTGTCTGTGTTGAGGTAAAAAGATGTGGTGAGAAATCTGTCGCTTCTAAATTTGGCGAGAGAAGCAATTTGCTTCCGACTCGATAATTTCATATGGCCTCCTTTGCAGAGGAAAACATTTGAAATAGAAAAAATGCCTTGGCAGGGAATGATTCATGGAAGTGTGGAACACGCAATGATAAAATAGGATTTGTTCGCCGATTTGTCAAGCTTTAGCGGTTCAAATCCCGCTGGAAAGGCTTGCCATCCTGTTTGGAACCATGCTTACATCCCATTTAACGGCTTTACTATCGATCAATATATGATTATAATGACAAAGCCATAGTATAAGCACAGGAGTGCGGAAGTGGCGGAATTGGTAGACGCGTAAGCCTCAGGAGTTTATGGTCTTTAACGGCCGTGTGGGTTCGAGTCCCACCTTCCGCACCATTACAAGATATTACAAGATAGCGGAGATTCTCCTCCGCTTTTTTTTAGCAAACTGCCATGTCTTCCCAAAAAAACATCCTTCTCATAAATCCTTGGATCTACGACTTCACAGCTTATGATTTCTGGCTGAAGCCATTGGGTCTTCTCTATGTAGCCGCTCTTTTGAAAAAATACACAGATCTCAAACTGAGCTATATTGACTGTCTGGACAGGCATCATCCTCTGCTCGAAAGTAAGCCCAGGACAAAACAGGATGGCCGAGGTCCTTACTTTAAAGAGGAGGTATCTAAACCTGATGTTTTAAAGAAAATTCCAAGAAAATACTCCCGCTATGGAATTCCTCTTTCCCTCTTTTGGCACGAGCTCAAACAGATCCCTCAACCGGATCTTGTTCTGGTTACGTGCACGATGACGTACTGGTACCCGGGGGTCCGAAAAGCAGTCGAGATGGTTCGCGAGAGATACGGCGGTATCCCGATCATTTTGGGAGGAGTATATCCGACTCTTTTGCCCCGTCATGCATTGAATCATACGGGAGTGGATGCTCTTTGTCAGGGACCGGGCGAAAGGCACATTCTGCCTCTAATCAACGATATCCTTGGAGGCGGCGTCTGTCCCCCCCTGAGTTTTGAAGCCCTGGAAGAGATTCCTTATCCAGATTTTGTTCTTCTTAGAAATCGAGACACGCTTCCCTTTTTGACGTCAAGAGGCTGCCGCCTGAGGTGCAGCTTCTGTGCCAGCTCTTTGCTTTTTGAAGGATTTGACAGGAGATCAAAGTCTTCTGTCCTCAGGGAGCTGGAACTTTTATGCAGTCTTTATAAACCCAGACACATTGCCTTTTATGATGATGCGCTCCTTCTGAACAAGGAGGAACATTTGATCCCGATCTTGAAGGCGGTCATTCAGAGTCGATTCCCTCTCCACTTTCATACTCCCAACGGCCTCCAGGTAAGTGAGATCGATTCTGAGCTAGCTTCACTTTTCAAAAAGGCAGGATTTCATTCCCTTTTCTTGAGTCAAGAAACCTTTGATGAAGAGCTGATCAGGGAATCGTGCCCGAAAGTATCACCAGATGATTTGGAGAAGGCATTAGACCATTTGGAGAGAGCTGGCTTTCTGCGGTCCGAGATAAACGTGTATTTGATGGTCGGATTACCCGATCAGAAGCTCTCAAGAATCGAAGAAGGAATCCGTCGTGTCCAGAGTCTTGGTGCTCAACCTAGATTAGCCTATTTCTCTGGCATTCCCGGTACCTTGGCCTGGAATCGGCTGGTCGCCAGAGGATATCTGCATCAAGATGCCGATCCGCTCCTCCATAATAAACTGGTTTTCCCCTATTTCTGGGGGAACTTTTCCCCTGATGAGTTCCAGGCCCTTAAGGATATGGCAAAACCTAGAATTTGAAGTTCAGACCAAAACGAAAAGACCTCGTTCCCCTAAGCGACGTGACCTTCTTATAGTTCGGGCTGAGGATGCGAATGCCGTCCGTCGAGCTCTCAGAATCGGGATACCAATATCCGCCATCATTCTGGACAATGGACTGATACTTGTTTCCAAGAGCGTTGAAGATATCCAACAGAAGGAATATTTTTTTTGAGCGCGAAAGGGAGAACTCTTTTTCGATCCGCAAGTCAAGGCTGTCCACAGATTTTGTCCTTCTGTCTCCCGGGGTTTCGAGAAAAACGGTTGCGGGAATTCCAGAGACATTCTCTTCTTCAGTGAAGGAACCCGGGGGAAAGATAGTGACATTTCTTGCCCATGGATTTCCACTCATATGAACATAGAAGAAGCTGAGGAACACGGAATAGGGAAATTCATAGGTTCCTGCGAGTTTTATGATCAATGGCCTGTCAAAATCCAATCTAGCTTCTTCGGTAAGGTTCACGAAGTAATTGGGATTGTCGGCTGCGGTGGTTGCCCCGGAGCTGGATAGATACCCCAGGCCGATATTTCCGGTGGATTTACTTAGAGTCACGGAACCATCGAGCTGCCAATGAGCGGAGAATCTTTTCTTGAAGGCGATTTCGAAGCCCTGATATTTTTGGCTCAGCTCAGGGACATTTTTGAATCGTTCAAAAAAAAGAGGGGCATTTTCCGAAGGGAAAAAAGCCGTAACAGGCGTATTGGGGTAGTCATCGATTTCTGGGATGATTGTGCTGAACGGCGTCCACCATCCCTCCGTATCTTGTTGAATGTTGTACCAGTCTTTATCCAACTCAGGGCTGTAAAGAACGCTCTCGAAGATGTCTTTTTTGCTTTTATAAATGTATGTCAGACGGATAGAAAAATCGGAAAAGATTTCTTGATTGAATCCAACGGTCAGTTCGTCCGTGTAGGGTGAGCGAGTGTCAGAGGAGATTCTCTGTTTATAGGATTCTGAATTGTAAGGGCTGTAGTCTTCGGGATAAAGTGCGTATGTGTCTTCCGCTCCATCGAGAACTCCATCTGTATCTGGGACATCAGGAATTCCGTTGTCGTTTTCATCGTACCAATAGAAGGAATGGGAACGGGATGCATTAAAAAGGCTCACAGCGGCCACAAAGTCGAGCATCATGGGCTGAGTGTAACGAGCGAAAGATGTCTTGAATAGAGTCTTTCCGTTTCCGAATATGTCGAAGATAAGTCCGAACCGGGGTGAGAGAGCGTTCCAGACCATCATGTTCTTCCAGTTCAAGACTTGAAGCTCATCAAACGGATTTACCTCTATGAGGGGCTGGATAAGATTTTCCCCCAGTGATACGGAAAGAGGATTACCGCTTGGGCCCTTGAACAAGGACAATTGCGAACCCATACTGCGGTCAAATCTTAATCCCGCAGTCAGTGTTACTCTTCCGGCGAAAGTTGCCGTATCCTGTATACTGACACCCAGTCTTTGAACTTCGAATCGCGGCACATATCCCCCTTCGAGATCGCTGGAGATCAAGAAGGATAGCTTTCCTTTGCCCACTGTGTTTCCACTGAAGGGAGAGAGGGTCGATCCGAAGAGATAAGGACTGCCGTCATCATAATATACCGCCAAATTATCCTCTTTCCATACGGACTGCTCGGTGCTGAAATTTTCGTATTCCCCTCCGAGTTTGATCTCGTGATTGGCCCCCAGGATGTTGTCTTGGAAGCGTGTCAGGTAGCCACTTACTTGGAAACTCTTATTTTTGCGAATTTCATTGATCGGACCGCTTCCCCAAAGATGGCCCGTGCTCTTATCGATATAGCTCGGATCGCTCTTCACTTCTTCCTGGAGGAAAAGAGGAAATTTGCTCTGGAGAAAGCCTGCCTTTACATCGACAAAAGTGTCCTGATCGATGACGTAGTTAAGAATAGCGTTTCCATGGTAGCTTTTTTCATGATCCATGTGTCGGGTTGCTTCGGCTGTCATGTTCCAGTCGAGGAGGGTAGCGTGAAAAGGTCTGTTTCTTTCGACATAATTGAACATTGCTGTCACTTTAAGTGTGGAGATGAACTGACTTGTGAGCTTTATGAATCCCATTTTTTCAGTGTTGTCCCAGTCAAAAGCTTCATGTTCCTTTCCTTGGGGGTCTGTCCATGGGATGAAAGATGTGGACCTGGATTGTGAGGTAAGACGGGCGTTGGTAAAGATCCAGAGATTATCCCTCAGGATGGGGCCACCTAAGGAAAGGGAAAAGTCCCAGAGTTTTTTATTTCGAGGTGGAGGCGATACGCCAGTAGCGCTCAGCTCTTCATCCGATACGAGCGTACTTGCCAGGCCATCGCTTGTGTGGTATAGGAAAGCTTCCCCGAAAGGGTCGTTCCCTCCTGATTTTGTGAGGATATTTATGTATCCCCCGTCGACCTGATCCACTTGAAGCTGTTTCCCTCCTTTTATGACTTCTATCTCCTCGATCAGGTCTGAATTGACGTTCGTGATGAGATACATCCCTATCGGATCGTTCAGGTTCATGCCGTCGATGGAGTACTGGTTGGCTCGTGCAGATGATCCATGAAAGATCGATGTTTTTGGAAAACTGATCGATTCGGGGATGACGCCAGAAATCAAGTTGATAACATCATGAAGGTTGCGTTCAATAGGTATCCTCCTGATGAGGTCCTCTTCGATGATAACTGCCGTTTTTGCAGATTCAGGGTTGGCCATCGGAGAGGGGATTTTGACTGTTGTCTCCTCTTCGATGGTCGTGATTTCCATCGTGATTCGAATCTTTACAGTCATCCCTGCATGAATGATGATATCCTCGATATTGACCGTCTTGAATCCAGGCATTTCCACAGTGACCTTGTAAGTTCCTGGAGGAAGGCCGTGGAATTTGATGACCCCTGTTTCGGAAGTGATGTACGTTTTGATGTCGAGCATGGATGGCGAATTGATGTACACAAATGCTCCTGGAAGAGGAAATCCTTCGGTATCGGTAACTTGACCTTTGAGAGAGCCGGTCTGTTCTTGAGCTGTCACGGAAAGCGTGAGTCCAATGGAGAGACTGATAATCCAGATTAGTTTGAGTGTTTTCTTCCCCAATTATGGCCTCCTTGGATTGCCGCGGATACGGAATCTTTTTTTTGAACCTTTATAAAAAACATCCTTTTTATTGTTGAAGTTGCAGGAGTACAATTTCTCTCGATTGAGTGACTATATTAACAATTATCCCTCTTTTTTACAATTATCACGGAGAAGAAAGCCCTCTGCTTATCGAGAGATCGGATTGCATGGTGTTCTATAAATCGTGTAACATATAATATACAAGAGAGAAAATGCGACCTTCTTTCCTTGAACGGAAAAATACAGAGAAACAATCCCATAAGTGGATAGCTGTTTGTCTCTTTTTGCTGGTATGTTTGGCGATTGCTTCTTCTTGCAGGTTGTACAGGTTAGAGCAAAAATTAGCTCCAGAGGACAAGGAATTTCTCTCCAGGGTCCGGTACATCGTCACGAAAGAGGAAAGAAAAATCTTTTTAGAGCTTCCTGAATCAGAGAGGGAAGAGTTTAAAGAAGAATTTTGGCGAAGGAGAGATCCAGACCCTGACACAGAGGAAAACGAGTTCAAGGAGACCTATTTTCAACGGATCGAGGAAGCCAACCGGTTGTTTCGGGGGGGAATTCCGGGTTGGCTTCAAGATAGAGGGATGATCTATATCCTTTTTGGACCGCCGACTCAAAGAAGTGTTTATCGAATGCAGGCTAGTTCGACCCCACGTGAGATCTGGTATTATGGAAATTTTCCCGTGATTTTCGTGGATGAGACAGGCAATGGAGATTATCGGCTTGTCACACTGGATGTTGTTCATCAGTTGAAGATGAATCAAGCTGAGATGACATTCCAGGAGAGAGCCGGGCCTAAAGACGACCTTTTTGATTTTGAGGTCTGGACGAGCAAAAACCGAGACAATGAAATCATCATAACAGTAGAGATCGATTACAGAGACATCTGGTTTGTAGGTGGTGAAGGACGGTTGGAGACCACCATCGAGATATCTGCGGTGATTATGGATGCCGAGGGAGAACTTGTTTTCGAAGAAAAGAAAGAATATCCCGTGGTTCTCCTAGAAGAGAATATCGGCAAGGAGAAGAGCCTGACTATCGAGCTTCCCTTGATGTTGAAGAGAGGAGAGTACAGAGTGAATTTGGAGGTAGTGAACAAAGCAGGGGGGGAGAAAGGGAGCAAAAGCTTAAAAGTCGAAGTTTGAGCATTTTTTCGCCCAGAGGGCAGCGCCGATAAATCCAGCCCTGTTTCCAAGAGAGGCGGGTTCGATGCTGCAGCATTCAAAGGATCCTTTGAATGACCGGCTTCTAGCCTCTTCGACAGCAGGGTGAAGGAGCAGGTTTCCGGCTTCCATCACGCCCCCTCCAAGAAGTATTTTTTCCGGATTCAGAAGATTTATTATGATGGATATCCCTATCCCGAGATAATGACCGGCGAGGGCTAAGACCTTTAAGGCATATTGATCCTTGCTTCGGGCTCTTCGGGAGATTTCTTCAGGTGTGATCTTCTCTTTGAGCCTGCTGAAAGCGAGGTAGTTCTGTACGAGCTTGGGTGCAGAGACCTCCGTTTCGAGACAGCCACGGCTGCCGCATTTACACGGCTCTCCCTCAGGGTTGACCGTTGCATGGCCCATTTCTCCGGCATATCCGCACGCTCCCTGCCAGATCTTCCCTTCCAGAATAATTCCTGTCCCCACCCCTGTGCCGATGGTCAGCAGCACGAGGCTTTGGGTGTTTTGTCCGGCCCCACACGTATACTCTCCGAACGCCGCCAGGTTCGCATCGTTGTTTATCCAGAAAGGAACATCGATGAATTGAGAAAAGGCGGGAATAAGGGCGAAGCTGTCGATTTCTGGATAATTGGGTGATTGAAGAATCTTCCGCTCCTTCTGGTCGAAAATCCCCGGAAATCCAAATCCGACTGTTGCTATCTGGTTCGGATGATTTTTTTTAAGTCTTTGCCAGATATCTTTCAAGGCATAGATCAACTTTTTGATCGTCTTGGGAGTATCCACTTGAGATTCTAAGACAGAGCCCCCGGTTTCATCCACCAGACCGTATTTGAGCAAGGTCCCTCCCAAGTCAAATCCGGCAAAAAGGTGCATTGGCTGTCAGCTCCTGCCTGAACTTATTTTTTGATCCCTGCTGCAGCATAATTGGGGGCTCCATAAAGGAGTTTGTTCAAGTTATCCATGTTCCTGTTCAGGATGGACGCGGTCTCGTCTGCGCTGGGAAGAGTTTGGAGCTGTTCTTCTTCTAGCGGAGCAGAGTAGTGCAGCTCCACATCCTCAAAACCGGAAGTCTCCATCATGAATTTTAAGGTCTGTGGATGAATCGGTTTTTGGTGGGTAAGGTCGAGAAAGTAGATCTGCACTAGTGCAAACACGGAAGCCGGATTCAGGGTTTCGAGGACAAGATGCGATCCTGGAGCGAGCTTGAAGTAAGCCAGTTCAATCGTTTTCTTCAGGTAGGGAGGGGGTAAGTGTTCTATGACTTGAGAGGAAAAAATACCGCCTATGGAGTTGTCCTTCTGCTCGCTCAGGAACTCTAAAAGATCGCCTCTCTTACAGATAAGCCCCTTATCGCGGCAAATATCGATCATCTGTTCATTAACATCGATTCCCTCCGCATCGATTCCATTCTCATGAAGGAGCTCAAGAAATTCACCACGGCCGCATCCCAGATCCAGGACCTTTTCCGCCTGTTTGAAAAAAGGGAGGAACCGGCTTTGTTGTTTTTTCACCAACTCCTCATTTCCTCTGAAGCGGTTTTCGAAACCGGCATACCTCCAGTCTTCGAGGGGCTGATGGACTTCCCTGACCATTGACTTGCCAGGGAGCGCTTTTTCATCGAGTACAGAAAGCAGCTGGTCCAGCTTACCCCTGAGATGGATAAATTTTTTCATGAGCAGATTCACATCTTCATACGAGGCAGCCAGCTTGTCCACACGCCATTCCATGCTCTTGAAGATCATGCCAACGTGGTTGCTCCCCAGGGCATCCCATTCTTGATCCTTGGCGTCTATCAGGGCAATACTGGATTCGATGAGATCTACTACAGAGGCGAACAGCTCTTTTGTCTTACGGAGATCTTTTTCTAAGATTTCCTGCAGCTCAGAGAAGATGACGGAAACCTGGTTTTGGAAGGGCTCCTCAGAGGGAGTTTTTTTGAATATTTTGGCTTTCTGACCGGTTTCGATGATCTCTCTCAAGCGTGAAGAGAGATGCTTGAGACGAAAAATGTTTTCAGAAGGAGAGTATTTTTCCGTCTCTTTTTTTATCTTTTCGAGATGTCTCGAAAACTCATCTTGTTTTTCTTTTCTACGCTGAGTGAGTCTTTCGATCGTCCGTTTCATTTGTCCTTAGGAGGAGGCTGGGTTTCGTTGGACTTTTCACTCTCTTTTTCTTTGGATGAGATGGATTTTTTAAAATTCTTTATGCCTTCTCCTAAAGATTTTCCCAATTCCGGGAGCCGTCGGGCCCCGAAAATGATAACGATAATCAGGACGATGAGAAGCAGCTCTGTTGGGCCGACAGGGCCGAATAAGAACATCAGATCCTCCTCGAGGTTATTTTCTCTTTACCGTATCCAAATTACTTCAGTCCCTCTGAAAAGTCAAGCACACCTCTGAAGGCTGTGTGAAGATAGTCTTCTCATAAACAGAAGCTTTTCACCTGATTTCGATGGATGAAATGACGAAATCATCCATTTTTGCTATGATTATGACTGGTTGAAAACGAAAAATGGCGATGAAAAAGAGACCGTGGCTTGGGACCTCTGAAAGAAGCAAAGCCCGGAAGGAGAAGTGAGAGATGCTGCCGACCATCAAATGGGAAAAAGAAAGGCTCATTCTCATCGATCAAAGAAGACTCCCCGAGGAGGAAATGTATGTCGAGTGTACAGACTACACCCATGTCGCCCAGGCCATCGAGGATATGGCCATACGAGGGGCCCCTGCCATAGGTGTGGCAGCCGCATACGGTATTGCTCTCGGTGTGATGAACCTGACTAAGGCCGATGAACTCGAATCCAAATTCCACCAGATTCTGGCACGTCTGGAAAAAACCCGCCCCACGGCACGGAATCTCTTCTGGGCCATCGAACAAATGAGGGATGTCTTCGAGGACAACAAAAATTTGGACCTTCCTGAGCTCAAACAAAAACTTCTCCGGCAGGCTTTTGCTATCGAACAGAAAGACATCGATACAAACAAGAAAATAGGGTTGTGGGGAAGAGAACTCGTACCAGACAGATCTTCCATCCTGACCCACTGCAATGCAGGAGCCTTGGCCACGGCCGGATATGGAACAGCGCTGGGCATCATCCGCGCAGCCGTCGAACAGGGAAAAAAGGTTAAGGTTTTCGTGGATGAAACAAGACCTTTTCTCCAAGGGGCGAGACTGACGTGCTGGGAGCTCGAAAAGGAAGATATCCCTGTGGTCCTGATTACTGACAACATGGCCGGCCATTTCATGCAAAGAGGGGCGGTCTCTGTCGTGATAACCGGAGCTGACAGAATAGCCAGGAATGGAGACACTGCCAATAAGATCGGGACGTATTCAGTTGCGGTTTTGGCAAAAGAACACAATGTCCCATTCTATATAGCGGCTCCTCTCTCCACGATTGATTTTGATCTGGCTGACGGAAGCGGAATCCCGATCGAGGAAAGAAATCCTGATGAGGTGAAAAAGGTCGGGAGACTCTGTATCTCTCCTCCTCAGGTCGAAGCACTGAATCCCGCCTTTGATGTTACGCCAGCAAAATTTATCACCGCCATCGTCACGGAACTGGGGATCGCCAGGCCCCCTTTTGAACAGAGTCTAGGGGCCTTGGTGGAATGAAATGCATTTTTTAGGTATAGAAACTTCCTGCGACGAAACTTCGGCTGCGGTTCTCGATCAGAAGCTCAAGATATTGAGCAATGTTGTTTTATCTCAGGACGAGATTCATGCTCCTTTTGGTGGAGTGGTACCCGAACTCGCTTCACGTCAGCACATTCGATCCATCGGCTATGTCGTCCAGGAAAGCCTGCGGCAGGCCAGCCTCGATCTGGAGAAAATAGATGTCTATGCTGTAACCCAGGGGCCTGGCCTTATTGGATCCCTCCTTGTAGGGCTTTCTTTTGCCAAGGGCCTGGCATTTTATTTTGGTAAGCCTCTGATCCCGGTAGACCACCTCGAAGCCCACATCCAGTCAGCCTTCATGGAGGCAGAACACGTTCCCATTCCATCGCTGGCTCTACTGGTTTCAGGCGGCCATACCTCTCTCTTTTTGCTGGAGAAGAAATTCAGTTATAAACTTATCGGGAGAACAAGGGATGATGCCGCAGGCGAGGGGCTCGATAAGATAGCTAAGTTCCTCGGATTGGGATACCCTGGGGGCCCTATTATCGACAGGATGGCAGAGGATGGGGATCCCGGAGCATTTGCTTTTACCCTTCCCCATATGAGCGACAAAAGTCTGGACTTCAGCTTCAGCGGTCTTAAAACATCGGCTCTGAAACAAATTAAAGGAAAAGGCATAACCAAAGACCACCCTGAGCTCCTCGATTTTTTGGCGAGTTTTGAAAAAGCCGTAATCAAGGCCTTGCTGTCCAACATGAATCGTGCTGCCGGCCGGTATAAACCCAAATCTCTGATCCTCTGCGGGGGAGTGGCGAGGAATAAAAAGCTCAGACGGGATTTTAAAAAGCTTGCTCAAAAATTGAATACTCCCTCTTATATCCCTTCACCCTATCTCTGTACAGACAATGCAGCCATGGTTACAGCCTTGGCCGTGGCGAAATACAGCGAATATCCAGAGAGGTCGTTTCCACTCGAACTGAATGCTTATCCAAGGATGTAATCTGCCTTCCTTTTCAGATGACCTGGTTCTTATGAGAGTGGAAATGAAGGTATCTCCGGGGCCGTATCGAGAAATGGCAGAATTAGACCTGGGGTATTATTTTGAAGAGGAAGGGTTTCGAGAATGCTATGACGCCTGCTTTTCTCTTTAAATATATACTCAGGCGATAGAGACGTGTGTTTTTAAATTTATAGGATGGAGGAGATGGCAGGTGCAGACTCTTTATTTCGAAATCAGTCTCTCCTTTGAAGAGATTCTGGTCAAAAAGGCTCAGCTCCACATCAAAAATTCCCTCCTCGGATCCAAATTCTAATCGGAATTCTTCGATTTTGCGCCATGAAGTGAAGTGGAAGATGTAAGGACGGTTATCCCTGGGCAGATGGAAGGTCCCGGGTCCTATCATCTGGGCTACTCGCCCTAGAGAGTAAAACCGAATTTTTAATCCCGAAGGATACTTAATGTCCGTGGGATAAAGGAGTACTGTGCGGGGATAGAGCACCAGCCAGAAAAAAATTGTAAGGAGGCAAACCCCTGCGATGATCATATGATGAGACAATTTCATTTGAAAATCGTGCTTTTTAACTGCCATATAGAGAACTATAAAAAGGAGAAGGCCGCCGATCCAGGCATAATTGGGAGTCCATTGGGAATTGTCCAGCTTCAGGAAAGAAGGCAGATACTGGGGGAGGAAGAAGTGGAGATTGCTTAGCAGGAGGAACAACCTTCCTGCTCTCTCTGTCACTCCGGTTGTCGTGAGTTGATAGAGAGCCAGCGGGTGTTTCAGAAGCAGAATGACGAAAACAAAACTCAGAAAGGCAAATAAGCTGAGAAGGACAGAAAATATTTTTTTCGCATTAAAGGCCAGAAAATAACCTAGAAATACAGCCAAAGCCCAGGATACGGAGACCAGCGGGCGTGCCTGAGGAGCATAACTGGTTCTTTGTGTCAGCAGAGCCGAATTCAAGATGTAAGGAGAAGTGAGAAACAGGATCAGGAGAAAAGAGCGGAGGTTTCTTTTCATCGCCTCCACGCATCCGAGGAAGGCGAAAAAATAGACAGGGGCATACAGAAGCAGCCCGTCTCGCTGGTCGAAGAAATATCCGGCAAGCGTTTCCAATTTAAGATGGAGGGGAATGTCTGATAGGATAGACTTGAAATAAGCGAATGATTCCTGAACAGTTGTTGCGCCCTTTATACTCACTGATAGGAGAGAAACCGAGCCGTATACGAAGTACTGAAACAGAAGATGAAGGAAGAAGAGAACGAAAAAAGGGGCCAAAAAGTAGAGAATGTGCCACCTCGCTCGATATTTTCTGATCAAGATCCAGACAGCATAGATAAGGAAGGGGGCAAGAATAAAAACGTATTTGATCGCGTGGAACCAAATGAAACAGGAAATCAGGAGGCCGATAAAGACCATCGATGCTTTCGACAAACGGGAAGAGAACCGCAGCAGACGAAAAACGGTGAGTGAAAACAGTGCGATGATGATTTCCGGATAAATATGGAGGGAATAAAAAAACACCGGGGAGGAAAAGCTGTAAATCAACCAGCCACCGAGAGCAAGCTTTTCGTTTTTCCATTCCTGGAAAAGATAAAGAAAAATCTGAACTCCGAGGAGAGCGCCAAAAATACTCATCCCAAAACGAAGGAAAAAAACGAGAGACTTTCCCCCGAATAAAGACCCCAAAGCGTAGAAAGGAACAAGGAGAAAAGATGTTCCAGGCGAATGAAAAGAGTACCGACCTCCCGTTCCAGGAGCAGTGTGTGGCATGATATTGACTTGGGCCAGCATGGTTTTTCTGTAGTCTTTGTTGGCATAATTATTTTCCAGATCGATGTCTCCATCTGCCAATAGACTCTGGGTAATGATAAGGTAGTGGGGTTCGTCGCCGGCAAATGTCTGTCCAGAAGAGGTTAGAAGAACGGACCCTGAGTTATATACAAACAAGGAGATCGCGAACAATATGAGCAATTTTTTTTTAATCGAGAGGAGAGAAAGTCTTTCTTTTATGCCCTTGATGGTTGAGTTCTTTTCTCTAGAGATTGGGCGTAGAGAGGCAGTCTTTAAGTAGAGAAACGAGCCGAAAATCGACCAGAAAAAAATTGTTGTTCGGGTGCGCAGGTCGTCAGCATCCAGATAGAAAAGGAGGAGCAAAGGCAGCAGGATGAGAAATAGAAGAGGGAGGTAGGTTAAAAAATCCCGGTCCATAGCTTTTGGGAAGAGGATCTTATGCATATTCGCCGCTGCTCTTGAACAGCCCATCCAGACTCCGAAAAGCAGGAAAAAGAACAGAATGCCTTGGATCAAGAAAGGGAATATCTTGAGAGTTAAACGATGCGATTGGAATGTAAATGTGGAAAGCTGATCATAGAAGAGAACAGAAAGACTGAGCAGAAAAGCGAGAACGAAAAAAAGGAGGAGACGAAGGAGATGCCAGTTTTTCTTCATCTGTTTTGACTAATAGTCAATTGTTTCTGAATTGTCAAGAAAGGATATGGCTTTAACCTGGTTATGAAAATGTGATATTATTGGATCAATGGAAATATCAGCCGTTATCATCACTTATAATGAGGAAAAGCGCCTCGAACCGGCACTGAAAAGCTTGGAAGGAATCTCCGAGGAGATCGTCGTGGTGGACAGATACAGCGATGATGAGACGGTCAAGATCGCCAAAAGATATACGGATCGTGTTTTTCAGAGGAAGTGGACAAATTTCGCTGATCAGAAGAATTTTGCCAACAGCAAAGCCAGGTTTCCATGGATTCTTTCCTTGGATGCGGATGAGAGGCTTTCCCCAAAGCTCAAAGAGGAGATCGGACATTTAAAAGAACAGGAGCCCGGATGCTCTGGCTTTTCTATGCCCAGGAAGGTTTTTTACTTAGGACGATGGATTCGCCATTCAGGGTGGTATCCGGATCGAAAAATCCGCCTCTTCCAAAGGGAGAAAGCACGCTGGGAAGGAAAGTATGTCCATGAGAAACTTGTGATTGAAGGTGAGGTCCGAAAGCTGCTCGGTTCCATCCATCATTTTACTTATCGCAACATTGCCGACCACCTCAGAAGGATCAATACATTCTCCGATCTTGGGGCCCAAAAGCTCTATGCACAAAACAAAAAATCCCGATGGTATCATCTGCTTTTTCTTCCTTTTTTTAGGTTCTTGAGAGCCTATTTACTGAAAGCTGGCTTCATGGATGGTTTTGCGGGGTTTGTCATATCTGCGCTAGAAGGGTACTCGGTGTTTGCCCGTTATGCAAAACTCAAGGAGATTTGGAAAAAAGGAGAAAGAATTGAGCCTCTTCCAAATTGACGCAGAAGGGGAGTGGAGAGGAGAGCAAAGTCGGTCCTTTTTCATTGCCAAGGAGCTTGCACGTAAGGGCTACCGCTTCCGATTCGTTGTCCAGCCCGGCAGTCCCCTTCAAAATAAAGCTTCTGAAGTCGGGCTGCCTGTTCTTCCGGTTAAAATATCGAGTAAAGGAAGCCTGTTCTCTGTGCTCCGGTTATACAGGGCAATGAAACGGGCAAACTGCCAGTTGGTTCATTTCCACGATGATCTTTCAGTGGCTGTCGGCTCGGCTGCGGCTTCCTTAGCCAAGGTTTCTCTGAGAGTGGCTTCAGGTCCGGAAGTCTTATCTCGGAAGACATACAGTCTCTTCCACCGCAAATATAAGAAGGATATAGATGCCGTCATCGCAAGTTCCCAGGAGGTGGAAAAAGATTTTGTCTCCGGTGGGATGGATTCTCCTCTCATCGAGGTCATACCTTTTGGAATGGATTTTTCCCCTTATCAGGAAAATGCCAAAAAAGACTATCTTTATCAGGAGCTGGGTTTTGGTCCGGATGATTTCCTTGTCGGAGTCATGTTTCAGCTCGGCGATCAGAAAATGGTCAGATATTTGCTCCGGGCCGCAAGATATTTGAGGGAACATTCCTCCAGGATAAAAGTTGTTATTCTGGGAGAAGGTCCGGTGAGCATGGATCTCGAAAGAGAGTTCCTTGAAATCGAGGGGGAGGAGCTGGCTTTCTTTTTAGGATATCAGGAAGATTCGCCCCGGGTATTCGGATCTCTTGATGTGTTCGTTTGTTCTTCTGGTTTCGAGAACGGGAATCACGGCCTTGTCGAAGCCATGGCCTGCGGACTTCCGGTTGTATTCACTCGATCGGGTGATGTACCAGAGGCAGTCAAACACAGAAAGACAGGGATGATTGTGTCTCCTCGCAGTCCCAAAGTACTGGCTAATGCGGTTATCGGACTTTTTGAGGATAAGGAGCTGGCAGCACGTTTAGGCCAGAAAGCTTATGAATTCGTTTTCGATAAGCTTTCTGCGGAGGCTATGGCATCGAGAGCCATTGAGATGTATGAGACCCTGGCAAAAAAAAGGGGAGTGAGACTTGGGTAGCGATGGATTGGAAATCGACAGGATTGAGCTGTATCTCTTGAGCCTTCCTTATGTTCATTTTTTTGAAACTAGCCTTGGCCGGGAAGAAGAGCGAACTTTCATCCTTGTGAAACTCTATGCCGACGGATTATGTGGATACGGCGAAGTCGTTGCGGGTAAATCGCCACTGTACAGTTATGAGACCGTATCTACTGCCTGGCACATCCTGAAAGAATTTTTGATTCCTCAGGTTTTTCATCACACCTTGTTCCATCCTCTAGATTTCTATGAAAAAGCCAGAATTTACAGAGGACATCCAATGGCGAAAGCAGGGATGGAACTTGCCTTGTGGGATCTGGAAGCAAAACGGAAGAATCTCCCTCTTTGGAATCTCTATGGAGGGATAAACAAAGAGATTCCATCAGGCGTCAGCATTGGAATACAGGATACTGAAACACAGCTCTTGGAGAGAATTCAAACCTTCCTCGGAGAAGGATACCGGAGAATCAAGATCAAAATAAAGCCATCCTGGGATGTCGCTGTCTGCAGAAAAGTTCGAAAGAGTTTTCCTGAGATCTCTCTCCAGGTGGATGCAAACGGAGCTTACACTTTGCAGGACAAAGAGCATCTCAAGAAGCTGGATGAATTCGATTTAGTGATGGTGGAACAGCCGTTCGCTCCCTATGATTTGTGGGATCACAGCCGCCTGCAGAGGGAGATGAAGACCCCTCTATGCTTGGATGAGAGCATCTATAATATGGATTCATCGCGGAAAGCTCTGGAGATGGGAAGCTGCCGGGTCATCAACATAAAGGTAGGTCGGGTGAGCGGTGTGGTCGAAGCCAGGAAGATCCATGATTTCTGCCAGAAAAACTCGATACCTGTCTGGTGTGGCGGCATGCTGGAGTCCGGCATAGGGAGAGCCCATAATATCCATCTGTCCACTCTTCCGAACTTTAAATTTCCGGCCGATCTTTCAGCGAGCAGGAGGTACTATACTGAAGATCTGATCGAGCCGCCCATCGATCTTACTCCACAGGGAACGGTCAGGGTCCCCGAGCTTCCCGGGCTAGGAGTTTTCCCTCAGGAGGAGAGAATCACGAGGGCCACTCAATTCCATGAAGTCTTCAAGAAGAGTGATTTTTAAAAATATATAAACCATTCTTTGGAGAATATCGTATAAGCTGGTGAATAATAATTCCGGAAGCAGCTCTGGAGGTTGAAATAAAATATTCTTAAAGGGAGGTATAAAATTGAAAGACAGACCGATGTCAAGGCAAATTTTGCTTGTTCTGGCCGTCATGCTTGTGTTTAGCGTTTCCTTGGCCCAGGAGAAGCCAAAGACTAAGGAAGTTTCGGTTAATCCTATCGTTTCGTTAGCCAAGGCCATGACCGATCGTATTGCGAATAATCTTCATGTGGAAAAAGCGGTTGGCGAACCGATCAAGGTTGGAAAGGTTACCATCCTGCCGATCATCATGATCGATGTCGGATTTGGCGGTGGGGGAGGCGGACCTCAGATGGCCGCTCAAGGATTTGGGATGGGCGGCGAGGCCAGGCCTTTGGGATTCGTCGTCATCAGCAAAACGGGCACAAGGTTCATTCCGGTAGGGAAAGTCCCCAGGAAGTGAGGAAAAAGATGGGAAAAATGAAAATCGGATTTTTGACTTTGGGTGTGATATTCTGGGGATTATCCGGACAAATCCAGGCTCAGACGGCATCTCCTATAGACGAGGCTTTCGTGAGCTTAGACAAAATGATGGCCGCAATAAATGTTGATTCGGTGATCGGAGATCCTATCCAGATTCAAAATACAATCATCATCCCCTTTTCGAAAATATCGTACGGTTTAGGTGCCGGTGGAGCCATGATGGGTTTTGGTGGAGGCATGGGGGCCAAGACCATTCCCCTGGGCATATTGATCATAGAGGGGGAAGAAGTAAGGGTCGAACTCTTCCCGCTTGAAGAAAAAAAACCTTCATTCCTTCAGGAGATGCTTCCTGTTTTGCTCAAGATGCTTCCTGAAATAATGGGCAAACAATTTTCTCCTCCGTCGCCATCCCCTGAAAAGTCCTCAGGAAAGACATCTGCTCCTCCTCCTGATCTAACATTGGAAAAAATAGAAAAGCTCTATGAAGAAAAAAAGTATCAGGAGGCTCTGGATGGAATCGATTCCCTGATCTCCGCCGATCCCGAAAATGCCGAACTTCACGCCTGGAAGGGAAGCATTCTGGGAACCTTGGCTCAAGGAGACAACCCAGCCGATATGATCAAGTATGGCATGGGGGCCATGCAGGAATTCGAAACGGCGTTGAAACTGGATCCAAACAACATAAGGGCACGTTTCGGGAGGGCAGTGGGGCGCTTAATGGCCCCAGAAGGCTTTGGTGGAGATGTTGATGGAGCGATCGAAGATTTGGAGATGGTGTGCAAAAAAGAGCCCTTTCCCGATGCCTATTATTATTTGGGAAAAGCTTACCAGAGAAATGGTGCTATCGACAAAGCCAAGCAGGCTTTCCAGGAAGCTCTCGTCTTGAAACCGGATCATAAAGCTGCAGCAGAAGCTCTGGAGGAAATCAAATAGGATGCGCATTCTCAATCTGCATTTATATTTCCTCTAGATAGACCTCCCCGCAAATTCTCTAAGAAATTCTCTTGATTTTTTTTTAACGGTCTTCTATTATATTGAATGTATATATTACAATATTCGAATATAATAAATTAATTATTTAGCAGAATCTTTTTTATAATATCCGGGAATAGACAGAACATTGCGTGCGGAGGAGAGAACAAATGGCGAAATTGAAGAATAGAGAAAAAAGGTGGCTTGAAGAACAGTTCGGGGCGAGAGCAAATTTCGACCCCACAGAGAGGCTGCTCTACAGCCACGACATCGCCGCGATACCGGGCCTGTTCAAGCCCCTCATCGGAAAGACAGTTCCCGATGCCGTCGTTCAGCCTGAAAGCGAGGAAGAATTGGTCCGGTTGGTACAATGGTCGGCTCGAAATAAAATCCCAATCGTCCCGAGAGGAAAAGGCTCCTCAGGGTATGGAGGTATCATCCCTACCCGGAAAGGGATGGTGGTGGATTTTTACCGGATGAAAGATGTTCTCGCTGTTGATACCGAGAAGAAAACGGTGACGGTCCAGCCTGGAATCACTTGGGAACAACTGGACAAGAGACTCAAACCTGAAGGATTGACCATACGTCTTTACCCCACGAGTTACCCCTCTTCCTCAGCAGGTGGTTGGCTGGCCCAGGGTGGAGCCGGCATAGGATCCTTTGAATACGGCTGGTTCTCTGAAAATGTGGAGAGGGCAAGGATCGTCCTGCCCAGCGGCGAGGTCAAAGAGGTTTCCGGAAAAGACATGGAGATGGTGGCTGATGCAGAAGGGACTACAGGCCTTATCAGCCAGCTAACCATACACGTTCAGAACCTGAGCGATATCGGTGTGAGAGCCATTGCATGTCCTGATGCGCATAAACTTTCCAGGATCTTTCAAAAATTTATCGATCAAGACCTTCCCATCTGGTCTCTGGTTTTCATCAATCCCCGAATGGCGGAGATGAAGAACCGGGCTCCTGTGCTCACTCATCACGGCCATCCCGTAGAGCACAAGGTGATCCTTCCGGCTGCTTATATTGCTACACTGGCATTCAGGGAAAAAGACAGGGAGAAGATCACATCTCAGCTTCCCGAAATAGTGAAAGCCTGTGAGGGTGAGGTCCTTAAGCAGGAAATCGCCGATCACGAATGGGAACAGAGGTTCAAATTGATGGTGGTCAAGCGGCTCGGACCCTCTTTGGTCCCCGCTGAGGTCGTCGTCCCTCTGGATAAATTAGGGGATGTGATGGCTGAGATCGAGGACAAGGTCAATCAGCCCGTGGTCAAAGAAGGAGTGATCATCAAGAAAGGGCGAGAAGGGAAGCCGGAAGCCGTCATCTTGGGATTCATTCCGAGCGATCAGAGGAAATTTTCTTACAACTTTGTATTCGGGCTCGTGTTGAGCATCATGAAGATCGCCCGGAAGCATGGCGGACGTCCCTACTCCACCGGACTGTACTTTACGTATAGAACAGGAGAAATTTTAGGAAAAGACAGGACGAAAAGGCTCAGGTCCTTTAAAAAGCAGGTCGATCCCGATAGGATTCTCAATCCCGATAAAGTTATGGGTGGCAAACCGGTTGGGAAAGCGCTCGGAGTGGCCAGTCTCTTCGAGCCTGTGATCAGACCTTTCGGGAACACGGTTGTCACTCGGGTTGGAGAGAGGATCGAGAAGCCTGTAGGAGGGATACCTCCTGATGTGGCCTGGTATGCCTACGCCTGTTCTCAATGCGGCTATTGTTTGGATGAATGCGACCAATTCTTCGGCCGGGGATGGGAGAGCCAATCACCGAGAGGGAAATGGTACTGGCTGCGTCAATATCAGGAAGGAAAGGTGAAATGGAACCAGTTCATGGTGGACACGATGCTGGTGTGTACCACCTGTGAGTTCTGCAACCTGCGCTGTTCGGCGGCGCTTCCCATCGAGCCGGCATGGATGGAGCTGCGGGGAAAACTGGTGCATGAGAACAAAAGGATGACATTTCCTCCCTTTGAGATGATGTCCGCAGCGCTTCGAGCGGAGGGCAATATCTGGGCCGGATACAGAAAGAATCGGACCGAATGGTTCCCAGAGGATCTTTGGAAAAAGCATGGTCCTGGCATTCAAAGCAAGAATATCTATTTTGCGGGATGCACCGCTTCCTATGTGGAACATGACATAGGGGCGGCTGCCGTCACTCTGCTGGATTCTGCAGGAGTCGATTTTTCATATCTCGGCAACGTCGAGAACTGCTGTGGGACGCCCATGCTGGTTGCGGGGAAATGGGATGTTTTTGCAGAAATAATCAAGAAGAACATCGATGCCGTAAAAGCATCTGGAGCGGACACGGTCATAACCTCTTGTCCGGCCTGTGATATGATGTGGCGCCATACCTATAAAGAATGGGCAGAGAAGCTCGGGATTGATTTTGATATCCAGACAAAACATTACAGCGAGGTGATCGCCGACAAGATCAGAAGGGACGAGTTCAAATATACCCATTCAGTCGATAAAAAGGTCACCTGGCATGATTCCTGTCACATCGGACGCGTCTCGGGTATCTACGATGAGCCCCGGGAAGTCATCAAGGCCATCCCCGGTGTCGAGTTCGAGGAAATGGCCCATAACCGTCAGGATGGGCACTGCTGCGGAAGCGTCCTGACCTTGATCAAGGATCCTCCGGTGGCCCATGAGATCGGAAAATCCCGATTGGACGAGGCGAGCGATATCCATGCAGATTCAGTTCTGGCTCTCTGTCCCTGCTGTGAATTTCAGCTGCGTGTGAGCAAAGATAAAAAGGACTTATCCGTTGATATTCATGATCTAGCTGCCTTCGCCTGTAAAGGATTGGGAAAGGAATTTCGAGATCCCAGCCCGGAAGTGCAGAAGCAGTGGTCGGTTTTTGAAGGCATGATCGCAATGATGACACCTCAGGGATTCGCAGACTTGATGGATACCATGTGGCCTCAAATGCTGGATGCCATGCCATTGGGAATGGGCAGGATGATGCGGACCGTCGGGAAGCTCGGATTTTTCGGAGACACCCTGTTCGCCTTGATGAAGCCCGTCTTTCCTATCCTCTTTCCGAAGCTTCTTCCCAGAATGATGCCCAAGGTCATGCCCACCATGCTGGAACGTGTGTCCCGGATGATTCCCATGCCGGATTATATGGCAGAACAAATGCCGGAAATGATGCCCAAGGTCATGGACAATCTCATGCCTCACATGCTCCCCGACGTGGTTCCACTGGCAGTTCCGAAGATGATCGCCCATCTTCGCAATCGAACTCAACCTGCAGCAGCTTAAAAAGGTCGGTTTTCCTCCCTTTTGTGTGGGCATGAATTTTAAAGTGTTCTTTGCCATCAGGCACCTCCTCCGCTCTAGTGAGGATCTTTAACGCCATTCCCCCATCGCTCTTCTCAGCGGCTGCGTAACTCCGCACGTCTGTTCCTCATCCCTCCTACCCTGACTTTTATTCCTGTGTTTGTAAGGATCTTGAAATCTTAAGCATAGTCGTGCTCAATACATACTCGCCGACAATATGGGAAAACCCATATTGTTCCCTTCGAAGAACGATTCGTGAAGGCTAGATCCTCAATGGCGCTGCGGAGATGCCTGATGGCTTTTTCAATCAGAGTGCATCAACACAAACTGGAAGTTAGATTTTTCCTTCCTTCAGATCGGGATAATGAATCCAGGTGGGATGAAATTCAGGATTGTCAAGTATGGGAAAAGAGATCGGTAGTACCAAAGAATCGGTCGAATAAAAAAAGGGCAGGCCGTTGAGCCTGCCCTCATCGCTTGATTTTTTCTTCTGCTCTATTGGGATTTGCGGATGTAGATGTCTCCATCGTAGGAAACGAACTGGAATTCTGATCCGCCTCCGTTTATAGTCCCATAAATGAACTCGCCGAAGCTGATCCTGTATTTTCCTCCCTTTTTTCGCTCGTCCTGGACCTTCTGCTGGTTCGTTTTGATGTCGATCGGGAAATCGCTGTAGATCTTACCTTCCTGCGTTCTCATCTTGACATTGGCTTTCAAAGCTGCAGGAAAAGTCACGTCGATATCCCCATCGTAAGAACTGAAAGACATCGGTTTTCCAGGATCGATTTGATCGAAGGTGACCAGGATTTCGCCGTCGTAGGAATTGGCGACAGCAGACCCCGAGATTTTCTTCAGGGTCACGTTCCCTTCATAATTTGAGACTTCGATCTCGCCGGTCACATTTTCCACCAGAATATTTCCGTTATCGAGGCTGCTGAGTTTCAACGAAGTTTTGAAGGGAACTTGGATGGTGAGGTCGACTGTATTGTCATAGGCAGAGACATGCACTTCCATCACGTTGTTGTCTTCTTCGACGATCAGTCCTGTTCTGGCAACAGAAATACGCTGCATTCCTTTGGCTTTTTCGGATACTTCTTCTCTTTCCTGAATCTTTTCTCCGCGCAGTTTTGCTTCGATGATCACTTCTTTCCCGTTGTACCCTTTGACCGTGATAGCTCCGCTGTGGACCGAGGCCTCGACGAGTCCCGGTTTCGAAGGATCGCTGAAAGGCACGGTCGCCCGGTCACCTGCTGCCTGTTGGGCATAGACGATGGCTCCTGCGAACACCAGCAAAGCGGTGAGGCCTAAAGAGATATGATATCTGTTCATTTTATCCTCCTGAATTATTTCTTGATTATCAGAATATCCCCGTTCAGGGTATCCATTTTGATTTCTGGACCTCCCGATCCCACCCGGACACCTGTGGAGCGGTTACTCTTGTAGACATATTTTCCATTTTTCCGTTTGACACTCGAGGAAGATACGGTCGGCAAATAGGATACGCCAAAATCCGAGTAAGCATCTCCATTGAAAGTTTTCAGCTGGAAATCTGCGGAGAGGTTTTCCAAAAAAGCGACTTCGATATCTCCGTTAATGGTTTTAAAGGAGCAATCCGAAGCGGGATTCCGGCTGAAAACCACTTTGACTTCACCGTTAACCGTATGGGCTCTCCCCGAACCGGACAATGCATTCATAGTGATCGCTCCGTTGACATTCCTGACTTCGAATTCCCCTTCGACATTGTCCACTCTGATATCTCCGTCTGTGACGGTTTGGAGGAAGACGTTGGTCTTGCGGGGGACCTTGATTTCGAAATCATAATGGACCCGATATCCAGGATCATGCATGCTTTCCGGTTCATGACTATGCCGGCACCTAAAGGGCCCATCCACGTAAATATCGATGACGTTTTCCTCTTGAGTGATGTCAAGCATTACCTCTTTCTGGGCCTTTTCGATTCTCCCTTCGGTCCGTGCTTTGATCATCTTGTGGGCAATGAGCCTGACTTCTGTTCCGTTGTATCCTGTCACAACGATCGATCCGAAGATATTGTCCACCTGAAGATCTTTGGGCTTGGAGAGGTCCTTGAATTTCAAGGTTTTGGTGATTTCCTCTTCCTTTTCAAAACGGAGTGTATCGCCCTGGAGGAAAAGAAATCCCATGACAAAGGCAACCGACAGTAGCAGAAATGGTTTTCTCATTTTCTTCCTCTTAAAAGCTGAGCTCTTGGATACCGCGTTCAAGCTTTTGCTTGACACCCGGGTCGAGCTCATTGGCCCGGATCAGTTTCCTGAAGGATTCTAGAGCCTGTCTCTCCTGCATGTTGACAAGGAGATCGATCAATGCCACCTGTAAAAGGGGAGAAGTCTGTTTGGATAGAGATTGGACCACACCTTCTCTGACAGAGGGATAGTCATAGAAAAGATAAAGGGCATCCACCGCAGCCAGCCTGACATTGATATTGGGATCGCTGTCCAGGGTATCGAGAAGGGCATCGATGGTTTGTGCATCGGGTTCCTTCAAGTCATAACTCAAGTTGATGCCTTTGAGGCGCTGGATAGACGACCGCTGTTCCATCAGAGAAACAGCGAGCATCTGCCGCATGCCCTGGATTTCCCGGCGGAGTTCTGCATTCTGATTGGCGGGGCGGAGGAAATATCCGGTGGCCAATCCAGCAAAAAGGAGAAGAAAGCCGAGCCCGAACTGCAGGGCAGGACGTCTCCTCCATGAACCGTCGAACAGACTGCGGAAGAATCTGCGCAGGTGCTGGACTGGTCTCTCTTGGTGCATCTCTTCTTTGTATTCTTCCAGCATCCCGTAGAAACGCTGCCTGAGTCCGTTGCTGGGACGTTCTTCAGGGAGAACGCCCAGTTTTGTCCAAAGGGCGCTCAAATTCTCCAGTTCTTCTCTGCATGAGGGGCATTCTGCGATGTGGGACTGAATCATTTCCATGGATCCCTGATCCAATTCTCCGACCAAAAAGTCCGGAAATTGTTCTTTTATATGTTCGCATCTCATGACACGGTTCCTCCTTGGAGTTCAAAATAAATTTTGCCCAATTCCTTAATGGCCCGATGGACATGGGCCTTAACCGTCCCTATATGACAGCCTAAAATCTCAGCGATCTCTTTGTATTTCAGGTCCTGGTATCGGCTGAGTATCAGGACCTCTCTTTTCTTTAAGGGAAGTTTTGCCAGTGCCTGGCGCAGAAGCAGGACTTCCTGCCCATCTTCCATTCTTTCAGCAGGCGAAGGATCCGAAGTAACAGGATCGCTCCATTGTTCCTCCAGGGGCATTTCGTCTTTCTTTTTTCGCAGGTAATCGATGTGCACATTGCGGCCGATCTGGTACATCCAGAGCGTGAATTTACTCCTTCCCTGGTAGGTGGTGCGATATTTCAACATGCGCATAAAGACCTCCTGGACGAGATCTTCGCTGATGTTTCTGTTTGCGGTCAGACGCAGGAAAAAGTTAAAAAGAGGGATGTGGTATTTCTCGAAGAGAACAGCCAGTTTTTCGACATTTCCTATTTTGACTTCTTCCATCAGTTTGTTGTCCGAGTAAGAATTCACCACATTCGATCCTTGGTTTTTTCGTTCCATAGTGTAAGACTTGCCTTTTGAAAAAAGGTTACACCAAAAGAGAAAAAAATGAAATGGATATGGGACAGACGCTCGTTATGTCCACACCTGTCTCACTGATTGACTTGGGTGAAGAGGGGTGATATAAAAGGGGATATCTTTTCTGAAGGCGGGTGAACAAAATGTCTCAACTCACTTATAAAAAAGCGGGGGTCGATATCGACGAGGCCGGAGAATTCATCAAAAAAATAAAGCCGCTTCTCAAGAAGACTCATCGTCCCGAAGTCCTGGGGAAAATCGGCGGATTCAGCGGTCTTTTCAGGCCGCGCCTCCAAAGATTCAAAGATCCTGTCATCGTCTCCTCGACCGACGGGGTCGGAACAAAGCTTTTGATCGCAGAATTGCTGGACAAGTACGACACCATCGGCCTCGATCTGGTCGCCATGTGTGTGGACGATGTCGTTGTCACAGGGGCAGAGCCTCTTTTTTTTCTGGATTATATTGCCTGCGGGAGGCTGGATAAAGAGAGGCTCTATGAGCTGATGAAAGGGATTGTGAGAGGCTGCCGGGAAGCAGGATGCGCCCTGATCGGGGGTGAGACAGCCGAGCTGCCTGGAATGTATCGGGCGGACAGGTTCGACCTGGCTGGCTTTTGTGTGGGCATGGTGAGCCGGGACAAAGTCATTGATGGCCGGTCATGCCGGAGAGGAGATAAAATCATCGGCCTTTCTTCCAACGGGCTTCACAGCAACGGATATTCTCTCGTGAGGAGGCTGTTCGAGAAAAAAGAAATAAGGGAAAAACTGGGGAAAGAATTGATCAGACCTACAAGGATATACACCCAGAATCTTCTCCATATCATGAAAAGGGTGAAAATCAAAGCCATGGCCCATATCACAGGCGGAGGTTTTTATGACAACATCCCCCGGGTTCTGCCTGACGGAATTTCAGCCAGGATCGAGAAAGGAACCTGGCCAATTCCCCGGATTTTTCGAACCATACAGGAGAGGGGCCGAATCGAGGAATCAGAGATGTTCCGGACATTCAACATGGGAGTGGGAATGGTAGTGATCCTCGGTCCGAGGAGTGTTCCATCAGCCCTGGAGCATTTGACAGGACTCGGCCAAAAGGCCTGGGTCATCGGCGAACTCATCCAAGGGAAAAACGATGTGTTACTGCTCTGATTCCCCAGAAAAGAATTTCCAGCTGTCTTTAATGTGCCGTTTCCACTCGAAAAGGTCTTCTCTTAGCTCGTAATTTGTCAGGGCCCGTGCGGTCTCCGGCGAGTACGTGTTCAGATATGACCCGATCGAGGCAATTTTTTCCTGTCCGATTTCGACCATGGAGAGTACATGCGTGAAGACCTCTGTTTTTTCGCAGCGATTTTTGATTTTTGCAGGAAATAAAAAATCGATCATCTTTGAGTTCGGGTTCAGAAAAGCGAGAGGAGTGATCCCATGGTCTCTAAAAGCTTTTTTCCAGAGCTCAAGAGAATAACCGTAGTGGGTGCAGTTGAGGCCCACCAGCAGAGGAGATTTATATGTACCGATCCTCTGGAGGGCTTCGTGGACATACGCGAATATCAGCATCTCAGTCTCACTACCGTCATAATCTCTTTCTATGTAGTTTACGAGGTCCGGGCAGGCCTGCAAAATGATCCTTTCCGCTAAGAATCCCTTTTTCACGAGTCTGTCGTTGTAGACACCTTGACTCACCGTGGTTTGAGTGGCGAACAGGATGATCTTTGATTCGGGATGAACCTTGAGATTGTGAGCTATGAGCTCGACACTTGCGTCGATGATCCCTATAACGGGAATCTTGGTTTGTTTGGAGAAAGCAGTACCTTCGAAAATAGATGAGAGGGTGTTGCAGCCGATCAGGATCATATCTGGTTCATAATTCTTTTCCAGACTCTTTAGAGCGCTGTCGAAGATGGACACCTTTTCCTCGAGCGTTTTCAGGCTGTTGTAACCGCCCTGGTTGGAGAAAAGGGCATTGAAGAAGATGAAGTGTGCCTTTCGGAGTCCCTTCCAATCCTTTGTTCGTTCCACGGCTTCAGCCATGATCGACAGTCCGCCCAGCCCAGAGTCCACCACACCTATGGTCACCTCCTCTTTATGAAAGAAATCGGATAATATGTCTTCTCGGCCCCACGAGGATTTTTCTGCACAGGAAAAACAGATAAGAACGAGAAGGCTGAGAGGAGAGATCAGGCTGCGGCTGCCAATCGTTTTTATGGCGTCTAAAATCATCGCAAATCTGAAGTGAACTCGGATTCGGGAATATAGCACTCCTTCTTTCTCAAGTCAATGCATTGGAAATGCATACATTGCTTTGACAATTGTGGAATCCTCTGTTAATCTTGGACTGTCGCGAGGAGATGCGTTGGGTAAGAAAGCCGTTGAATATCTGTATAAAGAACAGAGAATCGGTGTGTTTGTCGATGTCCAGAATCTGTATTATTCGGCGCGGTATATCTATAAGTCTAAAGTCAACTTTCGAGCCATCCTCAAAGAGGCTGTGAAAGGAAGACATCTCATCCGGGCGATTGCCTACGTGATAAAGGCAGACGTCAAGGATGAGGCGAATTTTTTTGACGCACTCAAAAATTTGGGATATGAAGTCAAAGAAAAGGACCTTCAGGTTTTTCCCGGGGGGGCGAGAAAGGGTGACTGGGACATCGGCATTGCCATGGACATGATCGAACTGGCGCCCAAACTCGACACTGTCATCCTTGTGAGCGGGGATGGCGATTTTGTTCCCTTGGTCAGGCATCTGAAACATGCTCTCGGATGTTACGTCGAAGTCATGGCCTTCGGGAAGTCAAGCTCCCAAAAACTGGTGGAGGAAGCGGATAATTCTATAGATCTGGATTCTGACCCTCAAAAGTTTCTGATAAAGAGCGGAAAATGATTCTCCAGCCAGGTCGGCCGTTTCCCGCCTGAAAAAAAGCCCTGCCTGAAAACTCATGAAAATCCCACTGCTCTGAATAATGGAGGTCCATGAGCCATGAAATTTTTCAGAAAAACAGCAGCAACTTTTTTTTCTTTTCTGTAGTTTTAGGTACTGGAGTGATTCGAAGGGGTAGGAGAATCCCATGAACAGACACTTGATGAAGGCAATGATTTCTTCGGCTCTCGTTTTGATTTTTGCCTATCCTGGTCTTTCAAACGGCAGCTCTATTTTTTATGATTTCGATTCCATCCCTCAACAGATTACAGATTTTTACGAGGACTACAATTTTGTGGCTTCCTTCAGCACACCTTCAGAAAGAGAAGAGCTTATCGACAATTTTGAGCGGGAATTTCTGCCTGAGGAGACCAGGTCCGTAAGGTTCAATCAAGTCTTTCGGATGATGAAAAGGTTGTTTTCCCGCATGGTGAGATACGATCCCCAAATGGTGATTTTTCATGGGGCGCGAAAAGCCACTCTCAAATACTTCTTCAATTCGGAATTGTTAGAGGCGAGAAAGATCCAACGATCTGATAAAAAAGCGGTAGTGGAAGTTTTGACCTATTCGGTAGAGCCTGAATTCATAAACAGATTTATAGCCCAATTCAATCAAAATGCCGGGGAAGAAGATAAAATTCCGTCTAACGAAGACCGGATGCAAACGGTCAAATCCGAGATCGTTCCTAAAATCGAGTTTCATATCTGGTATTTCCAGGATGGAAAGTGGATGAAAGCCGAGCACAAGAATATCTACATCAAGCAATAAAGTTTGTGGCTTTCCGAACTGCTCCCTGACCATATTTATTCCTCAAGACGATGGTCAAATAACCGAAGGAAGAAAGCCGCATTCTGTCATTATAATTGGCGATCAGAGCTCCCGTTCCTTTCCCGAGACAAGAACGTGGTCGATGTCCATATCGCCGCGTTTCACCTCCACAAAAGGCTCGCCGTTTTTCAAACCGACTGTCCCGAATCCGGTAGCGGTTGCAAGAAAGCTCCTGAAATCGCTGCCGATTTTTGAGTCGATGTAGAGCGTCTTATCCACAGCATCATAGTGCACGCCCGTCAGTCCTTGTATGAGCCCGTAGCTTGCCAGGGCACGCGCATACCAGTGACCGCATTCGTATTCGTCGAAAGGATTGCGGACTCTGCCGTCATAACGATCGCGGCATATTCTCACTATTTCCAATCCTTCATCCACCAAGCCCTCGAACATCATGTGGGATGCCGCTTGGTATTCGATACCTGTCCAGACCTCATTACTGTAGACGAAGGGAAGCGACAGGGCTCCTGCCCGGGGCCAACTGCAGAGCAGCAGCCCGCCGTCATCGCCCATAGCAAAAGTCGGCCGCTGCGGATTGGCATGCTCTGAGAGGTTGTGCCTCAGGTTGTACTTATGGACGGCCTTGAGATGGCTTTTCACTTTTTCCGTGTCCGCTATCTCGTCCAGCCCGGCCACTCTGGCTATCCAGAATCCCAAAACCCCGTCGGACAAACAACCGGTTCCGTACTGGTATTTGGGACCTTCTGCATTGAGGACATTGATAATCTCTTTGTAACCGGGGCCATTGGACGAATAATCCAGAGGCTCGAACTCGGCCTCCAGGCCCTGGGTCCGGATCTTCTGGTAAAAGTATTCTCCGTTATAGAGTTCTGTTTCGAGGTAAGTCTTTCCTTTTTCCAGGAGAGTGCTGTATCTGCTCACGTCATCGTTCAGCGCGGTTCCCATTTCCACAGCCGCAGTCAGAGCACCCAGGTAAAAGCTGGTACACATGCCGTCCGGACCCCAGAACTCTATATCGTAGGTGTTGTGGTGGGGCTCTTCCAGAAACCCCTTGCCTTTAGGATCCCAAGTTGAAATGCAGTATTCCAAGCTTTGTTTCACCTTGGGCCAGAGGTTTTTCAGCCATGCCGTATCGCCGCTGATGCGCCAGTCCCGGTACACCTTCATGATACCGCCGAGCTGCCCGTCCGAAGCCGCATGAAAGGTGTGGGTCACCGGGCGGATCGGAAGATTGGAGCGGAAAGTCTGGTGTCCTCTCTCATCCTGGCTTTCGTTGAATTCGGTCTGGCGCAGGCTTCTCTCGAGCTCAGGGAAGAGATGGGGGATGGCCTGGGCATAATTCCAGACATGGGTGCATGATCCGGCACAGCACCCGCGGTCATCGCTGCACCCCTCGAAGCACCAGAGACGGCCGTCTGTCTGCCGCAGCACGGTAGGAGATTTCAGTATGGTCAGATTGGCAGCCACGGCCTCGACGACCTCATCGGGGAGGGTGGTGTCATAAAAAGTATCGGTGAACAGCTTGGTTTTTTTGCGCAGGTTTTCGTAGTTGAGACGCCAGTAGTCGGCGATGTCGTTTATGTGCTTGAACCGGCCCGCATACCATGGGACATGAGTAGTTGTCTCACAGCAGGCAGCCTCAGGCGGGGAATCAAGAGCAGTTTCGGGATCCCTGCCCGTGCGCAGATCGGTAAAGGGCACGTACCAAGCCATCATCAGGCGGACGGTCTTTTCCGCACCGGGCTCTAAGGTAAAAGGAACAAAAAGGGAAGCGCCGGGGCTCGAGCCGTCAAGCGGCGGGTTAACCATTAACGTCGCTTTGCGGATGTTTTCCCATGTCAAGGTGAGAGAATCGAACCAGGCGCCTTTGAACCAGCAGTGGTCCACCGCCACGTCGCTTTCATCGACAAATACGGCGAATGCACCTTCATTTTCGGGGTTTTCTTCTGTTCCCTTCTGCCACAGCATAAATCCCCCTTGGATGGACCGGATGGAATCGCCCGGCTCTTCTCCAGCATTCGCTTTTCTCATAAAGTTCCTGGAGTTATAGGAGAAGACCGCCTCCACCGAATCTTGGGAAGAGTTTTTGAAATGATATTCCAGGGCTCCGACCGGAAGGCTGGCGTCATCGGCGTTGCCGGGAATGAAGGGGCTCCAGCCGGTTATTTCGACATCGAGAGGCATATCTTCGTCACTGAGAGTGACAATCCCGAAAGGAAATCTGGCCAGGAAGGACACCTCCCTGAATCTGGGAAAACCGTAGCTCGTCCCGCCCAATCCGTTTCCGGTTCTGGGACCACCGAAAATTTTCCAATCAGGCACCGGCCCTTCGAGTATTTTGGCGGTGTTCTCTTTCCCTTTCACACAAACAGCTGCGAACATGCAGGGTTCGTTGAAAAAATCCATGGAATTCCTTACCGACATGTGCGAGATGGCTCCGGTCCCTTCGAGACAGAACATGCCGGCTCCGATCCCGCCGATCGGAAAAGCGACCCGGTTGAGGTGTTTCCCGGTATAAGGGCCGTTGTAATCCCTGTCGGGAACATCTTTTTGCGCAACACTTCCGGTGGTGCAACTCCCGGTCAGGAATAGGAAAAACACGATCGTGATGGAAACAAGAAGCGATTTAAAGAACATTGCAGACATGTTTGATTCCTCCTTCCTAAACGGCACTTTTGCAGATCCTCAAAGCTGAACAAAATAGTATATGCAACCGAAAAAAAATTCAATAGATTCGTTTCCCGTCTCTGAGAGAAAATTTAACAAACTTTTAACAAACTTTTAACATTTTTCTGACAACTCGATCCAGAAAAACATCTATCTTGTTAACAGGAGTGAGGTCAAGAAAGATGAAGAAAAGTGTCAAACGATACAAAAAAGGCCTTTCTTTCGAAAATAAAGTCGTCTGGATAACCGGAGCTTCTTCGGGGATCGGGGAGGCTCTCACCTATGCTTTTGCCCGTAAAGGAGCCAAGCTGATCCTCTCTTCCAGAAATAAGGAAGCCTTGGAAAAGGTTAAAAACAACTGCACAAAGAGCCGGAATGAAATCCACATTCTTCCTCTTGACCTCTCGAAGTTGAAGACGTTAAACAAAAAGGCCAAGAAGGCGCTCAGTATTTTCGGGAGAGTCGATGTTATGGTGCACAATGCCGGCCAAGCATCGAGAGACCTGGTGGTTAACACGGATATTCAAATCGACAAAAAAATCATGGACATAAATTATTTCGCCGCCATCGTGCTCACCAAATCCATCCTGCCATCCATGCTGAAACGTAAATCAGGACATTTTCTGGTGATCAGCAGTGTTTCCGGTAAATATGGAGTACCCAAATTGTCGGCCTACTCCGCTTCCAAGCATGCTTTGCATGGATTTTTCGAATCTCTGCGTGCAGAGGCCGCCAGGGACAACATCAAAATCACTATGGTGGTCCCCGGACTTGTCCGAACCAACATCACTGTGAACGCTCTGAAAGGAGACGGAAGCAGATACGGCAGGCAAATGCTGGTACAGGAGAAAGGTCTTGATCCTTCCACGGTTGCTGCAAAAATTCTTGAAAAGGCGCTAAAAAACAAAGAGGAAGTATTGATAGGCAGGCTGGATCTCTTCGGCGTATACTGCAAAAGGCTTTTTCCTGTTTTGTTTTCAAAGATTATCCGGAATCATCCGGTAGAAAGGATCAGGTCTGTAAAGAAATGTTTCAGTCTCCAACAATATTTTTCCTGGCGAGCCCGGCGAAGAGCCGATCTTGCTCCGCCGCCGCTTCCACGTACTCTAACCGGACAAGCTGAATGATACGAAATCTCTGCCTCTGGGTTTGAATAACTTCTGCCCTAAGCAAGAGAAGTTATTGCTTTCCACCGACTGCCAATTCCGAAACCTTGAAAGAGGGGCTGTTCAGGGTTCCCCTTACATCTAAATCGTCAGCGACAGCTTCGATATTCTTCAGGATTTCTGCCGTGTTTCCTCCCAGGGTGACTCCATCTACGGGAAAAGCGATTTCACCTTTTTCGATCCAAAATCCTGAAGCGCCAACCGAATAGTTGCCTGTGGGGATATCTGTCCCCATACCCCTCAGGCCTGTGACATAAAATCCTTCTTTGATCCCTTTGATGATTTTTTCCCTGCTGATATTTCCGTTCTTGACGATGACGTTCAGTGTGCTTGCAGAAGCACGCCCTTTGTATCCTCTCCGGCGGGTTATGGTGTTGACCTTGACTCCGGCTTTCCGCGCAGTGATGGAATCATAAATGAACATCTGGAGGATGCCGTTTTCGATCAAGATGTTTTTTCGTGTGATCTTGCCTTCTCCATCGAACGGGACTGATCCGATATGCCGTGGGAGGGTCGGGTCGTCGAACAGGGTGACTCCTTTGGCGGCGACGGGTGTGTTGAGGGCATCCGTCAGAAAAGTCGTCTTTTTGTACACGCTGTCTCCATCCAGGGCGAACAGCACTCCATACCAGAATGCTCCTGATGCATAGCGGTCAAATACCACCGCAACTTTGGTTGTCTTTACCGGTTTGGCTCCCAATTTTTCAACGGTTCGTCTTCCAGCCTCTTTAGCGACATCTTCTATTTTCTCCAGGTCTTTGAAGTGTCTTTTGTTGCTGCTCCAGCGTCCGGTTTGCATGTCATTGCCTTCGCCTGCGATCACAGACACGCCGAATCCCACGGAAGTTTCCTTACAGGCTCGCGAAATGCCCTTAGAGTTGACGATGATGGTTTCGGATTCCGAATCTCCGAAGCTGGAAGCGTATGATTTCGTTATTCTTTTGTCATAGGCAAGGGCGATCCTTTCCACTTCTTTGGCGATGTTGACTTTTTTGTTGCTATCGATTTCGGAGATGGATGGATCCCAGAGTCCCAGATCTTTTTGCTGTTCTTCTCTTCTGAAATCGGGAAGCCCATTCCAGGGTTTTGGATCGGCGACTTCAGAAAGCTGAACGGTTCTCTTCGTGAATTCCTCGAGGGATTCAGATGAAAAGTCGGATGTATAGGAAAACCCTAATTTCTTGTCCTTGTAAACGGTGAGACCTATTCCCTTTGTGGTGGACTGCTTGACGGTTTCCACATCGCCATTCCGGACGCGAAGGTCGAAATCACGGTTGTTCTCGAGATAGACTTCCGCCTCATCCACGCCCAGATTTAAAGCTTTCTTGACAACATTTTCGGCAATTTTTTGATAGTTCATTTTTTGCTCCTATGATCCTTGGATTTTCGCCCCACCGATGGTGATTTTTGCTACTTTAAGGGTGGGATTGCCATCCGATACTGGTTTCCCCTGGCCGGACTTTCCGCAGGTTCCGCCTCCCCAGATCTCGAGATCCGGTCCGACCATGGTGATGTTCTTCAGGACATCCGGCCCGTTTCCCATCAGCTGGATTCCTTTGAGAGGAGTGGTGATCTTTCCGTCCTCGATCAGATAGCCCTCTGGGACGCTGAAAACAAACCTTCCAGTGGTCGGAGAAACGTTTCCGCCACCGATACGTGCGATATAGATTCCTTTCTTGACGGACTTCAAGATGTCTTCAGGATCGTCTTTCCCAGCCATGAGATAGGTGTTCGTCATTCGGGGAATGGGATAATGCTGATAGGACTCGCGCCGTCCGTTGCCCGTGGATTTTGTGTTCATTAGTTTGGCGTTGAGCCTGTCGTATAAAAATCCGGTGCACTTTCCGTCTTTGATCAGCACGGTTTTTTGGCTGGGCGTGCCTTCATCGTCCACGTTTATGCTGCCGCGGGCGCCGGGGACAGTTCCGTCGTCGGCTAGAGACACCTTTTCTGTTGCGATCATCTCTCCCGTCTTGTCCCAGAAACAGGTGGTTTTTCTCCGGGCCCCGTCTCCTTCCAGGCTGTGTCCGATGGCCTCATGGAAAAAAGTCCCGCAGTCTCCCTTGGCCAGCACGATGGGATATTCGCCTGCCGGAGCGTCTTCGGCAGGAAGCATGGCCATGGCTATACGCCCGGCTTCTTTCGCCAGTTCCTCTGCCACTTGTAGATCATAGTGCTCATAGCCCAGGGTCCCTCCTTTGTAAGCATAACCCCGGCTTCTTTTCCCGTTTTCGAGAGCGCTGGCACTCACTATCAGCCGGGATATGGTTTGATGATCCGTGACAAAAATTCCTTCGCTGTTTGCGATGATGACCTTCTTGTTGATGTCGCTGAATCCAACATAAACTTGACTGATCCTCTCATCATAAGCTCGCGCAGCTTCATTTCCCTTCCAGAGAAGTCTGGCCTTTTCCTGAGGAACGATGCTGTCAGGGGAGGTTTTGACCAGATAATAATTGGCTGTATCCTTTTCTTCGAAAGGGAGGGGCTTCTGCTCGATTTCACCTGCGGCGATCAAGCCCGCTACACGGGCCGTTTCTGCGAGCTTTTCCGGACTGAGGTCATCTGTGTGGGCGTAACCTGTTTTTTCGCCTTGAAGCACGCGTATGCCCACTCCCATGTCCACGCCTCTCGAAGATGCGCTGATTCTGTTCTCGTCCAATCCGATGCTGTTGTTAATGGTGTATTCCAGATAGATTTCTGCGAATTCTCCGCCGTTTAGGAGAGCCGTCTCGAGAAGTTTGCTCAGAATGTCCCGATCCAGATCAATGGGCAATTTCGTGGGAACATCCGATGGAGGAAGGGAATATGCGAACAGCTTCCAGAGCGGGGCTGTCGTGATGACAGCGCCCCCTGCTATGCCTTTCTTTATGAATTCCCTGCGTTTTATAGGTTTAAAATAACTTTTCATAACACCTCCTCGTTGAAGATAGAATAAAACATAATGAGTGAAGTTGCAAAAAATATTCTCATTTCAATATGCAGTTGCGTTTCCTCACCACTTTTGTCTCGGATTTGAAGATAGGTCTATAAGGCTCAGCATGTTGACCTCCTTCTTTCTCAAAAGCTATAATTCTTTCGGTGAAAAAGAATTTTAAGAACGTAGAAGGAATGAGAATCCAAATGAATCAACCAACCAGGATGATACTCCTCTTGTTGGGCATATTCTGCGTGTTTTGTCTTCCCCAGAAAATCTATGCCCAGAAATTTAAGTTCAGTGTCTTCGGGGGGGTGAATCATATCTTCACATATGGATCAGATAAGGATTATGTTTTCGGAGAGAATGATTTTCCCGTCACTCCTTCTCATACACCTTTCAATTTCGGGGCTGCTCTTTCGGTATTTGTTACCGATCGTATCGAGGTGGAGTTGGATGGCAGGTACACGCTGTCATCGCAAATCGCTCTGACTGATCCGTCCGATAACGATACAGTCACCATTGATTCATCCAAACATTATTCGTTCACACTCAATTTTCTTTATCGATTTATGGAGGGCAAAGTAGGGCCGTACTTGGTTTTGGGTGGAGGAGTGGACAAGCTTTTGGGCGAAGACAAAACCTATGTAACTGATTACGGATGGGACGTCGAATTCCTGGCGCCAGAAGGGGCACTCGATTTTGTGGCCGATCTGGGTGGAGGAGTCTATTATTCTCTGGGTTCTCACCTCGGGATCAGGGTTGATCTCCGGTATGTGTTGATTTTCAGTGAGCCCGATAGGCTCGGCGGTCTCAACGGCGTCTTGGGATTCAGCTTCCTGTTTTAGTGGCCTGCATGACTTTTTCCCGTGAGCAAACGTCTTTATGATAAAGTGGTCTGGAGTGAAGAAAAAATTCTTAGGATGTGATAAGCTTAAATACATGGTTGTGTTTTATTCAGCAAGCTGAAGAGTTATACTCCGGAGATATTCAATCGAAAAGGATGAAGTAAAAAGTCATTAGAGTTCAAACCCATGAAATGCCCGAAGTGTGATTTGGAAAATCCGGAAGAGAGCCGTTTCTGCAGCAACTGCGGTACTCAGCTCTTAGAGATTCCGTCAGATCAAGCATCCTCAACTCCTGGCAAAAATATCTTTCCTACTCAGACCAGGACCCTCCATACTCCGGTTAAAAGATTGAAAAGAGGCACAGTCTTCGCAAACCGCTATGAGGTCATCGAGGAGCTGGGCGTAGGAGGGATGGGGAGCGTTTATAAGGTTTTCGACAAGAAAATAGATGAGAAGGTGGCTTTAAAAGTACTCGCTCCTGAAGTTGCAGGCGATGAGAAAACCATCGATCGTTTCAGGTTCGAACTCAAATTGGCACGGAAGGTCTCCCACAGGAATGTCTGCCGCATGTTTGACCTGAGCGAAGAAGAAGGAACCCAGTTTATTACCATGGAGTATGTGCCGGGAGAGAATCTGAAGAACTTGATAAAAAGGATCGGTCAATTGTCGCTGGCCAAAGCTCTTTCCATAGCTAAACAGATAGGGGAAGGTCTGGCAGAGGCCCATAGGCTGGGAGTCGTGCACCGAGATCTCAAGCCTCAGAACATCATGGTGGACAGCGAAGGAAACGCCCGAATCATGGATTTTGGAATTGCCCGTTCCATCAAGACCAAAGGAATTACCGAGACCGGAATGATCATAGGAACGCCGGAGTACATGTCCCCTGAACAGGTAGAAGGTCTGGAAGCTGACCACAGGTCCGATATCTATTCGTTCGGAGTGATTCTTTTCGAGATGGTCACAGGAAGAGTGCCTTTTTCGGGAACCACACCGTTGAGCATCATTCTGAAACACAAAACAGAGAAACCTTCAGATCCAAGAGCATTTGCCGATCAGATTCCCTATGAACTCAGCCGCCTCATTCTAAAGTGCATGGAAAAGCAGAAGGAGAAGAGATATCAATCGGTTGATGAGCTTCTCTCCGACCTCGCAGAGATTGAAAAAGAGATCACTACGAACAGGAGAAGTCGGGAAGAGAGAAGAGTGAAAAAAATCTCCGAGAGAAATAGGAAAAATGCCGTCCTTTACTCGGGTGTGGCTGTGGCAGGATTGGCTCTCATCCTGACTGTGTTGTATTTTTTTACTGGGGTCTTTACGGGACCGAGGAAGACCTTGGATTCCATTGCCGTACTCCCGCTCAAAAATCTATCAGGGATCTCTACACAGGATTACTTGGCTGATGGCATGACTGAGGCTCTCATATCCAATCTCGCTCAGATAGGAGCTCTACGCCGGGTGATTTCGAGCACTTCGGTCATGCAGTACAAAGATACCGTAAAACCCTTGCCGGAGATCGCAAGAGAACTTGGCGTGGATGCAGTGGTCGAAGGTTCGGTGATGGTCTCTGCCAACCGGGTTCGCGTGAATGTGCAGTTGATAGAGGCACGTACAGACAGAAACATATGGTCGCGAAGCTATGAACGGGATTTGCAGGATATTTTGGTTCTCCAGAGTGAGCTGGCCAAAGCCGTCGCGAGGGAGATCAAAATAGCCTTAACCCCAGCCGAACAGGCTCGGCTCGCTCTCACCAGGCCGGTCGATCCTGAGGCTTATCAATTTGTTTTAAGAGGCAGGGCCCTTTGGAACAGGAGGACAGAAGAAGATCTATTCAGAGCCAAGGATTTTTTTGAGAGAGCGATCGAAAAGGATCCCACCTATGCGCTGGCCCACGCGGGATTGGCCGATGCATACAACATGCTCGCCAGTTATTATTTTATCCCACCTGAGGAAGGCTATCCAAGGGCCAAGGAAGCGGCCCTTAGAGCACTGGAACTGAATGAGAATCTTGCCGAGGCTTATACTTCGCTGGCCTGGGTAAAATACCGCTTCGATAGAGATTGGTTCGGGGCTGAGACGGACTATAATTGGGCGATCGGTCTCAATCCCAGCTATGCCACGGCTCATCAATGGTATGGAGCTCTGCTAAGGGATATGGGACGTTTCGATGAAGCACTGGCTGAATTCGAGCGCGCTAGAGAGCTCAATCCATTCTCTCTGGCTATCAACACAAGTATCGCTTACCTCTACTATTTTGCGCGGCAGTACGATGAAGCTTTGAGTCAGTGCACGAAAGCACTTGAGATCGATCCGAATTTCCACTGGGCTCATGATGTCGCGGGTTTGGCCTATCTCCAAAAAGGCGCATTCGAGGAGTCCCTCCGGTCGTTCAAACAAGCCGTTGCCCTTTCACAGACAAGTATGGATTATGCCTGCCATCTTGCGCAGGCTTATGCTCTCGCTGGCATGAATCAGGAAGCCCAGGAGATTCTGAGTGGACTGATCGAAAAAGTAGAGGCGGGATATGTTCCATTGCACGAAATCGCCCTCATCTATAAGGCGTTGGGGAATCGGGATCAGACGCTTGCCTTTCTCGAGAAAGCATGTGTGGAGCAGTTGAATGTGGTGGCGCCTGCGAAGATGGATCCCAGGTTAGACAGCCTGCGGGTAGATCCACTCTTTTCAGATGTCTTGGAAAAGATAGGTCTGGAGTAGAACCAGGATTCCCATAAAAAGTTCTCTTTTAACATTGCAAGATTATCTATCCATGAAAAGAATGAAAGGATTGATATCTTAGTATTCCTATGATATAAGTATTATTATTAAAAGATGAAGAGGAATAAAAACGTTTACCTGCTCTTGATTGTCGGTTTTTGTCTGTCGCTTGATGGAGCTGTATCGCCAAAGCATCTGTCTGGGAATTTTTTCCAAATACCGGTGCAGGCGCGGCTCGTTTCTGAAGTCAAATCCATCAAGTCGGAGACACGGTTCTGTGTTGCCGTAAGGCTCGAGATGGAGGATGGCTGGCACACCTACTGGAAGAATCCTGGAGATTCCGGCCTTCCCACCGGCATTGAATGGACGCTGCCCCAAGGGTTTATTGCTGGGGACATCCAATGGCCGTTTCCTCAGATATTTGAATGGTCAGACATCATCGGTTTCGGCTATGAAGGTGACGTTTTCCTTTTGACAGAACTCAAAGCTCCTGCCAGGCTTGAATCGGGAACTACCGTTCGTATATCAGCCAGCGTCGATTGGCTGGCCTGCAGAGAGGAATGCGTGCCTGGCCATTCGGAATTGACTGTCGAGTTACCTGTAAAGGAAAAAAATCCAGAACCGGATCCGAGATGGGCTGAACACTTCGCGAACACGCGGAAAAACTTGCCAGCGGTCTTGGATCAATGGAAGATAGATGCCGATTTGGACAAAAATAAAATATTGATTCAAATCCTTCCACCGGTTTTGGCTGGTCGAAAGATGAAAGATATCGTCTTTTTCCCAGAGCAGGAAGGGCTTGTCGATTATTCCGGTCCTCAACGTCTACAGAAGACAGACAGAGGATATTTTATTGAAATCCAAATATCAAGAACAGCAGCAGAGATACCTCCCCGCTTAACAGGAATTCTCTACACTCCGCAGGGATGGGACAATTCGGGCGAGTTGCGGGCACTTCGTGTGGATGTGCCCTTATTCAATAATCGATGAAGGTTGAAAAGGAGGTCATTCGATGAAGCGAACGATTTTAACATCTGTACTTTTTCTTTTTGCATTTTATGTCGCTCTGGCATCTGCCACGGCTCAGGCAGAGGCAGGAATCGGGAAACCCGCCCCAAACTTCACCCTTACAGATTCTAATGGTGACAGCCACTCTCTTTCTGATTATGAAGGAAAGATCGTCGTCCTGGAATGGCTGAACCATGGGTGCCCCTTTGTGAAAAAACATTACACCAGTGGAAACATGCAAAATCTGCAAAAAACATATACCAAAAAGGGTGTCATTTGGTTTTCGGTTATTTCCTCTGCGCCCGGCAAGCAGGGGTACTGCACACCTGAACAGGCCAATGAGATAACCATGGAAAAGGAGGCTGCACCGACCGCCGTCCTCCTGGACCCAGAAGGAACGGCTGGAAAGCTTTATGGAGCAAAGACCACCCCCCATATGTTCATCATCAGCAAAGAAGGAGAATTGGTCTACAATGGCGGTATCGATGATATCCGATCCACCGATGTGGAGGATGTGTCTAAAGCGAAAAACTATGTCCAGATGGCTTTGGATGAGCTGTTAGCGGGAAAAGAAGTTTCCGAGAAAACTTCCCAGCCTTACGGCTGTTCTGTAAAATACAAAGACTAAAAATCCTTTCCAAAAGACAGGTATAATAATGAAGTTGCCTGCGGCCTTGCAGTCTATAGAGGAGTAAATTTCCGGACAAACCACAGCCGGTACATCGATCATGCTGATAAGCATCATCTTCCTGATTGCATCCTATGCGGCTGCTGCCACAGCTACCGTCGCTGGATTCGGGAGTTCGACTCTCTTGATCCCGTTGGCCGTTCTCTTCCTGGATGTCAAGACCGCTGTATTTGTTGTGGCCGTGTTTCACTTGTTCAACAATCTTTTTAAAATCAGAGTGTTCAGAAAAAATATCGATTTCAAGACAGCTCTGCTTTTTGGACTTCCCAGCATTCTTTTGGCCCTGTCAGGCGCTTTGCTCATTTCGGTTATTCCAATCTCTATAGTCGAAATTGTACTGGGCATGTTTTTGATCGTTTATTCGGTCTATTCGCTTTTCAATCCAAGCTTTGGGATTCACAAATCCAAAGCCAACGCCGTTATCGGTGGGGGCTTATCTGGATTCCTTTCAGGACTGATCGGTTTGGGAGGGGCGGTGAGGGCGGCTTTTTTAGTCGCGTTCAATCTTCCCAAAGAAGCTTATGTGGCCACATCTGCTGCCATCGCACTGGTGATCGATGTGACGAGAATCCCGACCTATCTGGCGACAAAGTCCGTGCAGGACAGTTCCTCTTATGTCCTTTTGCCCTTTCTTTGCGTGATGGCCTATCTGGGAGTCAGAACCGGAAAGATTTTCTTGAAAAAAATCCATCAGGATACCTTCAGAAGGGTGGTTGCGGTGGCGTTGTTGATGGTGGGGATCAAGATATTATTCTAGGAGCTTCTTCGGGCTGGAGAGAAGAATGAGAAAAAACAAAATGTCCAAAGAACGCAGGGAAAAGCTGAGTGCTCTTGCCCGTCTCATGAACAAACAGAATATCACCTCCATACCTGTAACAAAGGAGCTTCTTGCCTGTTTTGATCTGGTGATCACACCCGAGGAGAACGATTTTCTCCTGAGTATGGGAACAGATGCCCTCGCCTACGAGCAAATTTCATCTCTCTCGGAATTGCCTGAACAGCCTTTCCGATCCTTCCTAGGGACGATACTGAAGAAGGGCCTGGTGTGGACGCGTCCCGATGGAAAAGGAGAAGAGAGATATATATTAGCGCCCATTCTAGTGGGTTGGTTCGAGCTGTACCTTTCCGATGGATCCGATACTCCTGAAAAAAGGGAGTTTGCACGTCGAGTCGATAGACTGTTCAAATCCTGGGGAAAGTTCAATGTGTATCCCCTCCGGAGTGTATGGAATTACCGCACCAAATGCAAATCCCGGGCACACCGGAGGGTTGTCATTCCACAAAATCCCGGGGAAAAAGCCAAGAAAGTCGAAATCGCTATGGATCAATCCATAAAAACTTCTGATATGGAAATCCACACAGCCAGGAGCGTGGGTGAAATTATCGAGGAATACGGAGAAAGGAATAAAATTGCCCTTGTTCATTGTTTCTGCAGACAGTGGAAGAAGTTCGTCAATGAATACTGCCGGTTCGATCAGCCTTACGAGTCCTGCATCGTCCTCGGAGATTTCACAAGGTATGTGGTTAAATATGGAATCGCTCGGTTTATCTCCAAGGAGGAGGCCTTCGAAGTCATCCAGGAGGTTCAGGATAAAGGAGCCGTCCACCAGGTCTTCCATGAGAGAGAGGATATCGGTCAGCCCGAGATCGCCATATGCAACTGCTGTTGGGATTGCTGCGGGATTCTCGGTTCTTATAATCGAGGCTTATTGCCGCTGCGCGTAAAATCCTATTACAGGGCGCAAATAAACGTTGATTCCTTGTGTGCGGGATGCGGAATCTGCGAGAAGTACTGTCCGACCAGAGCTGTTTCTGTGACCAGCAAAAAACCTCATATCGACGCGGAAAAGTGTATCGGTTGCGGTCAGTGTAAACTCCAATGTCCCGAGGGAGTCATCTCCTTGGAATATAAAGAAAGGGAAGTGGCCCTTCCGCTCTTGAAGAAATCCGAAGCCCGGCTTTAAATAAAGAATTTTGAGAACAATTCAGATTATTCGAATTTTTTTACCGCATTCACCAGGAAAGAGCGAAGGGGTTCGGCAGTCGCAGAATGTCCGGCTCTCTCCACTATGATGAGTTCTGATTTGGGCAGTTTTTTGTGCAGTTTGTAGGCAGTGATCGGTGGACAGATCACATCATAGCGGCCATTCACGATGATAGTTGGGATATCTCTCAGCTTTTCGGCGTTGTTCATAAGTTCTCCGTCTTTCAAAAAGCAGTTGTTTGCCATGTAGTAGTTTTCGAGCAGCGCAAAATCATAAGGATTCCATTCTTTGAAAATGTTATCGACCACTCTATCCGGGATTTGGAGCACAGCCATTTTGATTTCGTACTTTCCCCAGGCAAGAGCGTATTTCTTCCGTACTTCAGGATCAGAACTTTGGATTTTTTTCAAGAGTTGGGCGGGGTAATTCTTCAGATCCGGGTTATCGATAAGCTGGAGCAGCATCTCATAATTCTCAGGAAAATATCTGGCAGTCGCGCCGTGATAAAAATGGTCGATTTCCTCTTTGCTGCCCGTGAAGACACCCCGCAGGATCATCCCATCGACATTTTGGGGATAGGTTTCTGCATAGGCAAGAGCGAGTGTGGACCCCCAGGAACCTCCGAAGAGAATGATCTTGCCCAGGTCGAGATGCCTGCGCAGTTTTTCTATATCTTCCACCAGATGCTGAGTTGTGTTCTCTTTTATTTCAGCATAGGGTTTGCTCTGGCCGGCCCCTCTTTGGTCATGGAGAACGATATGGAATTTTTTGGGATTGAAAAAACGAAACATATCAGGGGAACAGCCTCCGCCAGGACCTCCATGAAGGACCATTACCGGCTTGCCCTCGGGATTTCCTCCCAATTGATAAAAAATTCTGTGCAGTCCAGAGACTTTCAGGTAATCGGTCTTGTACGGTTTCAATTCCGGCCAGAGCTTTGCGCTGGCATAAGTAGAAGAGACCAAAAGGAAGAGGACAGTTGGAATGAGAAAATGAATCAATGGCTTTCTGTTCATGACTTCCTCCTTGAATCCGGTGGACTCTATCTGATAGAAATAAGTGTATTTTTGCTCAGACTGAGTTTCCATTTTAAAAGGTTGATTCTGGTTTGTCCATCCCGAATGCTCGACTGTTGCCTTATAGAGGTTGTCCCAGAGTGACGGGAAATAAGATTAGAATGGGGGAGCAGGGAAGTATGCTGACATCGAACAGAGGATTGTTGATCGCAGGAACGCAGAAAGTCTATAATGACTCTATGAAAAGAATTTTACCGCTCATTTCATTGTCCTTTATTCTGTCTCTGAACTTCGCCGTTTCTCAGGAGATTCCCCAGGACCGAGTCGGGAAGAAATACGATTTTCGTATCCTGCTTCAAGAAAGTATCGAACACGACTTCGACGTTCTTCATTACAGATTCAACTGGACCTTCGACTTCCCATCCCAATTTCTGCAGGGTAAAGCAGTCATCAGAGCTCGCAGTCTGATCGACACTCTGGATAGTATCCTGTTGCACCTGGAAGACAGCATGTCCGTCAACCAAGTCAGCCAAAATCTCAATCCCATATCTTTTATCCACACCGGCGATCTGCTCGAGGTCTTTCTCGATAAAAACTATCTTAGCGGTGATGAGTTCGAGATACAAATATCCTATTACGGCAGTCCGCAGGGTGGACTCAATTTTTCTCATCATGAGGATCAGCCTATCATCTGGAGCCTGGATGAACCCACCATGGCCCGGAACTGGATGCCCTGCTACGATCTTCCTGATGATAAAGCGACCGCTGAACTGCACATCACTGTCCCTGAAGCGATGACCGCTGCTTCGAATGGAATTCTGATAGATATCATTGAAAACTCCGACGGCACCAAAACGTTTATCTGGCGGGAAGACTATCCAGTCTCTACCTATCTTCTTTTTGTTGCTGCCACCAATTACATGACTTTTTTCGATTATTACGCCTCGGAGACGACCACTATGGAAGTTCACTACTATTCCTATCCTGAGCGTCTGGCACTCGCACAAGAGGACTTTTCCGTGACCGTTCCTATGATCGAGTTCTACTCCGGTACCTTCGGGGAATATCCTTTTCTGGAGGAAAAATACGGAATGGCCATGATTCCAGGGCAAACTTCCATGGAGCATCAGACCTGCACGTCTCTGGCGGCATCCCTGGTGAAAGGAACCCACGAATACGACTGGCTCATTGCCCATGAGCTGGCCCATCAGTGGTGGGGGGATCTGATAACTCCTCTAGAATGGGCTGATATATGGTTGAATGAAGGCTTTGCCACCTACTCGGATGCTCTCTGGCATGAATACATCTATGGTTTTACAGGACTCAGATCAAGAATGGACCGTTTCAAGGAGATCTATTTTCTGTATCATGAAGGTCCTGACCATCCGATTTACGATCCTCCTGAGGGGCATCTCTTCTGTGAAGAAGAATACGAAAAGGCCGCCTGGGTGCTTCATATGTTGAGATTCGTGGTCGGAGACGACGACTTTTTCAGTATCCTGAGAAAATATGCCCAGGATTTCGCTTACTCGAATGCGACGACAGAGGACTTCCGCAGTGTCTGTGAGGAGATTTATGGAGCAGATCTGGGATGGTTTTTCGATCAGTGGATCTATGGGGCCGGCTATCCTTCCTATGAGTTCGGATGGGGATATTCGGCGGGAAACAAAGTCCGGGTGGCTGTGAATCAAACTCAAGGATCTTCCCTTCCATTCCAGATGCCCTTGGAACTGCACTTTGTTTTTTCTTCGGGAACAGAGAAACGGATCGTTTGGGTGGATCAGGAGCGCAACATCTTTGAGTTTACCTTCCCAGAGAGGCCTTTGGATGTGCTGTTCGACCCGGATGCTTGGATCTTTTGCACAGTGGAAGATTTCAGTAAAAAGGGAAAGATAAAACGCTAATCGCGATATCCTCATCAGTTCTCTTCTCTTTTCCATCCTGATTTAGTTTCGATTTCGCTCATTTCCCCTTGGGTTAAAAAAAATTTTCCTTCTTTCCATCGAAATTAAATTCTACTCATATATGAATCCTTAAGAGAGAGTTCAGCAGAAAAATCGAAATTTTTTTTCAAAATTACTTGACATTTACTATTAAGTATATAAAATAGATAGGAATTATAGGTAAAATGAAGAAAACGCGTCAGAAAATTGGAGAAATAAATCAGCGTCTTGGAAAAAGGAGGTGCGAATGCAGGGCGTTTAGTTAAAGCAGAAAAGTCGTTTTTATCGAGAGAGGACTACATGAAAAAGGAGGAAAAAAGAATGAAAAAAGTCTTCACAAAACTTATGGTATTCACAGCTATCGTCTCCCTGGTCGGAGCAGGGTTCATGCTCCAGAGCAAGGACAAGGACAGAAGATTTGCAGGACAGCAGATTCCGGGCGGCACGCTGAGTCCGGATAATGTTGCTAAATATGTGCTGCCTCTGATCAAGCCGCCGGCCATGCCGCTGAGTAAGGGATCGAACAAAAACAAAGACAAGTACGATATTGCGGTTCGCCAGTTCAAACAGAGGATCCTGTCGCCACCCCATCCCAAAACGACGGTGTGGAGCTACGGTTCGACCGATTATCCTGGCACGGTAGCCCAAGGCGGCACCTTCAATTATCCGGCTTTCACCATCGAGGCCGATTGGAACAAGACCGTACAGGTTCAATGGCGCAACGAGCTGGTGGACGCTCAGGGCAATCCCTTGCCCCATCTTCTGCCGGTTGATCCGACCCTGCATTGGGCCAACCCGATCGGTATACGGGATATGCGCCCGGATCCAGCAGACTCCACTTACTGGACACATCCCTATCTTTCAGGTCCCAATGGCGGATATACCGGCCCTGTACCGATCGTCACCCACGTGCATGGAGCCCATACCACAGAGGACAGCGACGGATATGCCGAAGCCTGGTATCTGCCGGCACAGGCTGCCCTGGATCCCAATATTCAATGGGCAACTGGCACGTTTTTCGATTACTTCAACACCAAGTACGGACACGGGTGGACCCCCGGAGCAGCGACCTTCAAGTACCCCAACGACCAGCCGGCATCCACACTCTGGTACCATGACCATACATTAGGTATGACCAGGTTAAACGTGTATGCCGGACCGGCAGGTTTCTGGCTGATTCGCGGCGGCCCCAACGACGCAGACCTGGGTTATGTAGCACCTGGCGTAGGAGACGATCCTTTGGGTGAATACACCGAGATTCCGATCGTTATCCAGGACCGCTCGTTCAACACCGACGGCTCCCTGTTCTATCCGGATAACCGGGCCTTTTTCGAAGGGCTGAGTGTTTTGCAGTTACTCATTCCTTTTATTCCGGATATAGCTTGCGATGGCATGTACAGCGATGTGTCTCCCATCTGGAATCCCGAGTTCTTCGGCAACATGATGGTGGTCAACGGCTTCACCTGGCCCTACCTGGAGGTGGAGCAGCGGCGCTACCGCTTCCGTTTCTTGAACGGATGCAATTCCCGGTTCCTGATCCTGAAGAATGATAACGGCATGCCCTTTTACCAGATCGGCGGCGACCAGGGTTTTCTATTTGAGACAGTTGCACTCGACGAATTGCTTATGGCCCCGGCAGAAAGAGCGGACGTGATCATGGACTTCACCGATATCCCTGTCGGCACGGAGATCATCCTTTTGAATCTCGGACCAGACGAGCCCTTCGGCGGCGGCACACCTGGTGAGGACTTCGATCCGGCCGATCCTGCTTCCACAGGCCAGGTCATGAAGTTCATCGTGAAGGCCGCGACTGGCGAGGACCCGACAATCCCTCCCTTGGAATTAGTCCTTCCGGCGGCCCCTCTACCTGGTCCAGCTGATTTGACGCGCCAGGTCTCGCTCAATGAGGAAGAGTCGGCGAGTGTCAGGGTTTCAGAAGAAAATGGAAATATCGTCCTGGATTGCGCCACCGGCGAGGTGTTCGGACCCACGGCTGCCCTGCTGGGAACGCTCAATCCAGACGGAACTGGCAATCCCTTGCTCTGGTCGGATCCTATTACAGAGAACCCGGGACTGGGAGCCACCGAGATGTGGGAGATTTACAACTTCACCGAGGATGCCCATCCCATTCACATCCACCAGGTACACTTCGAGGTGGTGAATCGAGAGGTCCCAGGAAACGGGACACGAGATCCCGAGTCTTGGGAGACGGGTTACAAGGATACGGTCATCGCCTATCCAGGCGAGATCACCAGGGTGAAAGCTTTGTATGACCTGCCCGGCTTCTATGTCTGGCACTGCCATATCGTGGAGCACGAAGACAACGAAATGATGCGGCCGTTCCACGTCGGGCCCATACCCCCGGATGCACCTGCACAGGGATTCACCATTCAGCCGCTCAAGAAGAGATAATTCACGCAGAAATCGCATTGAATCTCGAGAAGGGGCTGCTCAGGCAGCCCCTTTTTTTATCTGAGGATATAAACTAAAATCGTCTATTTCTCAGCAGAATTCAGCTTAACTGCTTCGCCGGTGTAGCAAAGGCCTTTTGCGATAACTTTTTGATCCTTGAAAAAATGCGGGAGAACGGTTTTCTGTTGACTTGAACTTCGGTTATTTGGAAGAATTGAGGTGAAAAATTTAGGATGTAGAGAGGGAAGGATGAGGATCGCTGTGGTTCTTGCTATGCATGGGGTTTCACCGAGAGATTTTCCTAAGGAGGAAATGATGGAGCTCTTTGAGTTGCACCATCGTATCTTCCAGGCTTCAGATTCCGAGCGAGATGTTTTGCGGAAACGTCATGATGTACTGGAAGAGAAAATGCGCAACTGGCCGCGTAATCCAGAAAACGATCCCTTTTATGGCGCTTCATTGGAGATCGCTCATGCGCTGAAAAAAATACTGGGAACAGAGGTTTTTGTCGGATTCAATGAATTCTGTGCGCCTACTATCGAAGACGCCATTGGCAAAGCAGCTTCTCATTCTCCGGAAAAGATTGTGGTGGCCACTCCGATGATGACAAGGGGGGGCGAACACTCTGAAAAGGATATCCCTCGAGCCGTCAGACGCGCACAGGAACTTTATCCTGGTGTGGAGATCATCTATGCCTGGCCTTATGACATTTCCGATGTTGCAGGATTCCTGGCTGCCCATATAAAGCGTTTTGTATAAAGAAAAATCTGAATCCGCCTGGTTTCAGGTGTCCATCTCCTTCATCAGCCGGGAAGTCTGTCTCCTGTACACTCCGATTCCAGCGATGGCAGTTCCCAGAAATGTGGCTCCCAATCCAGGGATAAAGCCGATCACTAGGGTGAAAGGCGTTATTCGGGCCCGAATAACGTTGGTAAGCATCAAAGATGCGTTTTTCATCATGGCACCGATATCAAAGCCGTGCTCCTGAAGATAATAGGCCACGCCGAGGCCGATGGCTGTTCCGATAACAGAGCCGAAAAAACCGATCAACAGAGATTCTCCGATCAAAGAACGGTAAAGATGTCCTTTGTCTTCCCCCATGGCTAAGCGGATTCCTATTTCCCCATAGCGGCGCAGACTCCCCATCAAGCCGGCATTCCAAAGTACGATGGACATGACCGATAAAAAGATGACGATGATGGCCCCTGTAAACATGCGGAGCATTTCCAGCAGATCGGCCAACCCGCTCTGGTCGGAAAGCGTTTCCATAACCGGCGAGAATTCATCATTTTCATTTGTGTATTTTGAGTTGAAAGCGGATTTTATGGAGTTGGCTTTTGCATCCCTATAGACATAGTCATCAAAATATCCCAAGATTTCTCCCGCCGCATCCTGCATGTCCAAGGCTATTTGTATATCTGAGATATCCGCGATCATAGCCCCTCTATCCATAGCGGCCACTCCGAAACGGAGGGTTCCCACCACAAAAAAATTCTGCATGGCCATGCTTCCATACATGGTGGAGCTGATGAGTGTCGCCGCTTCGCCCAAGCGAATGCCGAGACTTTGGGCAAAACCCTCGCTGATAACGATCTCGCCTGGAGCCTCCGGTAATCTTCCTCTGATCAGAGCTTTCTCCAGTCCCAGGATATCCCACTCGATGCTGTTTTCAGAAAAAAGATCTACTGCCAGTCCGGCGGCAGGGCCCTGAGCCCTGGTTTCTCCCTTTTCGTCCGGAACGTCCAGGAGCCCTCCGAATTTGATCCGAGGAGTCCAGACCATGCCGGGAAAATCACTCTGGAGGTTATCCAAAAGCTGTGCAACGCCGATAGAGGCAAGGTCATTAGGCATCTGATCGGCACTTTGGGCATAGGCACGTGCCATGACCTTCACGTGGCCCGTGTCGAATTTGGCACTCGAATCCACAAAACTGGTCTGCGCTCCTTTGATCCAACTGTGCCCAAATACAGTGAGCATGACACCGATCACCACTGTTATAAAGGGAAACAAGCTGCGTGAACGATCCCGGATCACTCCTTTGAATAGAAAGGATATCATGTGATTTTCCCTCTCAAGGCCTCGGTAGGTTTGAGCTTAGCAATTTTACGCGTTGGAAGGAAACTCACGATAGTGGTCGTGATCAGAACCAATAGTGTGGTTCCTGCGATAAGCCCTGCGCTGTAAGTGGGGAATATCTTTTCACCCAGGGCAATTCCATAGCTGTCGATGGATTGAGGCAAGGTCCATCCTTTTTTAGCAAAAGTAACCAGCAGCGGAATTCCATAGACAGCTCCTACCACCGCTGCCAGTATTCCATGCAGGGCGCCCTCGAGGGTGAATAGCTGAATGACCTTGAGGCGGGTGAATCCTAAAGCCATCATGGTTCCCATTTCCTTTTTTCGCTTGAAGATGGAGAGAACCTGGGTGTTGAATATAGCGAGCATGGCAAGTGCCAGCAAAACCACATAAAGGATAGAGGCTCCTGCAGTCTTGCTCTGTACGAGAGTCTCGATATCCTCCAAAAGAAAATCCAGGTCCTTCAAGATCCAGCCAGACACATTGGGGAAATTCTGCGTTCCTTTGGCGAGAACCATCAAGGTGGCTTCATTTAACATTCCGCTCAATCCCTGCAGGGCCTGCAAAGGCAGCCAGATCTGTCCTTGGTCGACAGTAGGCACCGATGTATTCATGACCTGAACGATCTGAATATCCCGGGCATCGAAGGTCCCATTCACATCGCGCCATCTTATGGTGACGGAATCTCCCACTTTTAAACCCGCGCTTCTTGCCATGCGGTTTCCGATCAGAGCCGGCAGCTCTTCTCCAGGCTGATCGAGAAAACGGGACGGGAGAGAAAGGGTTCTCTGTCGAGGATCGATTCCCTTGAGGAGGACCGGCTGGAAACGTCCCTCAGGATAGACAGATCCCTGGAGAATCAAGATTGGAGTGGCCTGTCCTTTGTCTGCAAGACGCTGCAAAGGAGGAGGGATGACACCGTGAGCATCCGGCAGAGACAGAGGATCATAAGGATCATAGTTTTCATGCCAGTACTGACCTCCAGCAATCTCTACATCGATCATGGCGTGCGTTGCCTGTTCTCCCATACCTATGTACAATCCTTGAGTCCAGATAATGGCGACATAGGAAAAGGACAGCACGACCACATTCAGCCAAGTTCGTAATCCTGCTCCTAAGATATTGCGGATCGCCAGCCGGGATATGATCATGACTGACCTCCTGGAGTCCCAGGCGTTTCATAGAACTCATCTTTGGCTACACAGCCGTCTATTAAAGTAATCTTCCGCCTCAGGTACTGGATGACTTTTGCATCATGGGTGGCGAATAAAAAGGTCGTTTCAAGATCTTGGTTCAACCGAACCATCGTCTTGAGGATATGGTGGGAGTTTTTAGCGTCCAGATTCGCGGTAGGCTCGTCCGCCAAAATGATGGCTGGCTTTTTGACCACTGCGCGGGCGATGGCAACTCTTTGGCTCTGTCCTCCTGAAAGCTGTGCAGGTTTTGATTTGGCCCGGTCGTACAATCCCACCCAGTCCAGAGCGTCCATGACCATTTTTTTTCTTTTTTCTGCCGAGAGTCCGAGCAACAGCAACGGAAATTCCACATTTTCAAAGACTGTGTACACAGGGAGCAAGTTGAATGTTTGGAAGATGAATCCGATGTGTTTGTTGCGTAACGCTGCAGCCTGTCTATGGGAGAGTTCCTCGACCCTTTTTCCCATGACTTCAGCACTGCCTTCGGTAGGAGCATCCAGAGATCCGATGATATTGAGCAGCGTCGTTTTACCCGACCCGCTGGGACCCACCAATCCTGCGAATTCTCCTGTTTTAAAGGCTAGATTCACCTTGTCCAGAGCAACAAGAGTGTATTCGCCCATAGGGTAGGTTTTCACCAAATTTTTTGTTTCGATCAAATAGGAGTTGTCCATCACGACATCAGCCTCCTGTTTTACCAATAATCAATGACCTGGATAGAGCACCGCAAGGATAGGCCAGAAGCACGAAAACTCATTTTAGGATAAATCGCTTATGCAAGCAAATTCCGCCTGAGGGGGAACAATCTTATGCTTTTTTTCGTAGATACAATAAAAGGATGGAGTAAAATCTTAGGAAGGAGAACGCCATGATAAAGAAATTTTCCTCTGCTTTGACCCTTTCTTTGCTGGTTTTCATTACCGGTTTTGAATTGGCTGCAGCCGAAGAAATCAACAGAGAATTCCACCAGAAATTTGATGTTAAAAGAGGAGATTCTCTGCGTCTCCGTCATGGGGACGGCGATGTGCGGCTGATTCCCTGGGAGAATGATGTCATCGATGTGCAGGTGAGATACAGAGCCGATAGTGATGTTTTCGGGATCAGATTAGGCAGAAGGCATGACTTCGATGTGGAATTCAAGCAGACGGCGAATACCGTTTATGTCACCGGCAAGGAAGCATCCAGTGCCACTATCGGATATCAGAATATAAATGTATATGAATATATTTATGAAATCCATTCGCCGGATTACATCAAACTGGATCTGGAAGGGGATGACGGAAATGTAGATATCGAGAGCTGGAGGGCCGAGATAAAGTGCCGTATCGATGATGGAGACATCCATATGAGGAATATCGGTGGAGGGAAAACAACCATCTGGGGAGAGGACGGCAATATAGAGATCGACAATCTCACAGGAGACATCACAATAAAGATGGATGACGGAGACCTTCTCCTGGATGGTTGCGATACAAGGAACTGTCGGTTAGAGGCTGAAGACGGGGATATCACCATCAGCCTTTCGAAAGGAACTTTTGACATTGTGGTGGATGACGGAGATGTTTCTGTGGAACAGACAGAGGCGAATGTATTGGACATTCGAGCAGAAGATGGAGACATAGACCTCGATCTGTTGGCTGTCGAAAAATTCGAGGCAGATATCAAGACGGATGACGGGGACGTCACCGTCGAGCTGGAGGAAGGATTCTCCACATCCTTTTATTTGTCGGCAGATGATGGGGATTACATCCGGATGGAACTGGATGACATCCAAGACTACAAAGAAGACCGATTCGGCAAGTCCGGGAGCATTCATGGGGGGAAAGGGCGGATGAAAATCCGTACCGCTGATGGGAACATCACCATCAAACAGAAAGATTGATCAGAAGTTTCTAATTTCACACCTTCTGCCTCTCGATCCTGTCTCTGGGTGTTCGTATTGATGTTTAATTTTGGCTAATCCCGCTTGTATATTTGTCTGTATTTAGTAAAATAAGAGCCAACGGTTTGGCGGGAGTCTCCAAAATGAAATGTAAAAAATGCCAGTTCGAAAATCCTTCAGATAGTGCATTCTGCAGTAAATGCGGGACAAGATTATCCGATATCGGGGAGACTTCTGCATCAATGACCAAAACCATCGAAACAAAAGGGGAGGAATTCACAAGAGGGACCACCTTTGCCGGACGTTACGAGATTATAGAATCACTGGGAACAGGAGGTATGGGCAAAGTCTACAGGGCTTATGATAACAAGATAAAAGAAGAGATCGCCCTTAAACTTCTCAGACCCGAGATCGCTACAAATAAAAAAACAATCGAACGCTTCAGCAATGAAATCAGACTTTCCCGTAAGATCACCCACCGGAATGTCTGCCGGATGCATGACCTGAACGAGCACCAGGAGCTCCAATACATCACCATGGAATATGTGCCAGGAGAAGATCTGAAGAGCTTCATAAGGCGGGTGGGTCATCTTCCTCCTGGAAAAGCCATCAGCATCGGCAGGCAAATTTGTGAAGGCTTGACCGAAGCACACGCATTAGGTGTGATTCACCGGGATCTCAAACCTCAAAACATCATGATAGATAAGAGCGGTAATGCGAAGATCATGGATTTCGGGATCGCACGTTCGCTCAGGGCTGAAGGAATAACAGGAGAGGGAACGATTATCGGGACTCCGGAATACATGTCGCCAGAACAGGTCGAGGGGAGGGAAACCGATCAGCGCTCGGATATCTATTCTCTAGGAGTTGTCCTGTATGAAATGCTTACGGGGAAAGTGCCTTTCGAAGGGGAGAATACCTTCAGTATTGCCCTCAAACATAAGGATGAAATGCCTCCCCATCCCCGGAAGTTCAATCCTGAATTATCTCCAGAATTGAGTGCTGTCATTCTCAAGTGCATGGCTAAAGAAAAGGAGGAGAGATACCAGTCCGCTCAGGATCTTCTTAGGGATCTCGATGCCCTCGAGAAAGGCACGGAAATATCTATGGTTGAGACAAGGCCACAGCTCCCATCATTTTTGGCTCTAGAAAAACCGATCGACGAAGATAAAGCCGTTTTTGTTGCCAGAGAAAGGGAACTCGAGGGACTGAGCCGAGTTCTTGAAAAGTCCCTCCAAGGAGGAGGACAGGCCGTGTTCATCACCGGAGAGGCAGGAAGCGGGAAGACCGCTCTTGTTCAGGAGTTTTCAAGAAGGGCCCAAGAAGCCTATCCGGACCTGATCGTCGCCAGCGGAAAATGCAATGCCCACACAGGAATCGGAGATCCTTATTCGCCGTTTATGGAGATACTGGGTCTTCTCACGGGTGACGTGGAAACCTGCTGGGCTGCTGGTATGATCACGAAAGAACATGCCCAGCGTCTCTGGAACTTGATCCCCCAAACGATCAAAGCTCTGCTGGATAATGGACCGGACCTGATCAATATTTTTGTTCCAGGCGCTGCTTTAACGGCCAGGGCTCAGGCCTTCACCCAGGCTTCCGCCGAGTGGCAAATCCGTCTCAAAAGGCTTGTGGAACGAAAGGTGGCGCTTCCCCCCGATTCGAGCCTCCAGCAGAGTGACCTTTTCGAACAGTACACCAGGATGTTGGCCGCAGTTGCCCGAGCGAAACCGCTTCTTCTGCTGCTCGATGACCTCCAGTGGATCGATGCGGGTTCTGCCAGTCTGCTCTTCCATCTCTGCCGTAAGGTGAAGGGCCATCGAATCCTAGTCGCAGGGTCCTATCGCCCGGATGAAATCGCCCTAGGAAGAGGAGATGGACGGCATCCTCTAGAGACTGTAGTGCATGAGCTGAAACGCGATTTCGGGGATATCGAACTCGAAGTCGGAAAAACAGAAGCTCGGGAATTCGTGGACGCTTATATCGATACGGAACCTAACAGCCTGGATAAAAACTTCCGGGAGACCATATTCAAACAGACTAAAGGCCATCCGCTTTTCACAGTTGAGCTGTTGAAGGAGATGCAGAATCGGGATCTGTTGATCAAAGACCAACATGGCAAATGGATCCAGGGTCCTGACCTCGATTGGAATGCGCTGCCGGCGCGAGTAGATGCTGTGATCGAGGAGCGGATCAGCCGATTGAATGAGGACGAAAGGGAAACACTGACTTTGGCCAGCGTCGAGGGGGAGGAGTTTACAGCTGAGGTTATAGCTCGACTCCAGGATGTCGAAACCCGGAAATTGATCCGGCTCCTTAGCGGGGATCTGGACCGGCGCCATCGTCTGGTCTCTGCCAAGGGAATCCAGCACTTGAAGAATCTCCATCTTTCTCTCTATATCTTTCGCCATATCCTTTTCCAGAGATATCTTTACAATAACCTGGATGAGGTCGAAAGGACCCACCTTCACGCGGATGTCGGGCAGATCCTGGAAAATCTCTATGGAGAACAAAACGAGGATGTCTCCGTTAAACTTGCCCGTCACTTCCAGGAAGCCGGGATTCTGGATAAGGCTGTGGAATATCTGCACAAGGCAGGGAAACGGGCTGTGCATTTATCGGCCAATCAGGAAGCCATCGTTCACTACAAGAAGGCCTTGGAACTTCTCGAGAAACTGCCGGAGACCCCAGAGCGAGTCCAAAAGGAAATCGCTCTCCAATTAGACTATGTGGTTCCGGTCGAACTCACGAAGGGTTATGGAGCTCCGGAAGTGCGTCAGGCGATTTTCAGATCGCGGGAATTGTGCGACCAGATCAGTGAAACGCCTCAGTTTTTTACAACGCTTATCCATCTGGCAACGTATCACGCCATGGCAAGGGCAGAGTACCGGACCGCGCTTGAATATCATGAACAGATCAATAAGATCGTCGAAAAGACCGGGGATCCCCTACAGAAAGCGATCTCGTCCTTTACTACGATTTGGGCATTCTTGAATGTTGCCGAACTTGTCAAGACAGTCGAGCACGCCAAAGAAATGAACGCCCTGTACAATCCTGAGAAACACGGTTTCCTGGCCTATATTTTCGGATTCGACCTGGGTGTCATCAATCGAGTATTCGGGGGGTGGGCCCTGTGGTTTCTCGGATATCCCGATAAAGCCCGAAGAGATTCTGAAATGGCCGTGGAACATGCATACACATTCGGGCATCCCCACACCATCGCTTTTGTCCTGGTCGGGGCCTGCGAGATGGATTGGTTTTTAGGGGACAAGGAAGAGGGACGGCGTCACCTCCAAGAGCTTTCCCGAATCTCCAATGAGAAAGGTTTCGTCTACTGGCAGGGCCACGCTGTTTTTTACGAGGGCGAAACAACAGCTCTGGAAGGGAAGATCGATGAGGGAATTGCCCAGATGCATCAGGGCCTTGCTATCATGAAGTCCACAGGTATCCAGACCTGTTTCACGCGACTTCTGGCAAGGTTGGCAGATACCTGCTTAAAGACAGGGAAGATCGAAGGGGGATTGACCGCTATCGATGAGGCCATCGAAGTGAGGTGCAAATTCGACGAGAGATACATGGAGGCCGAACATTACCGTCTTAAAGGAGAGCTCTTGCTGAAGAAGGGCGCAAGTGAAGACGAGGTGATGGAGCTGTTCGAGCAGGCGGTTGAGGTTTCAAAGCAGCAGCAGGCCAAGTCTTTGGAGCTTCGTGCGGTAATGAGCATAAGCCGACTGCTGCAGAAGCAGGGAAAAATACAAAAAGCCTATAAATTGCTGGATGAAACGTACGAATGGTTTACCGAAGGCTTTAATACGGCTGACCTCAAAGAGGCCAAGTCCTTGCTTGACGAATTAAAGAGAAGCCAGCTGTAAAGGCAGATCTTTCCAGAATCATAATTCTGCAGCCGTAATGCAGGGCAGCGAGGACGACGCACTAGATGACACATGAATTCAGCAGTCAAACAAATCGTAGAAAATTGGTTGGCTGGCGAATCTGTTTACATGAATAGGGTTGAGGTTTTCAAAAAAGAATTTGCTTACAGCCTCCAGAGATAAGAGGCCTTGAAGAAGAAGCCCCGCTGTGTTTCAAGGAAATCATCCGCTGGTCTGTAGTCTCCGTCTTCCCATCTGATTTTTTCATAGAGAGAGCCGTACCCGATGTGGATGACGGTCCCGGGGATATAAGTGAAGGAGGCGAGAAAATCTGTCATCAACCGATTCCGAAAGGAGTTGTGCTCCACGATGGCTCTGAAGAAAAGATATTTGTTTACCTGAAAAGTGTTCTTGCTTCGGATGATCGTATAATCGTACTCTTTTTGTGAATCAGAATCTCTGGTGAAATCAGAATAGATGAAGCTCAACTCCAGGTGGAGTTTTTCCGAAGGAAGGAACCTGAGAGAAGCGATCGCATCGTTTCCGCTTCCTTGGTAGGGATCGGCAATATAGCGGATTTTCTTCTGGTAGTAATAATTCAGACTGAGGTGCAGCTGTTTGGTGATTTGGCTGGAGGCGATAAGCCTTCCTCTGCTGGTGTTGAATCTCTCATCCAGCCAGATTTCGTTGGAGTAGCGGTATCCGAGAACGATTATTGAATTTCTGAGCAGAAGGAACCTCAGGTCGAAAGAATTGTCCGTTTCATAGAGATTGCTGAATTTGTCCCGAATCTGAGTGCTGTGGATAATAGGATCGATCCGCTTGATTATGCCTGATCGGGGATAGAACATCCGCATGATCCCCGATCTGAACCTTGTGATTCCGATCCGCGTGATGTATCCTGTTTCGGTCTGAAAGTCCTCTGATATGTCCTGGAGTCCGAGCATAACGATCCAATCTCGCGTGGTATACATATAATGAAGACCCAGAGCATATCCATCTGTTTTTGTGGATTCTTCACCCAGCCTGGTCGAAGACAGGAAGCCATGATATCCGAGAAGACTCGATTTGTTTAGCCTGAACTGTCCATCCAGACCGAAGAGTCTGTTGAATCCACTCTCACGTTCCCGTCCAGTGTAGAATCCTCCGATAAAGCTGTCGTTTGCCAGAGCTCGTTTATAGCGAAAAATTCCGAAATGAGCATAGTTTTCTGCTTGTTCTTCCGGCAGTTCATCCATGGCATAGATTGCAGCCACCGTGTTTTTGTCCCCGATTCTGCCGTTCAGTTTGAATCCCATCAAGGGATCGACGATGGTGCGTGTGTGCACGACCTCTCTCAAAGGATCTCCTTCATGGAACCCTCCAAAATTGAACTTCTCCAAGCCTTCCAGGAAAAAAGGCCTCTTTTCTTCGAAGAACAAGGCGTATCGAAGGTTGAAGTCCACCTGTCCAGCATCGGCTTCCACTTGACTGAAATCCGGATTGACGGTCCCATCGAAGATCAGATGGGATGTGATACCATACTTGGCCGTGAGGCTGAGATCTCCTGCCCCTCCTTCGGAGGCCAATTTTCCTCCTTTTTGTGCACTGTTGTGGCTGTAGGTTACACCAGGAAGAACCTCGATCAATTTATAATGCTTGACGTCATGAAAAATCAATGGTCTGGTCTGGGTCAGGAAATTCGGGCCTTGTTTGGGATCCAGAGGAGGGTAGGTGCCTGCTTCTGAACGGCGGCTGATCATCCGCTCAAAAATGATCCCCATCTCGACCGGGTCAGTGTGTGAGAATCGGAGACTCTTGAAGGGAATTTTCAACTCTATCGCATATCCCTGCTGGTCGATTCTCCCCGCGCTGTACCACACCATATCCACACTGAAGTCCTCGTTTCCGCCCTCGAAGGTGGAATCTCCCTGGATGCCCAAAGGATTGCAGTAGAAAACGTGGAGGAACTGCTGATCATTGAAAGGATCCAAATTGATACAGATCCAGTCATCAGCACGGATGTTGTCCCTGCTGGTCACAGAAGCTTTGATTTTGTTCGGTTCGCTGTCGAAACATCTGAATGCGAAATACAGATTTTCCCGGTCATAGGCATAATATACCACTGTATCCTCCGGCATGTCTTTGCCATAATCAGGGTAATAAGTCTTGAAACCTGTTTCGTTCGGAGATTTTTGCCATAGGGGATCATCCAGGATTCCATCCAGAACCGGAGGCGCATCCGTTTTGTGAGGAATGAGAGGTTCGAGATTTTCCTCTGCAAATGTGGTGAGCCCGATGAATAATACTGCTAAAATCACTAAAAGGGAGGCCGTTGTTTTGTCTGTTTTTTGCATTTCGATCAGTGTTTCCTACGGAAATCGGAGCAAAAGGTTATATCACAGTGAGATTTTTTTGGTCAATCTTCAATAAAAGTATATTTTGAACAGGATGAGTAAACGATTTGATCTTGGATTTCGTCTCTAATAATGAGGTGAATGATGTTCGGAAATTACTTGAAGACTGCGCTCAGAAACATTTTAAGAAATAAAGGCTTTTCCTTCATAAACATCAGCGGGCTGGCTATCGGAATGGCCTGCTGTATTATGATTCTTCTTTTTGTGCAGGATGAGCTGGGCTATGACAGCTATCACGAGAAGGCCGAAAACATTTACCGGCTGGTGGCCTTGAATAAATCGGCTGGGGAGGAGCGGCATTTGGCCCCGATAGGACCCCCTGTTGGCAGGATGTTTGCTGGCACCTTTCCCGAAATACGAAAAGCGGTGCGATTTTATCGTGGTAATAGGGCATTGGTCGAATATCAGGACAAGAGATTTTTTGAAGAGCGCTTTTTTTATGCCGATCCCAGTGCCTTTGATATTTTCAGTTTCTCCATAATAAAAGGCAATCCGCAAACAGCTTTGTCGGTCCCCTTTGCCGTGGTCATTACAGAGTCTGCAGCAGAAAAATATTTTGGCGGAGAGGATCCGGTCGGTAAATACATCACTCTGGACCATGAACACAACTACAACATCGCTGCTGTGATGCAAGATGTGCCGCCGAATTCACATTTTAGATTCGATTTTTTGGCTTCATTAGAAACACTCGCTGTTCTGCATGGGAGAAGGTCTCTGGAACACCCTGGTAATATGGCTTTCTACACCTATCTTCTTCTCCAGGAGAACGCAGATCCGGAGATGCTGGAAATGAAATTCGATGAAAAGGTGAAGCAGTCTTATGGGGAACGGATCGCTGCGATGAGAAGGTATTATCTTCAGCCGCTCATAAGCATTCATCTTCATTCGAGTCTGGATTATGAGATCGAGGCGAACAGCAGCATTTCTTTTATCTATATCTACTCGGCTATCGCGGTGTTCTTGCTTCTTATAGCTGCCTTCAACTACATGAATCTTTCCACAGCCAGGTCTGCAAAAAGGGCCAGGGAAGTGGGTATGAGAAAAGTCCTCGGTGCTCTGCGGCTGCAGATTGTCAAACAATTTCTAGGAGAGTCCGTTGTCCTTTCTGTTCTCAGTCTGTTTCTTGCCCTTCTGTTCGTCATGATCTCCCTGCCCCTCTTCAATTCACTAGCTGGAAAACAGCTGGCCTTTTCATCCATTTCGAGCATGGTTCTTCTATCCAGTCTTGCAGCGATCGCTATCGCGGTCGGGATTCTTGGAGGATTCTATCCGGCCCTTTTTCTTTCTGGATTCAAGCCCATCCGCACACTCAAAGGCAGATTGGCAGCCAGAGGAAAAAGCGGCTCTTTCCGGCGTGTACTGGTGCTTGTCCAATTCACCATATCCATCGTCTTGATAATCGGAACCTTGGTCATTCGGAATCAACTTCATTATTTGCGCAGCCGAAATTTAGGATTCAATAAAGAACAGGTGGTGGTTGTGCCGATGCACAGTCAAAGTACCAGGCAGGCTTTCGAATCCATCAAAACAGAACTCCTGAAAAGTCCTTCCATATTGAGCGCGACGGCTTCTTCCAGTGTTCCAGGGAAACCTATCACCCGCATTGCCTATCGCTTTGAGGGATTACCGGAGGATCAGCATATTCCCATGGATACCTATTTTGTGGACGATGATTTCCTCGGGACCTTGGGTATCGAAGTCGCCGAAGGCAGAAATTTTTCGCAGGAATATGCAACCGATGAGGAGAATGCATTCATCCTGAACCAGACCGCTGTTAAGGAATTGAGCTGGAGCGATCCACTCGAGAAGCAGGTGGTATGGCCTTCTGATCTGAGGCGGCGGGATGCGATTGTCAAAAAGGGACAGGTGGTGGGAGTGGTGAAAGACTTCCATGTGACCTCGCTTCATGAGAGTATCGGTCCTGTTCTGCTGCAGGTACGTCCTTCCGGCTTTCGGTATATCTCGGCAAGAATTTCAACGGCAAATATTCCGGATTCTCTTTCCTATATTAAAGAAAAGTGGAGCCAATTCTCGTCTGCCTTTCCGTTTGAATATTCCTTTCTGGATGAAGATTTCGACAGGCTCTATCGGGCGGATGAGAAAGTCGGCCGCATAATCGGAGTTTTTTCCATTCTGGCCATCCTGGTGGCCTGCCTGGGCCTTTTCGGGCTGGCATCTTATTCTGCGGAACAGCGAACCAAGGAGATCGGCATCCGTAAGGTTCTTGGCTCATCCGTCACGGGAATTGTCCTGCTTCTTTCCAAGGAGTTCACAAAGTGGATTCTGGTAGCCAATGTTATTTCCTGGCCTATTGCCTATTACATGATGAAGCGATGGCTCGGAAATTTCGCATACAGAACAGGTTTGGGTATCGAAATTTTCATCCTATCAGGTATATTGGCTTTTGCCATTGCTCTGCTCACGCTCAGCTATCAATCCATAAAAGCGGCCCTAACCGATCCAGTAGACTCCCTGAGGTATGAGTAACAAAGGTAGTTTTTTGTGCTGAAATTCCTCACTTGAAAGGCGCTTGCAATTCTGGGGTCTGATTTGGTATATTTCATAGGAACTTTTGAGGGTCTCTTACTGCACAGTTCAGGATGAAACAGAAAGGAGAAGGCCTATTCAGATAAAGAAGCCAAAACGTTCGAACAAAGGAAAAGATCTTTTTCAAAAATGTTATAAGTGGAAGGATTGGAAAAAAGCCCAGCAGTTCGGTTATTATCCATACTTCACGCCCATAGAGAGTGAAGCGGGGGCAGTGGTCCACATAGACGGAAAGCGCAAGATCATGCTGGGATCGAATAATTATATGGGGCTCACCAACCATCCAGAAGTCAAACAGGCCGCTATCGACGCTGTGAAGAAATATGGATCTGGATGCACTGGATCGAGATTTCTCAACGGAACTCTGGACATCCACATCGAGCTGGAAGAGACTCTTGCGGATTGGCTCGGCAAAGAATCTGCCCTGGTCTTTTCCACGGGATTTTTCGTCAACCAGGGAGTGATTTCCTCATTGGTGAATAAAGACGATGTGGTGATCTCAGACAAGCTGAATCATGCCAGTATTATCGAAGGCTGCCGTCTTGCCGGCGGGGATACAATCCGTTATAAGCACAACGATCTCGGAGACCTGGAGAGAACCCTTCAAAAAATTCCCCGTGAAATCGGAAAATTTATCGTCGCGGACGGCGTTTTCTCCGCTGAAGGCACGGTTGCCGACATCGCCGGAATCGTCAAGCTTGCCCACGATTATAATGCCCGGGTGATGATCGATGAAGCCCATTCCATAGGAGTCTTTGGCTCGGAAGGGAGGGGGATGTCCGAGGCTCAAGGACAGTTGGACAATGTCGATCTCATCATGGCGACTTTCAGCAAGTCGTTTGGCGGAGTGGGAGGATTCGTAGCCGGGCCTTACGAAGTCATTATGTGGATCAAGCACAAGGCTCGCCCGATGATCTTTTCCGCCAGCCTGCCTCCTTCTTCTGTGGCAGGTGCACGCAAGGCCCTCGACATCATCCGCAAAGCCGACGACAGACGGGAGGCTGTGCTCCGCAATTCGAAAAAGATGAAAAAGAACCTCCAGGAGATAGGATTCGACACAGGAGAATCGAGGAGCCAGATCATCCCTCTGATGATCGGCGAGGATATGAAATGTCTGAAGTTTTGGAAGACCCTGTTCAATGCAGGCGTCTTCACCAACGCTTTCATACAGCCTGCAACTCCTCCCGGTGGAGCGCTGATTCGCACCTCCTATATGCCTACCCATACGGATGAGATGCTGGATGAAGCACTCGGACTCATGGAGGATATGGGCAAGAAATATAATATCATCTGAGGGAAAACAGGGGATAGCTCGAGAGTATCTGTCGTTTCATTCATCCCTCAGTATTCTTTTTTCCTTGGCTTCCTGCTGGTATGCTGTTGCCGATTTGAAAATGCATCCAGTTATTTATGGCAGGCATGAATAAAATGATGTCTTATGCCGTATCATTAACGGGATTATTCCTATGTTTGTGATGAAAAACAGATTCAAAAGACGGAGGAATTATGAAACCAAAAACACTACTTGTTTTCACCCTTATCCTGTTGACCTGTGTCCTTCTTTTCGGTCTTCAAGAGAAAGTCAAGCCTCTTCCCATCTCAGGCTTTGAAGAGAGCGGCACCTTCAGATTGATCGTCCAGGATACAGAGATAGGATTGGTTCAGTACAGCTTGACCGCTGATGGGAATTACGATCGAAAATTTGTCCTTTCCATGGGAGGACAAAAGGCCGCATACGATATAAAAATCCGCTCCAACTCAGAAGGAGAATGGGAGTCCATGGAAATAATAACCCCGACCGAAACGGTCTCGGTGAAGCGGTTGGAGGAGGCGGCGGAATATCATCTGAAGAAGAAAGAGGAAACCTACAGCGTCGACATGACCGACAATCACATCATTTACGATAACTACGGCCCGGTATTCGAAAGTTTGATGATCAAGGAATACGATATGGAGGAAAAGGGAGTTCAAAAATTTTCCCGTTATATCGTGCCATCTCGATTCGAAGACGTCGAGCTTGAATTCAAAGGAAAAGAAATCCGCAGGATTAAAGAAAAAGAATTGAGTCTCAACCGTTATGACCTGAAGCTCCTGGGTATCGATATACAGCTTTGGGCAGACCAGCAGCACAAACTGATGCTCATGAACGTTCCGGTCCAGTACGCTGCTTTTGTCAGAGAGGGATATGAAGAGCTGCTTCAGGCGAGAGCAGAAGATCCTCTGCTTTCCAAGCCGCGTTATGAAGTGACCAAGCGAACGGTCATGATCCCGATGCGGGATGGAGTGAGGCTTTCCACTGACCTGTATTTTCCCCAGGCAGAGGAATCAAAATTTCCGGTTGTATTGGTCCGCACACCCTACAAAAAGGAAATGAATGAGCTCACTGGAAATTACTATGCCAAAAGGGGATATGTGGTCGCTGTACAGGACTGCCGGGGGCGGTTTGCATCAGAGGGAACCTGGGAACCGTTTATCCATGAACCCGAAGATGGCTATGATGCCATCGAGTGGTTGGGGACTCAGGAGTGGTCTACGGGCAAAGTGGGCATGATCGGTGCTTCCTACGTCGGCTGGGTCCAGCTCTGGGCAGCTTCAGAGAATCCTCCCCACCTGACCACCATCATTCCCAATGTGGCACCCCCGGATCCGTTCTATAACATTCCTTATGAATACGGCTCCTTTTTCATCTTAGGAGCCATTTGGTGGGCCGAGATATTGGAGACAGAGGCCACCGGAGATCTCTCTGGGAGGACCATGGCTCAGATCAGTGAGAGAAAGTACGAGAAAATTCTGAAATCCCTGCCGGTCATCGATCTGGATAAAAAAATACTGGGGAAGAAAAATCCATACTGGCGCAAGTGGATTCAACATAACACCAATGACGCCTACTGGCAGCAGGCCAATTTTATGGATAAGCTGAAAAATCTGGATATCCCGGTGTTTCTCCAGTCCGGCTGGCTCGACGGCGATGGAATAGGAAGCAAGCTGAATTATATGGCTTTGAAACAGTCGAAGAACCAGTTCATCAAACTCATCCTGGGGCCCTGGGGACATTCAGACCAGTCTCACTCCCGGGTGGGTGATCATGACTTCGGAAAAGAAGCTGCACCGGACTTGCAGACATTGTATCTCCGGTGGTTCGATTACTGGCTGAAAGGAATCGATAACAAGATAGTGGAAGAGCCCCTGGTGGAGTATTTCGTGATGTTTTCCAACCAGTGGCTGAAAGGAGATACCTATCCACTGCCGGAGACCCGGTTCACCAAATTCTACCTGGACAGCACCGAAGGCGCCAACACTTCAAAAGGTGATGGAGTATTGGTTAAGGAGTTGTCTGAGGAGAGAAGGGAATTCGATCGCTATATCTACGACCCTGGGGATCCGACACCATGGCCGGAGTACTATTTTAAGAGTGAGGAGGAGGTCGAACGGGAAAAAGATAAAACCATCGATATCGAAGAATACAAAAAGCGGATCGAAGCTTTTCACAATGAGGTCTCGGATGCCCGTGAGGATATCCTGGTGTACCAGACACCGCCGCTCAAGGCACCCATCTCTGTGGCAGGACCCTTATCTGCTGTTCTCTATGCCTCCAGCTCAGCGCCTGATACGGATTGGTTTATCACCTTGATGGATGTGGATGAGGAAGGCAAAATCTTCCATCTAGTGAGAGGGACCATCCGGGCCCGATTCCGAAATTCCATGGAGGAACCAGAGTTCCTCCAGAAAGACAAGGTATACAAGTATGATATCGATATGTGGCAGACAGGGATATCCTTTCGAAAAGGTCACCGGATCAGGATCGAAATATCCTCTGCATTGTTTCCGATGTTCTCACGCAATCTGAATACTGGAGGACACAACGAGATAGAGACAAAATTCCAGAAAGCGACCCAGAAGATTTTCCATTCAGAGGAGTATCCCTCTCATATTCTGCTTCCTGTAATCAACCTGGATAATTAGAAATAGCGGGTGAAGCTTGCCCATAGTTCGTCGCCAAGCTTCCAGTAGGCGGCAACGGAATCTTCGGCTGTTTTCACACAGTATTCGGTTAAAAACCGCTTGGCCTTTGCCGGATCCTCTTTGTAAAGTCTCAGGGCCTCCTCCTCGATCTGGGACTGATTGGCAAAAGCCTTATTTTCGATCTCCGACCAGACCTTAGCGATCCCCTCGCTCATGGGCTGCCAACGGAAAAGGGCCAGTTGGCTGACTCTCCGGAAAGCCCACCAGGCACAGTCTGTGCGGAATTCTCCCCGTCCATCAACCATATATGAATCCGGCATCTGCGTGATTCCACAGTAGAAGGGAGTATGGGGTGTGGTGGCAGGATTGTCATACCCCAGCCAGACCACTCCACCGACTGGATCGGGAAGCCAACTCCGCGACTGTGTGATCTGAAGATATGTGGCTGCTTTGCAGCAGATGGTCCTCTCGCGCTGTATCTCAAGAAGGGTCATAAGGTCTCTATTCAGGAAAGGACTGGCCACCGGGCTTTTGACCGTTTTTCCTTCACGGTCCACCACAGTCAGTGTCTGAGTCATATCGAAGGGAGTATCCTGGTAAGTATCCCTGAAGATATCCAGTACGTCTCTGACCGATAGTTTTTTCTCCGGCTTGACCGAGAGGGGGAAGTTTTCGCCGTTGGGATCCAGGTTCAGAGAGGGAGCGACTCGGCTCAGCACCCGCCATTCCCGCCGCCTGGAACCCATGCTGCGGCGTGAAGCATAGGCATAGCAGAATTCGAAGGGTTCACCGCTATCGGGGCTCCACCAGCCCATCTCCTTGGCGAGGGTGTAAACATTCTCCGAAGCCATGTAATTTTCCGAATCCTCCAGGTCGAGCTGGCGTATACGACTGGCGTTGGCAGATACTCCGACATGGTCGTCCGGGATGCGGACCGCAGCCCAGACCGCGCCTTTTTTGCCCTCTCCAGGACCCAAGATCTCGAAGTGCCAGGTTTCCTGAGGATCGGCAAAAGTGAAACACTCGCCGTAATCGATGTATCCATAGGTTTTGGTCAGCTCGTCGGCGATACGGATCGCCTCGCGGGCGGTCTTGGCCCGCTCCAGCACCAATCTGTAGAGCTCGGGGCAGTCGATGATCCCCTCCTTGCTTCGCAGCTCTCTCTTCCCTCCGAAGGTGGTCTCGCCGATGGCCAACTGATGTTCGTTCATACAGGGATAGGCTGTGTTGATAAAGGCGGATGTTTCTGGAACCTGCGGGATTTCACCTTTTTTAAGAGGACGGTCATTCGGTCCCTTGGTCCTTTTAGACTGGAGATATACAGGGCACATGTCTCCAGGTTGATGCTTTTTATGGGGGACGATATTGATCCAGGTCCTGTCCGTGTTGCTGTCGCAGGAATGGGAGGTCATGGTGGACCCATCTACCGATGCGAGCTTTCCGACTATGACACTGGTGCAGGACTCGAGTGCAGGATTCCACTCTCCAGCGACATCAGCCGTAGACTGGAGAGCCAGTCCATAGACAGCCATGACAGCCAGTGCTGTACAAATCAAAAACCTATCGATCCACTTTTTCACCGGGTTCCTCCTTTCTTTCGTTTAGCTTGGTTTGTTCAGGCCAATAAGCTTGTAACACAAGAAAAGGCCAGGGTCAAATCAAAAAGGTCAATCCCAGATTGTCAGGCCAAAAGCACAAGAATTACTCGGCACGGAGGGAATCGACCGGATTGGCTGTGGCTGCTTTGATGGCGTGAAAGCTGACCGTGATCGCAGCGATCAAGAATGCAGCCGTTCCGCTTATGACAAACGGCACAGGAGTCAGTTCTATCCTGTATGCAAAATTTTTGAGCCATATACTGGTCAAATAGGAGGCAACTGGCCAGGCGATTATGTTTGAAAGGATGACCCACTTGGTGAATTCTCTGGAGTAGAGCACCGCTATTCCCCGAACCGTGGCTCCCAAGACTTTCCGTATTCCGATTTCTTTGACTTTCTTGTTGGTCAGAAAGGAAGCCAGACCGAACAGTCCCAAACAGGAAATGAATAAAGCCAATCCTGTAAAAAGGGATAGGAGTTTGACCGTCTTCTCTTCGGCATCATAGAAACCGAAATAAGCATCTTTCATATATCTGTAATTGAATTCTTCCTCATTCAATACTTGCTTCCAGACATTTTCCAAATATGTGAGAGTCGCCTCTGGATTTTCAGGCCGTATTTTGGCTGCCACAAGGAGGAAATATTTGGGATCGATATGAATCATCATGGGACTGATCTTGTTGCGAAGGGATTTGACATGAAAATCCTTCACGACTCCAATAATAGTGACTTCCTCGAGTCCCTTTTTGCCCGGAATCAGCAATTTCTCATTGACCGGTGATTCGAACCCGAACATCTTAACCGCCGTTTCGTTCAGGATGACGCTTTCCTCACTGTCGGTGGAATATTCTTGTGAAAAGTCTCTTCCCTCGATAATCTCTAATCCCATGGAATTGATGAATCCGAAATCAGCGGGGAGGGCTTGGACAGAAAAGGAATTATCCTCTCCTTCGCCTTTTTTTCTCACTGACATATTGAATTGACTGTTGATACCGGGAACCGTGTAAACAGCGGTCACTTCCCTGACGCTTCGATGTTTGAGGAATTCGTTTTTCAAGACAGGGTATTTTTCTTTGGCCTGGGGATTGGTGAAAGGTAGGTAAGATAAGATGACATCCTCCTTGTCGAAGCCCAAATCCGTGTTTTTCATAAAATCGATTTGCTGATAGATCACGATTGTCCCTAGAATCAGTATGATGGATATGGCAAATTGGAGAACGACCAATACATTTCTGAAGGATAATTTCGCCGAACCTTTCATGATGTTCTTTTTCATGATGTCGACGGGATGGAATCTCGACATAAACCATGCCGGATAACTGCCTGCAAAAAGTCCGACTATGACGATCATTCCGACAACCACGCCGTACATATATTTGAAATGGGATGCACCCTGCACAAAGGAAGCATCCAAATATGAGAACAGGCGTGAATGGACAATATTGAAAAGGAGGACTCCGAGCATCATCGAAACCGTGGCAACCAACAGAGATTCGACCAGAAACTGTTTTATCAGGTGCGATCTGTTTGCACCGACCACTTTTCTAACGCCGACTTCATTCATTCGATCGAGGTATCTTGAAGTCGACAAATTCATGAAATTGAAGCAGGCGATCACCAGAACGAGTACGGCTCCGGAAAGGAACAGATAAACATAGAGGATATTCCCTTTCGCACCGACATCCCCCCTCGATTCTGTGTCCCAATGAATCTCGGATAATGGCTGGAGCATCAAATCCATTTTGTCCGTAAACCATTTCCCGGTGTTCTGGTTCAACAAAACATTCAGCTTTTTTCTCACACTGTCCGGTCGGGAATTTTTTTCGAGTACGAAATAGGTGAGATCATCGCCCCACTGGTTCCATGGTTGTTCAGGATATTCTCCCAAAGAACGAAGGGTGGAATAGGATACCAATATCTCACATGGGAGATGCGTATTGGCTGGAAGGTCCTTGAGCACTCCGGTGACCCTGTAAAGATGGTCATCGATGTTGAGTGTTCGTCCGATCGGGTCGTCTTTACCGAAATATTTTTCTGCAATTTTTTGGCTTATCACAATCGAGAAGGGATCATCCAGAGCAGAAGCCCGGTCTCCTTTCAATATTTTCCAGCTGAAGATCTCGAAAATCTCGGGATCGGCATGAAAGATTCGGGATTCTTTGATTTTTTCGTTTTGGGAATTCAAGGTGATCATTTCGGAGTTGTGTCTGATTCTTGCTGCGACCTCCACTTCAGGGATTTCAGAATTTATGGCTGGAGCGACCGCCGGCATGGTACCTGCAAATTTCATTCTGCTGCCCTCTTTTCCCCAATCCACATTGATGCGATAGATTCTGTTTCCCTTATCATGGAAATCGTCGTAACTTATTTCGTTGACCACATACATGAGCATGAGAAGACACACCGCCATTCCGACGGCCAATCCGAAAATATTGATAAAAGAATAACCTTTGTGCCTTTTGACGTTTCTGAAGGCCATCTTTATATGGTTTTTGAACATGTCAATTCCGATCAGGAGGGATTCTATCATCAGTGGAACGATGATAATTACGAACTGGAAGGCATTACGCAATTTCGCCCTCAGGAATCCTCTATTCTTCTGGTCTTCAGCATACTTGAATTCGAGGTCTTCCCTGATAGATGAGCACATGTCTTCATCTGCCATCAGAGAAAGCACCCATCTCTTGATTCTGGAAAGTTTATACTCCCGCATGTTCAGCCGGTCCTGCTTCTCATTTCATCTCCGGGACTTCGGCCCACATGACCTTGTTCAATTCCTGGATGGATCTCAATTTCTTCTCCCCCAGCGGTGTCAGGGTGTAGTAAATCCGCGGTCTTCCTCTTATAGATGTGGAGCCCTTGGCTCTTTTCGTCTCGACATAGCCGTTTTTCTTGAGCCGGTTCAAAGGCGCATAGATGGCACCTGAGAGCCATTTTGTGCCTGTGTCTTTCTCGACCTGTTCCCTTATGGAGAGGCCGAAGGCGTTGTCCTTCAATTTCCAGATAGCCAAAAGCAGTATCTCTTCGATCCTGGATAAAAACTGCATCTGAGCTCCTCGCTTATAATATTCGTTTTATAGTATTTAAACTGTAGTATTTTTTCACTAGTATGTCAAGCATTTGCCTTTTTTGACCCCGGAAGCATTTCCAAAACCGTAATGGCTTATTAGTAAAATGTGAAACAGAGCATCAGGAAGAGTTGGAGCGAAAACGCTTCCCGATGCTCTGAATTTCTATCACGGTTTTGGAAGTGCTTACTTTGACGCCGGATTTTTTGACACGGATTTTTCTCTGTGTTATAAGCAGTTTGAATCGACATTTGAAAAGGCCTACATATAAAATCACGGATTTATATGCGTTTTCATAAGGACTTTTATCAGCGGCATAACACTCTGTTCCACCTCATCTTTCTTCTCTGCTTTCTCTATCTGTTTCTTTTCAGTCTCGAGCTTATGGGTGTCTCTCTCAAGATGTTCGGCAGGGGATTGGCCGAAACCCTCATTGCGACGACTGCCAATCCCTTGGTCGGTTTGTTCATCGGAATCCTCGCCACTTCCATCGTCCAATCTTCTTCGTCTACCACTTCTATTGTCGTGGGGCTGGTGGCTGGCGGGGCGTTGAATGTGACCAACGCTATCCCCATCGTTATGGGAGCCAATATCGGGACTTCGGTAACCAATATGCTCGTCTCATTAACTCAAATAAAACGCGACACGGAATTCAGGCGAGCTCTGTCTGCAGCGATTGTCCATGATTTTTTTAACGTGCTTTCGGTCCTGGTTCTGTTCCCCCTCCAGTATTTCACGAATTTTCTGGGCCATGCTGCCACATTCATGGGCGAAAAGTTCCAGAATATCGGCGGTTTGGAGTTTTTAAGTCCGGTCAAGGCATTGACCAGGCCTCCTGTAATAGCCTTGAGTCAATCGATAGGAGATTATCCTTGGATTCTCTTTGCCCTGTCGCTCATCCTTCTGCTTGCGGCACTCACCAGAATGGTGAAGTCCTTGAAGATCCTGGTCGTGAGGAAAGCCGAAGTCTGGTTCGACCGTTATCTGTTCAAAACCGCCTGGCGGGCCTTTCTGATAGGATTGTTGTTGACGGCCCTGATTCAGAGCAGCTCGATAACCACATCCTTGGCTGTTCCCATGGCAGGGGCCGGACTTTTAACTTTAATGCAGATTTTTCCCTATACTCTTGGTTCTAACATCGGAACCACGGTCACGGCAATCCTGGCGGCCCTGGTGACCGGGAATCTGGCGGCCATTATCGTTGCTTTCTCCCACCTGCTGTTCAATCTGTCGGGGATTGCTGTCTGGTGGCCATTCAGGATCTTGCCCATTTCGCTGGCAGAAAAATTTTCTGCGATCGCCATAAAAAAGAAAATCATACCGATTCTCTACATAATCGTTGTCTTTTTTCTCATACCCATACTATTCATTGCTATCTCAAGATGAGGAGAGATTCGAATGTTTAAAAAACTGCTTGCCATCTTTAGAAAGGATACGCTGATGCACCGCGCATACCAGCGGTCTTTCGAGATGCTGGATATCACCCTGTCCATGTATGAGGAGGCGAGAGAATCCCTGCGGAAGCGGGATGATAATGAGGTTGACCTCAAGATCAAGGAGACCGATAAAAAGGTCAACAGCTATGAAAGGGAAGTCCGGCGCATGGTTTTCAATCATCTCGCTGTCCAGGGAACAGCGGATCTGCCGTCAGGTTTAGCCTTGATAAGTATCATCATCGATATCGAGCGGATCGGAGATTATACCAAGAACATGGTTGAACTGGCTCTCGACCATCCCGGGATGCTTCATGGAGGCGATTTCGAGGACGAGATCATCCGGATCGAAGAAGCGGTGGGAGACAATTTCGTTCAGGCTAAGAAATGTTTCGAGGAAGAGGATGCGGATATGGCTCTCGAACTCCTGGAAAAATATGCCTGGGTGAATGATGTCTGCGATAGGATTTTGGTGGATGTGGTCAAAGAGAAAGACAAGAGTATCAAGCCCGGCGATGCGGCTGCTCTGGTTTTGTATACCCGGTGGCTCAAGCGGATCAACTCTCATTTACGCAACATCACTACCAGCGTAGTCAATCCCTTTGACCGCATCGGTTATGAGCCCAAAAAAGAGTGATTCTTTGGTCTGCTGCCGGGCAAGTGGGCATAGGATGGTGCATTGAGGGGAATGAACTTATATGAGAGATCAATCTCGTTTTATGGTTGACAAAACAAGACAAGTATAGGAAATTTCAAGAAACAAGAAGGGCGTTTTAACGCATTCAAGGAGGTGTCAGCATGGGAAAGCATCCAAGACAAGGTATGGATCAAGAAATTGTCGACTTATACGAGGGGTACAGAACCGGATCGATCGATCGTCGTGAATTCCTAAAAAAATTAGCAGCGTTCGCTGGAGGCACGGCCGCCGCGGTCGCTCTGCTCCCTGTCGTAGAAAATAAGTACGCCAAAGCACAGGTCATTCCCCAGGGTGATCCCCGCCTCGAAACGCAATACATCGAATATCCCGCTGAAACAGGTGAAATGCGCGCATATTCAGCGAGGCCCAAGGGAGAGGAGAAGCTGGCCGGTGTGATCGTGATCCATGAAAACAGAGGTCTTGTGCCTCATATCGAAGATGTGACCCGGCGCGTCGCTCTGGAGGGATTTTTAGCCATCGCTCCAGACGCCCTGTCGCCGCTGGGAGGGACTCCTGGAGATATGGACAAAGGCCGTTCGCTCATGCGAGAGCTTGACAACGAGGCCACGGTAAAAAATTATGTGGCTGCGGTTCAATACCTGAAGACCCATCCTCAATCTACAGGTAAGGTCGGGTGCATGGGTTTCTGTTGGGGAGGAGGAGTAACGAATCAGGTCGCCGTGAACTGTTCGAGCCTGGACGCCGCGGTTCCTTTCTATGGAAGGCAGCCTGCTTCCGAGGATGTCCCTAAGATAGAAGCCTCTATGCTTATCCATTATGCCGGTAACGACCAGCGAATCAACGCGGGCATCCAGGCGTTTGAAGCCGCTCTCAAGAAAGCCGACGTGGATTACAAGATATATATGTACGAGGGGGCCGGGCATGCCTTCTTCAACGACACCGGATCCCGGTATGACCAGGAGGCCGCCGAACTCGCCTGGAAACGCACCATAGCTTTCTTGAAAGAAATGCTCAAGACTTGACGATTTATCTTCCATATTCAGGATTCACCCGGGGATGGTTTACCCAGACAGCAATTTTTGTATCTCAGGCCACTGCCGCATGGGCAGGGATCGTTGCGGCCAATTTTAGAAACAGCCTTGAATTTTGACGATCGCTCTGTGGTCATTCGCTTCTCGAATGTTTGCCGGCGCCATTGCTTGGCGACTTCTTCCACGAACGGCCTGCAGTGAATAAAAAAACGCTTGTAACCTGCACACAGGTAGTTCAGTCCCTCTTCGCCATCCGGCGTCTGGATGAACCGGTTCTTCGGGCACCCGCCGTGGCACATGGATCTGACCTCGCACTCCAGACAGTAGCGGGGAAGCGTATTTAATTTGGCCTGCCCGAATGCTCTCTGTTCCGGACTTTCCAGCAGTTGGGCCAATGGAGTCTCGATGATATTCCCGAGGCGGTGTTCTGGATCCACAAAATGGTCACAGGAGAAGAAATCTCCGTTATGTTCGATAACAGGAACGTCGCCGCAGGTCGGACGAAAAATGCACAGCGAATGTCCCTGTCCGAAAGCTGTTCTGGCTGCTTCCTCGAATATCTGTATTTTGATCCGGCCGATATCTTGGCTCACCCACTCATCGAAGATGATGCAGAGAAAATCGCCCCATGCCTCTTCAGGCACGGTGAGGTGGCTGACTCCGCTTTTTACGTCCGGCTGCCGGTCGACCAGAGGTAAAAAGGTCATATATCGCGCTCCGATCTTCTTGAAGTGACGGTAGATCTCGGCTGGATAAAGGACGTTGTGTGCATTCACCACGCAAAGAATATCCGTAGAGATTCCGTGATTTCGCAGAAGTTCATACCCACGGATGGTCTTGTCGTATGTGGGATTTCCTCCCTTAGTCACCCGGTAGCGGTCGTGCAGCTTCCGGGGACCGTCCAGACTGAGCCCGACCGCAAAGTCTTCTTGTGCTAGAAAGCGGCACCATTCTTCATCCAAGAGCGTTCCATTGGTCTGCATGCCGTTTGCGATCCGTCGGTCAGAGGGCCGATGCTTGTGCTGGAAAGCCACAATTTTTCGAAAAGTGTCTAATCCGAGCACAGTCGGTTCTCCACCATGCCAGGAAAAACGGATCATGGGTTCGGTGGAAGCCTCGATATGCTGGGCGATGTACTCTTCCAGAATGATATCGGGCATGCGGAACGATTCAGCCTCTGGGTAGAGGTGTCCTTTCTCCAGATAGTAGCAGTACTCACAAGCCAGGTTGCAGACGGGTCCTACCGGCTTGACAAATACCTGAAAATCGCGGGAAGCCCGGACCATTCTCAATTCCCGAAACCCGGGTTATGGACCGATTTTCCGAAATCGGTGACGTCTCCCATGGATTTCTGCAGAGAGTATAGGGAAACACACGCTCCGGGTCAAGAGCAGTCAGAAACTGGAGAGATTTGGGAGCTGTCGTTTTATTCAGGAATATTCAGTGTTTTTTTCGTGTAATCCTTGGGTACAGAATAGGTGCCAGGAGGCGCAGGTTTCTCAGTCACTTCAAGACATTGCGATTCCACCTCGATTTCAGTGCCAAATATATCGACCACTACCTCGGTGGCGACCTGGAATCCTTCTACTTTATCCAATTTAGCCAGCTTCTTTCTTGAATTTTCGTCGATCTGGAGCATTCCCAAGATGTATCTGACGAAAAATTCCTCCATCACTTGTGTGTATCTTTTGTAATCTGGAGGAAGGTCCTTGGTCGTCCATACCTTAACCCTGTATTTCGGCATAATATTCAATGCCGGGACCATGAAAACCATTTCGAATTCAGATGAGGTGCAGTTCCAATTTGCGATCTTTTTCGTTTCTCCGTTGAGTTCGACCTTTACATCGCTGATTTTTATCGATTTGACAACTTCGGCAGCTTTGGCAGAATGGCTTGCAATGAGATTGAGAAGCTTTTCCCTGGTGATGTCTGTGGAGATTTCGTAATAGATCTTCGGTTTGTGCAGGATCAAATACAGTTTTTCTTTATCATAGTCGATAACCAGGCTGTATTCTTTTCCGATTTGGGCGAACTTGTTCTTTGCCAGCCACTGCTCCTTGATTTCTACCATTTCACCTTGCTTCTTTCCCATCATATTGAACGGTTTAGTCCGCTCTACGTTTTTCATATATACATCAGCGCTTAAAAAGAAGGCGAGAATCAAGATCACAATCACAATCAGCGCAAATTTTTTCATTTTATGCTCCTTTCCATATCTCCTTTTCATTTTGTATGAAACATTGCCTTAAACGGTTTTCCACCAGAACCTAGTGCAGTTTGAGCTGCTCGATATGGCGCGTCATGGCCAGGGCGATTTCCACCAAAGGAGATGTGTGTTCTGAAAGGGACTGAATGAATTCTTCCCTGGCTTCAGGATCTATAAGATAGACGTAAGGATCATTTACAGAAGCCGAACGCACATTGATGCCAGTATCTCCTCTTACGGTTCGCAGAAAAGCGTTGAGGAGTCCCTCGTCGGCCTGTGCCAGGAGCGGACCTTCGCTTATTTCTCTCAGCCTCTCGTTCAGAGATTCCTGCCGGAGCAGCGAGGCCGCTGTAATCTCGCGGATCTGAAGCACTTCCTGCCGGAGCTGGGCAATTTCACCATCCCGATGCCCATTCAGGTGGATGAAATAGCCCGCTGAAAAACCCACAACCAGCAGGAGGAGAGCATAGGACAACTGAAAGGCAGGTTTTTTAGGTAGAAAGCGTTCAAGCCAATTTCCTTTGGTTTTGAAAGTTTTTGCCGCAATGATTTGCCAGGATTTCTCCTTATCCGGAAGGGGAATATCCTCTTTCCCATTGAATGGATGACTCAATTTTCCCGCCTTATCGAAAATGCGAGCGCATCTCTGGCATTCCTTGAGATGTGCATTGAGCTGCTCCCTTTCAGAAGCTGTCAATTTTCCGTAAACACTTATAGTGATAAAATTTTTGCTTTCTTCGCAGTTCATTCTTTCCTCCACAGCGGTTCGAGTTGATTTCTTAATTTTAGAACCGCCCGTTGAAGCTGTTTTTTAACAGTGCTTTGACTGCAGCGAAGCCGTTCTGAAATGTCCTTTAAGGCCTCGTGTTGAAGATGCCTCAGATCAAAAATGATCCGCTGCTTGGGGGACAGTATGTGGAGTGCACTTTTTACCTGACTCATTGTTTGATGCACGATTGCAGTTGCTTCAGGTGAAGAATCCTGGGATTCTGGTTCACTGTGATAGTCTGAGAGAGACTCTGTCTTATCCACTCGCCTCTTTTTCCTTTTTCTTAGATAATCCATGGAGCAGCGATACCCGATTTGATAGATCCACGCGGAAAAGTTGGTGCTGATGCTGAAATCGAATTTTCCGATGCCTTTGAAAGCCTTTATGAATGTATCCTGCATGATATCCTCGGCATCCTGCTGGGATCTTGAATAGCGGTAGGCGAGACGATAGATCATTTCATAATGATTTTCGTACAGTTCTCGAAAGGCACTTTCATTGCCCTCTTTGGCCAACAGAACAGCTACCTGCTCCGTCGTGTTCATCTCCACATCGTGACTCATCATATATGTATTACGCTAAAAAGTCATTCCGGGTCGACACCCTATATCGTGTAAAGAGAAAATCCATGATGTGGGGACTTATTTCCCGATGGGAAACCCGCCAGTTGAGGCTTCAGTTTTTGTAAACGTAGAACTTATCCTTCCGTTTCTTAGCGGCGGTCTGGATTCTTTTGCCTTCTCGATCGAGGAGAGTGACAGTTGATAAATTGTCATGTGATTTCACTGCAATCCCGATTCCGGAAAGGACTTCTTCATCGCTTCGGTTGAGAGTGATCCTAATCTCATCGCCCATAATTTCCGTCTCGAACCGGATCTCATTCCGGTTCGCCCAGAATTCTCCCAGATCGGAGATGCATCCGATCCAGATGTCCTGTTTGCTGAGTTCCTCGAGCAGCATCTCTTCTGCCCTCAGCTTAAAAGACGTTACGTCAGGATGGAGCAGTATACAGGAGATCGCTTCGTTTTCCGCATTGCATTTGATGATATTGAACCATTCGGAGACCATCTGATGAAGGTTATCCTGCCGCAGTTGGCCCATCGAGCCGTCGAAGATGACCGGTATCTCCACGATCTCGGATTCTCTTGACCCGAGGTTTCTTGTGCTGAATGCCATAAAGGGGAAGTTGCACATGATGTCATTGGCCGAAAAGTTTGAGTCGTACCGATAGCCGCACATCTCGAGTGCGGAAATCAGTTCCCTTGGAAAACCTAAGTGTCCTGAGCGGTAAGAAACTGTAATCTGTCCTCGGATGTCTTTATCCAGGAGTTCTTTACTGACCTTTACCTCACCGAAAACAGTCGGATGATCCAGTGGCCGATAAGTCTGCTTGGCCACCTCTGGATTGCCGTGGGGGAGTGAAGCGAAATTCAGAGAGTGTACGACACTGTGGGATCCGATCTCTCCGCCCAATTCTTTGACTCGATTGAGATGAGCGATATTTTCAGGGTTATAGTAAGCGATATCAGTTGCGTCAGGAACATATTTGGTGGTGTTAAAGTAGGTTGCCCTGACTCCAAAACGCTTCTCCAGCCTTGCGAATTCGAGGGAGTTTTCGAATGACATCTGTGCGTCGTTGTCGTGGGTAATGATAAAAGCGGATTCCTGGCCAAAGGGTATGGTATAGAGGTATACGGCTGGATCGATGGTCTCCTCATAAATCGCCCGGGTGGTGAGCAGGAAAATATCAGTGGTAGGCTCGAACGAGTTGATCCATTTACTCTGTGCCTCGTAGTCTTCGCCTATGAGCGGAATGAGTATGCCCTGGGTGTAGCCGATGCCCCATAGATAAGTCGTCCCTTCGCCGTAGCTGTTGTAACAAAGAGCTGTTAAGCCGTCGTCAAAGCTTGCAACCGGCCTTGCTGTTGAGACTTCATATCCAGTCGACCAGACGACGCTATCATATAGATTCCTATTTCCTAGGAGCAAGGTTTGTTCATTCGGTCGGTTCAGATACTTGAGGAAACGCTCTTCACCTGAGGGATCGATCATGGCCTTGAACCGCTTTTGGCTCTCCTTAAAATCGCTTACGCCAAAGAGGGGATACAGGGTGTTCGCTTTGACTGAATTCGCTACCAGGACGGCACCGTCCTCTACGGCTCGATAAAGGGCCTCCCTTTGGTGGGACTTCAGGCGAGTGTTGGTGATCAAACCAGCCATGTAGATGAGGTTATATTTGCAGGCCTCGGCGACCTTTTCAGTGACATCATAAGGCACGCCCATGATGCGCAGTGCTTTTTCGAGCCCGACTCGCTCGCTCCTGTCGTCTTTGGTGGTCAAATCGAGAACCACGGCCTTAATGGGAGAGAAACTGAAATCACTGTTTTTTTTGCATGAGATGTTCATAGACAGAAACATGATGAGGGCGCTGGAAAGGAATTTTCTCATTTGCTGCAAAATTTCCTCCGGACAGTCTCATCGTCGAGCGCCCCGTTGACGATGAGATACCACGAAGTGCTGGCTGCGCTTGGGTAGGTATTGAACTGAAAGGGAAGTGAGTATGTGGAATAGGGAAGGGCGCCTTTTTTTTGTTTCCGGAAGAACTTATCTATGTCCTCGAGTATTCTGTTCGCTTTCTCGGAAAAGCCGTTCTTGAGATATCCTGTGGTCATACCCAGTGTCCCCTCGAACCAATCGATATCCAGGGAATCCCATGTCTTGCCGGGGTAAGAGGGAAAGAAAAAGGCATTGACCTCAGGATCTTCGTAGACCATGGTCCCCAGATAGGGTTTGAAACCGATGCCAGAGGGATTTCGGTATTTGGAGCCAGTTTCCAGACATCTCTTGGCTTTTTTTTCTTCACCCAGGGCGCAGAGGAACAGGCTTCCCCAGTAGGTACAGTCCAGGGCCAGGTTTTTGTCCAATCTTCCATCGGCCTTGATTCCCTGGATGAACTGACCGCAGTCATCGTCCCAAAGTTTAGATAATAGAGAACTTTTAATCCCTTCGGCTGCACCGAGAAATCTCTCATCACCGGTCAAACGGCCGAGGTCACGCAAAAAAAAGTAAGAATCGATATTGTGTTCGGTGCTGCACCAGCCTACTGGCCGGGCGATAAAAGGTTGAATGACCTTCCTATTGGCTGGATCGTATTTCAATTCATATAGACCATATCCCCCTTTGACCAGTCCATATCTTTCATCCTTCCTATCTTCAACCATTTGAGACAGGATGTAGTCGGCCATGGCGATGGACTTATCCTTGAGCAGTTTAACACGCGATGAGCGCTTATAATCTTCCGGATTTTCGGCCAGACGCTGCTCGAGATAGAGCACGGTGGCATATCCCACCCATGCTAATGCTCCGCTGCGTATGACCGCTCCCTCGTGATCGCCCTTATTGGGCCATGAATTATGGGTGTTATAAGAGAAGAACAGGCTGCCGTCGTCATTGACCAGCCTGGAAAGAGCCTCGAGGATGTCCCCGGCTTTATTCTGCTGATTATAGAAGAGAAAAGCGATGGCGGCGACCGCATTGTCATATATGGAGGAGCGGGAATAGATGTAAGGGTAAGCTTCGTCATTCTCAGGAACATCGTAACTGATTATCAGGTTTCTTCGGTCCGGAGAAGGGCTGGGAACACTCGTATTGGGTACGATCTGAGAGTGAATCCATTCCAGCGCCTTATCTTGAAGGGATTTTTCGGCTTTCCTACAGCCAGATAGGAAGACAAGGACGGATAGACAGATGAAAAGAAAGATCTTCTTCACAACTTTAATATTTTCTGAAATTATACGATCTCAACAAGTGAAAGTAAATAATTCCAGCAAAAATGCTCTTAAGGCTTTCATAAACTTTTCAAACAAGAACCTGTGACATTTGGAGATCAAAATTATATAATAAAACACAGAGAGGAAAGAAAATAGAAGAGAAAAAGTGATGAAACAACCAAGATCTTTTCAACATGTGATGTTTGCTTTTCTGATGTTTTCTCTGGCCTCGGCAGGATTTTGCATAGAGGAAGCAAAAAGCACATGGGCGAGCTCCCCTGTACGTATCGATGGGATTAAAACCGAGTGGAACAGCAGTATATTGAATACTTACAAAAAGACTATGGTGGATTATGCCTTTATGAATAATGGCGAACATCTCTTTATCCTGTTCATTTTCAATGATCCTGAGTATCTCAGTTCTATAGATTTTACTGGTATGACAATCTGGTTTAACCGGCAAAAGAAAAAGAAAAAAAAGTGCGGACTGAAATTCATGAAAAAGCAAATCACAGCAGATGAATACATCGCCATCTTGGAGGGACAAACAGGAACAGTTCCTGAAGAGAGAAAAAATAAGATCCGTCAAAATCCCAACTATATCGTGTTCAGCCATCTGGTGGTTACAGAGGAAGGAGATGAATACTCAGAAGGAGGCGATAGGAAAATAATGAAGGGTGTTCATTTCAGAGAAGGCAGATTACAAAATTCAGTCCTGTACGAGTTTATGGTTCCTCTTCAGGAAATGTCAGAATTAGCCGCGAATATAAGTGCTGAGCCGGGAAATAGCCTGAACGTTGGGTTTGAATGGGGTGGAGCCACCAAGGAGATCAAGAAAGCCATCGCCAGCCAACTTGCAGCCAGCGATAGCAAGGCCAGAGCAGGAAGGGCCACCAGCCTGACAGGAGAAAGAGGAAGAGAATCGTCAAGCGATACGCCGAGTCTGGCAAGAATAAGAAAAAGACTACCCAAAAAATACGATTTTTGGGTCGAAGTGACCTTGGCTCAGAAACAGGATTCTGCACTCGAGTAGATGATTGCTGCATACTTGGGATACGATGCAAAATGACAGACAGGGACAACGAATGAGTGATTCTGAACACAGGCGAATATCAAGGACGGTGAGACTAGGTTTAAGAGCGGTTTTTTTCTGTTTTCTTGCGGCAACTTTTCTTTTTGGAGGACAAAAGGTCCAAACAAAGGACCTTCCTCATAGACATCAAGAATGGCTGAAACTGGTGAACTATATTATCCGTCCAGAAGAAAAAGAAGTTTTCTTCCAGCTAGCCAATGATCGGGAAAGGGACTTGTTTATTGAAACTTTCTGGAAACAGAGGGATCCTACACCTGGAACTCCCCAAAACGAGTACAAAGATGAACACATGGAGAGATTTCAGCATGCCAATAAACGGTTCAAATACGGCGGCAAAAAAGGGTGGATGACAGATAGGGGGAGGATATACATCATCCTTGGCCCGCCCACCAGTGTTAATAAATTTCCATCGTCGCCAAATGTATACCCTTGTGAAATCTGGTCTTATTACGGGGATCCTGCAAAGGGTTTCCCTCCTCATTTTTCCCTCGTTTTCTTTCAAAGGGGAGGAGCAGGAGAGTACAAGTTGTACGATCCGCTGTCCGATGGTCCATCAAGCTTATTGGTGGATGGCCATAGCATGGATCCTTTTGATTACGAAAGACTTTATGCAGAGGTCCAGAAACGCAATCCAGAGCTCGCCCTTGTCAGCCTGTCACTGATTCCGGGAGAAATTAACTATAATTTTCAGCCCAGTATCAGGACGGCCTCTATCATGGCCAACATTTATGAATCACCGAAAAAGGATATCAATCCAACTTACTCAACCCATTTCTTGGAATATAAAGGCATTGTCAGTACAGAATATTTGACAAATTATGTGGAGAATGTCACAGATATCGCCCTTATCCGGGATCCTCTGACGGGACTCGATTTCTTGCATTTTTCCATGGCCCCCTCCAGTGTTTCTATCGATTATTATGAGCCAAATGATCAGTATTTCTGCAACTACACTATAGATGTGAGTCTCAAAGCGGGCGAAAAGGTCTTGTACCAATACGAAAAAGTTTTCCCTTTTTATTTTTCACCGAAGGATCTCGAGAGAGTCAGGGCAAACGGGATTGCCATCGAAGACTCTTTTCCGGTAGCAGCAGGCAGGCATGAGTTGAATATCCTGCTTCGAAATTCTGTGGGCAAAGAATTCAGCGTGTTCGAGAGAAAGCTGGATGTTCCTCAGGAGCCGGATTCGCCCCAAATTAACGGCCCTTTTTTGGGATACAAGTTTGAAGAGTATAACAGGAATCAGCATATGCCTTATAAAGCGAGGAACAAAAAGCTTCTGGTTGATCCTAAACACACCTTTTCTCCCTACGATCAAATTGCTGTCTTATTCAACGTCACCAACATCAACCAGGAATTGTGGAAAGAAGGAAAAGTCAAAATTGTCATCAACAGTCTGGAAGAAGATGGCGGGGAAAAGAAATCCCACCTTATGCGGTTCAAAGATTATCCATTCATGAGAATATTGAGCCTTGATTATTCATTTCCTCCCGGAGAATTCAGTCCAGATTATTATGGGATTAAGCTGCTCCTTTTGGATGGAAAGGAGAAAGTGGTGGATGAAAAGAGTGCGGAATTCGTCATTTCCATGGCCGAAGCTGTTCCTCATCCTATTGCAAGAATGAAGGCTTTTCCCCTTCACAATCACTTTGTGTTCTTTTATACGCTGGCTCAGCAGCATGACAACATGAACAACCTCGAAGAGGCGGAAAGATACTATGTGAGAGCCTACAGCCTGAATCAAGATTACGAAAAAGGATTGCTCAGATATGTCGATTTCTTGAACAGGGCGGGTAAGTTCAGCAAGAGCTTGCAGTTTGTCGAGAAGTTCGGCCATAACGAGGAATTACAGTTCGATTATTATTTACTGAAGGGACAGGCCCTTCAAGGACTGGAGCAGTATATGCGAGCCATACAGAATCTATTGGAAGCGAACAAGATCTATAACAGCGATACGAGAGTTCTCAATTCCCTCGGTTTTTGCTATTACAAAACCGCCCAGAAATCGAAAGCTCTGGACGCTTTAAAGGCATCATTGAAGTTGAATCCACAACAGGATGAGGTTAAAAAGCTTTTGGAACAGATCGAAATAGATTTATAAGCGGGCGGGGACTTCTAGATTTTGACTTTGAAAAGATTTCTGGTTTTGCCAATCTCTGGCTCACCGGTTATGATGATATCAAAATAATATTCACCGGAGCTTAAGGGAAAAGAAAAAGAAAAGCTCATTTCCTCCATGGCGAGAAGTTCCTCTTGCCTCGCTTCAAAGTGTTTGAACTCTTGAAATTCTCTCTTTATTTGGCTGTTCTCAGAGTAGATAAAAAAAACAAATTCAAAGTCGGCGCTCAACAGTCCCTCTTCTTCGGCGAACGTCAGGCCTTTTATCGGTATGGAGATCGTGATTTCTTTTGTCTTTCCATTATAATCCAGATCGAAATCCATGAAGTTCAGAGGGAAGCCTTCCTTCTGGTAAATAAGGCCGAATTTTGCCCGTACGATAGCCTCGGTCAGGCTTCCATAGATTCCAGAGTAGGGATCGAGGATGTAGGTATTGTTCCCCCTGTCGATGAATTCCACTGCGAAATTATACCGATAATAAACCCACAACAGATAACCTTTCATATCAGGATTTTGCAGCATGGGATATGATTCGATCTTATCCGGAGGGCCAAAAAATACGTACATCCTTCCCCTGTCTGTCTTCCATCCGGAAATGCCTTCTTTGAAGCGCTCGTTGGCATATTCGATCCTCCGGTGGAATTCTTCCTTGAATTCGTTTATCTCTGTATGAGGGTCTGGATCACGTTTTTTCCAAAAATCGTCGATAAATTCCTGTCTCGCCTCCTGATCCGGAAGATGCCGGAAAATATCCTTTTCCACATCGGTCATCACCAGCCTGGCTGTCTTGTAAAATTCCTTACTTTCAGGGTCCAGTTCCAGTTTTGGGGAAAATCCACACCCTCCCATTCCGATGATAAGCCAGCTCCACAAGAGGAAGTATAGGGGAGTCAAATTTTTCTTATTCATTCATCTCTTTTTCTTAAACAGGTTGTTTTTTTCTCAAGTAATCCAAAAATCCCCCAATCCGGGAAGCTCTCTGGGAATCTGGATCTTGGTTGAGATAATTTTCAAAAGTCTGGATGGCCTGATCATTCTTTCCTAAGCTCAGATAGGTAAGGCCCAGTTGGTAGAGACCATCGAGGAAATCTTCTTTGATCTCCACCGCTCTTTCATAATACTTCAAGGCCATATCCAGATTGGAATCATTATAAAAGATTGTGCCGATATTGTATAAAACGACGGGATCATCGATCTCATCGAATTTGATTTTGTTGTACCACTCTATCGCCTTCTCGCTCTCGCCTTTGTTGGAATAGCAGTTTCCTACTGCGATCAGCATCTCGGCATTTTCAGGATCTTTTTCTAAGACCTTTTTATAGTGTTCAATGGCTCTGTCATATTCCTTAAGATTAAAATAACAGTTTCCGATGTTTTGGTTTATGATGTAGGCATCGGGAAATTTTTCGATGATTTTCCGATAAGCTTGGATGGCATCCTGGTATTGACCTTTATCATAAAGCTGGTCTCCCTTCTCTAACTCCTTTGTCAGGGCTTCTGTGACCATAATCCCTTCAGCCTTTTTCAATCTGACCTCGATTTCAGGATTGCGCCGGGTCTCTTTGACTTCGATGCTTATCTTTTTTGGTATGTATCCCTGCTTTTCAAAATCCACATTCCACTGGCCTCCTCTAATCCCTAAAGTCACCCACTTTCCGTTTTTATCTGTTTTGACTGAGAAGCCGTCCTGAGCTCTCAGAGAAAAAAGCTTTACTGTGACTCCTTCGATGGGCTTTCCCTGTTCATCGTAAACGCATCCCTTGATCCGGGCGCTGCCGGTATAAGCCTGGGGAAAAACGAACAGAGCCGTTAAAAGTATCGAAATTCCAAAAAGCATTGTTTTTTTCATTCCAAACCTCGCTATCACCAGTTTGTATCCTATAAAATTTTAGCATCTTGGGGTATAAAAAAGAAGTTTCCTGGTTGAGTGAGCATGGGTCCTCAATCAATCCCTCCGGAGCCAATCTATGGATGTGAGGATGAATAGGAATAGAATGTTAAAAAAGCCCCTCCCGCTGGCCAGCGGGAGGGGCTTCGAGCTTTCTTCGTCTACTACTGCTTAGAACTCGAACCGGATTCCGAATCTGACAATAAAAGGATCTAAGATGTCATTGACTTCGTTGGGATGGGAATCGGGACGGAAAAAGTTCTTGGGACTGTCGGGCCCGTAGTAGTAATAGCGGCCCCAGTTCTCTCCTGTGGTGTTGAGGACGATGCCTTTATTGAACACATTGAAGGCGTCGACCATGATGTGAGCGGTTCCTACCTCTGCGATGTTGATCATCTTCTCCAAACGAAGGTCCAGCCTGTAATATGTGGGATGCTGGATACTTCTGTAGGGCTTCAGGTAGATGGTTATGCTTCTGTTTCTGTAGTTGTACGGGCCATCATACCAGCGATTCCTGAGTCCAATGGTCGCATTTTCTTTGAATCCCTCTCTGGCTGTGAAGAACCCGGAGATGTTGAATCCAAGAGGAAGCTGGTATAAGCCTGAGACTTTGACCATCCATCTTGCGTAGGTCCAGCCAGAATAGGGTCGGCCGTCCAAGGCCCACGCGTTGGACTTATCGAAGTCGGTATCTCCCATAGTAAAACCAACTCCGTGTCGTTTTTCATTCTGGAAGGTGGCGCTGATGTTGAGCATCCAATTGTTGGAGAACCTCTTGTTCAGGATTATGTCCACGCCGTACCATTCCTCCCAGTAGTCTGTGGGTCTGTAGACTTCGTATTGGGTATAAGAGGCCGCATTGAATACGCCCTGGTAATCCGGATCTAAGAAATACCATGGGTTATTGGCTGCGTCTTCTCCGATCGTTCCGTCCCAATTGCTGAGATCCCAGTCGTATCTTGCCGTCATTTCATCTTCTGGGATCTGGACGGGCAGAGGGTATCCTTCGATGTACATATCTTCGTTTTCTTCATAAATGATATTGCCGTCATCATCCATCCAGAAATTAGCGTCGTTGTAGTAATTGTCATACCTTCTCCAGCTGCCGTTGATGGCCAATCCCAGATCAGGCAGAAGCTCTCTCTCCAGAGTGGCCTGGATTTCGTAGGTGTGAGTCGAACCAGTGTCTTTGGAGAACTGATTGACGGGCCTTGCCAGAGGATCGACTTCGGACTGAAACGGAAGACCAGAATAGAATCTTCCTTCAGCATCCTCAAGGTCGCCTTGGAAATTCCCCTGGTCATCAAACACGCGGTAAAGCTGGTATGGGTTTGCGTGCCCTCCCGAATAGGTCCAGTAGAGCTCATTCATCTGGGCCACAAAGTCGCCGTCATCCCACCACCAGAACTGCATATCACCCCCGAATCCCGGCACCCGCCAGTTTTCACCGATATCGATATCCATGAATTGGGTGTACCGGCTGAAGGACAGTTTGCCGATGGTCTTGCCGTCTCCAAAAATGTCCCAGGTGATTCCAAGCCGTGGTGAAATATCAGACCAATAGTAGTTACCTCCCTCAAAAGCTGTGACCTGCCGATCTTCATCGTATTTGGCAGGAGGAAGGAAGGTCTCGATAAATGATCGGACTTCTGGCGTAGTGATGGCATCCTCTCCGTACCAGATGGGGTGGTCATAAACCGCCCTGGCGTCTTGAGCGCCTGAGATAGGATTCTGATAATCGTACCGTGCTCCAGCCAGAATGGTGAAGTTTCCGAAGGAGATTGTATCCCTGAGGTACGCCTGGTAGTGTTTGACGATTCCCTCTTCAAACAGGTATCTGTCAATGTCCCACCACATGAAGTAGGGACTGGGGGCTGGGTCTTCAGAGCCGTCTCCATCGAAGTCAGCAACGGGCCCTTGATTGTTCCAGGTGACATCCATGTGACCTTCTCGTTCGTCATCAGTAGTGCCTCCCCTGTAGTTATACTCCACTCCCACTAGAATTTCATGGCTGGCGCCGAAGAGATCATCGTTGAAGTAAGTAGTCCGAAGAGCTGTGGTATTGACAGGTCTTATGTATTCAACCCTGTCATATCCTGCCGGACCTCCACCAAGCGGGCCCGGAGCCTGCCATATTTGGGCGCCGTCATCGTACCAGGGCACTTTGACAAAGTCGAGGTCATCCATAGGAGTTAGCGAGAATCCGACATTGGTATAGACGTATTTGGCAGAGACAAACAGGTCGGTTCCGAACATATGCTCATCCTGGATTTTATGGATGGGATTTCCAAAATGCTGGGGTTCACCTTGTTTGTATCCTCCGGGAAACGAGAAAGAGGCCGCTCTTCCCCACTTTTCTTTCTTTCCGAAGGTGAACATGATTTCCGCTCGGTTCTCAGGAACGATCTGGGCATTGACCTTTAACCCCATGTTTTGAAGATAGGTATCATCGTCAACCCCGAGTTCGGTCGTGGTCCTGATATCCTGCACTCCGAAGTACATCCATGCCCAGAGTTTGTCTGTGAGGATAGGAGCCCCCACGTTTATCCCGAAGTCCTTGATATCCCTGATTTCAGGGATTCCTTCAAACCCGAGATTTTCAGCCTGAAGCTCTTCCAGAAGGTCTTCTTTATTGGCCTGGAATCCGCTTTCTGTCCAGAATACTCGGCCCCCGACAGTCGGTCTGTTTCCCCCTCTTCGGGTAACGATATTCAGGTTGATCCCTGCCTGTGCCTGGGTAACATCCGCCCCGCCCAGCGTGAAATCGATTTCCTCAAACGAGTCAAAGTCATAGTATCCGGGAGAAGCTCCGATAGCGTCCGGATCAGTGACGTTCATGCCGTCGATGTTATAGGTGGTCTGACCTCCGGTCTGTCCTCTGACGATCATATCGGACTGCTGTCCGGACTCGGATCCTCCCACATTTTCTCTATCCATGACCACACCCGGAGCCATCTGGGCGATGACCCAGGGATCTCTGGCAGATGGGAGGCTCTGGAGTATACTCCGGTCCACATTGTGGGAAACCTTGGTGGTTTTTACGTCCACGATCGGAGAAACTGCCGTAACAGTCACTTCTTCTTCGATCTCCCCCATCCTCAGGGTGATATTGATCCTTGTGTTGGAATCTACTCTGACAATGATATTTGACAAAATCTCTGTTTGGAATCCTGGAAGCTTGGCTGTCAATTGATAGTCTTTTGCGGGAGGGAGAGCGACAAATCGATAATTTCCGTTAGCTGAAGTCACCGTGTTCATTGTACGGATATATTCTCCATCCAGAGTAAGAGTCACCCCCGGAAGAGGTGTTCCATCTTCATCTGTGACCTTTCCGTAAATGTTTCCTGTTCTCTCTTGGGCTATCATCAGTGGAGTGATAAGGAGCACAATGCATAAGGTAATGAGTGTTTTTCTCAAATTATTCCTCCTTTTTAAATAAATCCTTTTCCTCAGAGCGAAAAATTTCAATCCCTGTTAGCCATTTGTTATTATTCCCCGTTCGTAGATGCACCTCCTCGCTGTGATTTATGAAGATTAACCTCATTTTCGTGTTCAGGCTGCAGGAGGGCTCAATCCCTAATACCCAGCATTCAGATTTACAGCATGATTTATGCCAAATTTATCCAAATAACTATCTGCAATAAAATCAACAACTTAGATTATTTGCCTATGGTACAGCCTTATTCAAAATCCAAAAAATTGGGCTCGATACAGTTTTTTGGTTTTCAAGGCAGTTTGCATATGGCATGAGTTCTTTTGAGGTGGATGGCTTTAGGCGATGTCTGTCTTTGGATTTATAAGGAAGGATGGGCGCTCTCTTCCCCATACTCTTTGTCTCCCTAGAAACAGATTCTGAGATTTGCCCATAAAAAAAACTCCCCTTAATTATATTCATGACTATTCCAAAAAGCAAGCAAAAATAGGCAAAAAATATGCCATATTTGGAATTTCTCTGATCAGGGGTGGAAGCATCGATGGATCAGCTGGGATGTCATGGTAAGTCCTGCTGGGCAGGATTCGGTCCTAAAATACGGTACAGCTTCTCCAGAGGATCGAAATCTCCATAGTGCTGTCATGATATTTCACACTGAATCCCTAGCCCTCTCGGCTCGTCTCGAATTTATCCTATAGCTGCATTTCTACGGATTTCTTTCCTGGTAATCGATGACTCCGTATTTTATAATAGAGATGATAGAAAACGATAATTCTCATAAAAACATAAATTTTTGATGTCAGGAAGGAATAATGAAAAAGGTGCTGTTTATTCTGATAATTTTTAGTTTAACTTGCTCCCTCTTGTGCCAGGAGGGGCAACTCGAGAATGCTGAAAGAGATATTGAGATACCGGTCCGCGTGTTTATCGAAAACCGGTTTTTGGATGATTTAACCATCCAGGACTTCGAAATCTATGAAAACGGAACTCCCCAAAAAATAGAAGCTCTTTATTTAGTGAATGAAAACAAAATAGTGAGACAGCAGGAGCTCAAAGACTATTCTCCCCAGACCTCGAGAAATTATTACTTCCTTTTCCATGCGACAGAATATGATCCGAAGCTGCAAAAATCGATCGGTTTTTTCTTCAAGAATGTGATCCTCAGAGGGGATTCTTTTTTGTTGATCACTCCCCAAAAGAAGAATTATTTTCTGTCCAGCGAGGCGCTGGGCAAAAAGCCACGAGAGCTTGTATCCAAAGACATGCTCAAAATCTTGAAAAAAGACATAAAAATCAGTTCCTCGGCTTACAGAAGCTCCATGAGGTCGCTAAAAAGCCTTGTCAGGGCAATCTCCAGCCGTGGAGGAGTAACATCCGACCTCGAATTTACCTCTGAGTTCGAATCCGAATTATCCTCCCTCTCGACGCTGCTCCGCAGATACAGGATGAACCTATCTAAAATGGAAGAACTTCGAATCATGGATCAAAACCTTCTATTACAATTTGCAAACAGACTCAAAAAGACACCTGGGCGGAATTACGTATATTTCTTTTACGAGAGGGAATTCCGACCGGAGTTAAGCCTCCGGGTTATGAGTGCAATCGAATCACAGCACCACAAAGACCCGGGCATCATGGCAGATATGCAAGATCTCTTCCAATTCTACCGCAGGGATGAGAAAATTGACATTGACAGGATCAAACAAGCTTTTGCGGATGCAGGAGTTTGTTTTAATTTCCTTTTCACAAACAGAGAATCAAAAAGCAGCCCTGGGATTTACATGAGAGAACAGTCAGAAGACTTTTTTAAAGCCTTTACAGAAGTTGCTAGAACAACAGGAGGAGTCATCCATAACTCTCAAAATCCATCAGCAGCATTGATGAAAGCGATCAATATGTCAGAGAATTACTACCTTTTGTACTATTCCCCCCTCACCTACAAGGCTAGTGGAGAATTCAATGAAATTGAAGTCAGGGTGAAGAACAGGGACTGCAAAATCACCCACAGACAGGGATATTACGCCAAGGATTCACTTCAAGATATACCTTGAGCCGATTTCAAATTCATCGCTTACTCACTTGAGATGACCCATATCCTGCTGCTGCAATCTTAAGGATTAGAGTTAGGTCTTCCCAAATTTTCAATTCCATAGTTTCAGCGGTTCTCTGCCATATTTGTCCCACCTAGGGTGTATAAGGATGAGTCGCTTATAAGTTTCAAAATTTTTTGACAGGCGCTTTAACGGTGTGTTATTTTGGGATTTGTTGGGAGAAAATCGATGATTGGAAAAAAGAGGATACTGGGGATCACCGCCTTGATACTTTTCTCGGTCCTCTCTTTTCAGGCCGGATCCTTTCCTGCATGGCATAATCTGCAACAGGAAGTCACCGTGACAGCCGTTGAAGTTCCTGTCCGCGTTCTTTTGAAAGGCGAAATCGTTCGAGGCCTGGCTAAAGAGGACTTCGAAGTCTTCCAGAACGGGATCAAACAGGAAATCACAAAATTCGAGATCGTTTCTCAAACAATCGCTCCAGCAGGAGAAAGCTCAGCACCGAAAGAGAAGCAAAAACCCTCCAGAAGGCTGTTCCTGTTGATCTTCAATATTTTCGACTACAACAGGGCAGTCGGAGAAGCCATCGACTATTTCTTCAAAGAGATTTTCCGTCCGGGAGACCAGTTCATCATCCTCGCCGAAGGCAGAATCCTGAATGTTGAACAGAGTAAAAACCCTGAAAAACTGACTGCCAGTATCAAAGAATCGCTGAAAATTTTCAAATCCATTTCTACATTTTCAACCCTCAACAGTTTTCGCGATCTGGAAAATGAAGCGGAAACACTCCTCAGGAGTTTTCGCGGCGATACAGGATTGCTGGGCTCCATGTACCCGTATGTGAACCAGTTTTTAGATAATTATAAAAGGATATGGGAGGAATACCGGAATCAATTTCTTGTCTCAGACCTCGCTCTCTACCAAAATGTAGCAGCCAGAATCAAGCCCTTCATTGCAGAGAAGTGGGCGGTCTGCTTCCAGCAGCGGGAGATGTTCCCCAAAATCAAGAGTGCTTCCCGCCTGGAGATCGAAATCCAGAACTGGCTGGGAAAACAAGTCGAACCACAAGCACAGATCAGGGCCAGGTTGATCCAGACGAAGCAGCAGGAGCTTCAGCGGAGCTTCGATTTTACGGATAATATTCCTGCCGATGCTCTCAGCAATCTCTTCCTGGATGCCGGAATCACGTATCATCTCATCCTTCTGGGATCCGCCAGAACGGTTCTTGCCCAGGACTTCGAGTTGAAAGAAGTCAGTCAGGATTATGAAGACCAACTCAGAACCATCAGCCGATCGACCGGAGGCTACCTGGGATTTTCCAACCAGGTGTCACAAGCACTCCAACAGGCGGCCTCGACCGAAAACTACCATTATCTTCTGGTCTATTCTCCCCAGGAGAGCACGGCTCAAAAAGAAGCTGAGATCACCGTCAAAGTCGATCGCCCCGGTGTGGATGTCATTTTTTTGAAGCGGTTCACTCCGGCTGGACCTCTCCCAGTGTCCATCGGCGATTTTAACGTCAGGCGAAAGACGATCGGGTTCGCATTGCGGAACTACCAGATGACTCAGATCGATAATAAGCGCAGGGGACTGGCAGATGTGAGGATCACAATTTTCGACGAGCAGTCGAACAAAGTCTTTGAAGATGGAAAAACACTGGACCTGATCAAAGAGGAGACCAAAATCTCGCTCAGTTTTAACCACCTAAAATCAGGAAGCTACTTCATCATTATATCCGTCTTCGACCGGGTGGCCACCAAGAGCGATGTGTATTCGGGATTGATCAAACTGTAAATGACTCCAGCTTCGGGAACAGAGCGAAACGGTCAGGGCTGAATTCGCGAAGACAGGGCAAGAATTGCCTAAAGAAAATGTCATGGCGGGCGAAGCGCGGCCATCTAAATATGACATTGGAATGTGCAGATTAAAAGTCCTATCGGCAATTCTGGGATAGGCTTGATTTTTTGATTTGACATGTTTTCGTGATATACTTTTATGAATTAAAGTAAGAAGGAGGCAAAAATGTGGAAAAGAGTAGTTGTTTTCTGTCTGACTTTCCTTCTCCTTTTTCCGTTTTTGTTTTCTCAAGAAGCAGAAAACAAGATTTTGAGTGCTCTGGATGAGTTAAAGAAAGGAAACACCGAAAAAGTCATCCGGCTGCTCTCTGAAGCCATAATGGAACTCACCAATGCAATGGAATTCCAGATAAAGGAAATCATCATCTGCGACGAGGTGAGGGATTACAGGGATTATTCAGAAAAGACCGGAAACCTTAAGGAAGGCGATACATTACTGCTCTATATCGAACCCGAAGGCTATTATGTGGTGAAGGAGAACGGCTCATATAAAATCCATGTGTCTGAGGATGTTTCGATTGTGGACGAAGAAGGGGAATCCGTTTTCGAAAAAAAAGACTGGATCGTGTACGAAAAGAGTTTTCCATCTCCAATTATTCCCTTTTATATCACCAACCGCATTTCTGACATCCCAGCAGGGAAGTACACCTATACATTGACTTTGATGGATCACTATAAAAAGACATTCACCACGGAAACGTTCGAATTCGTTGTGGAATGATTTCGAACGGTTATACACATTCCACTGTCAGTTTTTCTGCGATGATCAAAAACACTTCCAGACCGAAGGAGTTCGAGGACAACACCATACGTCGGAATAGACCTGACGCATGTCATGCCGGTGTCTCTTTGAACTTCTCCGAGGCTGGTTCTCCGCCGATTCCCCAGTGCGATTTCTGAATTTCATGTACAATCACTTCCACAGCCTGAGCGGGAATTCCCAGATCGACAAAGACTTTGGTGATGTTCTGAATTGTTGTTTTCGCTTTTTCCTGTCCGTAGCCTTCCCAAACATTGACGTGGATAACAGGCATTTTCGACCTCCAAAATTTCGCAGTTAAAAGATTTATTGATAATCATACTCTAATCTCTTGATTCTGAAAAATCAAAGTGGATGGCTGCAACCCAAAGAGACTTTCTGGAGCAAAAATATTCCCAACGCTCTTTTACTCCATCATGCTTTAAAAAATTCTGACGTTATTTCGCAAGATCTTGACTTCATTTGCTATAGTTTATAGAATACAGCCAAAATTTTAAAAGCCAATATCTTTAAAAGAATGGTTAGACTATGGAAAGGGCGGCACGATCCTGTTTCAAGTGACGGCGTCTCCGATCATCCCCATCGATCCTTGGCTTCGGAAAGCCGCAGACTGCTTTGAATAAGGCGAAAATCTCTTGTTAAAAGTGAGGTGCAATCATGGAATCGAAAAAGATTCAGAAGGAACTCCGGATTCTTAAGGGCTACGCTCTGATCTCATCATTGCTGCTGGCTGCTTTGATCTTTATGGCTGCAAAACAGCTGTCATCCAGGGCAACATTCAAGGAGATCGATGTGAATCGGATCAACATCATTGAAAATGACGGGAAACTCCGGCTGGCGATCTCCAACCGCGACCTCTCACCGGGGCCGGTCATCGGAGGTTTCTATATGAAAACGAGAGAGGGTCAGCGGCCTGGCATGATCTTCTTCAACGATAAGGGTGACGAATGTGGCGGTATGACCTGGGGAAGCCGGGAGGAAAACGGTCAGGTCAGGGCAAATGCTGGTTTGATGTTCGATCAGTACAATCAGGACCAGACTGTTGGGATCACTTACTCCCAACGGGATGCCAGCAGGACCGCTGGATTGAGGGTGTGGGATCGGCCCCTTACTCCTCTGGCTGACTTTGCCAGGGAGCTGAGCGATATCGAGAGCATGCCGGACGGACCTGAAAAGACCGAAGCTCTGAAAAAGCTCCAAAAGCAGGCAGTGGATAGCGGACTGGCTGGGGTTTCCAGAGTGTTTGTGGGAAGGGGGCCAGAAAACCAGGCCATGGTAAGCCTTTCTGACACCAAAGGCAAGCTACGTATCCTTATGTCTGTGGATGGCGATGACGTCCCCTCGCTGCAGTTTTTGGATGAAAACGGCGAGGTTGTCTACAGATTTCCTGTCGATCCGAAGTCAGAGACAGGGAAATAGAGTTTCTGGTCAATAATTCTGAAGAGGATAGGACATGAAAAAAAGAATTCAACTCGTGATGGCCGGATTGGCTGGGATCCTGTTCTTTTTCCTTCTGGCCGCAACGATATTCGCCCAGGAGAGCGGCCGCTTCGAGGTATCCTTTCCCGCTTCCTTGCGTTCTGAGCCCATCACAGGCCGCCTGATCGTTGTGGTGTCCAGAAAAGAAGAGCCTGAACCCCGATTGACGATCAGCCCGTATGGTTCACCGATTTTCGGAATAGATGTCGGACAGCTCGCTCCTGGTAACTCTGCATTTATCGACAGCCGGGCTCCAGGCTATCCGGTGACAAGCCTTGAAGAACTGCCGGCTGGAGATTACTGCGTCCAAGCCGTGATGAATGTCTATACTCTGTGCCGCCGTTCCGACGGTCATGATGTCTGGGTTCATCTGGACGAGAGCCAGGGCTCACCACTCAATATCTCCCCGGGCAATTTATACAGCGATGTACAGAAAGTCCATCTGGAACCGGATACAAGCTGGCATGTCAAGCTGGAGCTCAGCAACATCATTCCGCCTGCCTTTTATCCGGCTGATACGGAGTGGTTAAAACACATAAGAATCCAAAGCCAGCTCCTGACAAAATTCTGGGGACAGCCCATTTATTTCGGGGCTACGGTTCTCCTGCCCAAAGATTATGACTCTCATCCCGATGTTTACTACCCTGCTGTCTATGTGTTCGAGCATCGAGTGCCGTTCTCTTTCAGTACCGATCCGAAAACTCGAGAGCAGGTTGCGAGGGCAGAGGCCGCTGGGCTGCAGACAGGCTATGATTTCTACAAGGACTGGTCATCAGAGGGATTTCCCCGTTTCATTGCTGTAACGTTCCACCAGCCGACGCCATTTTTCCCCTCCTCATATTCGGTAAATTCGGCTAACTGTGGTCCTTACGGAGATGCTCTGCTCCAGGAACTCATCCCTTACCTAGAGGACCAATTCCGGATCATCAGCAAATCTTATGCTCGCCTGGTCGAAGGCGCATCGACAGGAGGATGGGAAGCCCTGGCCTTACAGCTCTATCATCCGAATTATTTCGGAGGAGCCTGGATTTTTAATCCTGATCCGATCGATTTCAGGCGCTATCAGCTTGTGAACATTTACGAGGATGAAAACGCTTTTTTCATACCGATGACGGAATGGCGCACGGCTGACCGTCCGATGCGAAGAACCACACAGGGGCAGGTGCTCGATACGGTCAGGTCTATGAGCCGTTTCGAATATGTCATGGGCAGCCGTTGCAGGTCCGGGTATCAATTCAACGGCTGGGAAGCCGTATACGGACCGGTCGGCCCTGATGGTTATCCCGCGCCTTTGTGGGATAAAGTCACGGGGAAAATCAACAGCGAGGTTGCAGCTTACATGAATGACCACGGCTTTGACCTCAGGGCATACGCTGAAAGGAAATGGCCGGAAATCGGGCCAAGGCTGATAGGTAAACTGAACTTTTTCTCAGGTGAAATGGATAATTTTTATCTCAACCAGGCTGTGTATCTCTTCGAGGATTTTCTCAATACGACTCAGAACCCGCATTATGCCGGACGTTTCGAATACGGCCGACCGATGAAGGGACACAACTGGCATCTTTACCACTGGGCGGATATGCTCCGCGAAATGGCGGTGTATATAAAGAAGAGAGCCCCTGAAGGAGACGATACCGCAGCGTGGAACTACTGATGGCAAAATGGATAAAGCTTCAGGATGAGCCTGAAGTCCGGATAACAAAGATTGGTTTCATCATAAATTGAACAGGCAAAATGCGTGTATTACATGAAGGGATACGGTCTGATTATAAAAAAAAGGGGGTGCGATGCGTAAGATTAACAAAATAAAAGCGCCCAAGACAATCAGTGAATCTGTCTATGCATTTCTCAAGAAGGCCATCATAGAAGGCGACCTTAAGCCGAGCCAAAGGATCCAGGAAAAGGAGATTGCCCAGCTTTTCAATGTGAGCACGACTCCCGCACGTGAAGCCTTTCAAAGGCTCTCCGCAGAAAAATATCTGACCATCAATGCCAGAAAAGAAGTCAGCGTTGTCTCCATCAGCCAGGAAGAAATCAGAGAGATGTTCGAAGTAGTAAGAGTCTTGGATGCGTTCGCTACGAAAAAAGCCATAAATAATTTAAGTGAGAAAGATATTGAAGACTTAAAAAAAATGACAAATGATTTGATGAATCTCAGCCAAGAAGACAAGATCGGGCGATATGTCAAACAAAATCTGAAAATCCATTTTTTCATCTGGAAAAGAAGCGGGAATAAATTCCTGTTCAATTCACTGGTCGAACTCGGAGAGAAATTCACCTTCTACAGCAATCAGCTTTTTGCAATCATCGACAATCCGTCTTTTCTAAAAAGGTCCTGTAAGGAACATTTAGAAATCATAGATGCTCTAGAGAAAAAAGACAGTGAGAGAGTCGAGAAACTGCTTCTTGTTCATTGGGGAGGAGAAGGATTCTTGAAGAATACACAGCCGAAAATTTCTGATTAAGAGGGAAATACAGGACGAAAGGTATCAGCTTGAGAATTCCCGAAGGAAGTATTCCCAAAAAAAATCTTGACTTTATTGGCTATATTTTATAGGCTATAGCGCAACCGGGATAGGAATGAGGAATCTTTTAAAAAAAATATTAGCACACCATATGCCAATTTATTCATCATCTTTTTTTTAAAGGAGGCACAATGAAAAATAAGTCAGCAGCTTTTTTCTGTCTTGTGTTGGTCTTCCTTCTTGCCGGCGGAAACGCCATCGCGCAGACAACTTTGGTTACTGTAGAGGGCACAGTTATGGATGAAGAACAAGCACCCTTACCTGGCGCAACTGTTATTGTAAGAAATGAAGAGACTGGATACCACAAAAGCGCGACTACGAGAGAAGATGGGACCTACATCATATCCGGGATTCAGCCAGGAAAGTATGAATGCGAGGTCAGTCTTTCAGGATTCGCTACTCAAATCAGGAAAGGAATGACCTTTGCTGTCGGGGCACGTCTGACAATTGACTTTACTCTTAGTCTCGCCACTATCGAGGAAGCAGTCACTGTCGTCGCTGAGGCGCCTATGGTAGAGGTCACCAAGTCAGAGGTGGGCAAGGTCATCGACCGCGTAAAGATTGACGACCTTCCGCTTTATGACCGCGATTTTGGCTCCCTGGCTGTCATGACAGCGGGCGTAGCTGGAGACCGCTCGAATGCCCAGCCCGATGGAAGCGAAGAAATCATTGTTGACGGAATCTCTAATGAATGGGTAGGGAGGAATTACCAGAGGTCAGCCCTGCCGGCGGATGCCATTCAGGAATTCCGGGTCATGACCAACCAGTTCCAGGCCGAATACGGCAACACCAGCGGAATGATCTGGAATGCCATCACCAGGTCCGGTACCAACGAGTTTAGAGGACGAGTTTCTTCTTTCTATAGAGACGAGGCCTTTGACGATGTCAATTATTTCATCAATCACGATACCTACCAAGGACCTGAGTTGCCCGAAGACGAGTGGGAAAAAGCGCCCTATTCTCACTTTCGTTTGGGCGGATTTCTGGGAGGGCCGATTAAAAAGGACAAGGCTCATTTCTTCCTTGCCCTTGAGGGCCTGAGAACCGAGACCTACTCCCTTATCACTTCAGAGCTGGTCCCGAGGGAAACAGTTGATGTCGGTTCTGACACCAATCAAATTCTGGCAAAACTCAACTACCAGCTCAGCGAAAAGCATTCTCTCTCTTTCCGTTACACGATGGATGCTGATAAGGATACAAATCAAGGCATCGGCGGATTAAATACTAAAGAAAGGGGTAATGACTATACCGACGATATTCACGAATTCCAAGGAAACTGGACCTTTTACCCTTCTGATAACACCATGAACGAGTTCAGATTTCTTTATTCATACTTTAGCGGGGTGGTCCATGTCTACTCTCCTGATACTTATAGCGTAGACCGTCCTGGAGGCCGCTTCGGTAAAGCTCCATACAACCCTCAGCAGGTGGATGAGCTTAGATACCAATTCGTCGATAATTTCAGCCTGTTTCTCGGGAATCACAACATCAAGTTTGGATTTGATATTTCTAGAATCCTCGTTGATGGCTATGCCCATCAATACTACCCTGGCTATTTCATCTTCACCACCAATGAGCCATTTGATCCTGGTGATTTCAGTACATATCCCCTTATGTTCATTTACAACGCCGGAAAAGTTGACTTTGATTATCCCTATACGGAGGCAGGAATCTTCGTGCAAGATTCATGGAAGATAAGCCCTCGATTAACTTTAAACCTCGGGCTCAGATGGAATTATTATTACTGCAAGGACATCGGTATCAATCACTCTGATATCCGCCACCTCAATCCCAGGTTTGGTTTTAGCTGGGACCCTGTCGGAGATGGAAAGACATCCATCCGCGGCGGTGTTGGAACCTACAGCCAAAATCCTCAGTTGAATATAGGACTTATTGGTGGCTTAATGAACGAAATGGACATCCGGACGATGATTTACCCGAATTATCCCGACCCCTTCCAGCCCAATCCTTTCTTTCCTACCATCCCAGGCACCATTCCCATTGATAAATATTCTACAGAGCCAGATCTGGCTCCTCCTTATAGTGTCCAGATGACTTTAGGGGGACAGAGAGAAGTTGTGACAGATTTGGCTGTAGGAGTTGATTTAGTCTGGACAAAGGGATCGCATTTCACACGCTTAGAGAATTTCAATCCTGTAATTCCCGGCACTGGTTACGTGCGTAAAGATCCAACAAGAGGGAATGACTTTAACTTCACGGACAATGGAACAAGTGATTACAAAGCGATTTATCTGACGATCGCCAAGCGTTACTCTCATGGCTGGGCGTTGGATGTCTCTTACACTCTTTCCCAATCCAAATCTGATGTGGAAACAGAACAAACCCAGGCCTGGAGCTACGATGAAGATGCATGGGAGAGGCAGTATGGACCGACCAACAATGATGCCCGCCACAGGCTGGCTGTCACAGGGATAGTCAATCTTCCCCTTGGCTTTCAGTTGACTGGACTCTTCTACTTCCGCTCCAAAACACCCTGGAATGCTGTTTACACCTATGACGAAAACTTAGACAGCCTGACCAATGATTACGTGGATGAATACCGCAATTCGCGCCGCGGTTTTGACTCCTATGAGCTGGATTTAAGACTCTCCAAATACGTCACTATCAAGAGCATCCGCTTCCAGATCTTTGCCGAAGGATATAATATCACCAACAGGGTTAATTACGGCAGCATCGATAACCGGTATGGAAGTGATACCTTCGGACTACCACTCGGTGCGGGAAGCCCGCGGCGACTCCAATTCGGAGCCCGAATCGACTTCTGAGAAGTTGAACTAACTGTAATAATGGGGAATTCCCCATCTCTTGAAAGAGCCTAATTTTTAGGCAAGGAAGTTAGGATAAAGCAATTGAATCTTTAAAGGTTATCGAAAAATTTCCTTCTGATGTCGAAGGCTATTACAATCCGGGATTAGCCTATCTTAGAAAAAAAGAGATTGATCAGGCGATTGCTTCTATCGAGAAAGCGACAGAATTAAGCCCGGATATCATCCAAGTGCATCTTGCTCTGGGTGAATGCTTTTTCAATAAAGGGGAAACCGAAAAAGCGTTGAGGATTTTGAAGAAGACTACAGGACTTCTACCTGAAAATACAAAGACTTATTATAATCTCGGGATAGCTTACTACAAATTAGATAAGACAAAGGAAGCTCTCGCCTCCTTTGTTTCATCCATTGAATCGAATCCAGAGTTTTCTTCTGCTTATTATAAAGATGAAAGGGAGGTAAAAAATGAAAGAGCTTAACGGCAGACAATTTTTAAGATTAACTGGAGCTGAGGCGCCCAGTCTGTTCATCGGAGTCCTGATGTTCAATTCAGGGAAATATAGATTACGTGAGTTTTTCCTGGAGAACCTCATGAAAGTCCGTTATCTGCTTATTGGGCTGCTGCTGATCCTTGCGGTATCTGTTCCGGCATCCGCACAGGGCACGTGTCTATTGCGCCGTCCGAGCGTGAGCCGTGAGTTGGTGGCTTTTGCGTACGGAGGCGAGCTGTGGGTTGTGTCGAGGAATGGTGGGAAGGCACGGCGCCTGACGGCCACGCCTGAAGTTGAGTCTGATTCCTACATCTCGCCGGACGGTTCTCGGATTGCATATACGGCCACATCTGCGGGAAACACGGACGTATACGTGGTGGCTGCACAAGGGGGAGATCCCACCCGGTTGACTTATCATCCTGAGGCCGACGTTGTCCGCGGCTGGACTCCAGACAGCCGTCGCGTGGTCTTCGCCTCAAGCCGTGACACTTCACCGTCGACATATGCCAGTTCGTACCTCCGGCTCTGGACGATCGGAACGGAAGGCGGATTCCCGGAGGCGCTCCCGATGCCGAGCGCGTACACTGGCAGCTTCTCCTCCGACGGCCGCCGGATCGCCTACGAAGAATTTTCCACTATGATGATCCCTGCTATGTGGGCCACAAATCAGAGTGCCCAGTGGAGGCACTACCGAGGCGGCCGTACACATCCGATTAAAATCATGGATCTGGGAGACTACTCGGTGGAGAAACTCCCCTGGCAGAACAGCAATGATACCTATCCGATGTGGGTCGGCAACACCATCTACTTTCTTTCGGACCGAAATTATACAGTCAACCTTTTTGCTTATCGCACCGACACCAAGAAGCTCACCCAGCTCACTCACCACGATGACTACGATATCATGAATGCATCTGCGGGTCCGGATGCAGTCGTCTATGAGCAGGCAGGCTATATTCACCTGCTTGACGTTGAGACGGAAAAATCGAAGAGGCTCACCGTCGGGGTGACAGGGGATTTTCCCTGGGCACGGCCGCAGTGGAAGAAAGTGGCGGGGATGATCCAGAGCGCGTCTCTCTCTCCGACAGGAGTGCGGGCGGCCTTCGAGGCACGTGGAGAGATCTTCACAGTGCCTGCGGCAAAGGGAGACATCAGGAACTTGACGCAGAGTTCAGGCGTGCACGATCGGAGCCCCGTGTGGTCGCCTGACGGAAAACAACTGGCATGGTTTTCGGATGCGAGCGGAGAGTACCAGCTTCTGCTAGGAAAACAGAAAGGCCTTGAGAAGCCACGGGCGATCCAACTCCCCGTCACGGGATTCTTTTCCTCTCTGGTGTGGTCGCCAGATGGAACGCACCTCCTGTTTCAGGACAATCATCAGAGTCTCTGGTTGCTCGAGGTGGAGAGTGGAAGGGTGAAAAAGGTTGATACGGATCACTCTCCCTGGCGCTTGATGGATGAGATGTGGCCGCTAGGCACGCCGGCGTGGTCGCCGGACTCCCAATGGATCGCCTACTCGAATGGTCTCGACAGTTCTATGCGGGCGATTTTCCTCTACTCATTGGCGGAGGGGAAAAAATATCAGCTTACAGACGGGATGGCAGAGGCAACCTCGCCGGCCTTTGATGCCAGTGGCAAATACCTCTACTTCCTGGCGAGTACGAACTCTGCGCTCAGTGAGATGACCCGACCCGTGACCTGGTCGATCTATCTGGTTGTGTTGAGTGCGGACGAGCCTTCGCCGCTTCTGCCCGAGACAGGCGATGAGCCGGAAGACACACCGAATGTTGAGAAGGATACACCAAGTGGTGTCAAGATCGATTTCGAGGGAATCGGGAGGAGAGTCCTGGCGTTAGACATACCGGCTGGAGAGTACTCCAACCTAAAGGCTGGAGCTGCCGGGATTATCTTCTACACTGAGCTGACCAGAGCAGGCGGCGGACCCAGCTCGCTGTGCCTGAAGCGATATCAACTCACGGACCGCACGGCTAAGCCTTTTCTGGAAGGTATCCGTTTCTTCACGCTCTCTACGGACAAGAAAAAGCTGCTTTATCAGGCAGGGGGAAACCGGTGGGGAGTCGTTTCGACGGATCGGCCAGCCAAGGTAGGCGAAGGAGTGCTCAGAGTGAATGAGATTGAGATGCGGGTCGATCCGCAGGCTGAATGGGCGCAGATCTATCAGGAAGCATGGCGGCTGCAGCGTGAATACTTCTACGATCCAAAAATGCAGGGAGCGGACTGGCCGGCAATTTGCGAGAAGTACCGTCCGTTCGTACACTACGTTAAGCACCGCTCAGATCTAGGCTACATCCTCGCCACAGTAGGAGGAGAGCTGACAGTTAGCCATTCTTATCTGACGGGCGAAGGCGATTTGCCGAGTAAAGAGAAGGTATCGGTGGGCATGCTGGGAGCGGACTTTGTTGTGAAAAGCGGACGGTACCAGATCCAAAAGATCTTTACGGGAGAGGAGTGGAATCCGGGCCTCCAAGCGCCTCTCAACGCCCCGGGGATCGAAGTGGCCGAGGGAGATTATCTCCTGGAGGTGAATGGCCAAACGCTGGCGCTTCCCACTAACGTCTACAGTTTGTTCGAAGGGACTGCTGGGAAACAGACCTTGATTCGGTTGAACTCTGAGCCGTTGCTGGAGGGATCGCGGGTGGTGACTGTGGTCCCGGTAGCCAGTGAAGTAGGGCTGCGGACACAGGCCTGGATTGAGGAAAACCGCCGAAAGGTCGACGAGCTGTCCGGCGGCCGGTTAGCGTACGTATGGCTACCGAACACATCGGAGCCCGCCTACAGGGCCTTTGTCCGCTACTACTATGCGCAGCAGGATAAGGAGGGCGCGATTATCGACGAACGGTTCAATCAGGGTGGAAGGCCCCCCGACTACCTCGTACACGAGCTGGCCCGGGAGCATATGGGATACTTCGTAAGGCGTGACGGCAAGCCTGCAACTATCCCCCAATTCGGAATCTTCGGTCCGAAGGTGATGATCATCAACGAATCCGCTGGTTCTGGCGGCGACATGCTGCCGTACTGTTTCCGCCTCCGGAAGCTCGGTCTTATAGTGGGGACACGCACCTGGGGCGGGCTGGTCGGTACTACCGGCTACCCAAACCTGATCGACGGCGGCGGCATCACAGCGCCCAACCTGGCGTTCTATGATCTTGCTGGCAAGTGGGCAGTGGAGAACGAGGGAGTAGAACCGGATATCGAGGTGGAACAAACCCCGGCTGAGGTGATCAAGGGGCACGATCCACAGTTGGAGCGTGCAGTCGAGGAGGCAATGAAGCTTCTCGAGAAGAACCCGGTGGAGCGCATGCCGAGGCCTGCCTCGATCGATCGGACGTCAAAATATAAAAAAAATAGAAAGGAGAACTAGGAATGGATGTCGTAACCAAACGACAGCAAGCAGTTACGTTTCTGAGTGTGTTCGGAATCCTGCTCTTTTTTACTGTCGCTGCAGCACTTTATACAGGACAACAGACAGCGGATTCGATCTTTATCCACACAAAACACATGGTCCCGATGCGGGATGGTGTCCGCCTCTATACACAGGTGTTCGTACCGACTCAAGCCACTGAACGGCTCCCGATCCTGTTGGCAAGGACTCCGTATGGGACCAGCGACTTGACTCCGGCGATCCTAGCCAGAGCAGCCAAAGAATTGGTGGCCGAGGGTTACATCATCGTCTTCCAGGACATCCGGGGGAGATTCAAATCTGAAGGGCAGTTCGTCATGCTCCGGCAGCCGCGCGATCCCAAAGACAAGGATGCGATCGATGAGACCACCGATACCTATGATACCATCGAGTGGCTGCTAGAGAATGTGCCCAACCACAACGGGCGTGTCGGGATGACAGGGACAAGCTATGGTGCCTGGTTGACCGTGATGGGGATGCTCGATCCTCATCCAGCACTCAAGGCGATCACACCTCAGGCCTCGCCGGCGGATATGTGGATAGGGGACGACTTCCATCACAACGGTGCGTTCCGCTTGAGTTACGGCTTGGAGTATGCATACATGATGGAGGCATCGAAGGAGCGGCCTAATCTCTCAGCCCTCTTCGACCGTTATGATATGTACACGTGGTATCTGAATCTCGGCTCGCTTTCAAACGTTGATGTAAGGTACTTCCATGAGGAAATCCCGACGTGGAACGACTTCGTTAATCACCCCGACTATGATGCGTTCTGGAAGCGGCAGAGTTTTGCACCGTGGCTCAACCGGGTGACCGTGCCGACGCTCAACGTGGCCGGATGGTGGGACCAGGAGGATTTCTATGGTCCTCTCAAGATCTATGAGCTTCTCGAACGCCATGATACAGAGAACAAGAATTTCCTCGTTGTCGGCCCTTGGAATCACGGCGGTTGGGGTGGAAAAGGACAGAAGCTCGGTCGTATCGAATTCGGCAGTGCCACGGGAGAATACTACCGGCAAAACGTCCAGGCGCCGTTCTTCGCCTACTACTTGAAGGACAAAGGACGCCTCGGACTTCCTGAGGCTTTGACTTTCCGTACCGGACGGAACGAGTGGATAAGGCACGATGCATGGCCGCCAAAGCGCAATATTGTCGAACGGCGGCTTTACCTTCAGGAGGATGACAGGCTGTCGTTCGATTCACCGCCTTCGTCAGCCGAAGAAGCATTCGATAGCTATATATCGGATCCCGCAAAGCCTGTGCCTTATCGCCGCCGTCCGATCCGGCCAATGTTTAGCCGCGGCTCTGGTTGGAGCACATGGCAGGTTCAAGACCAGCGTTTTGTCGATCACCGTCCTGATGTTCTGACGTGGGAAACAGACCCGCTCGAACACGATGTCATCGTGTCAGGAGAGATTGTGGCCAACCTTTTCGCCTCAACCACGGGTACGGACAGCGATTGGATCGTAAAGCTCATCGATGTTTTCCCTGAGGATTATCCACCCGATCCGGAGATGGGCGGCTATCAATTGATGATTGCCGGGGATGTTTTTCGCGGACGCTACCGCAACACCTTCGAGAAGCCCGAGCCGATATCGCCGGATGCGGTAGAACACTACAAGATTAGATTCCCCGGAAGCGATCACGTCTTTCAGAAGGGCCACCGGATAATGGTGCAGGTGCAGAGCACCTGGTTCCCGCTCATTGACCGCAACCCGCAGCGGTTCGTGCCGAACATCTTCCTCGCAAAAGAGTCGGATTTCCAGCAGGCGGTCCAGCGGGTGTTCCGCTCGGGCCGGCATGCATCGCACATCGCAGTGCCGGTCGTGGATATAGAAGAATAAAGATCGTGCTGTTAGGCTAATCTATCCATATCAAAGTATAAGGAGAAAAAACTCTATTCATATCGGGACCAGGTCAAGGAGAGATTGAATTGGTTCCTTATAAAGGCACGGAATTCAATTTCAAGAATCTGACTGGTTACAGCATAGAATTCATAATGGATGAATCAGCAGTTGTCGCAGAAGCAAAAGCCACTCAGCCCGACGGAGTTTTCACAGCCAAGAAAAAATAGATTTTATCTTACACGAGCTTAATTATTCTAGGTCAGAAGCAATACTCTCCCATTGAGCCGCTGTGCAATCTTGATTTTATTCTCACTGGATACGGTTGCCGTTTAAGCTTCTTCGGAGGATTCTTTTCTAGATTTGATGACAGTATACTCATTATCTTAATTCCGGGAGTTCAGTAATTGCGTATACTGTCACGGATTAGCTAATTTCCGAATTAGTCTTGACACAAGAGCCGCATTTCATTAATATTAGTTATAGATTATAGCCTATAGTTAAAATTGAAAGTAGAAAGGGTATGAAGGAGATCAAAACTCCTGATTTATCTACGACTATCAGTGAATCCATCTATACACACCTCAAAAAAGCCATCATCGAAGGGAATCTAAAACCCAATCAAAGGATTCAGGAAAAGGAGATCGCCGAACTTTTCCAAGTCAGTACCACTCCGGTGAGAGAGGCCTTCCGTCGGCTCTCCGCAGAAAAATTCCTGGTCATCAATGCCCACAAAGAAGTTCTGGTCACATCGGTCACTGTGGATGAGATCCAGGAATTGTTTGAGGTGGCGCGGAATCTGGATGTCCTGGCCGTTAAGAAAGCCATTGACAATCTGCCTGACAAGGAGATTGAAGAACTCAGGAAAATGACAGAAAAATTGGGGAACTGGTACCGGAAAAAAAATTTTCCTGCCTATGCCAAACTGAACCTCAAGATTCACGACAAAATCTGGCGGTTCTGCGGTAACAAATTTCTCTACCAGTCGCTGATCAATCTGGGGGAAAAATTCAGCTTCTACGGCAACCAGATGTTTTTCTATGCTGATACAGAAAACAACCCCTCTGCCTTTGACTTATCCTACCAGGACCATCTGGATTTAATGGCAGCCATAGAGAAAAGAGACAAACGAGCGGTGGAAACTGTTCTCAGCACGCATTGGGGCAAAGGATTCCTCGATGAAGAAGGAAATCTTTGATATAGATTCAAACCAATGAGGAGGTGAATCGTCTGGAAATTGAAATCAACAACACAAAATAATAATACAACAAGGAGGGTTTATATGATTGACTTTCACCAGATTAAAAAACCGGCGCAGTATCTGGCGCTCTTGATCATAGCGAGCTTTATTGTGACCGGCATTCTTCATGCCCAGGCCACTCTGGTCCAGATTAGAGGCACTGTGGCAGACGAGGAAGGGACGGTTCTGCCCGGAGCAACAGCAACGGCCCGGAACGTCAACACAGGTTATGAGAAAAGCGCGATCACCGATCGCAAGGGCGAATTCCTCATTTCAGGTCTCACGCCGGGGCAGTACGAAGTTGAGGTGACACTGCCTGGATTCCAGAAAAAAATCCGGAAGGGACTGACATTCAACGTCGGAGCTAGATACACGTTGGCGTTCACGCTCAGGCCGGCGACCGTAGAAGAGGAAGTAACGGTGACTGCTCAATCCCCCATGGTCGAGGTGACCAAGTCGGAAGTGGCTGCGGTTATCGAGCGGAAAAAAATCGACTCCCTGCCCCTGTACGACAGAAGCTTCAGTGATCTGACGATCATCAAGGCAGGCGTGGCAGGAGAAAGGTCCAATGCCCAACCGCTGGGGAGTGAAGAGATTCTCATCGACGGTGTCTCCAATGAATGGGTGGGACGAAACACCACCAACATGGACATACCGGCAGACGCCATCCAGGAATTTCGGGTCATGACCAACCAGTATGAAGCCGAATATGGAAATGCCAGCGGAATGATCCAGAGCGCCATCACCCGGTCTGGAACCAATCAATGGACCGGAAGGCTTGCTTTTTTCTACCGCGATGAGATCTACGATGATGTGAACTACTTCGTGGATCACGACAAATACCAGGGACCGGAGCTCGATGACTGGGAGAAAGCGCCCTTCAGCCACTACAATTATGCTGGATTCATCGGCGGTCCGATAAAAAGAGACAAAGCCCATTTCTTTCTATCCTATGACGGGCTTACCCGGGAAGAATCCAACACCATCACCTCCCCCCTGGTGGAAAAACAAACTATACCCTACAACCAACAAAACCATCAGGTTCTCTTCAAATTAAATTACCAGGCAAACGAAAAGAACTTGATCACTTTCCGGTACAGCTTGAACCGCCCATATACGATCGATTACTGTGACGGTGGAATGTATACTTTAAGCACAAGTTATAATATTAAAGAGCAAACCCATGACGGACAGTTAAACTGGACGCACTATCCCTCTGACAACACCATGAACGAGGTCAGACTGCTTTACTCCTACAATACCTACCTCTACGAATCAGCAGTCGAAGGCGGTAATGACAGTTATTATGAGGCGAGGCCCTCAGGCTATTTCGGCTCCCCTCCGAATGTCCCCCAGGAAATTCCAACGTCACGGTATCAATTTGTGGACAACTTCAGTCTCTTCCTCGGAGATCACAGCCTAAAATTCGGTATCGATGCTTCCTATATCAAGCTCAGCGGTTACCTAAATCAGTACGTACCTGGCTATTATATCTTTACTACCGATGAACCCTTTGATGCGGACAATCCAGCTACATATCCATATCTTTTGGTCAAATCTCCTAAAGTTGCAGAAATCGACAGCCCCTATTGGGAGGTGGGCTTATTTGCCCAGGATTCCTGGAAGGTCACTTCCCGATTGACCCTGAACTTGGGCCTCAGGTATAACTATTATACTGTCCAATTCATCGATATTCAAAGCTCCAACATCAGACACTTCAATCCTCGCCTCGGCTTCAGCTTTGACCCGCTGGGAGACGGAAAGACCTCTATCCGCGGCGGTATAGGAACCTATTCCCAGAATCCCCAGCTCAACCTCGGACTCCTGATCGGAATCATGGATCAATTGGTGATCCAGTATTTCTTCTTTCCCGGCTACCCCGATCCCTCTGTCCCCAATCCTTTTGCTCCTGATCTTCCCGTCCTTGAGCCTCCTCTTACCAAATATATGGGTGAACCCAATTCAGTGGCCCCTTATACAGTACAAACGACCCTCGGTTTCCAGAGGGAGTTTGTCACCGACCTTTCTCTCGGGGTCGATGTGGTATATGCCAAAGGAATGAAATTCAGCCGGATCGAAAATGACAATGCTGTTATCCCGGGGACATCTTATCTCCGCCCGGATATGACCAAAGCGGATGTCTTTGTCTTCCGAATGAATGGGCGGAGCGACTACAGGGCACTGTTCCTGACTCTCTCCAAGAGGTATTCACACGGCTGGTCATTGGATGTCGCCTACACGCTCAGCCGGTCCTGGTCAGATGTGGAATCCGAGCAGACCGGACCCTATGATAATGATGAAGGCAATTGGGACAGAATGTATGGTCCGAATAACAACGATGCCAACCATAGGCTGGTTGTCACGGGAATCGTGGAACTCCCCCTGGGCCTGCAGTTGAGCGGGCTGGCCTACTACCGCTCGGCTACTCCCTGGACCGCGTTCTATCAAACCGATGTGAATCAAGACGGTTTGAACTGGGATATGGACGGCGAACACAGGAATGACCGACGGGGCTTTGACTTCTTCAACCTGAATGTCAGGGTCTCAAAGTTCATTAACATCGAGCGATTCCGCTTGCAGCTGTTTGCAGAAATCTACAATGTAACTGATAGGAACAATTGGGGCGATCCCTTCTTCCGGATCGGCACAGAAGATTTCGGAAATCCCGCCACTGCCGGTGACCCGCGCCGCTTCCAGTTAGGCGCGCGCATCGATTTCTAGGAGGAAGATAGAAGTAAAGACCGAAGAACCAGCACAAAAAAGAAAGAGATATCTGTCCGGAATCCCTGTTCCTGCACGCATGAAGAATTTTACAGGTGCCATCCCATCATCTATAATGAGTCTATGTTGATAAGGGAAAACCCTCTTTTCAGTTTAATCCTGGGTTTTTTGATTATAGGCTTTCTCCTTCAGGCCGGCTGGGCTCAGGAAGCCACTCCCTCCCAAAAACAGCAGAAAGAGCCTCTCAGTAAATGGTCCAAGCAGTGGCTTGAGGAGGTGGTTCCCTATATCATCACCCCGGCAGAAAAAGAACTCTTCCTCAGCCTCCCCAATGAAAGAGAGAGGGGAAAATTTATCGACAGTTTCTGGAAGAAGAGAGACCCCAATCCTGAGAGTCCAGAAAACGAATTCAAGCTGGAATACTACAAAAGAATTGCCCTGGCCAATAAATTTTTTGACACCTCCGGAATCGAAGGCTGGCGGACTGACCGGGGAAAGGTCTATATTCTGCTGGGTCCGCCCAATGAGATTCAGCGTGATATGCAGCCTTCTGGCTCATATCAATCCGCCTTTCACGGTCCCAAAGAAAGATGGAATTATTGGGGCTTGAGGAATCCCCGGCTTCCTTACAATCTGGAGCTGGTCTTCATCGATAAGCTGGGGAGAGGAAACTATGTTTTAGAAACCAGCGCCAGGCTCGGTGAGATGGGAAGCGAGTCTTTTGATCTGGATTCCATGCACTCTCTTTTCAATCAAATGGAAATTATGGCCGAAGCCATGCGCAATCCTTTTGAGAAGATAGACGAGCTCAAAGGTATCATCACCACCCAGGTCAGCTACGACCGCATTCCTATCGATACCCAGGTGTTTTTTTTAAAAGGAGCAGAAGGGCAAACCTACATTCCCCTGGCGATTGAAGTCCCTTATTCTGCCCTCCGTCCCAAGATCCTCAACGATGAACGGCATTATTCTCTGACCATGATGATCAATGTCAGTGACACACTGGGTCAGGTGATTTATGAATGGAGCAGAGATATTGGACTAAAACACCCTATCCACATCATGCCAGCCCTGAAGGGAGTTTCACATCAGGTTCAGACTGCCCTCTCACTCCAACCGGATGATTATAAGGTCCACATCCTGGCGCTTGACAATCACAGCGGCATGGTGGGAACCATCCATCAGGATATATCGGTTTCGTCCTTTGACTCGACGGAAATGACGATAACTGATATCATTCTCTCGGCCGAGGAGCCCATCGCGCTGACAGCCAGCGGCAGGGAAGAACAGACCAAGTTTACCCGGGTTTCACAGGCTTTTCGTCCTGGGGGAGAACTCAATGTGTACTTTGAAATCTATAATCTTGATCTCAACCCCGAGACCGGGACGAGTGATTTCACGATCGAATATTCTTTTTGGCAGTCCGGGCGCATGCTCACGCAAATCCCCAAAACCACCGAGTCCGGCCCGGAAAAAGACCTTCGCATCCGAACCTCATTTCGCCTTAAGAATTTCAAACCCGGCGACTGCACCCTCCAGGTCAAGGTCCTGGATAAGAATTCCCGAAAAACAGCCCTGAAAAAGGCTGATTTTAGTGTGACCTATTGATACAGATGAGCCACGTGAATAAGGAGACAGCATGACAAAAAAGCATTTTCAAAATCCCGGAGGTCTGATAGCGGTTTGGTTTCTGGCACTCTTTCTATTCCCCTTGAACAGCATCGGCCAGGAGACGGTCATCAAAGGAACTGTTACAGATCAGGACGGCAATCCCCTGAAGAATGTCAAGATCACCTTTTCAGATCCCAGCCGGGGCATGAAGTTCACCGTCGAATCGGATAAGAAAGGGAATTTCATGAAGGTGGGTATACCCCCGACGGTCTATCAAATCACCGCAGAACTCGACGGCTATTTCCCCATGCGGTCTCAGGCCAGAATCAGATTCGGTTTCACGGAAAATATCGCCATAACCCTCCGGAAAGTTCCGCCCAAGATCGAAGACAACAGAACCCTTTCCCAGGGAATCGAATTCTTCAGGCAGGGGCAGTACGACCAGGCCATAGTAGCCTTCCAAAAAGTCGTGGATCAATTTCCCAACAATGTGGAAGGATACTACAATCTCGGCTTAAGCTATCTGCGGAAGGGTGAATTGGACCAGGCTATAGAGGCCCTGGAGATGGCCGTCGAAGTCTATCCAGAAGGTCTCGAGTCCTATCTGGCTTTAGGGGAATGTTACTTCTTAAGAGGCGAAAGCGAGAAAGCCCTTAAGACCTTTTCCAAGGCCGTGGAGATCCAGCCTGAAAACCCAAAGGTCCACTATAATCTCGGGATCGTCTATTACAAGATGGATAACGGCGAAAAGGCCCTCAAGTCATTTGATAAAACCCTGGAGCTGAATCCCGGATTCTCTTCCGCACATTACCAGGCAGCCCTCACCGCGGTGAAGCTGGGAAGTTATAAATTGGCAATTCAGCATTTTGAAGCCTTTCTCAAATTGGAGCCGGAGGCTCCCGAGGCCGAGCAGATCAAGGTCATGGTCGAAGAGTTGAAAAAGAGGATTAGCTAGCCGGATTGGCGTTCTCTTTTCGGTCACGCGCAATCACACACAAAAAAAGGAGGAAAAGAATTGAGTAAGAGAGCTGTGAAAACTTTATACTTCTGGGCTGTGTTATGGCTTTTCATATTTTCGCCTCTATCCGCAGAAAACAAAGCCCCAGAAGAGAATCTTAAAGGCTTTTCAGTCTATGTGGAACAAGCCATGAAGGAATGGAAGGTTCCTGGCCTGGCCATCTCCATCGTCAAGGACGGTGAGGTTATCTTTGCCGAGGGCTTCGGGATCAGGGATGTGAAAAAAGGCCTCAAAACTACGCCCAAAACCCTGTTTGCCATCGGATCATCCTCCAAAGCCTTCACGGCCACCGCCATGGGAATATTGGCGGATGAAGGGAAATTGGAGTGGGATAAGCCGGTGCGCACCTATCTTCCCTCTTTCAAGCTCCAGGACCCCTTTGCTTCCGAAAGGATGACTCCTGTGGATCTGATCTGCCACAATTCGGGTCTGCCACGGCACGACTCCATCTGGTACGGCGCTTCGACATCGCGTGAGAAGCTCTTCCATCGGCTGGCCTATCTCGAACCCAGCAAGGATTTCCGGACCACCTTCCAGTACAATAACCTCATGTTCATGACCGCCGGATACCTGGTGGGACAGGTTGCGGGAACGACTTGGGAGAGTTTCGTAAAAGATAGGATTTTTACCCCCCTGGGCATGCTTGACAGCAATTTCTCTGTGAATGACTCCCAGAAATCCCCGGATTATGCCCTTCCATACATGATAAAAAAGGACGACGTTGTAGGAATTCCCTTCCGGAATATCGATAATGTGGGACCGGCCGGATCCATCAATTCCAATGTCCTGGACATGGCCCAATGGGTTCTTTTGAACCTGAACAAAGGAAAAGCCGGTGATAAACAGGTCGTTTCCGAAGCAGCGCTCAAGCGGATCCATACTCCGCATATGACCATGGGAGGAGAGACGTTTCCTGGATTCGAGAAATACACCGAAATGCTCCACAGTGATTATGCTTTGGGTTGGATGCTCACGCCTTATAAAGGGCACCTCATGATCCATCATGGCGGTGGGATTGACGGCTTCACGGCTTTGGTCTCCTTCCTTCCGCATGACAACCTGGGAATGGTGGTGCTTTCCAACCTCAACGGCAATACCCTCCCCTACTTTGTCACCTTCAATGCCTATGACCGGCTCCTGGGTAAAGATCAGACTCCCTGGGATAAGCGCTTCAAAGAAATCCTGGATAAGGCCAAAGCCGAAAGGGAAAAAAGCCAAAAGGAACAGGACGCGAATCGCGTTCCTGACACCAAACCCTCTCATTCCCTGGATGATTACGTGGGAGAGTATGAGAATCCCGGTTACGGGGTCTTCAAGGTGGAGAAAGCGGGAGACCAGCTCAAGGCAGAATACAACTCCACCTCCGGAATCTTAACCCATTTTCACTATGACATGTTCAAACTGAAAGACGAAATGTTCGAAAGAAATATGATGGTGACATTTCTTATGGACCTCAAGGGCCAAATTTTCCGGCTGCTCATCCCCCTCGAGCCCAATGTCAAGGCGATTGAGTTTACGCGTATGCCCGAGAAGAAGATGAAGGAGCGAGCCTTCCTGGAGCAGTTCGTCGGAGAATACGAGCTGCAGGGGCTTGCTCTCATGATATCGATCAAAGGGGAAAATACGCTGGTGGCTTCTGTGCCCGGACAGGGCGAGATCGAACTGATCCCCTACCGGGGAATGGAGTTCAATCTCAAGAATCTTGCTGGATTCAGCATCGAATTTGTCGTCGATGCTTCTGGAACCGTAACCTCTGCCAAAGTCACCCAGCCCAACGGAGTATTCACAGCGACCAAGAAAAAATAAATTCTGTCGACTGCACAAATACGCAGCGCTTATTTTACTCTCACAGGATAAGGTGGCCGTTTGAGTTTCTTCGGGGGATTCTTTTTGAGCTCTTCCATCGCGATTTCGATGGCCTTTTCAAGCTGAGGATCCCGTCCCGCTATCACATCGGCAGGCCACTGCTCGACTTCCACATCAGGAGGAACACCCACGTTCTCAACCACCCAGCCATCTTCTGTCCAGATGGCTAAGTTGGGCGCTGTGATCGATCCTCCATCCATCAGAATCGGATGACCGAGGTTTCCGACCAGGCCTCCCCATGTCCTCTTTCCCACCAATTTTCCGATCTTGAACTTGCGGAACATCCACGGCAAAAGATCTCCCCCAGACCCTGCTGTCTCGTTTATGATCATCACCTTGGGGCCCTGGATTGATGCGCTGGGTGTTCTGATATCTTTGCCGTAGCGTGTGTGCCAGTAAGAGATAAAGGGGCGCCGCAGAAGGTCGATATAGTAGTCGGCGATCATTCCCCCACCGTTAAACCTTTCGTCGAGGATGATTGCATCTTTATGGACTTGTGGATAGAAATACCGTTTGAAGTAGATATTGCCTGGATATGCCGTGTTGGGGACATAGACGTATGCTACACGGCCGCCCGTAGCTTCGTTGACCTTTTTGATATTTCCTTCCACCCAGTCTCTGTTTCTCAGGGCACTTTCGCTTCGTATGGGGACAACAGAGACTTTCCGGGATCCGGTTCCGTCGGGATTTGGACCCACCGTAATCTCGACAATTTTTCCTGCTGTATTCTCAAACAGACTGTGCAGGTTTGTGGGTGAGCGAAGCTCCTTTCCTTGGACAGCCAGGAGATATTCTCCTTCTTTCACATCCACTCCAGGCTCGGTGAGCGGTGAGCGAAGCTCAGGATTCCAGTTCAATCCTCCGAAGACTTTTTTAAACCTGTAGCGATCGTTTTCGATCGAGTAATCGGCACCAAGGAGCCCCCCTGGAATGCGTTCTGGCTCTGCCAGCGTGTCGCCACCACCCACAAAATGATGACCGACAGCCAGCTCGCTTCCCAGCCACTGAAGCAAACGATTCAGGTCGTCTCGACAGGTAAGGTGTGGAAGAAATTTTTCGTATTTTTTATACATGGCTTTCCAGTCGGCTCCGTGCATATTCGGTGCGTAAAAGGAAATCCGATTCAGCCTCCACGCTTCCTGGTAGATTTGCTTCCACTCTTCCCGGGGGTCGATCAGCACTTCGATGGCATCGGTGTTGAGTTTTCCTTGGCCTAACTTGAACGTGCCAGCTGATACGATTCCTGCAAGGTTCTGGGCCTGATAGAGGATTTTTTTATGATCTGCTGAAAGGGAGTAGGAATTGATTCCCTCCCCGAGAAGTTCTGTTTTACGTGTTTTGAGGTCGAATTTGTGCAGCTTGGTGGCTCCACCCATGCCATAGGCGATGTACAATAAAGGTTGAGGAGGCAATTCTTGGTAGAAAATTTGCCCTTCTGCTCCTGCCTGGAGATTTGTATAGATACCAGATGGAATGGGAAGAGTCAAAATGCGAAATTCAAGCCCTTCGAAGTCAATCTTCAAGGAATTTTCTTCCTTTGCTTCCCTTTGTTCTTGTGCTTTTTTAGGTTCTCTTTGCTCAGGTTCTTGTTTCTCTGTTTTCTTCTCTTCCTCGGTTCCTTTTTCTTCGTCACTTTCTTTGGCCAGGGGCGAAGGGACGTCTTTTGGGAGCACGACCATATAGATCGAACTGGTCATGATTTTTTCCATGTTCGACTGGGCAAACCAGTTCTTAACGGGTCCTGCATCGGTCGAACCCAGGAAGTAGAGGTATTTTCCGCTGGCATCAAAAACAGGGTCGCTGACCTCACTAAGACCGTCGGTGATCGGGTAGGATCTATCCTCTTCTATGGAATAAACATAGACTCTCTGGATGTAAGATTCTGTGTTTACTGTATAAACGATCCATTTCGAATCAGGGGACCAGAGAGACCGGACAGTCATCATCTGGGCGATTCCCATATAGGGTTCCGAAGCGTACTTGGTGGTCTTTCCCGTGCTCAAGTCGATCCAGTAATAACTGAAAGAATGGTCGGCGTAGGAGATCTTTTTGTTATCTGGAGACCACACCGGCTCAAAATAGAAACCCGATCCGTCGAGCTTATACTTTTTGGCTTGTCCTTTGCCGTCCTGTGGTTTTATATGGAGCTCGTACTCTCCAGAGGAATCCGAGAAATAGCCTATTTTTTTTCCGTCGGGTGACCACTCAGGAGAACGCTCGTGTGCCCCAGGTGTGTTCGTGATGTTTCGAGGATCTCCCTTTTCTGCGGGCACGGTTATGATTTCACCTCTGAACTCAAACACCGCCCGGGCACCTGAAGGGGAAATCGAAGCATTTCGTATGTATTTGAAGCCTTTCACATAGCGGGAGCGGACCTCCTGGAGATCGGCGGCGACTCCGATGGTTAACTTTTGACTTTGGCTGCTCTGTGGATCGTAGGTATAGAGATAGCCTCCACGGTCGAAGATTATCTTCCCTCCTCCTGCTGAGGCGTTCAATACTGGGAATTCGTCAAACTGGGTCAGTTGTTTCACCTCTTTGGTCATTTGTTCATAGGAGAAGATATTGAACTCACCCGCTCGATCTGACGTGAAATAGATCGTGTCGCCAATCCACATTGGATCGGTATCATTGCAGCGTCCTTCAGGTTGGGGAATTTGTTCCACAGAATGATCGCTAAAATTATATATCCAGATTTCTGAGGCTGTTCCTCCACGATAATGCTTCCATTGGGTAAAGGCTTCGTAGAGAGGAGTGTAAGCCAGTCGAGTTCCATCCGGCGAGTAGGAAGCCTTGTTGCCATGAGGTATTTTCAAGAGTTCGGGGAATTCCCCTTTTATGGAGACTGTGAAGAACTGGTAATAAGGCCAGTTCGGTTGAAAATTGTAACGGGGAGACGCAAACAGCACGGCTGAACCATCCGGCGAAAATCCCCTGACTAGATCTGAAGCCGGATGCCAGGTCAGGCGTTTGGGAATACCTCCTTCGGAGGGGACGATAAAGACATCCGTATTCCCGTCATACTGGGCGCTGAAGGCGATGAACTTGCCGTCCGGAGAGAAGGCAGGATTTGACTCGACTCCTATGTCAGATGTTAATCGCCTGACATTTTTTCCCTCAATATTGGCAATCCAGAGATCATTGGCATAGACAAAAGCAATGTGTGTGCTGCTTATGGCCGGTTGATAGAGCAGCACTGTGTCATTGGTATCGACACTCATCAGGCTGCCAGGTATGAAGGTTAGGCTGATGATAACGACTAAAAGCTTCAGAAAGAAATTCTTTTTCATTGAGTCCTCCTTTTTAAAGATAAAATTTTAATGAGAAGAGTATGCATTGTATTACAAGATTTCGGATATATTAAAGTTAAAAATATCTTTTCTTAGTATCCAAAGACACATATAACTATGCATACAAGTGTTTTTTATTTCAATTATTGAATACGAAAAAATAAAGCCTAAAGTTTTGTTTTTGCTGTGAAAATCATCGACTGCACCTGAATTTTCACAACCTAAAACTCTCCTCGCAATACTACCGAAGAGGACTGGCTTGTGTTAAAAAAGGGGAGCTTCAGGAAGGCCCTCGAATATTTCGAAGCATTTTGAACATAGAACCCGACGGACCGGAAGCAAGCCGCGTCAAAAAGCTCATCGAGGAGATGAAAAAGCGAATTGAAAAAACTTGCAAGAGCTCGCGAAGCGGCAGGCTTTCACGAATCGCCTAGAAAATCTGTATAAGAGGAGCAGTGGAAAAAATCTTCCAAAAATGGTAAATTTCAAAATCTACCTTGATCGGTTTTATTTGCGTGGGCGGTTAGCTCAGTTGGGAGAGCGCGGCGTTCGCAACGCTGAGGTCGGGGGTTCAAGTCCCCTACCGTCCACCATGGATTCATAAGCGATATCTATGACGAACGAGATTTTCGTACTCGCAGGAACAGCGGCTTCCATCGGTTTCATCCACACGGTGCTCGGCCCCGACCACTATCTGCCTTTCATCGTGATCAGCCGGGCCCGGAGATGGACCCTTGCCAGGACGCTTTTCATCTCTTTTCTCTGCGGTTTAGGCCATGTGTTGAGCTCGGTTGTCATAGGAATCATCGGAATAGCCCTGGGGATCGCTGTTTTCCATCTCGAAGGGATCGAGTCTTTCCGGGGAGGATTGGCTGCCTGGCTCCTGATCGGATTCGGGCTGGCCTATTCTGTCTGGGGGCTCCACAGGGCGGTCAGAAAAAGATCCCATAAACATCCCCATCCGCATACCGCTGGTCTGGAACACGAACACACCCACACGCATGAAAAGGCATCCCATGCCCATGTTCATGATGAAAAAGCGAGAACCAACATCACACCCTGGATTCTCTTCACTATTTTCGTCTTCGGACCTTGTGAGCCTCTGATCCCTCTTCTGATGTATCCTGCGGCCAAGCAGAACATCGGCGGAGTGATCCTGGTCACAGCGGCATTTGGCGTGATAACGATTACCACCATGCTGGTCATTATCGCTGCCGCATGGTGGGGTGCCAGCTTCATTCGCCTGGGCCCTCTGGAGAAATATGCCCATGCCATAGCCGGGGCCATGATTTTTATCTCAGGATTGAGTGTTCAATTTCTCGGATTGTGACAATCTGTAATCCCATGAAGTTCATCGTGGACTGTATGCTCGGGAAACTGGCCAAGTGGCTCAAGATTCTCGGTTTTGACACTCTCTATTTCAGCAAGATCGAAGACCACGAGCTTCTGGCCATCGCTCGAGAACAGGGACGCATCCTCCTGACAAGAGATACCGGGTTGATCGAAAAGGCCGAAAATGTCGAAACGTTGTTCTTGGAAAGCGAGGAATGGCGCGAACAGGTCAGGCAGGTTCTGAAGGCATTCGTTCTCTGGGAAAAAGTCGATCCCCATACCCGCTGCATCGACTGCAACATGAGGTTGAAGAACCTGGCCAGGAAGAATGCGAAAAATCTGGTCACACCCTTTGTCTACAAGTATGCCGATTCCTTTGCCCTGTGTCCGGGATGCGGAAGGGTGTTCTGGCGCGGCACGCACTTCAAAGATATGGAATTCAAGATCGACGAGATATTGAAGAAAGAGGGATAAAAGTTATATACTTTTGAATGGTTTTCAGGGATGATTTCGATGACCCGGGACCGTGCTGAACGCAAAGCAGAAAATATCGTATATAAGAATGGAAAGGAGGAGCGATGCTCGTTCTCACCACGCCCACTATAGAGGGAAAAAAAATTACTCGATACCTGGGATTGGTCTCGGGAGAGGCAATCCTCGGGGCCAACATCTTTAAAGATCTCTTTGCCGGCATCAGAGACATCGTCGGAGGCCGTTCCGCCGCCTATGAAAAAGAGCTGCGGCAGGCCAAGACTATCGCTGTCGAAGAGATGAAGGAGCAGGCGAGGGCTCTGAATGCGAATGCTGTTATCGGTGTCGATCTCGACTATGAGACCATACAACTCGGGCAGGCAGGCGGCATGCTCATGGTCAGTGCCAGCGGCACGGCCGTGGCTTATGAAGAAGAATGAAGGAGGGATGGATGGAAAAACATGTCGACCTCATCGGTATACTCTGGATAGCTTTGGGAGCCTTCACGTTTTTTGGCGGATTTGTTGCCTTCTGGGTGCTGTTCGGGATTTCCTTCGTTCCTGATATGGGTAACGAAGCACCTATCATCCTCAGATCTGTGGGAGCAGGGATCGCCATATTCCTGTTGATCCTTTCCATCCCCAAGATCATTGCCGGCATAGGACTCATGAAGAGACAGGAATGGGGAAGAATTTTGGCCTTGATCGTGGCGTTCCTGAGCATCCTGAATTTTCCTCTGGGAACAGCCCTGGCCATCTACTCTTTCGTGATCCTGATCAAGGAAGAGACCATTCAGCTCTTCAGGCAGAAGACCTGACTTCATTACCAGCGGTAGCCGGTAGCCACAAAAATTGAATTTCTCGAAGGACCGGCTTCTTCGCTTCGATGAAGGAACTGGACTTTGAGCCTCACGCTTCTGAAAAAATGCCATTCCCATTCGGCGAGAAAGATCCAGCTTTTTGTCACGGAAATATCTTCGATGGTGGCGATTTCGAAAGGCCTCGAACCCTGCCCGTATCCGAGAGCCACATAGCTGTCATCTGAAAAATATCTTCTGACGTTCATGATCCAGGAGAAGCCCGCACCGTTATCCTCCGGAGCATAGTACCAGCGCAGGAAGGGATAATAATTTCCGACATAATAGCCGACAGAACCGAGATAAAGAGACACACCCCTATCTTCAAAATTCATCCTTCGATAGCCTAAGGAAACCTCTATGGATGGAGGAAGGGCCTGATAGAGTTCGAAAAGATAGGAGGTCCGGGGGAAATGTACCGCCTCTGGTGAATAGCTGAAGTCGATACATCCGTAGGCTTTGTGCCAGAGATGGGGATAGAATTCGAAACCATATTGGACATCTCTTTGTGTGAGTCTATCCGTTTGATTGAATTTCAGTTGGAAGGTTCCGATCGCAGGTGAAACTCTTATGCTGAAGTAGAGGAAATGGTCGATGTAATTGTCTCTCCCATCGCTGAAGCCTTCGTTCATGTACTGATAGCGCAGTTCATAGTTTTTGTTGAAAACAGGATGCGCATTTTTCAAGGCCTGTCGGAAGTTCTCGTCTTCCGGGTCGAACTGGACAGCCTTTCGGAAGTTCTCTTTTGCCTTCTGGTAGTTTCCCTCCCACTGATAAACACGGCCGATACGGAAATAGATGTCTGCATTATCAGGATCCTTCTGTAGAATCCGCCGGTACTTTAGGATCGCATCCCCATATTCATTCTTCCAGGATGTGATTTCGGCCAAGCCGGTCATGGCTTCGATATTTTCAGGATCTGCTCCCAGAACTTTTTCATAACCCGATTCAGCTCGGTCAAAATCTCTATTCCAGGATTGCACTCTGGACCGGAACAGGAGCAGGTCCAGATTCTCTGGGCAAGTTACAAGCATTTTCTCGAGCAAATCCAGAGCCTTATCCCGTTGTCCTGAATAGGCATAAGCCTGTACGAGAATAAAATTGAAACCATAGTTGTCCGGGTCTGATGCGAGTCTATCCTGACAAATGGTGATGGCAGTTGTATAGTCTTGCTCTTTCAGCGCCTGAAAGGCTTTTTCTTTTGCGGAGAGTTCAATCGCTGTCATTTCCCCTTGACCGAGAAGAAGGAAGAGACAAAAAACGACCAGCGCACCCATCGCTCTCTTCATTGTTTTTGACCTTCCAGCGAAAAACCTTTCCTCTCCATCTTGCCCCATCCCTTTTTCCCCTTCGCAATGTCGAGAAAGGCCATGGCCCGGATCACAGCCAAATATTGGCGGTACAGGATATTTTCCAGCAGGCCGAACACCACGATGGTTATGATGTCCTTCAAGCGGGGGTATTTCCGGGCCGAATACTCTTCGAGCAGGATAGCCAGGAGGGACAAGAGAATTCCGAAGACCACAGCCAGGAGAAAAAACCATACCGCAAACGGTTGGTTAAAGTCTCCCAAAAGCACATAAATAGTGAAGATTACATAGCCTGCCACCTCGATCAGAGGCCCGAACATCTCGAATATCACGTAAAAGGGCATGGCAGACAGTCCGGTTATGCCGTATCGGGGATTGAACGTCATTTTCGCGCTGTAGGATAGAGACTCGATGAGACCTCTGTGCCACCTGTTGCGCTGTCTGGCCAGGGTATACAGAGTTTCGGGAGCCTCTGTCCAGCATATGGGATCGGGGATGAAACGGAATACAAAAGGGATCTTCTTCTCATGGAGATATCTGCGCATTCTGACAACCAGGTCCATGTCCTCGCCGATCGTACCTGTCCGGTATCCTCCGCACTGGAGAGCGATATCTTTGCGGAACAGGCCGAAAGCACCTGAAATGATCAGAATACTCCTGATCATGCTGAGACCTATTCGCCCCCCCAAAAAGGCCCTGAGGTACTCGAGTATTTGGAAACGTGCTAAAGCATTGCGCGGTAAACCGACCTTGACCACCTGGCCGGACTTGACCTGACATCCATTGGAGAGGCGAATGATTCCTCCTGCTCCGACCGTTTTGTCAGGATCTTCCAGGAAAGGACGGGCCATCTTCAACAGGGCATCTTTTTCCAGGATCGAATCACTGTCGATTCCACAGAACAGGGGATACCGGGATACATTCAGGCCTGCGTTCAAGGCATCTGCCTTCCTCCCATTGACCTTGTCAACCACCACCAGCTTGGGATTGGACGGCGATATATAGATGCCTTTTATAGGTTCGGTTTCGATGGTCTTCCTGAAGACCCGTGGGGATTTTTTTAGATCGAAGGTCTTTATAAGGTTCTCGAGGGTATGATCTGTCGAGCCATCGTTGACCACGATGACTTCATAAAAGGGGTATTCCAGCGACAAAAGAGATTTGACACTCTCTATGATGCCCTTTTCCTCATTATATGCTGGAGCGATTATGGATATGGGTTTGACCAGAGGCATCTGAAATATTTCTTTGAAGCTGACATATGTGTTCATATTCCTGTACTGCACAATGCCGAACACGGAGAGGATGACAAACAGGAGATAGAGGGAATTGATCAGAAAAAAGTAGACCAGGATAATCCCAGTAACGATCTGAAAAATAGAGTCGATGATCCCGGCCATCAGGCGTCTCCAGAATAGACGGTTTCATTTAAAACCATGGCGGCCATTTCCGAGGCGTAGCGGTCTTTTTTCTGCTTTTTTATTGTTTGGAGCCTTTTGATTCCCTGAGCTCCAAGTTTCGCCAGCCCATGTCCGGCATTGAAGCGGACATGCCAGAAAGGAGAAAACATCCCTTTCGAGAGAACCTCCTTTGCCTGGACATCTCCGAGCTTTCCCAGGCTTTTCATGGCTTGGGCACTGACCTCCCAGGTCTCGTCGTCGGCGAGTCCGATCAATACATCCAGGGAGGCAGGGATGCGCATGTGACCCAATGCCCTGGCGACTTTTATGCGGATCTCTTTTTCGGGGTGCTCAGCGAAGAAAAGGATATCCTGGTAAAGAGAGCGGAGAGGGATTGCGCCTATCAGCTCGATCAGCAAGCCCAATTTTTCTTCGGATAAGGGTTTTTTCAGATAGTCTTTAACATGATTTGCGATCTTGTCTCCCAGCCCGTACATGATGTTTATGTAGGTCCGGGCATCAGATACAGGGTCATTTTCAAAGGCCTTAAAAATGAGAGAGAGGGTTCGAGAGGACGGAATACGGGAAAGGGCATTGATAGCCACCAGCTTGACGATGGGTTTGTCGTTGAGGAGCTTAAGAATGTGAGGAGCTTCCGATGTGTCTGAAAAGACCACAAAAAGGTGGGTGGCTTTGAGCCGCCTTACCAGCCTTCTGGAATAGATGTCTTCGAGAAATTTTTCTTTTAAGGCGTAGTCGAATATTTTTTTGAGCTGGTCTTTTGCTTCCCCTTTGATCTGCTCGATGTAATCGAACAAAACTTTGGTCAGAACAGCGGGGTAGGATTTGTATTTTTTCGCTATCTCCTGAGTATGGTTTTCCTGGGAAGAAGTGATGACTTCAAGAACGTCACTTTCGATCTTCTGGTATCGCTCTTGAAAAAGCGCTTCCTGGTGCTGTACGACCAGTCTTCTCAGGATGAGGTACAGAAATAAGGTAAAGGAAAAGGAAAAGAGAAAGATAAGGCTATAGGTGATGATAATCAATGAGCTGTTCATTTTTCAATGCCAAGGTTTTTTTGATTTTAAAAAAGAGGATTTGAGGCGAGAAGGGTTTGAGTACGTAGTCCGACGCCCCTTTCTCGAGGCCTTTGATCACATCCCGTTCGCCTGCCAGAGAACTCAGGATGATCACGGGAATGGCGGAAGTTTCCTTGTTCGCTTTGAGTTTTGTCAAAAGCTGATACCCGTCCATCCCGGGCAGCATGATATCCAGAAGGATGAGGTCTGGTTTTTCTTTGAGCACTTTTTTCAGCCCCTCTTCGGCATCTTGGGTGGATCCGACCACGAAATCGTTTTGTCCGAGGATATGACTGATAATTTTCGTGGTTATCAGGTCATCTTCGATGATCAATATTTTTTTGGCCCTGCTTTTTTTTGGTTTTTCGGTATTGAGGCCTTCCTCTCTTGGGTGTTTGACACCTTTTTTGTGCTTTTGCGATTTTTTCTTCTGGAAGCACTGCTCTTCATCCAGAGCTACGGATAGATCCAGAATTTTTCTTATCATCTTCATGTTGGTCAATTCATATCCCAGTTCCCATCCATTGTTGCTCTGGTTGGGCGGAGTGGTCGCTTTTGCTGCGGTTTTTACATTTTCCTTTTCCGCGCCCTTGTTTTCTTTTTGGAGTTTTTGAGCTTTCTGGTTCAGATCCTGCGTCTTTCTCAGTTCCTCAATCGTCGATTTTATCAGCTCTTCGATCTTCGATTTCTTCTGTTCGATTTCCTTCATGTTGTTCTCGATCTCCTGTTGTAGCCGACCGAGAATTTCTTGAGTCTTGCTGCCTGCCATGCGGATTTCTCTTTGGGTTTTCCTTTTTGTTCCGTTCCTTTTTCTCACCATAATTTTTACAAAATATTTCCTGCGGGGATACGGGAATTTATCCGGTCTCTGCAGTTCTGGATCTTTCAATATTTATCCCTGTACACATAGATATGGTCCTTTTTTATGCTATCAGAGGGCTTAAATTTAACAATCGCCGTTAGAGATGAATCGAGGGGGGATATTTTTTTTGAAAAATCACCTGTACAGGTGAATGAAGGTAACCGCAGAGGGGAATCTTTTGCGATGATAGAGAATGCTATGATGAGCGTGTTGATTCCTGTGTCATCGCGAGCTGTGAAAGGACGTGGCGATCCCTGGACGGTCGCGTCCCCTTTGGACATTCGAAATAACAAACAATTAAGGCTTTTGTGTTAGGTCTTTAATATTTTAATCAGCTGGTCGCATCCCATAAGTGTGGCGAACCCATAACCCACATTCCTCAGTGTAGCCGAGTGAAATTCTTCGCTGACAGTTGAGGTTCCATCCGCGAGGAAAAAAACCCGATAATCCCTGACAAAGGCATCCCTGGCAGTGCTCTCACAGCAGAGGTTGGTCATCACTCCGCCGATAACCAGATCGGTGATTCCCTTTTCCTTGAGTTTTTCTTCCAGGTTTGTTTTGTGGAAGGCACTGTAGGTGTTTTTATGAATGACGCTGTCTTCTTCTTTGAGGTCGAGCTCAGAAAGGAGACGGGCGTCGGAGGTTTCCTTGATGATCAAATCGGTCCACCAATGAGCGAGCATGCCCGGCTTTTCCACAGGTTCATGCCCGTGCTGAGTGAAAAAGAGGGGGGCCCTTTTTTTTCTTGCCCATGAGATGACACGGGTGATGTTTGCGAGGATCGGAGCTATGATTTCGCGGAAATATTCCTGGAGGTCGATCAGAAGAATCCCGGTCCTGTCTTTATCCGGAATCCATTCATGGGTATTCCATCGAGCGATGATTTTGTCTATTTCACTCATGTTTTTCTCCGTGCTTTATGTTTGTTCTCTCCTTCTTTGTTTCAAGCTATTCTAATTGCATTGGATAATGTTTCATTGTCATGACGAGCGACCAAAGGAAGCGAGGCCATCCCGCTTTTTTGAGAAGCTTGACCATAACCGAACCTTATATAACACGTTTCCACCCTTTGCTCAACACACTTACCTGCCAGAAATTTAGATAGAACCAACAAGGTGCACATTTCAATGTCATATTGAGATGGCCGCGCTTCGCTCGCCATGACATTTTCTACAGGTAATTTAAAGGCACACCTTGCTTTAAGGGCACATCTCCATTGCGGTATGATACTCAGAAGAGAAACCATGGAGAGATTTTTCACGTATTAATCTATGAGCCGTAAATTGTGGTTATGAACCGAATGTCGTGGTGAAACCTTGCTGCAAACGAAGCGAAGCAAAGTCGAGGAAGGGGATAGCCCCAAGCCGATCGCAACACCCACTCGCTCCAGATGGCTACCTCTTCGGTTTTCCTGACTGCTGTTGAAACCATAATGAAAATAGGAGTGCTCGAACAGACGAGAATAAAATGAGAATCTGATTGCTGCCGATCCATGGAATCGGCTATAATTTGCTGCTTTACTCGGAAAGAGTGATCGGAGAACGAATGTTATGAAGAAGAATTTGGCAAAAATAGCCTTTGTTGCTGCGATGATTTTGAATGTTTTCTTGGGAAATGGCACCCTGTCGGCAGTTCAATCAAGTCAGGAAAAACAGCAGGAACCGCCTGAAGCAAAGCATTATAGGATCGAAGCTGCCACTTCTGAAATCGATGTGGACGGAATCCTGGATGAGAAAGCATGGGAGGACGCAGTCCTGATCAAACTCCCTTACGAGTGGACCCCTGGCGATAACGTCACTCCTCCCGTGGATACCGATTGTCTGGTGACTTATGACCAGGAGATTTTTTATTTGGCGTTCCGCTGCTATGATCCGGATCCTTCGAAAATACGTGCTCACCTGATGGACCGCGATGCTATGGACACCTTTATCCAGGATGACGCTATCACCGTTGTGCTGGATACCTTCAACGATGAGCGGAGAGGCTTCCAATTCCGGGTTAATCCTCTCGGCGTTCAAGCTGATGCGAATTTCAGCGAATCCGAAGGCTACGAAGATTTTTCCTGGGATGCGATCTGGGAATCGGCAGGAAAGGTTACAGAATGGGGATATGCCGTAGAAATCGCCATACCCTTCAACCAGCTCCGTTTCCCCCGCACCTCTGATGTTCAGACCTGGGGATTCAGCGCGGGACGGTCCTACCCGAGAAGCGTGCGTCACCGCATGACCTCTCACCGGAGAGATCGTGATGTCTTTTGTTATTTCTGTCAATTCAACAAGATCTCCGGTATGAAGGGGATATCTCCCGGATTGAATATCGAGCTCGATCCCACACTGACTGGAATCAGGACAGATTCGAGGGAAGACTTCCCAATGAATCCCGAAGCTCCGATGGAGAATGGGAAAATCGATCCTGATCCTGGCTTGACCGCTCGATGGGGGATCACTTCGAACTTGATCCTGAATGCTGCAGTAAATCCTGATTTTTCGCAGGTAGAGGCAGACGTAAGGGAGCTGGAGGTCAACACCAGGTTTGCCATCAGATATCCGGAGAAGAGACCCTTCTTCCTGGAAGGCGCAGATTTTTTCCTTACGCCCATCGAGGCGGTTTTTACGCGGACCGTCGCAGATCCGGATGGCGGTCTGAAACTCACCGGCAAAGTGGGAAAGAATGCCATCGGCATTTTCGGGACCTATGACCGCGTCAACAACCTGCTGTTTCCTGCCAATCAGATTTCGCAGACCACTTCCCTGGATCAGGATGTAGCCAGCGGTGTTTTCCGTTATCGCCGCGATATCGGACAGGCATCCAACCTCGGTGTCCTCTATACGGGCCGGATGGCAGAAGACTACTACAACCATGTAGCCGGTTTTGATGGATTTTTCCGGCTGTCACGAACCAAACAGATCTCTTTTCAGTACTTACACTCTGAGACCAATTATTCTGAGAAGATTTCGACAGGATTCAGTCAAAAGCAGGATTCATTCGGAGGAGATGCCCTTGCAGCAGAATTCGTGCATTTTGGCAGACACTGGCTTTATATGCTCAGATACGATGATTTTCATCCCGGGTTTCGTGCAGATTACGGTTATGTGCCCCGCGTGGATATGCGGAGCCTGGAAGGACTTCTGAGGCGCACCTTCTGGGGCCAGCAGGATGATTGGTACACTCAGCTCAACTTCGGGATTCGAGGAAATGTGACTTACAACCATGACGGAAACCTCACCGATCGAGACCTGGGTTTGGTAGTGACCTACCAGGGCCCGTTACAGACAATGGTCACGACCCAGTATTCAAGATCGAGGGAGCTTTTTTTAACGGAATATTATGATCTGGACCGAGTCGCGTTTGTTGCTGAAATGAAACCTTTTGGGGGTTTGAGACTCAATGCAACCATACTGTTCGGGGATACCGTGGATTACACCAATGCTAGGAAGGCGGCCGGATTGAACCTCCTTCCTTCGATGGAGTTCAATTTGGGAAAGCACATCAACGTCAATCTCCAGCATGCTTTTCAGAAGCTCACACTTCAAGGAGAGAAAGTCTTTACGGCCAATCTCTCGCAGGTCAAGCTCATTTATAATTTCACTACCAGGACCTTTGTGAGAGCCATACTCCAGTATATGCACGTCGATCGAAATCCTGTGCTTTACCTTTTTCCGGTCACGGGTGACACACAGACTCTTTTCACTCAATTCCTGTTTTCCTACAAACTCAATCCTCAGACCGTGATTTTTATCGGTTATTCAGACAATTATCTGGGGCTGACCGGCATCGACATCACCCAGACCAGCCGGGCGTTTTTTGTAAAGTTCGGCTATGCCTGGACTAGATGAAGTCCGCACGCTCCTTCGTGTCAAGAACCGAGAGGACTACTCGCAGAAAACCCGGACGCGTTCTTTGCCTTCTACATCCACAGTCAGATCCCTCAGGCTTTCCACGATCTCTTCCATATTCTCGTCTTTGATCTGAGAGAAGTCCAGACTGATCCCCGATTCTTTGAGGGCATCGTCGACTTTTCCCTGGACATCTTTAGGGAGAAGGGAAGCGAACTTGATCCCTGCGCGGATCAGTTTGATGGGGACGCGCACATTCACTCTCTCAGTTGTTTCACTCCCAGGACCTGGTTCCACGATCACTCGTAGGTACTTGAGGCGGGCCTTATCTGTCTTCTCTCCCGATGGAGATTCAGTCGAAGACTCGGAAAGGGCAGACAGAAGTTTTTCCGCCTCTTCCACATTGATTTTGCCCTCGGCAAGCATCTCTAAAATTTTTTTTCTTTCTTCGCTCATAGAAATCCTCCTCTATTTCATCCAGATAAGGGTTTTGCTGTCTTTATCCTCGACCAGGACATGCAGATCGGAAAGGGCACAGACAACAGATAAAAGAGCTGGGCCTGCCCCTAACAGGGTCCTTCCGTATCCGGAAGGCCAAAGAATCAGGGCAGCCAGCAAAACGAAAGGTGTGAGCAAAATCACGATAGGAAGAAGCAGGAGCCACGCCAGGAAAAGGGGCAAAATCAACCGCACTTTTTTCTTCTTCCCTTCGACGATATGGATACGCATCAAAAGCGGAATCATTTTAACCTCTCAATCTTTCGACGGTTTCCTCGACCGAAAGCTCTCCCCGTTCCAGTTGATCCAGAATCTCACTGCGGGAGGCAGGAGGATTGATGTCCACAAATTCCAGCATCTGAGAGATGCGGTTCAACCGGTTTTTGACGGTGGGATAACTGATCCCGAACAGCTCTTCCATGTCTTTTATAGATCCATGGCTGCGGATGAAGGCTGTGACAAAGATTTGATCCTCCATAGTCAGGCGGGCAAGAGGAGGAAGGTCGAAGCTCCCTTCGCAAACGATATCCTCTTCCTTCAGTCTGACCCTCTCGACGGTAAGAGGGGCTCCTCGGGTGATTCGCGTTAATTCTTGCCAATCTTTGGTCATTTTTTGCCTCGAATAAATTTTCTTTATATAATATAGGTAAAAAAGTTAAAAAAGTCAAGTAGTAAATTAAAAAAATTAATGAATTAATTAACAAAAATTAAAATATTTGGTCAAAAAAAATTTTTTAAAAAGCAACCTTTTTGCCTTCAATTTCATCGTTAATCATGACGGAGAAAGAATAGAATGGCAGTCGCAGCAACGATTTTCCTGCAGGGCATCCCGAGATTTAGGTATGGCGGTTATGCTCGAATTGGTTTAAACTATCTTATCATGAATCGGCTGTCAGACGACTCTTTGGCTGAATTGGTAAGAAAGTGCCGGCAGGGGGATCTCCGCTCGATGGAGACTCTATATGGACATTTTAAATCCTCGTTATTCAGCCTGGCCTACCGGTATACGTACAATTTTGCGGTGGCAGAGGATTTGCTCCAGGACATCTTTATCAAGGTTTTCACAAATCTGCACACTCTGGACGAGGATGAGGCATTTGTCGGCTGGATGTACCGTGTTGCTGTAAACACCTGCCTGAGCTACGTGAGGAGTCATAAAAGAGTGAGGCAAAAGACGATTCCCCTTGAAGAGGTGGAGGCATTCGTCAGCGATGCTTCTTCCGAGGAGGTTGAAAGGACGGCAAACAAGCCTTTAGAGGAAGCCATCCAGAGCCTTCCGGCCAAACTCAAAAGCGTTTTTCTCCTCCACGATGTCCAGGGATTCAAGCATAAAGAAGTTTCTCAAATGCTGGGGTGTTCGGTGGGAACATCGAAATCCCAGCTCTTCAAGGCAAGAAAAAAAATTAGGAAATATCTGGAGAACAAGAAACTGCTTTAAGGGAGATATGAGGATGAAGTGCTCAAGAGCAAAAAAGCTTATCAGTGAATACGTCGATGGTGAACTGGATGCAAAAAAAGCCCCCTCACTTAAAGACCACTTCCTTGCCTGTCCAGAATGCCGGAAATTTCTGAAGGATTTCCAGAAGATCACAGACCAGGCTAAAGATTTGAAGGAAATGTCACCATCTGGAAAGACCTGGTTTCGGATTCAAGCACGGCTGAGAGAAGAGAGAGAAAAAGAGAGGACTCCGGCATGGGGCCAAAGAACCAGGATCCTTCTTCTCCCTCCTGCACTGCGGTATGCAGTCAGTGCGGCGTTTTTACTTCTGGTAGTCTTCGGAGCAATCATCATAGGTTTGAGATTCAGGGATCAATCCGGGATTCCTTCCGGACCCAACGGAGAAAAGTACGCCTTGGCCAAGCTCGAGGAGGCGGAACATCATTATCAGTTGGCCATAAAGGCGCTCTGGGAAGCTGTCCAGGCGCAGAAGGAAAAATTCGATCCAAAGGTTGCCGAGATTTTCCAGAAAAATCTCAAGGTTATCGATGCGTCTATAGCGGATTTCAGGAAGGCCTTGGAAAGAAATCCCGGCGATCTGGATTCCCGGTATAATCTTTTAGCCGTATACAAAAAGAAGGCGGATTTTTTAGGTGAAATTATCAATGTTCTTGCGGCGTCTTCTCAAAGGGAAGAATTGAAAAAAGTCATTTAAGAGGGAGGTCAAAATGGTAACCAGAAAATTTGTTGCTTTACTCGCTATCTTAACTCTGTTGTTCTTTTTCTTGGGGATGAGTCCTTCAGGAACTTTGGGAGAACAGAAGTATGAGGAAAGATTCGAGAAAAAAGAATCCATAGACAGGGACGGTAAAGTTGAGGTGAGGAATGTCTCGGGTGATGTCGATGTCAAAACCTGGGATAGGGCCGAGGTAAAGATCGATGCTCTGAAGGTATCCAAAGCTTCGACCACGGAGAAAGCGACGGAATATGCACAAAAGGTCAAAATCGAAGTGTACGAAGAAGATGGAATCCTGAAGATTGAGACCAAATACCCCAAACCTTCCATAAAGGGCTTGAATGTTTCTGTAACTTATTCCCTTATGATTCCATCCCTTGCTTCGATCAAAGCCAAATCCGTGAGCGGAGATGTGACCCTCGAGAATATAGGTGGCAAAGCTGAGGCAGACACGGTGAGCGGCGATGTCAGCATCATGAAAGCGGATAACGGAGCCAATGGGGAGTCCGTGAGTGGAAATGTCACGGTTATGGATGTGAAGAACGGTCTGTATGGCAAGACAGTGAGTGGGGATGTTGAAGCAAGAAACATTTCAGGCAATGTCGAGCTGAATTGTGTTTCTGGAGATGTCATAGCAGAAAATATAAACGGGGATATCGATGCTGAAACAGTCAGCGGAAACGTAAAGATGTTGAATGTTGCCGGGGCCAAAGTTGTCAAGGGAAAAACCTTGAGTGGTTCTGTCATCTATGAGGGTGAGATCAAGCGGGCCGGAAGATACAGCCTGAATGCCCACAGCGGACGAGTCGAGATGAGAATTCCTTCCGATTCGGCCTTTGACCTGGAGGCATCCACATTCAGCGGCAGCATCGATACAGAATTCGATGTGGTGATATCTGGAAAGATGAGCAGGAAGAAAATCAGCGGGAGCGTCAACGGCGGTGGAGCCGATGTCAATCTGAAGTCTTTCAGCAGCGATATCTATCTGAAAAAGAAATAGTACTCGAGAACCCTTCAGTCATGTCCTCCGCTTGAGTGAGGATTTTTAACGCCATTCCCTCATCTCCTTGGAGGGGGAACTGGCTTCCCCCTTCCAACGTTCGCCCTTCGGGCTCACTGCCTCCCCTTCTCGGACTCCGCCCTGTGACCAAGGGGACACGCCTCCTTGGACCCCCCCAACAGCTTCTCTCCAGTCGCTGTCGTTCTTCTCAGAGGCTGCGTAAGTCCGCGGCTGGGCATTTGTCAGGGAGGGTATTTTTCGAAAAATTCGTGTTTTGTGTTGACTTCTCATTGGATCTAGGGAATCATCTTTATTCATAATCCCGCGTTTGCAGGCGGTGGTGACAATCTTGCGATCTCGGCCTATGGATATTACAGGGCAAGCGATAGAGAAGGCCGAACAGAGCCGATACAGACAGAGATGAGTATGTGGAAGGCACGATACAGCCAGGTGCGTTTCCGTCTGGTAGATCTCACATGTGTGGCCTATTTTGCCCTGACCGGGCTGCTTCTCATCTTTTTCCACGGGAGCGTCTCCCACTGGCTTCTTTATGTCATCCTTAATGGTTTCCTGATTCTATTTATTCTGGAAATCGTCCGTTGGGGGGAGAAAAACCGGGATCGAAAAGGCCCCTGGTTTCTGCGCACATTCTATCCCATTGCAATCCTCTTGATCGCCTGGGGAGAGCTGGATGGAATCATCCCCATGTTCTTCGGCAATTATTGGGCCACGGATGTCATGATAAGGGCTGAAAAGTCCGTTTTCGGCGTGCTTCCGATTCTCTGGCTCCAGCAGTTTTACCGGCCCTGGTTGGATGAGCTGATGAATTTTCTCTATTCAGGATATTATGTCTTTATGCCGGTGGTGTCTTTGACCTTGTTCATCAAGAGGAAACATGAGGCCGCTTTGGCCGCATTCTCCTTCGGTATGTTTGCATATTTAACCAATTTTCTTTTTTTCTTTATGCTCCCAGCTCTATCACCCATGATGGCTGAATCATTGGCTGATCAAAATATCGGCTCCTGGACAGGGTACCTGTTTGCCGATCTTACCCGGCTGCTTCAGTCGGATGGAACATGCAGAGGAGCAACATTTCCCTCCTCTCACATATCTGGAGTTTTTGTATGGTCATTCGTTGCCCTCCGCTATCAGCGCTCCTTGGGTTATGTTTTGCTGCCGCTCGCCTTTGGAGTAGCCATTGCAACTCCCTATTTGGGATATCATTATGCATTGGATCCTATTTTTGGATTTATGTGGGCCCTTATCTGCTACCCGGTCGCATTGGAAATACTCAAATCCCGCCGTGAAGATCCCCTCTCGCTTTCTTATTCACCTGACGGAGTTTCGATATCGTCGGGTGCGGAGGACTCTCGGTTACAGTGAGATAACAATTTTCTGGCGTTCTCACCACGAAAGAGTTAATCTCGTGGTAACCGATTTAAAAAGATAAGGAGATCGATGATGGATTTTCGACTGCTTTCTTTTCCCGAAGCGCCGCTGATCAAGGTCGCTCCTCCTGGGCCTGAATCCAAACAATATCTGGAATATCAAGCTTTATCCGAGAGCTCGGCTGTCTCCTATCCCAAGGGATTGCCGATGGCGATTCTGCGTGGCAAAGGGGCTACCGTAGAGGATGTGGATGGAAATGTATACATAGATTTTTTCGGAGGTGCCGGAGTGATGAATGTCGGCCACTCCAATCCCCGGGTAATTGAAGCTGCCTCCGAGCAGATCGCTGAGCTCACTCATACCTTGGATGTTCCCAATCCATCCAGGAAACTTCTCGTAGAGAGCCTTCTTAATCTCATGCCGTCATCGCTGAATAAGCTGTTTTTCGGAGGGCCTACCGGTTCAGATGCAGTCGAGGCTGCGGTGAAACTCGCCAAGTACAACCAGAAACGACACCCCATGATCGCTTTCGAAGGCGCCTATCATGGAATGACTTCAGGAGCCCTTTCGCTCTCGAGCGGGCTGGGTTTCAAGGAAGATTTTCTCCCCTTGCTTTCCGAGGTCCATTTTATCCCCTACGCCTACTGTTATCGCTGTGCCTTCGGTAAGAAATCCGATTCGTGCGATCTGGATTGTGCAAAATATTTGGAACACATCCTGGAAGACCCTCACTCCGGTGTGGGGAAGCCTTCGGCAGTGGTGATGGAGGCCGTACAAGGAGAAGGAGGGACCATCGTTCCCCCAGAAAGCTTTATCCTCAGGATTAGAGAAATCTGCGCGAAATATGGTGTTCTGGTGATCGCGGATGAAATCCAGGCAGGATTCTGCCGGACTGGTAAATTTTTTGCCTTCGAGCATTCAGGCATCGTTCCTGATATCGTCACCATGAGCAAAGCACTCGGAGGTGCCGGCTTTCCGATTTCTTGTGTGGCATATAAGGGGGAATTGGACATCTGGCCCCCTGGTAAACACATTGGAACATTCCGGGGAAATGTCGTGGCTTGCGCTGCGGGGCATGCTGCACTGAAATTCATGCTGGAGAACGGATTGGCAGAGTATGCCTCCAGATTGGGGAGTCATATGCTCGAACAGCTTAGAAAGATAGAAAAAGATTCAGAGATCGTGGGTGAAGTCCGCGGAAAAGGATTGATGTTCGGTATCGAAATTGTCCGTGATAAGGCGTCCAAAGATCCCGCTCAGAAACTTGCCCGGAACATCAGAACGCTCTGCCACAGACACGGACTTCTGGTCGAGATCGGCGGCCATTACAACAATGTGGTGCGGTTTCTTCCTCCCCTCATTCTCACAGAGGATCTGGCTGACAAAGGTATTGAACTGTTCGCAGATGCTGTCAGAGTCAGCGAGAAATCCAGATAGAATTAAGTAATTGCCTATATTGTCACTGAATTAAGAGGGAGGGTTGAATTTTCTGGCCTTGCTGGTCGAGATGCCGTATTTGACCAGACCCGAGGCGATGATCAAGCCACATATCACTCCATCTAGAACCGGAACACCCAGTTCCTTTTGCATCTCTTTATCCAGACCGGTCATTCCTGCACAGCCCAGCACGATGACCTCTGCCCTGTCTTCCTTCACAGCGGTTCTTGCTGCCTGCAGAGACTTTTCCGCATCGGTGAGCTCTGGAGGCCCTTCCCGGGGAGCTCGAATCGATGCCAGATGATCCTGGAGGTGATATTTTTCCACCAGACTTTCCTTGATAGGAATGGAGTGATCTGTGGTTTGAATGACAGAGAATCGGTGTCCCAGGAGAGTGGCCATCTTCATGGAGGCCTCCCCGATCCCGACCACAGGCTTCGCCGTGATTTCCTTGAGAGCATCCAGGTGAGGATCGCTGTGACAGGCAATCACGAAAGCGTCATAGCGATCTTCGTTTTCCTTGACCAGGCCGATCATTCCAGGGGCTGCTATGATCTCGTCCTGGTATGTCTCGATAAAAAGAGGTGCTCCGGGAGTAGGGAGACAAACCGCCTCCAAGTCTCCAGCAGCGAATTCTGCGGCCGTCCTCTGGATGGCTGCTGTCATTTCGGGATCGCTGTTGGGATTGATGACCAGTATTTTCATGATTCGCCTCCTTCCTGGTCCACGAAGACGAACGGTGTTTTAGACTCGGGATTGGAAAGTTTTTGCTCGATTTTATCATCCGGATAGCTCAGAAGCTTCATGAATTCTCTGGATATCTGTTTGCGGGCTTCTCGGTCGTACCGGCCCACATTTTCCAGCCCGGATTTTTTATCTTTGAGGGCGATATATTTCCTGAGAATCTCATCATCCTCATAATACAGGATCGACCATCTGCCCGAGGTGAATTCTTCAGACTGAAGGTCTGTGACAAGCAGAGATTTATCCAGGTAGGATTTTATGCCGAAGGCCTTCACCATCCGATCCGAAGCCTCTTCGACCGCTTCATAATCCTCCGATCGAAGAGGAGGGCTTATGGCCAGCTTCTTCACTCCATTGGCTACCATCTCGACGAAGCAGTTGATCATGCCCAATTGAAAGGAAATCCGGTCGATTTTTAAATCCGATTTACCTGTTTTCATTCGTTCTCTCCTTATTTATGGATGGCTTTGTTCCAAAGTGATGGGGAATAAAATATGGATAAAGGGGCAGGGAAATGTCGAAGCGACATTGAAGATTTAGCCTTCTTGAGCTGTCCTGCGAGGGAATCCGACCCTGTCGGACGCCGAGGATGTATTGAGCACGTCCATTCCAAAGACTGAAGACTCGGATTAAAACAGGATAAAAACAAATGATTTGGATTGATCATGCGGAGTTCCGCAGGCGACGAGAAGGACGGTGAAGGAATGGCGTTAAAAATCTGAACTAAAGCGAAGACATTTCCGTGCTCCCTGGGACGAAACCTCATTCCCTTCACTTTGGGACAACCTTTCATTGATAAGCGGCACATAACTCAGATTTTTTCTGCTGATTCCCTATGAGGTGAAGTTGTTTTGACATAGTTCCGTCTTGAATCCACGATGGACGTCGCGTATTCATTCTTATCCGAGAGATAATCCTTCATCAAATCGAAAAAGGCGCTGCTCAAAGCAACAAGAGCTACCAGGTTGGGCAGAGAACAGACCCCTACAGAAATATTAGCGAAGGCCCAGAGTCTATCGATGTTGGCAATTCCGGCAAATATCACGCCTGGGAGCAGATAGATCCATCTCAAATAGGTAGGGGATTTTTTCCCGAACAGGTTGACGATCGAAGTTTCATAGTAGATATAGAATCCAATCTGTGTGGACAGACAAAAGGTCAGGATGGAAATTGAAACCAGTGTGCTCGCAGCTCCCGTGGGAAAGACAGAGGAGAAGGCATCGATGACCAATTCGATTCCGGACCGGCCGCTGGATAAAAGACCTGTGGACAGGATGGCAAAGGACGTTATGGTGCAGATGACCACGGTGTCTATGAAGACTTCGAAGGCTCCCCAGAGTCCCTGCTGGAAGGGATGTTCGGTGTCAGCCGTAGCATGGGCCATCGGAGCTGTCCCCAGTCCGGCTTCGTTGGATAACATGCCTTTGGCCATGCCCTCCTTCATTGCGGCTCTGACTGCGGCGCCGGCGAACCCTCCTGCCGCAGGGATGGGGGCGAAAGCATATTCGAAAATGGTTCCGAACACCTCGGGAATTTTTGTATGGTTCACCACAAATATGATGATACCCGCTGTTAAATAAAGAACGGACATGAAAGGGACCAGCCGCTCACAGACCTGTCCGATGCGTTTTATTCCTCCGATGATCACGAAAGCTGTGATCAGAGCCATGGCCCCGGTCGTGATGAAGGGATTCAGGTTGTAGCTCGAGAGAAAGGCTCGGCCTACGGTGTGTGATTGGAGGAGCGTGGCGCTGAGGAGTGCATTGACCAGAACACCGGCAGAGAACAATTTCGCCAGAAATTTCCAGCCCAGCCCCTTGGTGATATAGTACATCGGACCGCCCCGGAGGGCGCCCTGTTTGTCTACCTCCCTGTAGTGGACGGCAAGCGTGATCTCTGCTGTCTTGGTCATCATGCTCAACAAGGCGAGAAGCCACATCCAGAATATGGCACCAGGCCCTCCGATGGAAAGGGCGGTGGCCACACCGGCGATGTTCCCCATTCCGACCGTGCTGGCCAGGGCAGTGCTGGTTGCCTGGAAGGGGGTCATCCTTCCCGGTCTTCTGGTTTTCGCTCCCTTTAAGATTTTGCCGAAGGTGTTCCTGAAAATGAATCTGAGCCGTCTGATCTGGAAGGCTCTGGATCTAATGCTAAAGAATACGGCGACAGCTGCGATAAAGACCATGGTCCATGGTCCCCAGAGAAGACGGTCAATCTCTGCTGCTGCATCCAGGATGCTGTCCAACATATTTTTCGCCTTTTCACATTTCTCTTACGGATGAAGGCGTTTGATTCATCGACTCACACTCCACTGCAAACATACGGTCATGCTGTCGTTGCGAGTGAAACGAAGCAATCTCTTGTTTTGGGTACAGAATGTTTATCCAATGAGATTGCCGTATTCCTTTCGGCCTTCCGCTACTACAGGTCCAGCAGCACCGCTTTTTGTTTATGTGTATTCTTTTCATGCAGTCCGGGGATAAGCCCTTCCGATGGTCAGAGCATATTCGATCGTTTCCATGAGATTTTTGCTGGAAAGGGCAGGTGAAACAGCCACTAACCGGAGGACGGCTTTCTTTCCCAGCTTTGTCTTGGATATGGATCGTTTCCCCTCCTGCATCACATGGCTGTAGATATATTCCTGCAAATGGTTAAGCTCGCCTTTGGGAAATCCTTCTGGCGTGACACGAAAACAAAGGATTCCTGTGTCGGGGCGGAGACTCAGTTCTATTCCCGGTTCGTCTTGAATTCGATCAGCAGTCTCCCGGATGGTCTTGAGAGGAGCGTGAAGCCTCTCCACTGCCCTTTTTTTGCCTTGGTAAAGGAGCGAAGTCACAAGAACCAGGGCTGAGAACGGACGCGTAGAGGGAGGAGATTTGAGACCAGGATTGGGCTTAGGATCTTCGGCAGGATTGAAATAATCGCTGTGGAGAGCCATCCGTTCGAAATCTTTCTTTTTCTTGACAAAAAGAACAGAACTGGGGATAGGGATGCTGAGCTGCTTATGGGGATCCCAGGAGACAGAATCTGCCAGCTCTCTTCCTGCAAAAAGAGGCTCCCACTCAGGGACCAGGCAGTAAGCGAGGCCGTAGGCTCCATCCACATGCAGCCAGACTCCAGACTCTTGACAAACCTGAGCTAGGGGACGGATAGGGTCGACTGATCCGGTCGAAGTGGTTCCGGCAGTCGCCACCAAACAGACAATGTCTTTTCGATCCTTGAGTTCATCCAGAATCTTTTTCGCCTTATTCAGGTCGATGCGCCTGTTTTTGTCGACAGAGAGAGGAAACAGGTTCTCTTCTCCGAGCCCCAGCATGCGGACAGCGTGCCTGACCGAAAAATGAGCGTCTTCCGACGTCAGAATGGACAAATTTGCGGGATCATCGAATCCCTGGAGTCCTTTCTGTGCAAAATCAAATCCATGCTCTTCGGCTTTCCGGTGGAGGGCCATATACAGAGCTTGTTGGTTGGCATAGGTGCCGCAGTACATGAATGTGGCGTCTGCTTCTGGACTCAGGCTGAATAGCCTGCAGAGGGACCTGCAGCAGAGCTCTTCCAGCATGGCTCCACCCGGAGAGACCTGCCAGTTGGTCACGCCCTGGTTGAACTGGAGGGCGATGACAGCTCCGAATTTTGCTCCTTCCTCGGGAATCGTGTTGAACATGGATTGGAATTCCGGGAGTCCGTAGTTCATCAGATGCGGGAACAAACGTTTCTCCAGGAGCTGGCGCATTCCAGGAAGAGAGAGCCCTTCCTCTTGAAAATCGACCAGAGGCTTCAAGTCCTCGGCAATCTGTTCAGGAGAAGCACCGGAGAAAATGGGTGTTTTCGTTTGTTTTTTCATCGTATGTTCGAACCTGCTAAAAAATATTTCTGGAAATTCAAAGAGATGCCCGTATGGAAAAATCGATCTTGCGGTGCAGATATCGACCCCTGCCTTTTTCCGCATACAGCTTCTCGCCGTCCAGGATCAATTCTCCTCGAGAGAGGACCTTGACGATTTTTCCGGTTATAGGAATATCCTCATAGGCCGACCAATCTGTGGCCATGTGAAGGGTCTTTCGGCTCATGGTCCATGCGGCTTGTGGATCGAAAAGAACGATGTCAGCATCGGATCCTGGATTCAGTGTTCCTTTTTGGGGATAGAGTCCAAAGAGAACGGCGGGATGAGTTGCAACTAACTCCACAAATCGAGGCAGGGACAGGCGTCCTTTGGCAACACCTTCCGAATAGAGGAGGGGCACCCGGACTTCGATGCCGGGAATCCCATTAGGGCATTTGTCGAAGCGGTCAGCCCCCAAAAGCTTAGCTTCCCAGGAGTAAGCCGCATCGTCAGAGGAAACCATGGATAGGCGCCCATCCTGAAGGCCTTTCCAGAGCCGATCCTGTATTCTTTTGTTCCGCAAGGGAGGAGAACAAATCCATTTGATGCCGTCCTCGCGTTCGAGCATATTTTCGGTGAAGATCAGATAATGGGTGCAGGTTTCTGCCATAACATCCAAACCTTCTCCTCTAGCTTCGCCCACCAGCTCCACTCCTCCGGCTGTGGCCATGTGGACGATAAACAGCCGAGCCCTGGTTTCCTTTGCCAGTTGGATACAGCTCTGGATGGCTCTGATCTCTGCCTCTGGCGGTTTGCTCCGTGCATGGTAGATGGGCTTGGTCAGTCCTTCGCCGAGCATCCGCGTTACATTCTTTTCGACGATATCGTTGTCCTCAGCATGAACCATCAGCATGCCGCCGGCCTTCCCGAGAGATTCCATGATCTCCCACATATCGTTCTCTTCGACCATCAGTCCTTCAGACCGATATGTCATGTAGCATTTGATGGTCGGAGCTCCTTGCTTGACTAAAAGAGGGACCTCTTTCAAGGTGTTAGGCGTGAGATTCGTGATGACAGGATGGACTCCCCAATCCACAAGGGCTTTCCCTTTTGCTTCTTCTTTTTTGGCTTCCAGAGTCTTTATCAGAGGCTCGCCAGAAATCTGATTGGAAAAATCCACCACGCTGGTCACACCTCCGTAGGCTGCTGCCAGGGTTCCAGTATAGTAATTATGGACACTGACTGTGTTCATGAATTCATCGTTGAAGTGGACGTGAGGGTCGACAGCGCCAGGAAATACGAGAAGTCCTGCGGCGTCGATTGTCCCATCTGCTTCCTGGGTCGGTAAATTTCCAATCGCAGCAATTTTTTCGCCTTCGATCAAAAGATCCATCCGGGAGACAGACTGTCCCAGAACAGCGGTTCCTCCTCGGATGAGAATTTTTCTCTTGCCTGCCAACTTGCTCTCTCTTCGGTGGGCCAAATCATATCACTCCCCTAAATCGAAGTCAAAACAAAGCCCGGAATGCTTGCCAGCGATTCCGCAATTTAATATTCCTGGTTGATTGACTAAGATAATCTACTTTGTTATAAATCTGAGCGATATTTTAAGGGAATAATGTGACAGGACAAAGCATGAAATGGATATTTTTTCAGACCGGATCATTCCTGCATTTTGCCGCAAAAAGTGGATGCGACACAAAGTCAGGACCATTGCGATACTGATCCTCTGCAGCTCTGCGGCTTTCGCGCATACAGAGGATAGAGCGGAGAGGTGCGTTATCCGTCACCGGGGAACCCCTCTGAAGACCGATACGCGAGGCCCCTTGATCATAAAACGGATCGATGGCCCGATTAAACTCGACGGACTCGTCGACGAACCTGCCTGGGAGACCCTGGAACCGCTTCCTCATGTTGAACATGGGCCGAATTTCGGAAAAGAGCCTTCAGAACGTACGGATGTTTTGGTCGCCTTTGATGACGATTATCTCTATCTTGCCGGGCGTCTGTTTGTCAGCGATCCTTCGCTTGTCCAGGGACCGACAAAAAAAAGAGATACTATGATTCCGAGCAGTGATTTTTTTGGTGTTCTCATCGATTCCTTCAACGATAAAGAGAATGGCTTGGCTTTTTTTACTACACCGGCGGGTTTGCGCTGGGATGCGGCTATATATAACGACATGGTGATGGAAAATCCTCAGTTCCCCCCGATGAATGAGAGTTGGAACACATTTTGGGATGTGGCTGTATTGCAAAATCAGGAGGGATGGTTTGTGGAGATGCGGATCCCTTTCTCCAGCCTCCGTTTCCAGGACCAAGACGGCCGCGTGGTGATGGGAATCATCACCTGGCGGTGGATTGCCCGTAAGAACGAGACCATCATCTTTCCTGCCATCAGCCCTGATAAGGGGGCATGGAGCATGATGAAGCCATCACTCGCTCAGGAAGTGGTGCTGGAAGGGGTGCAGAGTCGAAGACCTCTGTATGTGACGCCTTATGTACTTGGAGGGCAGGGCAGGGTCTTTGAGCTCAACGAAGCAGAAACAGCCTATCGACGGACAGATGATTCTGTGACCGAAGCAGGTTTGGATCTCAAATACGGTCTCACCAGCAATCTCACGCTCGATATTACGGCGAATACGGATTTTGCCCAGGTCGAAGCGGATGATGTGCAGGTCAATCTCACGCGGTTCTCCCTGTTTTTTCCTGAGAAGAGGCTTTTTTTTCAGGAGCGGGCGAGTATTTTCGAATTCAATTTCGGAGGACCGAACCGCCTTTTCTACAGCCGACGTATAGGAATCTATGAAGATGAAGAGGAGGATGAAGTCAAGGCTGTTCGCTTATATGGGGGGCTGCGGTTGGTAGGCCGAGTCGGTGGATGGGATTTGGGATTTATGAACATGCAAACAGCAGCGATCGAGGAGTCCCCTTCCGAGAATTTCGGGATTTTGCGTGTCCGCCGCCGGGTCTTCAATCCCTATTCTTATGTGGGAGGAATATTGACTTCCCGGATAGGGATGGATGGGAGCTACAATGTGGCCTACGGATTGGATGGGATCCTGCGGTTGTTCGGAGATGATTATTTGACCATCAACTGGGCACAGACCTTTGAGGATGAGGCTCCAAAAAATGCTCTTTCTCTGGATCCGGCGAAGTTCAGGCTGAGCTGGGAGAGGCGAACCCAGAAGGGGATCGGCTACAACCTCAGCCTTTCCCGGGTAGGTGAGGATTACGATCCGGGCATGGGCTTTGAAATGCGCGAGGATTACACCCGTCTTGGAACTCGTTTGTTTTACGGATGGATTCCGGGCGAGAAATCTTTTCTTCGTTTCCACCAGATGTATTTAGATGGATTTCTTTTCCAAAGGAACATCGATGGCTCCACTGAATCAGCAGAATTCGGGACCGGATGGACGTTCGAATCGAAGTCTGGTTGGGGTGGAAATCTTCAGCCAAAGTTGTATGTCGAAAACCTTACCGAGACCTTCGAGATCTCGGACCATGCCGAAGTCCCTCCTGGTGAATATACTTTTTACGGTATCGAAGGATACATCAATACTCCAATGGGAAGACTTTTTTCCCTCATTCCGAATTTTCAAGCAGGCTCTTTCTATGACGGATGGCGGATATCCGTTGGATCGATCTTTTCCTGGAATTTGTCATCGGTTTGGGAATTGAGCGGATTCTATCAGTTCAACAGAGTCGAATTTCCGGACCGCAGCCAGGGATTTACGGCTCATTTGGCTAGATTACGCATATTGGCCACCTTCACCACCAAGATATCTGCCAGTGCCTTCATCCAATACAACGGAGCAAGTGACATAATCGTTGCCAATGTACGGATTCGTTACAATCCGCGAGAAGGAAACGATCTCTACATCGTCTATAATCATGGTGTGAACACAGCCCGATACCGAGAAATTCCTCATCTCCCTTATACGAACAACCAGGCGGTCATGATCAAATATTCCTATACCTTTAATATTCAGTGAAAATAATCCCGTATTTCACCCAAATAGGTGATTGACTTCGATTTTTTATTCTGCTATACATCTAGAGAAAGATTCGAGTAGAGGGATCGGAAACTTATGCTTGGGACGGGTCACAGCCTGGAAAAAATCGTAGACGGTGCTGTGCAGCTCAGACAGGTGCGCAAGGACGATCTGCGATTCGGAGACGTGATCATCATAACCACCCGGAATTCGGACTATTCAATTTGCGTCCTGGAAAACGACCGCTATATTGTTTCCGGGGGTTGGTTCGCCCGCAGGGGTTTCTCGCCTGTAAAAATAGGAATCACAGGGTGCACCTGGGGGGGGAGCATCATTAAAGTCGATATCCTGGCTGCCTGCGGTCTTCGCCTGGAATTCGGCAACCGCGTGATCACTACCACGATTCGAAAAGTCCGGGTGATCCGCGGCGGCGGCAAAAACTAGCCGCCAAAAACCATTTCAGCCAGCAGAAACATGATTGGCAAAACTGTGTCGCACTACAAAATCCTCGAGAAGCTCGGGGAAGGGGGTATGGGTGTGGTGTATAAAGCTGAAGACACCAGACTCAAACGCACTGTCGCCCTCAAGTTCCTTTCATCACACTTGATAAAAAATGAAGAGGAGAAACATCGCTTTTTACGTGAAGCTCAGGCCGCAGCAGCTTTGATCCATCCGAATATCTCTACGGTTTTTGCGTTCGAAGAATGGGAAGGAATAAATTTCATCTCTATGGAATATGTGGATGGACAGACACTGGATCAGCTCATCCGTGCTGGTCCTTTATCTGTCGACCGAGCGGCAGAATTTTTTATCGCCGCTGCAGATGCCCTTTCTCTTGCTCATCGGAAAGGGATCGTCCATCGAGACTTAAAACCAGGAAACATCATGGTAACCGCCGAGGGGCCCACCCAGGTAGGAAGACAAATCAAAGTCATGGATTTTGGGCTGGCGAAGCTGAAAATGGAACAGAAACTCACTCTCACTGGAACAATAATGGGGACAATATCCTACATGTCTCCAGAACAGGCAAGAGGAGAGCCGGTGGACCTCAGGAGCGACATCTTCTCTCTTGGAGCTGTTTTCTATGAAATGCTCGCAGGATGTCCGGCATTCGGAGGTGGTGAGGCAACAGCAATCCTTTACAACATCGTTCACGAAGAACCCGCTCCTCTATCCAAAGCTCCTAATGATATTCCACAGGCTTTGGAGAAGATCGTTAACAGATGTTTGGCTAAAAATCCGGAGAGTCGATTCCAGAGTATGACTGAACTTTTGGGTGATATGGCTGCTTATCAATACAATCCAAACACCCTGGCGGTTAAGGCAGGGGTGGAGAAGAAATCTATTGCTGTTCTTCCTTTTGATGATATAAGCCCAGGTGAAGGCGACGAATTCCTTTCCGATGGTATGACCGAAGAGCTGATCATGGCGCTTTCCCAGAATGCTCAGCTCCGAGTCATTGCCCGAACTTCTGTGATGCAGTATAAAAATCAATCCAAAGATGTGAGAGAGATCGGCAGGGAATTGGGGATCTCTTACGTTTTGGAAGGGAGTGTGCGCCGCTTCGAAGACAATCTGCGTGTCACCGCGCAGCTTGTAGATGCCGATGATGGATCACATCTCTGGGCAGATAAGTACGACGGAATCATGAAGGATATCTTCAAATTCCAGGAGGAGGTGGCACAGAAAGTCACGGGTGCGCTTGAAGCTGAACTGGGTGAGCGGCCTGCAGCAGAAGTCACCAAACCCACTCCGCACAGTGGAGCCTATGAATACTATCTCCAGGGTAAGCTTCTATTGGATGTCCAGACTCTTTCCAATCTCGACCGCTCTGTTGCATTGTTAAAAAAAGCACTCGAATTAGATCCTCAATACGCAGACGCTTATGGAACCTTAGCCTCAGCATATTTGTGGTATTTCGGCACAGGACTCAGGCCAGATCCTGAGTATTTGACACAAGCAGAAAAAATGGCCGACAGAGCAGTTGCCATAGACAAAGATCAAGCCGATGCCAACTATGTTTTTGCTAATCTGGCCATGATGGGAGGCAGAATAGAGGAGGCTTTAAAAGAAGCAGATCAGTGGCTGGCGAGAGACCCCTTTTATCCAATGGCTCACTGGGTTCACAGCACCATTCGGCTGCACCAAGGAATGTTCGATGCGGCAGTAGCTGAGTATGAACAGGTAGTTACAGATCTGACTTCCAAGCTCGTATGGCTGGCTTTGGCCTATCGATACGCAGGGAAAATGGAGAAAGCATGGGAGGCAGCAAATAAGGTGAAGCAGCTCGAGCCTGATGGGATTCTCTGGGCTTATGCCTTTGCGTTCCTCGAGGGGTCAGAAGGGCAAGGCAAGGAGATCCTAAGATATGTCGACGAAAGGGTAAAAGGAT